>Ga0075433_10001761_pt1 | contig 16189 bp, 12 predicted proteins | sample RhiMethybrSRZTD2_FD_75299 | JGI IMG/M metagenome (GOLD analysis project Ga0075433, IMG submission 75299) | Populus rhizosphere microbial communities from Tennessee, USA - Rhizosphere MetaG P. TD hybrid SRZTD2 | ecosystem: Host-associated > Plants > Roots > Rhizosphere > Soil | place: USA... | reverse complement strand
AGTCCGGGCCGCTGTGCAGATTGCCGCCATCCACTCGGTGATCGGCCAGCACGGCGTCGGCGACGGCACGGGCCGGCTCGGTGAGGTCTGGACGAGCCGTGGCGAGCTGGTGCGCAGCGCTGTTCGCGGCGGAAGCGATGTTGCCCCAGAGGGCTCGTGACGGGACGCCATATCTGGAGCAGATCAGATCCGTGAGTTCACTGACCGCGCCGTCGAGCAGATCGGACTTGACCGACGTCATTCTGAGCGAGAGCGGATAGACGCCGCCGAGATCGTCCTGCCACCAAAGGTCAGTCCCCGTTAGGGACACCGCTCCCCACCCCGAGGCCTCGATGGCCAAGGCAGGAGCCAGGATGCGGGCGACGACGCCGAGCTGGACCACCGAGGCGGCGACGCGTTTGGGCACATCCGACCGGGCGGCGCGAAGGGTCGCATGCACGTACTCGACCCGCGCGTCGAGGGGAGCGGGGTCTTCTGCCAGCTCGCGGAGCGAGCGCCACTTTCCCTCGGGAGACTCGCCACCGCTGTGCGTCCGCGCTGTGAAGAAGCCGCCCAACGCACCGAGCTTGTCGGAGATCGTCCGGCGAGCTCGCTGATACGGCTGGCCGGCTATGCGACTGCGACCGGGTCGTCGGAACTCTGTGTCGTGTCCTTGTTCTGGCGGCCGACGACGAAGCGGTCGACGAGCGCACCGAAGATCATCGCGATCGTGGTCCAGATGAGCAGCTGGTTGATGATCGAGTACCACCGGAATTTCCAGAGCACATCCGCGTCGAACCCGGGGTAGACGATCTGGCCCGGTTGGAATGTCTTTCCGTCGACGGTCAGCGGTGTGGCCAGGATGTTGGTGATCGGCTGCGGCGTTTCGGTCGCAGCGTAGTTGTAGCCGAACTGACCGGCGTGTGCCTTGTTGGCAGCGAGGTGTCCCAGCGACGGCAGCACACCGATGATCACGCCGTAGACGACGAAGAACGCCAGCGCAGACAGCAGGATCGACTTGTATAGGCCGAAGCGGGGCAGGAGCTTGCGGGTAAGGAACACCGCCAGGCCCAGCAGCACCAGCGACACAGCGACCGTCGCCAGGTACAGATGTCCGCGAGTGGTGATCGTGAATGCGTGCCCGATCGCGGGCGGGTTGGCCGGGTACTTCACGAACGGCAGCAGGTAGACGCCCAAGAACCCGAAGGCGGCTATCTGCCAGGCCAGTGTCTGCGGGCGGACTGTGAAGCGTCCGTGCAACACCAGATAGGCCACCGCTACAAGCGCGCCCATCGCAGTCGAGAACGCCACGATGCCACTGAACATGCCGATCGTGGACTGGATCGTCCGACTGAAGACCTCCGGACCATCTGGCGTGACCGGTCGCCCGGCGGCCTGGTTCAGCGCGGTGAGAATGTCGTGACGGCCAGACTCGTAGTCGATGGCCTTGTTGATGAAAGGCTCAGCCAAGATGCGGGCAAAGACGAAGCCCAGCACGCCGGCGATGAAACCAGCGAGGGCTCCGCGCCCGATGACGCGGATCTCCATCTGTGCCCCTGATCAATGGCAGGGAAAGCCGAGGAAGTGCCGCGCGTCGTGCACCCACTCGTGGATCACCATCGTCTTACCGAAGACCGAGGTCATGCCCTCGTCCACACCTACGAAGTAGTAGACGACCAGTGCGAGGAGCACCGTCAGGCTGAGCAGGGTGATCACGCGGGCCTTGGACAGCGCCTCGGGCGAAACCTTGACTCCGGGCGCCGAAGACGGAGCCGGAATGCTTGTCATTGAGCCTCCTTCAGGGATTGTGCGTCCCTACCAATGGATGGGCGTCATGACGGCGAAGTATCTGACTCACCCGAAATCCGCCTCGGGCTCACAGTGGCGCAACCGTCCCGGAGTCTCACCGGCTTCCTTACGCCGTCATGCGCGGTCAGGTTAGCAGCACGCTGGAGAAGCCGGTCTAACCGCTGGCGAGAACCACCGGATCTTTGTGCGGCGGCTACCCTCGGCGCGTGTCTTCCGGTCCCGGCTGTCGAGTCACAGTTTCGGCTGCAGGACTGCTGGTCGGCGTGATTGTCGACCAGTGCGTCGGCGACCCTCGTCGAGGACACCCGGTCGCTCTGTTCGGCCGCGCGGCGACCCGGCTGGAACGGGCCATGTGGCGTGACGACCGCGCCGCTGGCGGTGCGTATGCGGCGGTGTTGGTCGGCGGCGCGGTGGGTCTCGGACTCCTGCTGGGGCGAGGATCTGCGCGGACCCTGTTCGCTGCTACGGCGGCGGGGACCTGGGCCGCGCTCGGTAGCCGGTCGTTGTTCGACGAGGCCGGAACCGTGGACGCACACCTGGGCCGAGGAGACCTTCCGTCGGCTCGCCGGCAGCTCACGCACCTCGTTGGTCGTCGTACCGACGAACTCGACGAACCTGAGATCGCCCGGGCCGTGATCGAGTCGGTCGCCGAGAACACCAGCGACGCGGTCATTGCTCCGCTGTTCTGGGGGGCCGCGGCGGGCCTGCCGGGCTTGCTCGGCTACCGGGCGATCAACACTCTCGACGCAATGGTGGGACACCACAACCCGCGCTACGAGAACTTCGGGTGGGCGTCCGCCCGGGCCGACGACATCGTCAACTACATCCCAGCTCGGCTGACCGCGATGCTCACGGCTGTCGCCGCGCCGCTAGTCGGCGGGCGCACTCGTGAGGTGGTAAGCGTCGTGCGACGGGACGGGCGACGGCATCCGAGTCCCAACGCCGGCATGACCGAAGCGGCGTTCGCGGCGGCGCTCGGCGTACGGCTCGGCGGGCGAAACGAATACGGAACGCGGGTCGAGGAGCGCCCGGTCCTCGCCGCCGACGGCCGGGCGGCAGTGGCCGCTGACCTCGAGCGGGCGGTCAGGCTCAGCCGGTCGATTTCGTTCGGTGCCGCAGCGGTGTGCGCAGGACTCCGCCTGCTGCGAAGGAGACGCCGGTGAAAGGTGCCCTGCTCGTCGCGGGGACTTCCTCCGATGCGGGCAAGAGCGTCGTCACGGCAGGGTTGTGTAGGTGGCTGGCCCGGCTGGGCATCCGGGTCGCGCCGTTCAAGGCGCAGAACATGGCATTGAACTCGGCCGTGACGATCGACGGCGCCGAGATCGGACGAGCTCAGGCGATGCAAGCAGCGGCAGCCGGCACCGACCCTGAGTCGCTCATGAATCCGGTCCTGCTCAAGCCGGGCAGCGACGCCCATAGCCAAGTGGTACTGCTCGGCGAACCGATCGCAGAAGTGGGAGCGCTCGACTACCGGGACCTCAAGCCCAAGCTGGAGTCCGTCGTCCACGAGAGCCTCGCGACGCTGCGCGAACGCTTCGACGTGGTGATCTGCGAAGGCGCCGGGAGCCCGGCCGAGGTCAATCTGCGCGACCGGGACATCACGAACATGGGGCTGGCCCGCCGGGCGAACCTGCCGGTCCTGATCGTAGGAGACATTGACCGCGGCGGACTGTTCGCGGCGCTCTACGGCACGCTTGCCGTCCTCTCGCCCGAGGATCAGCGACTCATCGCCGGCTTCGTCATCAATAAGTTCCGCGGCGACCAGCGGCTGCTTGCTCCCGGGCTCGACACACTGCGCACCCTGACCGGTCGGCCGACGCTCGGGGTGCTGCCATGGCAGCGCGACCTCTGGCTCGATGCCGAGGACTCGCTCGACCTCGACTCCCGCCCGCGTACCTCGCTGCCACCATTGGCCAGCGAATCGTTACGCATCGCAGTTGTGCGCCTGCCACGGTTGTCGAATGTCACCGATGTCGACCCGCTAGCGGCTGAACCGGGCGTGATCGTCACTCTTGCCACCGAAGCGGCGCACCTCGTCGACGCGGACCTGGTGATTCTGCCGGGAACACGCGCGACCGTGAGCGATCTGGGTTGGCTCCGCTCGACCGGCATGGCCGCTGCGATCATGGCCCGGGCCGCTGCCGGGCGCCCAGTCCTCGGCATTTGCGGCGGCCACCAGATGCTCGCCGACACCATCGACGACGAGGTAGAAAGCCACGTCGGCTCGGTGGCGGGCCTCGGCTTGCTTCCGGCACACGTCCGCTTTGCCACCGAGAAGATCCGCGCCCGTCCGTCCGGCGAAGCATTCGGCGAGCGGGTGGACGGGTACGAGATCCACCACGGAGTCGTGATGGTCCACGGCGGCGCCCCCTTCCTCGACGGTTGTGAGCTCGGCGCAGTCCGTGGCACGAGCTGGCACGGCATCTTCGAGAACGACGACTTCCGCCGCGCGTTCCTGCGCGACCTCGCGGCACGCACTGAGCGTGACTTCGTTCCCGCGCCCGACGTCAGCTTCGCCGCCGTCCGCGAGCGCCGATTCGACCTGCTCGCCGACCTGATCGACGAACACGTCGACACTGACACCGTCGTCCAACTGATCACCAACGGAGCGCCGGCCGACCTTCCGGTGATCACCAGCAGCCTGGGCTAGCGGTCCTCCAGGTCACCCTCTGTCTCCAGGTAGACCTGCCGCAACATCGCCAGCGTCTCCGGTGTTGGCGCGTCCCACAGCTTGCGCTCGGCGGCCTCCAGCAATCGCTCGGTGATTCCGTGCAGCGCCCAGGGGTTCGAGCGGTTGAAGAATTCACGCATCGGCTCGTCGCGGACGTAGGTGTCGGAGAGCTTCTCGTACATCCAGTCCTCGACGACGCCGGCCGTGGCGTCGTAGCCGAAGAGGTAGTCGACTGTGGCGGCGAGTTCAAAGGCGCCCTTGTAGCCGTGCCGTTTCATCGCCTCGACCCAGCGCGGGTTGACGACGCGCGCGCGGAAGACGCGGGCCGTCTCCTCCGAAAGCGATCGGGTGCGGATGGTGTCGGGGCGGGTCGAGTCGCCGACGTATGCCCGTGGCGCCCGGCCGGTGAGCGCGCGGACGGTCGCGATCATGCCGCCGTGGTATTGGAAGTAGTCGTCAGAGTCGGCGATGTCATGTTCGAGGGTGTCTGAGTTGTGCGCCGCGACCGCGATGCGCCGGTAGGAGGTCTCCATATCGCGGCGGGCTTCGCGTCCGTCGAGTCCTCGGCCGTAGGCGAAGCCGCCCCATGCCGCGTAGACCTCGGCGAGGTCGGCGTCGTCGCGCCAGTTGCGGGCGTCGATGAGCGGTAGCAGTCCGGCCCCGTAGGCACCGGGCTTGCTGCCGAATATGCGTGTGGTAGCTCGGCGTTCGTCGCCGTGCACGATCAGGTCGGCTTGAGCATGCGCGCGAACGTAGTTGCGCTCTGCCGGCTCATCTAGTGTCGCGACAACGTGGACGGCGTCGTCGAGCATCGTCACGACGTGCGGGAATGCGTCGCGGAAGAAGCCGCTGATACGGACGGTCACGTCGATGCGGGGGCGGCCGAGTTCGTCCAGCGGGATCGGTTCGAGCGAGCTGATGCGGCGCGACGCCTCGTCCCACATCGGACGCACGCCGAGCAGGGCCAACACCTCGGCGACGTCGTCACCGGACGTGCGCATCGCCGCGGTGCCCCAGATCGACAGACCCACCGACTCCGGGTAGCCGCCGGTGTCGGCAAAATAGCGCTCCAGCAGCGAGTCGGCCATCGCCTGACCGGTGTCCCAAGCCAGTCGCGAGGGCACCGCACGCGGGTCGACGGAGTAGAAGTTCCGGCCGGTCGGCAGGACATTCACCAGCCCTCGGAGCGGCGAGCCGCTCGGCCCGGCGGGGATGTAGCCACCGTCGAGAGCGTGCAGCACCCGCGGGATCTCCTCGGCCGTGCCGGCGAGCCGGGGGACGACCTCGGTCGCCGCGAACGTGAGCACCTGCCGCACGGGCTCGGGCACGTCAGCGGGGACGGCAGCCGGATTCCAGGCGGACGCCTCCATCGCTTCGACTAGAGCTCGAGCCTGTGCTTCGACGGCGTCGGCAGAGGTTCGCTCGTCGGAGCGCTCGACGTAGCCGAGCGCTTCTCGCAGACCCGGCAGCGCCTCGGCCTGCCCGGCCCACATCTGCCGACTACGCAGGATCGCGAGAACGAGGTCGACTCGCGCCGAGCCGGAGGGGGCGTTGCCGAGGATGTGCAGGCCGTCGCGGATCTGCGCGTCTTTGACCTCGCACAGCCAGCCGTCGACGTGCAGCACGAAGTCGTCGAACTCGGCGTCGTGCGGACGGTCCGCCAACCCAAGGTCGTGGTCGAGCTTGGCGGCCTGCATCAGCGTCCAGATCTGCGCGCGGATTGCTGGAAGTTTCGCCGGGTCGAGCGATGCGATCTGCGCGTGCTCATCGAGCAGCTGCTCCAGGCGCGCGATGTCGCCGTAGCTCTCGGCGCGGGCCATCGGCGGCACGAGGTGGTCGACCAGCGTGGCATGGACCCGGCGTTTGGCTTGGGTCCCCTCGCCGGGGTCATTGACGAGGAAGGGGTAGACGAGCGGGATGTCCCCGATCGCGGCATCGGCCGAGCAGGCCGCGGACAGGCCCGCCGTTTTGCCGGGCAACCACTCGAGATTGCCGTGCTTTCCTACGTGCACGACCGCATGTGCACCGAACTGCTCGCGGATCCAGTGGTAGGTCGCGAGGTAGTGATGCGTGGGTGGCAGGTCCGGGTCGTGGTAGATCGAGACGGGCTTGGCCCCGAACCCGCGTGGCGGCTGCACCATCACGACGACGTTGCCCGAACGCAGCGCGGCCAGCACGATCTCGCCGTCGGGGTCCTGGCTGCGGTCGACGAAGAACTGTCCGGGGGCCTGGCCCCAGTGTTCGACGATGCTGTCGCGCAGGTCCGGATCGAGCGTGTCGAAGAAGGCGCGGTAGTCGGCCGCGTTGATCCGCACCGGGTTTCCGGCAAGCTGCGCCTCGGTGAGCCAGTCCTCGTCCTGGCCGCCCGCGACGATGAGGGCGTGCATCAGCGCGTCGCCCTCTGTCGGCAATGCGTCTCCGATCTCGTAACCGGCCTCGCCCATCGCGGCAAGTAACCGCACGGTCGAGGCCGGGGTGTCGAGGCCGACCGCGTTGCCGATGCGGGCGTGTTTGGTCGGATAGGCCGAAAGCATCAGCACGATCCGTCGTTCGGCCGGCGGTAGGTGTCTGAGCCGCGCGTGCTTCACGGCGATGGTCGCGACACGCGCGGCGCGCTCGGGGTCGGGAACGTATCGGGTCAGCCCGTCCTCGCCGACCTCCTTGAACGAGAACGGGACGGTAATAAGCCGCCCGTCGAACTCGGGGATCGCGATCTGCGTTGCCGCGTCGAGGGGAGTGAGGCCGTCGGCGCTGGCGAGCCACTGCTTGCGCGACGAGGTGAGGCACAGGCCTTGGAGGATCGGGACGTCGAGAGAGGCGAGTGCGCCGACGTCCCACTCTTCGTCAGCGCCGCCGGCGCTGACCGACGCAGGAAGCGAGCCACCCGCCGCGAGAACGGTCACAACGATCGTGTCCGCTGCCCGCAACGCGTCGGTGAGCTCGGGTTCCGCCGTGCGCAGGGAGGAGCAGAACACCGGCAGGGCCCGTCCACCCGCTGCCTCGACGGCATCAGCAAGCGCGTGGACGAAGTCGACATTGCCGGCCAGCTGGTGGGCCCGGTAATACAGGATCCCGACGGTCGGGCCGTCCGTCGCCACTGCGGCACGTTCCAGCAGCCCCCAGGTCGGCATCGCCTTCGGCGGCTCGAAGCCCTCACCAGTGAGGGCGATCGCGTCGGACAGGAATCGGGCGAGCTGGCCGAGGTTCTCCGGGCCACCGTGGGCCAGGTAGGCGTGCGCCTCCGCGACGATTCCGCCGGCCACGGTCGAGAGCCGCATCAGTTCCGCGTCCGGCATCGCCTCACCGCCGAGAACGATCGCCGGCACGCCCGAGGCGACTACCGCATCAATACCGTTCTCCCAGGCGCGGTAGCCGCCGAGGATGCGGATCACGACCGCGGTCGCACCATCCAGCAGGGCAGAGAGTGCGGCTAGATCGATGCGATTCGGGTTGCCGAGCCGGTAGTCGGCGCCGCTGGCGCGCGCGGACAGCAGATCGGTGTCGGAGGTGGAGAGCAGAACGATCACGGTGCTCCTGCCCGGGGTCCGCGCCCCAGCATCGGTGGATGGGCCTGCGGCAGGCGGGCAGTTCCTGACTCACGACGCAGCTACTGCGGCGTTGCTCACAGTGGCGGGACCGTGCCGGATTCACACCGGCTTCCTGGCTCGGCTGCCGAGTTGTACTTCGGTTTGTGCTGGGCAAGCCTCGCACACCCCTGTCGTAGCATCCCGCGCATGGCCATCTCGCAGCAGGAGATCCGCATGCGCGAGGACGCCTGCCCGGGCGTGCTGCGGCTCGCTCCGGCCATTGACGGCCGACTGGCCCGTATTCGCCTGGTCGGGGGATTTCTGTCCGCGCCGGGGATCGCCGCCCTGCGTGATGCCGCCGTCGCGCTGGGCGACGGGCGGGTCGAGTTGACGTCGCGGGGCAACGTGCAACTGCGTGGGCTCGCCGCAGACGTCGGTGTCGAACTCGGCGCCCGCCTGCACGCAGCGGGATTGTGGCCGTCGCAGAGTCACGAGCGGGTTCGCAATATCGTCGCCAGCCCGCTCGCCGGGCTCGACCGCCCAAGCGACCTGACCGCATTGGTGCGGACGCTGGACGAGTCGCTCTGCGCCATACCCCGGCTCGCCGAGCTGTCCGGTCGTTTCCTCTTCGCCGTAGACGACGGACGTGGCGACGTCACTGGACTCAAGCCCGACGTTCTCATTCAGAACGGGAGCGTCAACGGATTGCGAGTGAGCGATCCTGTGGCCGCCGCGATCGCCTTCGCTAATGCGTTCCTGGACGAGCGCGAGGAACAAGACTCGGCAGCATGGCGGATCGCAGATCTCGTGGAGGGCGCGGCGCGCGTGCGATTCCGGATGGACGGGACTCCGGTCGAGCAAGCGGCGGCCAACGTCGCGGCCCCGCCTGCTGCCGGCCCGTTCACCCGGTTCGACGGCCAACCGGCCCTCGTCGTTGCCGTGCCGCTCGGACGTCTCGACACCGACCAGCTGCGCTGGCTCGCCGACGTGATCGGGACGGCACCGGCTCGCGTCACGCCGTGGCGCAGCATCGTCCTGCCGAATGTCGACGCCGTCGTCAATGACACCGCAGGGCAACTCGGCTTCGGCATCTCGCCGGACACGCCGTGGTCGAACGTATCCGCCTGCACCGGTAAGCCTGGTTGCGCGAAGGCATTCGCCGATGTTCAGGCTGACGCGCGGGCCGAACTCGGCCGTTGGCCCGGGAAGGCTGTCCACTGGAGCGGGTGTGACCGGCGGTGTGGTCGCTCCACCCGTACCGAGGTTGACGTCATCGCGACTGAATCCGGTTACATCGTCGAAGGAATCTGATGCGCGATTACATCCGCGACGGCACGGAAATTTATCGGCGCAGCTTCGCCACCATCCGCTCCGAAGCCGACCTTGCCCGTTTCGACGACGAAACCTCGCGCGTCGTGGTCCGCATGATCCATGCCTGCGGCATGGTTGATCTCGCCGCTGACGTGGAGCACTCCGCCGGTGTAGTGCAAGCAGCGCGCGAGGCGCTCCGGGCCGGTACGCCGATTCTGTGCGATGCGCAGATGGTTGCTGCTGGAATCACGCGCAAACGGCTGCCGGCGGCAAACGAGATCATCTGCACCCTCGGCGATCCCCGAGTGCCAGAACGGGCGCGCGGCATCGGTGACACGCGCTCGGCTGCGGCGCTTGACCTCTGGGGTGACCGTCTTGCCGGTGCCGTGGTGGCGATCGGCAATGCGCCGACCGCGCTCTTCCACCTGCTCGACCTGCTCGACGAAGGCGCCCCCAAACCTGCTGCGATTCTCGGTCTGCCGGTGGGCTTCATCGGCGCGGCCGAGTCGAAGGTGGCACTGGCCCAGTCCGGCCATCCGTACCTGGTCGTGCACGGACGTCGCGGCGGCAGTGCCCTGGCCGTGTCGGCCGTCAACGCGATCGCGAGTGAGGCCGAGTGAGCGAGGCGCGCGGAGCGAAGGGACGGGGCTGAGCATGGCGGGGACTCTCTACGGCGTCGGCCTCGGACCGGGTGACCCCGAACTCGTCACCGTCAAGGCAGTGCGGCTCATCGCCGCGGCCGACGTCGTCGCCTACCACTCCGCCCGGCACGGCCGCTCGGTCGCACGGTTGATCGCCGAGCCGTACCTGCGCGGCGACCAGATCGAAGAACAGCTTGTCTACCCGGTGACTACCGAGTCCATCGATCACCCGGGCGGCTACGAAGGTGCTACAGAAGAGTTCTATGAACAGGCTGCCGCCCGGCTCATGGCGCACCTGGAAGCTGGACGCGATGTCGTACTGCTCGCCGAAGGGGACCCGCTCTTCTACAGCAGCTACATGCACATGCACAAACGCATCGACGGGCGGTACGCGACTCAGATCGTCCCCGGCGTGACGTCGGTGAGCGCCGCATGCGCCGCCCTAGGGATGCCGCTCACCGAGGGCAACGATGTTCTGACGGTGCTTCCCGGCACGATGGCTCAGGCGCAGCTGACCGAGCGGCTCATGACGACCGATGCCGCGGCAATCATGAAGATCAGCCGCAGCTACGCGGGCGTGCAACAGGCGCTGAAGGAAGCCGGGCGGCTGGAGCAGGCGTATTACGTCGAGCGTGCGTCCGGTGACAAGCAGGTCACCCGGCCCGCGGGTGCCGTCGACCCGTCGGGCGTGCCGTACATGTCGATCGTGATCGTCCCCGGCAGGGCGGCGGCGCAGGGACGTCCAACGGCACCGGGCGCCACCACTGATGGCGTTATCGGAGTCGGCCGCGTCGATGTGGTCGGCCTCGGGCCGGCGGGTCGGGACTGGCTGACCCCGCAGGCGATGGCGGTTCTTTCCGCGGCAGACGACATCGTCGGCTACGCGCCATACGTGGAGCGGGTGCCGGTGAACCCCCGCCAGCAACGGCACGCCAGCGACAACCGAGTCGAGGCCGAACGCGCCGAGTTCGCCCTCGACCTGGCGCGGCGCGGTCGGCGAGTCGCGGTCGTCTCGTCCGGCGACCCGGGCGTCTTCGCGATGGCCACGGCCGTGCTCGAAGCTGCTGCCGACAACGAGCGCTTCGCCCACGTGCCGGTAGCGGTCGTCCCCGGCCTCACCGCGGCCCAGGCGGTCGCGAGCCAGTCCGGCGCCCCCCTCGGCCACGACTACGTCGTCCTCTCGCTCTCGGATCGCCTCAAACCTTGGGACGTCATCGCGCGGCGTCTGGAGGCCGCTGCTTCCGGCGACTTCGCGATCGCGATCTACAACCCTGCCTCGAACACCCGGCGGCAGCAGTTGGTCGACGCCCGCGAACTGTTGCTGAAATACCACGACGCCGCGACGCCGGTGGTGATCGGACGCGCGGTGGGCACCGACGATCAGCGGGTCACCGTCACGACGCTGGGCGAACTCGACACCAACCAGGTGGACATGCGTTGCCTGCTGATCGTCGGATCGAGCCAGTCCCGCATTGTCAACGCAGGTTCGGATCAAGCGCGCGTCATCACCCCGCGCCGCTACCCGACCGAATGATCCAGGCCAGCGCGTCAGCTACCGTCGCGACGACTTCGCTGCCTTCCGGGAGCGGCGGTCGCTGCACCATGACGACGGGGACACTCAGCTCGCGGGCCGCTTGCAGCTTGGCGGCCGTCATCGACCCGCCGCTGTTCTTGGTGACGAGTAGACCGACGCCGTACTCGCGTAGCAACGCCCGCTCGCCGTCGAGGGTGTAGGGACCGCGGTCGAGAAGCAGCGTGGTCTGAGGGGGTACCGGTCCCTCCGGTGGGTCGACTGTCCGCACGAGGAATCGATGCCGGTCGTCGTCGGCGAACACAGCGAGGTCGCGGCGTCCCGTGGTAAGGAAGACCGACTCGCCGCTCCAGGTGCGCACCGCGCGCGCGGCTGCCGGCATGTCGGCGACCACCTGCCACGACGACTGGATGTCCCAGCCCGGACGGCGGAGGACTAATCGCGGCACGCCGACCTGCTCGGCACCGATGGCGGCGTTCCTGGTGATCGTCGCCGCGAAGGGGTGAGTGGCGTCGACCACCGCTGTGATGTCGTCGTCGCGCAGGAACGCCGCCAGGCCGTCGACGCCGCCGAAGCCGCCGATGCGAACCGACCCTTCCGGCCGGCGCGGTTGCTGCACGCGTCCGGCCAGCGAAGAGATCACGTCCATGCCGTCGGCCACGAGCGCCGCGGCGAGCGCGCGCGCCTCGCCGGTTCCGCCGAGGACGAGGATGCGCACCGGCCGAGACTAACGAGCGTTACGCGAGACTGATCGAATGCGGGAACTGCTTGTCGTCGGCATCGGGCCCGGCCACCCTGATCAGATCACCGTCCAGGCGGTGCAGGCCCTCAACCGGGTGGACGTCTTCTTCTTGATCGACAAGGGCGATGCGAAGTCCGGCCTGAACGCGGTGCGAGACGAGATCCTCAAGCGTCACGTCACCGACCCGAGCTTTCGCGTCGTGGAGATCCCTGAGCCGCCGCGTGACCGCTCGCCGTCACTGAGCAGCGGAGCCTATGAAGGCGCCGTGCAGGACTGGCACGAGGCTCGCGCCCGGCGCATCGGCATGGCATTGGCGAGCGAACTCGCCGACGACGGTGTCGGCGCGTTCCTGGTGTGGGGCGACCCGTCCGTCTACGACTCCACGCTGCGTGTCATCGACCGCATCCTCGCGAGCGGCGTGGTCGAGTTCGAGTATGCGGTGATTCCTGGCGTGACGAGCGTGCAGGCGCTGGCCGCCGCGCACCGCATCCCGCTGAACCGCATCGGGGAACCGATCTACATCACTCCCGCCCGTCGCATCGCCGACGGCCTCCCGGAGGGCCTGGACAGCGCCGTTGTCATGCTCGACTCCGGCTTCACCGCCGCGGTGTTGGACGAGCCAGGCCTGGACGTCTTCTGGGGCGCTTACCTCGGCACAGACGACCAGGCACTCATCGCAGGACGGCTCGGCGAAGTCGCCGACCAGATCGCGGAGGTACGAACGCGACTGCGCGCCGAGCATGGCTGGATCATGGACACCTACTTGCTGCGCCGCCGACGCGCGAGCGACCCCTCAGACGCCTGAGCTGCTGCTCCGCTCGCGGGTCGTCGAGTAGAGATGACTATCCCGGAAGCCCTCCGCGGCCAGCACATTGCCGACGATGATGACGGCCGTGCGCCTGATACCCGCAGCGTGCACCTGCGCCGCGATGTCGCCGAGCGTGCCGCGAAGGATCGTCTCACCGGGTTGGCTCGCATATGCCACCACGGCGACGGGGCAGTCGAGTCCGTAGTGCGGTTCGAGATCGGCGACGACCTGGTCGATGCGCTGCACAGCGAGGTGCAGGACGAGTGTCGTCTTGGTCGCGCCGAGTGCGGCGAGTTCCTCCCCGGGAGGCATCGCGCTGGCCCGTTGCGCGATCCGAGTGAGGACCACCGTCTGCCCGACCTCCGGAACCGTGAGTTCACGGCGCAGGGCGGCCGCGGCCGCAGCGAAAGCCGGGACGCCGGGCGTCATGTCGTAGTCGATGCCGAGCCGATCCATCCGCCGGGCCTGCTCCGCGACGGCGCTGAATACGGCTGGATCGCCAGAGCACAGGCGCACGACGTCCTTGCCGTCGGCATCCGCGGCAGCGATCGCCTCGGTGATCTGGTTCAGGTCCAAGTCCGCGGTGTCGATCAACGTCGCCGTGGGCGGGCACTGCGCGAGCAGCTCGGCGGGAACGAGGCTGCCGGCGTAGAGGCAGACCGAGCACTCCGACAGCAGCCGCTGCGCGCGGACGGTGATGAGGTCGGCCGCACCTGGGCCGGCGCCTACGAAGTGGACGGTCACTCTTGCTCGTGTCCTGACTTGCGAAGGGACCACTGCACGACCGGCAGAGCCGGTCGCCAGGTGGTGAAGCTACCGAGCGCGTCCGCCCGCTCGACGGCGATGCGGGTGAGCGAGCCACCGAGCTGCTTCCGCCAGGCGACGAGTGCCTGCTGACCCTCGATCGTCACGGCGTTGGCAACAAGTCGTCCCCCGGGTGCGAGCGCCTCCACACAGGTTGGCACGACGCCGTCGACGGTGACGGCGCCGCCGACGAAAACTGCGTCCGGCCTCGGCAGGTCGACAAGCGCGGCCGGCGCCGTACCGGCGACGATCTGCAGCCCGGGGACACCAAGCGCGCTCGCGTTGCGAGCGATCCGGTCGCGACGCTCGGCACGCGGTTCGACGGCGATGGCCCGGCTGGCCGGGTGCACGCGCATCCACTCGATAGCGACGCTTCCGGAGCCCGCGCCGACGTCCCAGAGCAGCTGGCCCGGCACGGGCACCAGCGCGGCCAGAGCAACGGCGCGAATCTCATGCTTGGTGATCTGGCCATCCTGCTCGAAGGCGCCGTCCGGCAGGCCCGGGGTGCAGGGCAGCAGCATCGCGTCCGGGTCGGCCACACACTCGATCGCCACGATCGCCAAGCGGCTGTGCGGCGCTTGTTCTGCCGGCGCGACCGACTCGGCGTCTCCGCCGAGATCGGCGAGGACAGTAACCGGGCTCGACCCGAAGCCGCGCCCCTTCAGGAGCGTGCGGATGTCGGCCGCCGCGCTCTGTTCGGCGACCAGGACGAGGACGCGCCGGCCGGGTTGCAGAGCCGGGTGCAACAGGTCAAGCGGACGCCCAACGGCGCTCACCACCTCCACGTCGTCCAGCGGCCAGCCAAGACGAGCGGTGGCGAGCGACACCGACGAAGGATGAGGGAGCACGGTCACCCGGTCGGCCCCGAGCAACCGAACGAGGGTCGAGCCGATTCCGTGCAGCATCGGGTCGCCGCTCGCCAGTACCACGATCGATGTGTCAGCGTGGTCGCCGAGAACGACTTCCAACCCGGGAAGCAGGGGGCGGGGCAGCAGCACCCGCTTACCGGTCACACCTTCCGGCAGCAGGTCGAGTTGCCGTGATCCGCCGATGATCACCTGCGCGGCCGAGAGGGCTGCGGCGCGGCTGGGGCTCAGCCCGTCCCAGCCATCGGCGCCGATCCCGACAACGGTGACGGGGAGGTTGGGCACGGCTAACAGTGTGCAGTAGCGCTGTGAGACGATCGCCGATGAACGGCTGTCGTGGAACACCGGTGCGGCTTGCGTGACGCGGCCAAGTCCGGGGCGGTCCCGCCACTGTGGCCGGTCTCGGGAACGCCGTCAGAGACCGGGAGCCAGGACATCGACACCCGTGCCATCGGGCTGCTGCCCAGTGGTCGTCGCTGACGGCAGGCGCGGACACCTGCCGGGTGAAGGGCTGTGGTGTGTACACCCCATCCGCACAGGAATTGTTCCCGTTCAGCGCCGTCGTCGGCATGGACGACATGCGCCTGGCTCTCATCCTCAACGCGATCTCACCCGGCATCGGCGGCGTGCTCGTGCGTGGCGAGAAAGGCACGGCGAAGTCGACGACTGTCCGCGGGCTCACCGCGGTTCTTCCGTCCGTTGAAGTGGTCTCGGGCTGCCGGTTCTCCTGCCTGCCGTCGGCCCCCGACCCTCGGTGCCCGGACGGCCCGCACGCGCGCGACGCCGAGACCGAGTTACGCGCCGCACGGCTGGTCGAACTTCCCGTCGGTGCGACCGACGACCGACTCACGGGATCGCTGGACCTCGAGCGTGCACTTACTGAGGGCGTAACGAGTTTCCAGCCCGGCCTGCTCGCACAGGCGCATCGCGGCGTGCTCTATGTCGACGAGGTCAACTTGTTGCACGACCACCTCGTCGACCTGCTGCTCGACGCCGCGGCGTTGGGCACCAACTACGTCGAACGTGATGGCGTGTCGGTCCAGCACGCGGCGCGCTTCCTGCTGGTCGGCACGATGAACCCCGAGGAGGGCGAACTGCGGCCGCAGCTGCTGGACCGCTTCGGGCTCACCGTCGAGGTTGCCGCCCCCCGCGAACCGGAGCTCCGGGCTGAAGTCGTACGACGGCGCCTGGACTTCGACGCCGATCCCGCTGTCTTCGTCGCGCGCTTCGCCGACGAGCAACAGGCTCTCGCCGAGGCAATCGCGAAGGCCCAGGCGCAGCTCGCATCGGTCGTCCTCGACGATGCCGCGCTGCAGCTGATAGCGGCTGTCTGCGCCGCATTCGGCGTGGACGGGCTACGAGCGGACATCGTCATCGCCCGGACCGCCACCGCACACGCCGCGTGGCGTGGGGCGGCGGACGTAGCACGGGAGGACATCCGGGTAGCGTCGCGCCTCACGCTTCCGCACCGCCGTCGCCGCAATCCCTTCGACCCGCCCG
>Ga0075433_10001759_pt1 | contig 16201 bp, 14 predicted proteins | sample RhiMethybrSRZTD2_FD_75299 | JGI IMG/M metagenome (GOLD analysis project Ga0075433, IMG submission 75299) | Populus rhizosphere microbial communities from Tennessee, USA - Rhizosphere MetaG P. TD hybrid SRZTD2 | ecosystem: Host-associated > Plants > Roots > Rhizosphere > Soil | place: USA... | reverse complement strand
GCCGCCCGCATCGCCAGCGAAGAAGCGATCCGTGCCCGCGAGATCGAGCGCGGCAAGGCGGTGGAGGCGGCGGAAATCCTTGCCCGGCAGGCGATCGAAAGCGCGCGCATTGCCCAGGACGGCAAGATCGCCACCGAGCGCATTGCGCGCGATGAGGCCGTGCGCCAGCTCGAGATCGAGCGCAATCGCAGCGTGGATGCCGCCGAGATCAAGGCCCGCGAGGTCGTAGAGGCTGCCCGCATCGCCCAGGAGAAGGCGGTGCTGACGGCGCGCATTGCTGCCGAGCAGGAGACCAAGACGCTTGCAATCGCCCAGGGCGAGGCGCTTGATACCGCCGAGATACAAAAGCGCGACGCGGTAGAACGCGCACGTATCGCCACCGAGCTGGAGCTAGAGAAGGCGCGCATCGCCTCGCAGCGAAGCCGCGAGGTGCTCGAAATCGACCAGAAAAAGGTGGTCGAGATCGCCGAGGAGGAGCGCACCATCGAGCTGGCCGGCAAGAGGGTGGAGCGCACCGAGGCCGACCGGCAGGTCCGCCAGGCCGAAATCATCGCCCGCCAGGAGGTGGACAAGACCGACGTCGCCCGCGACCAGGCCGTGGAGACTGCCCGGGTCGCCCGGCGCCGGGCGTTGGAGCAGATCGAGTTGGCGCGCAACCAGGCCCTGCAGGAGGCCGAAATTGCCTCCCGCGAGGAGATCGAGCGGGCACGCATCGCTTCCGAGCGGGGGCTCGACGAAGCCCGCGTCGGCCGCGAGCTGGCGCTGCGCAAGCTGGAGGTCTCGCGCGAGCGCGAGGTGGAAACGGCGCTGATGGACAAGGCCGTTGCGCTCTACCAGAAGTCGCTGGAGGAATCCGCCGCCAAGGTGGATGCCGAGGCCATGCGGGCGCGCGCGGCCGAGGCAGAGGAGCGCGTGACCACCGCGCGTGACGCTGAGGTGGCCAAGCGGCGTACCTCCGTCGAGGTCATGCTGGCACAGAAGGATGCCGAGGAGAAACGCATTGCCGCACAGGCCGAGCAGGTGCGCGCCGCGGTCGCGGCGGAGGCGCAGAAGCTGCTCTACGAGGCCGAGAATGTGCTGACCGACGAGGCCCGCTACGGTCTGTTCCGCCGGCGCCTGCTTGACCGCATCGAAGGCATCGTGCGCGAGAGCGTCAAGCCAATGGAGAAGATCGAGGGCATCCGCATCCTACAGGTCGATGGCCTGTCAGGTGGCGGCGGCCGCGGTGATGGCCGCAGCCCCACCGACGAGGTGATCGATTCGGCGCTGCGCTACCGCGTACAGGCGCCGATGATCGACCAGGTGCTGAAGGAGATCGGCATCGAGGGCGGCAGCCTCTCCCGCCTGCCCGGCCTCATGCGGGAGGCAAGCGATATGCAACGGGTCGCCAAGGAAGCAGGCGCTGGCAGCTCGAAGAGGCAGGAGGCCGCCCCGCCTCCGCCGGCCACAGAGGGCGACAAGGGCCGCGAATAGACGCGAAAAGCAGATGGCAAAGGTCTACACCTCCAGCGTCGTCAACGCCTCAGCGGCCAAGGTCTGGGCACGCGTGCGCGATTTCAATGGTTTGCCGGGTTGGCATCCGGCGATCGGCGAGAGCCGCATCGAAAACGACGAGCCGGCCGACAAGGTCGGCTGCATCCGCAACTTTCGCCTCAGAAACGGCGACCGCATTCGCGAGCAGCTGCTCGGCCTGTCGGATTACGACATGTTCTGCACCTACTCGATCCTAGAATCGCCCATGGGGGTGGAGAACTACGTTGCAACGCTCCGGCTCACACCCGTCACCGACGGCCAGCGCACCTTCCTGGAGTGGACGGCCGAGTTCGACTGCGCCCCCGAACGCGAGGCGGAGCTTGTTTCCAACATCTCTACTGGCGTGTTCCAGGGCGGTTTCGACGCGCTCAAGCGCCAGTTTGGAGGCTGAGTGCCGTGCCCCGCGTGGTCAAGAGCACGATCATCGATGCGTCCGTCGACCGCGTCTGGGCAGTTTTGCGCGACTTCAATGGCCACGACCGCTGGCACCCGGCAGTGAAGAAGAGCAGCATCGAGCGGCATCTGCCGTCCGACCGCGTCGGCTGTGTGCGCCGCTTCCAGCTGCACGACGGGGCAGAGTTGCGCGAGCAGTTGCTCACCCTGTCCGACCTGGAGATGGCGTTCAGCTATTGCCTGCTCGACACGCCGATCCCCCTCTTCAACTACGTGGCGCATGTGCACCTGCTTCCCGTCACCGACGGCAACCGCACCTTCTGGCACTGGGAGTGCCGGTTCACCACGCCGCCCGGGCGGGAGGCCGAGATGGTAAAGCTGGTGGGCGAACAGATCTACGAGGCGGGCTTTGAGGCAATCCGCCGTCACGAGGCGTTGGCCCAATGAGCGGCGGATGACGGTTCAAGTCAAAACCTTCGGTTCGCTGAGCGAGGCCGCCGCGGCGCTGGCCTCGGACCGCGGCGCGCGTTTCTTTTCCGGCGGCACGCTGCTGATGCGGGCCATCAACGAGGGCGATACGACGATCGCCACTCTGGTGCGCGCCACAGATCCCGCCTATTGCCAGATCCGCAACGAGGCGACGCGCATTACTATCGGCGCCGGCGTGCGCATGGTCGATATCCTCGCCAGCCGGGACCTGAGCATCCTGCATCCGGCGGCACGCGTGGTCGGCGGACCTGCGGTGCGCAGCATGGCCACGGTGGGCGGCAATCTGTTCGCGCCCTCCCCGTACGGGGATCTCGCAGTCGCTCTGCTGGCGCTGGACGCCACCGTTAGGGTGCAGGGTGCCTACGGTGGGCCGCAAGAGACGCCACTGCAGCAATTCCTTAGCGGTCGTGACCGGGCCGGCAGTGGCAGCCTTGTCATGGGGGTTTCCGTGCCGCGCCCGGCCAATCCCGACGCGTTCCGCTTCCGCAAGGCGGCGCGCGTGCGGCCCAAGGGCGTGTCGGTGTTGAGCATTGCCGCGCATCTGCCCATTGCAGGGGGACGCATCGCCGGCGCGCGCGTCGCCTACGGGGCGATGGCCCCGACGCCGATCCGGGCCCGGGCGGTGGAGCGTGCACTGGAGGGCCGCAGCCTGGACGCTGCCGGCATCGCCCCGGCACTCGCCGTGGCGGCCGAGGGCATCAGCCCCGCCACCGATGCGCTGGCCAGCGCCTGGTACCGCCGCGAGGTCGTCGGCGTCCACCTGCGCCGCCTGCTACTCGGCGAAGGAGCCTAGACCGTGCACGTGGGCGAGCGCATCGGCACGGCGGAAACGGGCAAGCCCTCAGCCCGCAAGCGCCAAGCATCAATTCCCTCTATTGCGCCTGGGGGCGCGGGAGCCGATTGCGTGCGATGCCAAGCCGCGGCCAGTGATCCATCGCGGCGCGGCAAGACCCTCCCGGCCGGGGTTGCCGGACGTCGAGACCTGGCACGCAAGGCGAGTGCCGAGGCTATTCGACGGCGTTGCGGGTTCTAGGAGCGCTCATGGCCAAGACGCCGGTGCAATTTCGCCTCAACGGTGCCGACAAGGCGGTCTTCGTCGATGGCGGGGAGAACTTGCTCAATGCCCTGCGCCGCGGCGTCGGCGATATGTCGGCCAAGTTCGGCTGTGGCCAGGGCACGTGCGGGGTGTGCACCGTGCTAATCGACGGCGAGCCGCGGTTGGCCTGCCTGACGCTGGCCGAGACCTGCGCCGGCCGCGGCATCGAGACCGCGCTGGGCCTCGCCGCGGGGCCACACCTGCATCCATTGCAAGCAGCCTTCATGCAGCACTTTGCGGCCCAGTGTGGCTTCTGCACCTCGGGCATGCTGATGGCGGCCAAGGCGCTGCTCGACCGCAATCCGTCACCGACGCGCGAGGACGTGGTTGAGGCCATTTCCGGCAATATCTGCCGCTGCACCGGCTACGAGCCGATCATCAACGCCATTCTGGAGGCCGCGTCCAAGCGCGGCGGGCAGCCAAGCGGGGAGCAGGGCCGTGCTCGAATTTAGGAAAGAATACTTCAAGGATGAGCGCGAGGACGGCCTCAACGAGGTCGGCCAGCCGCGCCAGCGCCAGGACATGTTGGGCCACGTCACCGGCCGCACCCGCTATTTCGACGACCATGCCTTTGAGGGCCTGCTGCATCTGAAGGTGTTGCGCAGCCCGCATCCGCACGCGCGCCTGCGCTCCATTGACGTATCGGCCGCCGAGCGCTCCCTCGGGGTCAAGCGCGTGATCCGCGCCGCCGACGTGCCTGTGAACAAGAACACGCTGCTGAGCCTCATCGGCTTCGGCAAGGACGACGAGCCGCTGTTGGCCGTCGATAAGGTGCGCTACAAGGGCGAACCGATTGTCGCCGTGGTGGCCGAGAGCGAAGCTGCGGCCTATGCCGCGCTCGCCAAGATCCGCGTCGACTGCGACCCACTGCCAGCGGTGTTCGACGTCGAGGAGGCAATCAAGCCCGGTGCCCCCGTGGTGAACGAGACCTATCCCGCCAATACCTTCGAGTACCACGACAAGTACAATCACCAGAAGCTGCGCTTCGGCGATGTCGAGCGGGCATTCGCCGCCGCCGACTTCGTGCTGGAAGAGCGCTATCAGATGTCGCCCATCGAGCATGCGCCGACCGAGACCAACGGCTCCATCGCGGCGCCGGAGACCAACGATCGCTTCGTGGTGCACACCTGCACGCAGGCGCTGTTCTTTTCGCTCGGTACCGCCGCCAAGCTGCTGGACCTACCCTCCAACCGGCTGCACTTCATCGGCGGCACGGTCGGCGGGGGCTTCGGCGGCAAGGTGGATTCGCTCACCGAGCCGCTCTCGATCCTCGGTGCCATGTTGACCGGGCGTCCCGTGCGCTACGTGCTCGGTCGCGAGGAGGAGATGCTGTACGGCTGTCCGCGCGGGGCCGAGCGTCACTACATCAAGGACGGCGTCATGCGTGACGGCCGCATCGTCGCGCGTAAGGTAACGAGCTATTTCGATGCCGGCGCCTACACGCGGCTTTCCAGCTACGGTGCGGTGAAGTGCATCGCCCATGTGCCTGGGCCCTATACCATTCCCAATGTGCACGCCGATTCCTACTGCGTGTTCACCAACCGCACTCCGGCCACCGCCATGCGCGGGTTCGGCATCACCGGCGTCGACTTCGCGCTGGAAGTCCAGATGGACAAGTTGGCGCACAAGGTCGGTATGGACCCGATGGAGTTTCGCATTCTGAACGCCTACCGCGACGGGGACTTGAAGGCGCACCGGCGTGAGGCCCACAACTGCGCGCTGATCGAATGTGTGCAGGTGGCGGCCGAGAAGGCCGGCTGGCCGATCCGCGATGAGTTCCGGCGCATGAACTCGCTGACCGGAGGCGGCGGCGAGCGCGCCGTCATACCCGCTACCGTCACCGACGAGCTCGGGCGCATCGGCAGCGGCCGGCCAGCAAGCACGCCGTCGCCGCGCGCGCCGACGCTGCCGATCCCGCCACCCCCGCGCGTGCCGCAGCCGATGGCCGCCCAACCCCGGGTCGCGCCGGCACCGACGCCAGTTGCCCCCATGCCGCCGGCCGCGGCGCCGCCTGCGCGCGAGCAGCCCAAACCCGCAACGGCAAGCCCGCAGCACGGTGCCACGCGCTTTTCCAGCGTGTTCGGCACGCGCAGGAGGTAAGGCCATGGCCAAGCATCGCGGCCGCGGCATGGCGTCGATCAACTACCCGATCGGCATGAACCTCGGGGGCGATCCGAGCCAGGCGCTGGTGCATTCCAACCCCGAGGGAAAATTCACCGTCACGCTGTCGGCCATCGATCTGGGCCAGGGCATGAAGCAGGTGACGCGTCAGATCGCCGCCGAGACGCTTGGCGTGCCAATTGCCGACGTTTATGTCGACACCGCCGACTCCGACACTGGCCCGCACGATATGGGCAGCTTCGCCTCGCGCGGCACGCACCGCGTCGGCAATGCCGTGATGGTGGCCGCCAAGGAAGCGCGCGGCGTCATGCTGGAGGCCGCCGCCGAAGAGCTGGAAGTCAACGCCGCAGACCTGGAGACGGACGGTCGCGGCAACATCCACGTCAAAGGCGCCCCCTCGCGCGCCATTTCGGTTAAGGATGTCGCCGTCGCCGCGCAGTTCAGGCAGGGCAAGACGATCGCAGGTCGCGGCATCTTTCTGATCCCGTTGTCGGAGGTGAACGCCGAGACCGGCGAGATGAGCCCGGTTTCCTGCTACGCGCACGCCTGTTTGGTCGCTGAGCTGGAGGTGGACGACGAAACCGGCGAGGTCAGCATGCTCAAGATGACCAGTGCCTATGAGCTGGGCCGCGCCATCAACCCCAAGCTCGTCGAGCAACAGTTGGTCGGCGGCGCCTGGATGGGCATGAGCCATGCTCTCTACGAGACGCCGGAGCCATACTATCCCGATATCGCCCACGGCCCGCGCGACTACAACGAGTACGTCATGCCGGGACCGGGCGACATCTGCCCGCACGATATCGCCGTGTTGGAGCGCCCCGCGCCCGATGGCCCGTTCGGTGGCAAGGGGCCCGGCGAGATGTGCGCAAACCCGGTGCTCCCGGCCGTCGCCAATGCCATCTTCAACGCGGTGGGGGTGCGCATCGACGAATTGCCCATCACGCCGGAGAAGGTGCTGCGCGCCATCAAGGCGCAAGGTGGAGCGCGGCCCCAGGCCGCAGCGGGAGGACGGCGCTAGGCCATGGTCGTGCGCAACAAAGTCGCCGGCATCGACAGCCCCGAGGCGCTAGCGCATGCGCTCAGCAGTGCCTTCTACCTGGCCGACGACGGTCTCGCCACGGCGGCCTTCCTGGCGCTGGCGTTGGGCAAGCCGCTGCTACTGGAAGGCGCGCCCGGTGTCGGCAAGACCGAGGCCGCCAAGGCCCTCTCCGGCGTCCTTGGCCGCCGCCTGATCCGGCTGCAGTGCTACGAGGGCATCGATGCGACCGCGGCTCTTTATGAATGGAACTACCCGCGCCAGATGCTGGCGATTCGTCAGGCCGGCGACAAGCCGGTCGATATCTACCGCGACGAGTTCCTGATCGAGCGGCCGATGCTGCAGGCGCTGCGGTCGCCCGACAGCGCGGTGCTGCTGCTCGACGAGATCGACCGCTCCGACCACGAATTCGAGGCACTGCTCCTCGAGTTCCTGTCCGATTTCACCATTTCGATCCCGGAGCGCGGCACCCTGTCGGCCCACGAGCGCCCGGCGGTGATCCTAACCTCAAACCGCACGCGCGAGCTGCACGAAGCGCTGAGACGGCGCTGCGTCTATCATTTCATCGGCTACCCGGCGCCCGAGCGCGAGGCGCAGATCATCATGCTGCGCGCCTCCAGTGTGGCCGAGGACACCGCGCGTGCCGTGGTGGCCGCTGTCGGGCGGCTGCGGCGTGAGCCGCTCACCAAACCGCCGGGAATCGCGGAAGCCGTCGATTGGGCGGAGGCGGCAACCGTGCTAGCCAAGGGCGGTGCGTCCTGGCCCGAGGCTTTCAAGCGGTCCATCGGCGTCGCCATCAAGGACGAAGAGGACAACGCCCACATCGCTCCGCGCCTCGATGCCATCATCACGGGGGCCGCCGCATGACGCGCCCTGCGCTCCCCGCTGCGGCGGCGCCGTTCGTCGCCTTCGCACCCTTGCTCCGCGCCAACGGCTTTGCCGTGGCGCCAGAGCAGGTGACGCTGTTCCTCGCCGCCATCACGCTGCTCGGGCCCCGCAGCCTCGAGGACATCCGCCGCGCCGCCCATGCCACCCTGGCGCCGCCGCCGGAGCGGCGCGACGAATTCGAGGCGCTGTTCGACGCTCACTTCCTTGGCGCCGTCGAGCTGGGCCGCGAGGCGGCTGAGCCCGATCCTGACGACGTGCGCGTGCAGGAGGACCGCCCGGGCGGTCTTGAGCCGCCCGTCTCCGACGGCACCAACGCGGCCGGTCAGGCGGCAACGGCGAGCGAGGCTCTGTCGCTGCGCCGCTTCGGGCCTAGCGTCGAGATCGACGTGCTGCGACGCTTCCAGCGTGCGCTGCCCGAGCGTCTGCCACAGCGGCGCGGCTACCGGCGCAGTGCCGCCCGGCGCGGTCCTAGCCTCGACCTGCGGCGGGCGATGCGAGAAGCGGTCCGCAACGATGGTGAGATCTTCAGGCTGCCCCGCCTGAAGCGCCGGCCGCGCCGACGCCCCATCCTACTCGTCATCGATGTATCGGGCTCGATGAAGGCGCGCACGGACGCGCATTTGCGCTTCGCGCATGCCTTGGTGCGGGCTGCCGATCGCGTCGAGGTGTTCACGATCGGCACCCGCCTCACGCGTGTGACGCGGGCGTTGCAGCTCAGGAACCGAGAGCAGGCCCTGGCCACCGCGTCCGGCCTCGTTTCGGACTGGGACGGCGGCACCCGCATCGGCGATGCCTTGCTGGCCTTCCTTGCCGTGCCGCGGTTTGCCGGCACGGCGCGCGGCGCCGTGGTGCTGATCCTCTCCGACGGCCTCGAGCGCGGCGATCCGAAAGCCATGACCGAGGCAGTGAAGCGCCTCGCCGCGCGCGCCTGGCACCTCTCCTGGCTGACGCCGCTCGCCGCCGATCCGGCTTACCGGCCCGAAACCGCCGCGCTGAAATCGATTCTGCCTCATCTCGACGCGCTGGCCGACGCCGGCTCCACCGAACGCCTCTGCCATCATGTCCTCAACCTCGCACAACCGAGGGCGGCATGACGGGCGCGAGTGCCAAACGCCGCCGATTGCTAGGGAAGGATTCCCCATGCCCCTCGAAATCAAGATCCTGGATTACGGCGACATCGAGCTCGAAAGCAGCTTCCTTGTGCTCGGGCGCGGTTGCGGCCGCACGCGGCGGGTGCCGACGCTGGGTTTCCTGATCCTCGGCGGGCCGTGGCCGATCGTGGTCGACACCGGCTACCGCTCCAACCAGATCATGGAAACGCTTGGCATGCGAGGCCTGCAGTTCCACGAGAACATGATCGAGAACCAGCTGAAGCGCCATGGCGTGCGCATGGGCGACGTGCGCTATGTCATGCACACGCACCTGCATATTGACCACGCCGGCAAGGACGACCTGTTCCCGATGAACACCACGGTGATCCTGAACCGGCGCGAGATGGAATACTCGGTCTCCGGCCTCATGCACCCGCAGTACCCCCTGCCCGACATCAAGCATCTGATCGACCGGTTGCACACCAAAGGCGCCCTGCGGTTCCTGGATCTGGAAATCTCCGGCCCTACCGAGATCTGCCCCGGCGTATATTGCGAGGCGGCGGGCGCGCATACCGAAGGCTCCATGAACGTGCACGTTCACACGGCCGAGGGCATCGCCACGATCTGCGGCGACGTGATCTACGACTTCAACGACCAGATCATTGAGCCCTACCACGAGATCGGCTGGATGGAGCCGCGCGTCACCGGCAATCACGGCACCACCAAGCGTCAGGAGAAGGCGGCCATCAAGAAGCTCCTGAGTCAGGCCAAGTTCCTGCTGCCCGTGCACGACCGCCCCGCCAAGGTGGAGGGCGGCCAAATCGTCGGTCGCCTGCAGAACGAGGTGCCGGGCCCGCTGACGCAGTCGCTGGCGCCGCGCAACTGGTTCCCGGCTTAAACGCGGAGCAAGAGGCAGTTCCATGTCGCACGTAATCGTCAAGCGCGAGTTCGAGGAGCTGATCGACAGCTGGGCGGCGGTCGGTCAGGTCGGGACTGGCTTCACGTTTACCGAAGGCCCGATCTGGCATCCGGTTGAACACTACCTCTTGTTCTCCGACATGCCGGCCGACGTGCGCCGGCGCTGGGACCAGCGCGGTGGGGTGCGTGAGGTCAAGCGCCCGTCCAACAAGTGCAACGGCATGACCTACGACGAGCACCTCAACCTCATCGTCTGCGAGCATTCCACGTCCAGCCTGGTGCGCGAGCGTCCCGACGGGCAGCGCGAGGTACTCGCTTCCCATTTTGACGGTTACGAGCTCAACAGCCCCAACGACGTCGTCGTGAAATCCGATGGCTCCATCTACTTCTCCGATCCCTGGTACGGGCGCATGCCGGTGTACGGGGTGGAGCGGCCGCGGCAGCTCGGTTTCCAGGGTGTGTACCGCGTGCCGCCCGGCGGCGGGCCGCCCGAGCTGCTGGTGGAGCGCTACATGTTCGACCAGCCGAACGGGCTGTGCTTCTCGCCCGACGAGCAGCGGCTTTATGTCAACGACACGGTGCAGGCCCTCATCCGCGTTTTCGACGTCTCCACCTACGGCTCGCTGATGAACGGGCGCGTGTTCGCCAGCGGCCTCGCCTCGGACCGCGAGCCAGGCTTGCCCGACGGCATGAAGTGCGATTCGCGCGGCAATATCTGGTGCACGGCGCCGGGAGGCGTGTGGGTCTTTGCCCCGTCGGGCGAACTCATCGGCAAGCTGCGCGTGCCCGAGATGGTGGCCAACCTGGCTTGGGGGGGACCGGATTTCCACACCCTGTTCATGTGCGCGACGCACTCGGTCTATTCGGTGAAGACCAAGGTGGGGCCGCGGCTGGAGCCCTACATGCGTCCGCGCGCAGCTGACACGTCAACACGCTCCAGCGATCAGGCCGCGGCTGCGGCGCGGCCGGCGCCTCATCCGCCGACACCCACGCCGCCACCGCCACAATCCGCCTCGGCGTCGAAGTCGCTCGGCCGGCTGGATCCGAGCCGCTGCGCCCTCATCATCCAGGACATGCAGAACGACGTCGTGATGGAAGGTGGTGCTTTCGCCTCCTCGGGCTCGCCGGCGCACTGCAAGCAGCAGAACGCGATCGCCAACGCCATGCGGCTGGCCGACGCGTGCCGCAAACGTGGGGTGATGGTGATCCACGTGTGGTTCGTGGTGGAGCCGGGTGCGCCCGGCGTCACGCTGAATGCGCCGCTGTTCGAGGGGCTCGTGGAAGCGAAGGCAATGGTGCGGGGCACCTGGGGCGCAGCGCCGGTGGCTGGCCTCGAGCCGAAGCCCGGCGATCACGTGGTCGAAAAGATGCGTATGAGCGCCTGGGAAGGCTCCAGGCTCGAGACGGTGCTGAAAAGCGAGCGCCGCGATATCGTCATCGTCACCGGCGCCTGGACGAATATGTCGATCGAGCACACGGCCCGGACCGGCGCCGACAAGGGCTACTTGATGATCGTGCCCGAGGATTGCTGCTCGACCATGAACGCCGACTGGCACCGCGCCTCGATCAACTACGCCCTGCAGAACGTGTCCGCAGTGAGCAAGGCCGACGACGTGATTGCCGCGCTCGGTTGAACCGCCCCAATCACTGGGATTGGACAGGCGGCGCACGCGGCAAGTCCAACAGCCCACCCGCATATTCTTCGTTCGGCTGTTTCCGACGTGGGGAACTCGCGTTGTCGGCGGCGCACTTTCCTTACCACGCTAAAGCTAAACCATGAAGCAATTGGCCCAGCTGCCATGCTCCGATCCGACCGTCCTCGCGACCTTGTATTCCGCTGGATAGGCGCCAAGCGCGCGCACGATATTCCCTCCGTGACGCTCGCGCGGCCCTATTTAGGCAGGGACCTGCGCGCAACCCGGACAACTCCGTAAAGATCGTTTGTCCAGACGACGTCGCCACAAACCGCCACTCGTGTCAGGGTGGCGGCGTTCAAAGTGACGAGATAGTCGGCTGGATGTTCCGAGAGCCTGCCGCAGGTGCCTTCGAAGACCGCCTGCCGCCAGCGCACCAAACGATACCAGCGCGCAATATCAGCCTTGTAAGTGGGAACAAACTTGAAGCTGACGAGCGTCGGGCGGCCAATGAGCCGTTCAAAAGCGAGCCAAGGCAGGGTCCAATCCGTTTCGGCTGTCGGTTCGATCACCACGGTAGCGCTAGCGGGGGTATTAGCCCGCAGCCAGGCAATAAGCTCGCGCTCACCGGGCGTCAGCATTCGGGTCAGAGGAAGTTGGGGGGACAAGAGAGTATCGGCGAAGGACACTGCGCGTGGGACGGCAAAGCCGATGCCGACTGCGAACGTGATGATGGCCAGCGTTCGAGCAGCATTCCCCTGGAGCGCTTGGCGCAGCCAAAGCGTGCCGAGCATGATCGTGAGCAGCAGGATCAAGGCGTTGGGCCGAAACAGGATGAGCGGTCCTAGGAGATAGGTATGACGATCGAAATAGGACAGCACGAACGACAGTATCAAATAGATGTACATAGCGAGCAGCCAGCGTGCCAGCACGCGGCGCTCGGAAGGTTCCTGCCACGCCAGCATGGCCAGCAAGCAAGTCGTCGCCGCCATCCAACTGATCCCGGGCAACCATGCGCCCAGCGGGCCCGAGAAAGGCGCGACGTGATGCGGATTGCGAAAGGCCGAATAGATCTGGGTGATCGTCAAATCCAGATCCGAAAGGTCCGGGGTTGGGGCAAAGAACCACTCGCCGAGCAGGATCGCGAGAATGGGTACGCAGAGCATCGCATACGCTAAGAACGCGCCGCCCGTGCGGCGGACATTTTTGGTCTTGAGTCCGATGAGCCCGATAATGGCGACGGCCCAGAAGCCCCCAACCAGGAAATGAAAGTAGGTAGCGACGGCGGCGAGACCGACGGCGCCCAAATCTTTGTCACGCCAGGCCAAGCCGATTGCTGCCAGGATTGCCGCATAGGCAAAGACTTTGCCCTCAACGCCAGCGAACAACCATTCTACCGCGAAATAGCATTGCCCAAACAAGACGAACAGCATCAGGGCAAGGAGCGTCTCGAGCCGCGACAGCCTCAAGCATCGCGCCAAATAAGCCAACGCAATGGCGTAGGCGACAATCGCGACGAGCCGCAGGGCGATCAAGGCGATGTCGTAGCCTAAAAAGACGACCGCGCCGCCAAGAATGGCGAAACTGGCAAAACGGGCCACGCTGTGGTCGAAGACGGCGTGATTTGGACCGAATTGTTCGGGACGAACGGACCGCAACCCCAAGTCAAAATAGTCGATTTCGTTCCCGCCCCAGCCCCGCAAGGGTTCGATTTGCAAAGTTAGCACGACCGCCACAGCCAGCGCGGTCCAGATAAAGCCGCTTGAACGCTCGAGCGAAGCCAACAAGCCGTCGAGCATCTGCCGCATGCTGTTTTTCATGGCCCGGCCCGGAAGAGCTTTGGCTGCTGAACGGCAGTCGGGTGGCCGGAGTGGATCACCTCGTTCCTCTCGTTCTCGGTCTCCACATACGCCATCGCTTGCGACATGCATTGGCTAGGCGGCGGGGCCGCCAAACCTGCAGTGAGCGACGACGGAGCTGACAATTCGCTGGGCCGACTCGGCCGTCGGCGCAAAGCCTGGATCCGCCGCACAAGCAAATTTCAGATAACTCTCGCGATCGGCCGCTCCTCGTGACACTATTGCAACGATTAGGTGTCAGTTCGATGACAGGTGGTGCGGCGATGAGATTGCTGTGGCAGGCGCGGTCAAATCCGTTGGCTTGGTGGTGGGCTCTACTGACCGTGGCCAGCAGCGGCAATATCGCGCTCTGGTTTCTGCTCTATCGCCACTTCCACATCGAGCTGGCTGGCACTCTGGCTGGCGCCTCCGACGTCACGCTTATGTTGTTTCTCTGCGCAGCCTACGTTTTTGGCTGCGCCTTCAGGTCCGTGCTGCCGCGCGCGGATGTTCAACGCATCTGCTTGTTCGATACCTGGCTATCGAGCGTTCTCATCGGCCGGTCCGTGGCGACCGTGGCCGAAATATGCTTCGCCGTACAGTGGGCTATGCTGCTGCACCTGCTAGGTGGGATAGCGGGGGTGGATACAACCTTGCATGCCGCCTGGGTGATTGTGCCGCTGATCTTCCTGGCGCAGTGCTGCTCGTGGTACGGGGTGTTGACAACCAACTATCTGGCCAACGCCATCGAAAACTCGATATGGGCAGTTGCCTTTCTTGTTGCGGGCGTTGGCCTTTGCCGATTGCTATCGGAATTCGACGGTCTACTTTATCTGGCCATCATCGTCGCAATCGCCGGGATCGCAGGCTATCTGGCCTTTCTCATAGCCGTCGACATACCGATGTACCTGAAGCGTTGGCAGAACGGGCTTAAAGACGGCAGCAAAGCTCTCTCTCCTCTTGAGGGTTTCCGTGACGCCGGCACTCGTTGGGTGGTCACGCATGACTTTGCCCAATGGAAGGACGAGATTGCTTGGATGTCGCTCTATTTTACCGCGGCCGTCTGGGCGAGCCTCGCGCTTTGCCTTGTTTACTCGCTCGCGGGTCATCTTGCGCGCTAACGCCCTGGACCCGCGCCCCCTAACAAGCGTTGCGGGCGTCCCCTCGGGCTTTCATTGAACAAGCCCGCGGCCGCCAGTGGCACTTGGTGGAACCGTGCGTGATGGCCCAGGAGCCGGCCAAATACTGGACGGCTGCGCCCAATCCACGTCACATAGGGCACATCCTAGAACCAATCTGGTAGGGCGGCTCGGGGAGGCTATTCAGACCCGCTGCACGATCGTTTTTCGCCCCCTTCGGCTTGCGGTGCCGATCTTGTCGTGGAGTGCGCGAATGCGCGCCCGGAGCCTCGCATTCAGTTCGCTTCGCTGCCGGCCAAACGCTGTGTCGTCCATATAGCTCTGCTGATTGCTGGGGTGGCTCGACGTTTCTGCGTGGGCCTTCATGAAGGTCAGCACGGACTCAAACGCCTGCGCATCCCTCAGCAGGTCGATTGAAGCCGCAGCAACGCTCGAGTTTTCCGCTAAATCGCTTGCATAGGGTTTGCCGCCGGCGGCAATGCTGTCTCGCCAGAGTTGGTCTGGGCGCAACGCGGCGGCACAAATCCCAACGAGATGTTTCATCGCCAAGGTGCACCAAAAGCCGGGCTGGGGCGCTACACGCTTTGGAATCGGCAGCCGCGGCATGGCGACCAGATCGCAGCTGTCGAGATAATAGTGCAAAAATGCACGGCTGCCGGGCTCATCTTCGCGGACAAGCAGCACTCGCGTGCCGTTAAACTTCACATCGTAGAAAAGCCAAGCCTGTAGCGCGGGTAAATAGGCAATGGCTTTGACGTGGTGATAGCGCCCACAAGCGAGCAGCCGCACCCACCAGCGGCCGCGCTTTTTGCTAAAGAGGAGGATCCAGTCGGGCTCGATCACGGCGGCGAATCATTGCTGTTGCCGCTGATTCCTTACAAACGCTCTGCGATGCTCCCTTGTCAGGCAGATATCGTTCTGATGAAGGCGAATGCACGCCTGTCATCAAAATCTGCGACCTTCGGCGGATCAGCGGCAAACTTGGATGTATTTACCGTTGCTTTATCGTTCGGACATTCGCACCGCGGCAGAGGCGCCAGATCAGTTTCGCATCGGTATCGACGACGCGATTATCTTGCCGCTGGTCGCAATTGCCTTTCTGACAAGCACGCTCTTTCAGGTGGCGTTTTCCTTCTTGTCCCTTGCCTCGACGTTGGTTTTCGCGCTCCTTCGCCAGATGCTGACATGCCTGTTGCTCGGTGCCGCTACAGCCGGTGACGCAATGGCGTGGTCGATCAAGCGGCTCGCCAATCATCTGCCGCGGCTGTCCGGGGCGAGGCGTAAGGCGATAGGCGACTTTGTGGACCGGGGTTGGCCTTGGCTGCGGCAACGGCCGCGCCAGGAGGCTCTGGCGCATACAACTCAAAGTGTGCTGCAACGAGGGAGCACTTGGGTCTTTCAAAGCTTCGGAGCCCTCTCGCCGCGCGCTGCCCTGCTCGTGGTCGTCGCCGTGACGGTGTGGCTGCCACTATCCGCCACAATTTCGATTGCCATGCATGCCGCCCTGCTCGCGAATGTTGCCTGGCTGCCGGCATGGGCGCAGCTCCTGCATCCCGTTGCAACCATCATCGCCAAGAGCAAGTTACTGGTTTTGGCGGTCTATCCGGCAGCCTGGCCGCAAGCGAAGAGGCACGTCTTAGTGCAGGCGGCCTTGCGGTGCGTGGACTGCCTTGCGGCGCGCGGTAGCCTGCGCAAGACCGCACAGCGTTACCAGCAGACGAAGCAAGGCTTTGCACAAGTGAGCGATGCTGGGTTGCGTGCAATGGGCAAGTACATCAATGCTCTCAACAATTGACTACGCATCGGCGCAAAAGCCGAAAGAGTCAACCCCAGCATCTCCGGCAAAATGCGCGCACACCCAGTTCGACGTCCAGCCGAGCCAGCACGACGACGACGTGCAGCCCAGCGGATTGACGCGGGAAGTGGCCTTCACATGCGGGTGGAGAGGGTCTTGCTTCCACCGCGCATGCCTAGAGCCTCGCCTTCGCGCCGCAAGGCGAGGACAAACGAGGTTAGCCCCGCGCT
>Ga0075433_10001756_pt1 | contig 16209 bp, 16 predicted proteins | sample RhiMethybrSRZTD2_FD_75299 | JGI IMG/M metagenome (GOLD analysis project Ga0075433, IMG submission 75299) | Populus rhizosphere microbial communities from Tennessee, USA - Rhizosphere MetaG P. TD hybrid SRZTD2 | ecosystem: Host-associated > Plants > Roots > Rhizosphere > Soil | place: USA... | reverse complement strand
ATGCTGGCGTCGATCGAGCGCGACGAGCTCGTCGGGCGCAAGGTCACGCTGACACCGACCGAAGCGGAGACGGCGGCGGGCAAGCAGCAGATCAACGTGGCGACGGTGTGACGGCGCCCGTGACAAGGAGAAGGTGACGCATGGCCTGGGACTTCTCGACCGATCCCGAGTTCCAGCAGAAGCTCGACTGGATGACGGAGTTCGTGCAGACCGAGATCGAGCCGCTCGACCTCGCGTTCAGCTCGCACCTCGTGTACGACAAGGACCATCCCGTCCACGAGAAGGTGGTGCGACCGCTGCAGGACGAGGTGAGGGCGCGTGACCTGTGGGCGTGCCACCTCGGGCCGGAGCTCGGCGGCAAGGGGTACGGGCAGCTCAAGCTGGCGCTGATGAACGAGATCCTCGGCCGCTCCATGTGGGCGCCGAGCGTGTTCGGGTCGCAGGCGCCCGACTCCGGGAACGCCGAGATCATCGCCCACTACGGCACCGAGGAGCAGAAGGAGAAGTACCTCCAGCCGCTCCTCGACGGTCGCATCTCGTCCTGCTACTCGATGACCGAGCCGCAGGCCGGCTCCGACCCGCAGCAGTTCCGGTGCCGTGCCGAGCGCGACGGCGACGAGTGGGTCATCAACGGCGAGAAGTGGTTCTCGTCGAACTTGCGCTACGCCAAGTTCGCGATCGTGATGGCGATCACCGACCCGGACGTCCCCGTCTACCAGGGGGCGTCGATGTTCCTCGTGCCGACCGACACGCCGGGCGTCAACATCGTGCGCAACGTCGGCCTCGGGGGAGAGAGCGAAGGCGAAGGCTCGCACGCGTACGTCCGGTACGAGGACGTGCGGGTGCCGCCCGAGAACCTCCTCGGCGGCGAGGGGCAGGCGTTCGTGATCGCGCAGACCCGCCTGGGCGGCGGCCGCATCCACCACGCCATGCGGACGATCGGGACGTGCCAGCGGGCCTTCGACATGATGTGCGAGCGGGCGCTGAGTCGGGAGACCCAGGGCGAAGTGCTGGCGAAGAAGCAGATGGTGCAGGACGCGATCGCGGAGTCGTGGATCCAGCTCCTCCAGTTCCGGCTCCAGGTGCTGCACGCAGCGTGGACGATCGACCAGGTCGGTGGGCACAAGTCCCGCACCGAGATCGCCGGCGTGAAGGTGGCGACGCCGAAGGTGATGCACGACGTTGTCTACCGGGCGATGCACATCCACGGCGCGCTCGGCGTCTCCAACGAGATGCCGTTCGCCGGCATGTGGTTGGCGGCGCCGATCATGGGCATCGCCGACGGGCCGACCGAGGTGCACAAGGTGACCATCGCCCGGCAGGTGCTGAAGCGGTATCAGCCGTACGAGGGTCTGTTCCCGCCCGCCCACCTACCTGAGCGGCGCGCCGAGGCCCGCGCGAAGTTCGCCCACATGCTCGACCTCGAGGTCGGCAACCTGTAGCTGCGGCCGCATCAATCGCGCGAGAGCGTGACAGTTAGTTCACTCGCGCGGCAGCCCCAGGATGCGCTGGGCGATGATGTTCTTGTTCACCTGCGTGGTACCGCCCGCGATCGTGTACGACCGCATCGCGAGCCGGTCGCGGCCCCAGCGGCCGGTGTTGGCGTCGGGGCCGAGCACGTCGCCGGCGACCTCGCCGAGGTGCTGCTCGGCTTCGCTCCAGACCAGCTTGGCGATGCTCGACTCCGGCCCCATCTCGCGGCCGTGCAGCGCGCCCGAGATCGCCCGCTCGGACACCAGCTTGAGCAGCTCGCCTTCGAGGTAGACGCGCGCCAGCTTCTGCCGCACGACGGGGTCCTGCGCGACCGAGGTCCCCTTCGCTGTTTCCAGCAGGCCGGCGATCTTCTTGCGCAAGCCGAGGTGCAGGTTGGCGACGGTGCCACGTTCGTGCGAAAGGGTCGTCATCGCCACACGCCACCCCTCGTTCAGCGGCCCGAGCAACGCATCTCTTGGGACGCGCACGTCGGTGAAGAAGATCTCGGCGAACTCCCGCTCACCGGTGATCGTGACGAGCGGACGTGCCTCGATGCCGGCCAGCTCCATGTCGACGAGCAGGCACGAGATCCCCCGATGCTTCGGCGCGTCGCGGTCCGTGCGCACCAGCAGCTCACACCGGTTGGCGAACGCGCCGAGCGTGTTCCAGGTCTTCTGGCCGTTGACCACGAAGGCGTCGCCGTCGAGAACCGCCGAGGTCGACAGCGACGCCAAGTCGGAGCCGGCGTCGGGCTCCGAGAATCCCTGGCACCAGATGTCGTCGCCGCGCAGCATTCGGGGGAGCAGGTCCCGCTTCTGTTCCTCGGTGCCGTGCTCCATGATGGCCGGCGCGATGTTCGACAAGCCGATGATGTTCACGGTCCCCGGCGCCCCGGCGCGGTGCATCTCCTCGGCGTAGACGACCTGCTCCATGAGCGACGCGCCCCGCCCTCCGTACTCGGGAGGCCAGGCGATGGCCGCGTAGCGGGCATCGGCGAGCGTGCGGTTCCACGCCTTCAGTCGCTCGATCCGGTCCGGGTCGTCGCCCACGGGATGCTGCGCCAGCTCGCGGAGGTCGCCGGTGAGGTGCTCGTCCAGCCAGGCCCGGAACTCCTTGCGGAACGCCTCGGCTTCCTGGGGATACGTAAAGTCCATTCCGGTGTCATCCTAAGTGGGGCACCGTGAGCAGGAGGAAGACGACGATGGCCACCGACGAGCTCGCGCGGCAGGCGGTCGACGCGATCGAGGCGATCAGCGGCCACCACCCGGGTTTCCGTGCCGCCCACGCGAAGGGAACGTTGTGCGCGGCGACGTTCACGCCCACGACCGAAGCGGCGCGCTTGACGCGCGCCGCGCACTTCCGGGACGGGCCGGTGCGTGCCCACGTCCGGTTCTCGAACGGGAGCGGAAACCCGGACGATCCCGACTTCGAGCCCCGCGAGGCCCGCGGCATGGCGACGAAGTTCTACCTCGCCGACCGCACGACGACCGACCTCATCGGGATCACGCTGCCGGCGTTCTTCGTAGGCGAGCTCGACGGGTTCTTCGACTTCTGCCGTGCCCGCACTCCTGATGCCGCGACGGGCGAGCCCGACCCGGCCGCGATCGGGTCGTTCCTCGAACAGCACCCCGAAGCGTTGACCGCCGGTGCCGCGGCTCTGAGCGCGACGCCCCGTGAGAGCTACCTGCGCTGCGCGTACAACTCGCTGCACGCGTACCGCTTCGTCGACGACACCGGTGCGAGCCGGTACGTCCGTTACCGGTGGGAGCCCGAAGCCGGCGAAGCGAGTCTCAGCGCCGAGGACGCCGAAGCTCGCGGCCCCGACTACCTCCAGGAGGATCTCGCGACGCGACTCGCGGATGCACCGGCCGCGTTCGCGCTGTCGGTGCAGATCGCCGAGGACGGCGACGCCGTCGACGATCCCAGCATCCCGTGGCCGGAGGAGCGGGAGAGGGTCACGATCGGCCGGCTCGAGGTCACCGGGATTGCACACGACCGCGAGCAAGGCGACGACGTGCTCGTGTTCGATCCGACCCGTGTCACCGACGGCATCGAGCTGTCGGACGACCCGATCCTTCGCTTCCGCACGCACGCCTATGCCGAATCCGTCCTGCGCCGAACCGGCGTCGCGCGCGACGGCGTGTAGATTCTTGCTTTCGCAGCGAGCGGGGCAGGTATCCGAGTGTTGAGATCGACGCATCGATGGCTGCAGGCAACCATCGCGATGCTGCTCGTCGTCGGGTCGATCGGCGTCGCGGCGCCATCCGCCGGCGCGGCACAGGGCGCCCGGGAGGTCCATATCGGGGCACTGCTGTCGCTGACCGGCGACGGGGCAACCCTCGGGACCACGAGCAAAGCCGCGCTGCAGATCGCGGCACAGCGCTGGAACTCGTCTCGCCAGGGCAAGCAGGTCAAAGTCGTGCTCGACGTCGAGAACACGAACCTCGAGCCCGACAAGGCGCAGGCCGCGCTGACCCGCCTCGCCGACCGGGGCGTGCGGATCGTGATCGGGCCCCAGTCGAGCTCCGAGGTGGCTGCGATCAGCGAGACGGCTGCGGCCCGCGGCGTGATCGTCGTTTCCCAGGGCAGCACGGCATCGTCCCTCGCCCAACCGGACGACAACGTCTTTCGCTTCGTCCCGACGGATCGCGTCGAAGGGCGCGCAAGCACCGACCTCATGCTCGCGGACGGCGCGACGACCATCGTGCCGATGTGGCGGAACGACCGCGGCAACACGGGTCTCGCCGACTCGGTGCGCGCCGCCGCGACCGCTTCCGGCGCCACGGTCACGCCCGGTGTCGTCTACGAGCCCGACACGACGGACTTCGCTCCTGCGCTGTCAGACCTCAGCGCGCAGCTCCAGTCCGCGGTGGCTACCGCCGGCGCGGGCAAGGTCGCGGTCTACCTGGCCGGGTTCGAGGAGGTGGCCCAGGTGATGAGCGCAGCGCGCACGGTCGCGGGCCTCGATGGCGTCCGGTGGTACGGCGGCGACGGCTCGGCCCAGAGCAAAGCGCTTCTCGCCAGCGCGCCTGCGACCTTCGCCACCAGCGCGCAGGTGAAGGGGTACCCGAGCCCGCTCGTCGCCTTACCCGCGAGTCGTGTCAAACACGACGCCAAGCTGGTCGCACAGATCTCTGCGCGGGCCAAGAATCCGGCCGACGCCTTCACGCTCGCCGCCTTCGACGCGTTCAACGTCGCCGCGCGCACGCTCGCCGCGACGCGCACCGTCCCGGATGTCGATATCGCCACGCTGCGGACCACGTTCGCCGCCACGGCGAACGCCACGAAGGGCGTCACCGGGACCATCGCGCTCGACGCCGCCGGCGACCGGGTGTCGACGCCGTACGCCTTCTGGTCCGTGTGCTCGCGTCAACGGGGCAGCGCCCGCTGGCTCGACACCGGCAGGTGGACGCCCGCCGCCGACCCCACCGCGCCCGGCACGGTCCAAGCCAAGGGCTGCCCGAAGCGGTAACGGTTGGGTGCGCCTCGCCTACCGGTCGAGCCCACCCCGTTCGAGCGCGTGCTCGACTTCCCGCTGCCGGGCCGCGTTCTCCTCGTGCAGCTCCTCGGTCGTCTTCACGACACCGCCTACCTTGAGCTCGCCCATGATGTGCACCTCGCCCAAGGTCTCGTGCATGTACTCGGGCCCGTCGCCGGTCGGGATGAACCAGCCGGTCGGGCACATCGTCAACACCTCGACGAACGTGAATCCATCGCCCCGAAGCTGCGACTCGAACGCGCGCCGGAACATCTTCTTCGTCCGCGCAACTGCGCCCGCGTTGTGCACGGATCCCCGTGCGACGTACGCCGCGCCCTGCAGACGCGCGATCAGATCTCCGATCAGGATCGGATAGCCGTGGTACTCGGCGTCTCGCCCGTCGAGGGAGTTCTTCGTGCGTTGCCCGAGGACGCTCGTGGCGGTCATGTGACCGCCGGTCTCGCCGAACACCCCGTTGTTCAGCAGGATGCACGTGACCTTCTCGCCCCGCGCCGCCGTGTGCAGGACCTCCTGCAGCCCCTCGTTCACCATGTCGCCGTCGCCCTGGAGCGTGAACACCACGGCGTCCGGTCGCATGCGTTTCGCGCCCGTCGCGACCGACGGGGCACGGCCGTGCAACGCCTGCACCAGGTCGACGTCGACCGTGCTCGTGAACGCGGTGTAGCAGCCGATACCGGCGACCATGATCGAGCGCTGCGTGACGCCGAGCTCCTGGAGCGCTTCGAGATAGACGCGCAGTGCCAGCGGCTCGCCGCAGCCCGGGCACATGTTGTGCTCCTGGGTGAGCAGCAGGTCGGGCTTGAGGTCGGCGACCTTCTTGGCATGGTCGGGCGGCGCGCTCGTGTCGAGCACCGGTCCGACGGGTCCCTCGTGCTCACCGGACATCCCAGGCCCTCCCTTCACCCTCGCTCGTTCACCGGCAGGGGTGGAAGCTCGGCGTCGACGCCGCCGCGGTGCGCGGCGAGGACGCGTTCGCGGATGACTTCGGCGTCGAGCAGCGGTCCGACACCGAAGCCCGAGCCGTCGGTCGAGATGCCGCCGATCGGGACGATGGGCGCGCGCCCGAGCACAGCGAGGCGGACGTCGTCGATCATCTGACCGGCGCAGAGCTCGAACACGGCGACAGTGGTCGCGCCGGCCGTCGCGTCCGCCACCGCGCCGAACGGGTACGGCCACAGGCTGATCGGTCGCACGAAGCCGACCTTCTCGCCCTCGGCCCGCAGCTGGCTGACGACGTAGCGGACGAACTTGGCCGGGGTCCCGAACGCGACCACGACCGTTTCCGCGTCGTCGCAGAACGCCGTTTCGGCGCGTTGCTCCTCGCTCTCCATGTCCGCATGCTTGGCCGTGATCCCGCGCAGGTGCCGCTCGATGCCCGGCGCCTCGTGCCCGTGCTTGGCGAGCCCGAGCGGCGTGACGAGCTGCGAGTCGCCGGTGCCGCCGCCCGACCCGTCGACGGCCCAGGCCTTGGGCGGCAACGGGGCGAACTCGACGGGCTCGACCGAAACTGCTTGGTGGGTGTGGGCGAGCAGGTAGTCGCCGTAGACGAGTACGGGATTGCGCCACTTGTCGGCGAGATGGAACGCGAGCTGCGTGAGCTCGACGGCTTCGGCGATGTCGAGAGGCGCGAGCACGAGGTGGCGGTAGTCGCCGTGGCCTCCGCCGCGCGTCGCCTGGAAGTAATCCTGTTGGCCGCGCGCCATGTTGAAGACGACCAGTGGCAGCTCGGCCAGCGTGATCTCGCTGAATGACTCCTGCATGAGCGAGAGGCCCTGGCCCGTCGAGCCGGTGGCAGCGCGGGCGCCGGTGGCGAGTGCCCCCCACGCCATCCCGACGGCCTCGAGCTCGCTCTCGGCGTTGATGCACACGCCCCCCACTTCGGGCAGCTTCTTGGCCAGGTGCTCGAGCAGCTCCGTGAACGGGGTCATCGGATAACCGGCGAAGAAGCGGCAGCCGGCCGCGATCGCAGCTTCCGCGATCGCCTCGGAGCCCTCCATGAGACGGCGTTGGGCGGTGGGCACAGCGGTCACGACTGCTCCTCTGCGCCGCCGGCGAGGTCGGTCATGACGGGCTCGTCGAAGCGGAACACCTCGAAGCAGAAGTCGGGGCACACCATCAGGCAGGCGGCGCAACCGGTGCAGCCGGGATGCAGCTGCGGGTAGCGGTAGCCGAGGTGGTTGACCTCGTCGGTCATCGACAACACACGAGGCGGGCACGCGGTGATGCAGAGCTCGCAGCCCTTGCAGGTATCCACGTCGATGGTGACCGTGCCCCGGCTCTTGATGGTCGTCATGCCCGTGCCGCTTCCTGCTCCCACGCCGGAAACGCGAGACGGTCGACGGCGTCGAAGCCGGCCCGGATCGCCTCCTCGTTCGCGGCGATGTGCTGCCGGCGGTACGGCGGGATCGATTCGCGCATTGCCTCGACCGTCGCGTCGAGATCGACGAGACCGGTGATCCCGACGTAGGCGCCCACCATGACCATCGACCCGCCGAGCTCGTTCCCGAGCCCCGCCGCGATGTCCGTGGCGGGTACCCGGAACACGCGGAACCGCTCCTCGTCGAGCGACTGCTCGAACGTGGCTTCGTTCACGAGCACGACCCCGCCCGTGCGCACCTTGGGCGCCACCGGCGCCCAGAACTTGTCGTGCATGGCGACGGCGGACCAGGTGTGCGAGACGAGTGGCGGCGCCTGGAGCGGCGCGTCGCCGACGACGACGGTCCCGTCGGTGTTCATGCCCCGCATCGCGCCGCCGTAGACGCCGAACAGCATCACGTGGCGGCCCTCGAGCGTCGCGCCGCGCGCGATCACCTGGGCCGCGAGCTGCACGCCTTGGCCGCCCATTCCCGTGATCAGGAGCTCACGTTCCACCCAGCCCTCCCAGCACGAACTGCTCCAGATGCGCGACGTCGTCCTCGGTCGGACGACGGCGGGCGACGAGCGCGTCGTTCATGCAGCCGATCGCGAGGTGATAGATCGCGTCGGCGTCGCGCGTCGGGTCGCCGCCGGCGTCGGCCACCGCGTCGCGCAGCGGGCGCACGAGGAGCTCGCGCGACCGCTCCACTTCGTCGGGGAACCGATCGGCGAGGCGGGCGTTGTTGATCGCGAACGGGCGCGTGTTGTCCGCGGCAGCTGGGTTGCGGGCCTGCTCCATGACGCCGCCGACCCACGCGCGCACCCGCGCCGCACCGGGCTCGGCGCCCGCCATCCGGTGTTCGAGATAGGTGAGGAGCTGACGCTGGCCGTCGTCGAGGATGGCGACGAGCAGCTCGTCCTTGCCGCGGAAGTGCCGGTAGAACGCCTGGTTCGAGAGCGCCGCTTCGCGCACGATGTCGTGCACGCGCGGGTCGAGGGTCTCCGACCGCCGCATCACCGCGTAACCGGCCGCCACCAGGCGGCGGACCTCGTCGGCGTACGCCTCCGAGCGGACCGAGAGGGTCCTCGACGCCACCCGCTCCGCGACCGGCGTCTCGCCACCGAGGTCGGCCCCGGCAGGAACGGCGTTCTGCACAAGCGGAATGCTATTCCAGCGCCGGCGGCAAGGAAAGTCTCCGCCCAAGTACCGTCCGTCGACGTGCCGCCCGACTGGCAGCTCCGCACTCCGCCGGGTGACCTCACGCGCCGCTACGTCGCCGACGGCTCGTGGAACGACGACACGCTGGGCGAGATCCTCGCTGCCGGCCTGGCCGACGGCGCCGATCTCGCGTGCAAGGTCCGTTCCCGGTTGCGTCCGTACTCGGGCACCCTCGGCGACGTCGCCGATCTCGCGCGCCGCGTCGCCGGTGGGCTCCGGGCCCGGGGCGTCGGCGCGGGCGACCTGGTCGCGTTCCAGCTGCCGAACTGGGTCGAGGCGGCGGCGACGTTCTGGGCGACGGCGTTCCTCGGCGCGGTGCCGGTGCCGATCGTGCACTTCTACGGCATGAAAGAAGTGGGGTTCATCCTCCGCCAGTCCGGCGCGCGTGTCCTCGTGACCGCCGACCGGTTCGGCCACCTCGACTACCTCGCCAACCTCGACACGATCCGGTCCGATGTCCCCGACCTCGAGACCGTCGTGGTCGTGTCCGACGGCGACGTCCCGCCCGGCCTGCTCCCCTTCACGACGCTCGCCGATGGCGACGCGGTGGACGTGCCCGCGCGCGTCGACCCTTCCGCGCCCGCGCTCGTCGCGTACACCTCCGGCACGACGGCCGATCCGAAGGGCGTCGTGCACGCGCACCGCACCATCGGCTTCGAGATCCGCCAGCTCGGCGCGATGCAGTCCGGCGGCGGCATACCCGCGCTCGTCGGCGCGCCCGTCGGCCACGGCATCGGCATGCTCGCTGCGCTCCTGCTCCCCGTCTTCCGGCGCGAGCCGATCCATCTCATCGACGTGTGGGACCCGGCGACCGTCCTCGCCGCCATGCTCGAAGACCACGTGTACAGCGGCGCGGGCGCAACGTACTTTCTCATCAGCCTGCTCGACCATCCCGACTTCACGGACGAGCACCGGGCGCTGATGCGCCACATCGGGATGGGCGGATCGTCCGTCCCGGCGGCCGTCACCGACCGGGCCGATGCCATGGACATCTCGATCGTGCGCATGTACGGGTCGACCGAGCACCCGTCGATCACCGGCGCCCGGCACGAAGAGCCCCGCGACAAGCGGCTGCACACGGACGGCCACCCATTGCCCGGCGTCGAGCTCCGGCTCCTCGACGACGACGGCAAGGAGGTCGCCGCCGGCGTCCCCGGCGAGATCCACAGCCGCGGGCCGGATTGCTTCCCCGGCTACACCGATCCCGCGCTTACGAAGGCGTGCTTCGACGCCGACGGGTGGTACGCGACCGGCGACGTCGGCGTGCTGGACGACGACGGTTACCTCTCGATCGTCGACCGCAAGAAGGACATCATCATCCGCGGCGGTGAGAACGTCTCGGCCCTCGAGGTCGAGGAGCTCGTCCTGCGCTTGCCAGGAGTCGCCGAGGTCGCGGTCGTTGCCGCGCCGGACGCGCGGCTGGGGGAACACGCCTGCGCGTTCGTGCGCCCGCTCCCGGGCGACGACCTGCCGACGCTCGACGCCGTCCGCGCCCATCTCGACGCCGCCGGCCTCGCCCGCCAGAAATGGCCCGAGGAGCTGCGCGCGATCGAGGAGTTCCCGCGCACCCCGTCCGGCAAGATCCAGAAGTTCGCGCTCCGCGACCAGCTGCGCCGGGAGGCGGACGGGCTCGCCTAGGGCGCTCGTCGACAGACTCAGCGACGGACGCGGTAGCGGATGTGCGTGGCCTCCGGCGTGTCGATCACGAGGACGATCTCCAGCTCGACGCGCGACGGCAACACCTCGAACAGCCGACGGCCACGACCGAACAGCACCGGGATCTGGTGAATTTGCAACTCGTCCAGCACGCCGGCCTCGAGCGCCCGTTGCGCCGTGTACGCGCCATGCACCATCACGTTCCGGTCCCCGGCGGCGGCCTTCGCCTGGGCCATCGCGCTTGCGATCCCATCGGTCACGTACGTCACCAGCGGATAGTTCGCGACGGACGGGCCGGGCGGCCGGTGACTGGGCACGAAGATCGGGATACCGGAACCGTGATGGTCACCGCCCCAGTGATCGACCTGCTCCGCGGTACGCCGACCCACGAGGACCGCGCCGGCCGCGTCCATGATCTCGTCGTACAACTCACCGGCGGGCCCGGGCGGCCGGAAGAATTCCCCTTCCGGAGTGGTGAACCATTCGTGCAGGCGGCCGAAGTCGTCGCCGCCGGGGTTGCCCGGCCCGTCGTTCGGGCCCGCGATGCACCCGTCGAGGGACATCGACATGTAGAGCACCGATGCAGACACTTCGACCTCCTGTGGTCTCGATCCAAACCGGTTTCACCATGTCGTAGACCCGGCGTGGCACCACTTCTCATCGGCGGGACTCAGGTGCCGGTGCCGATGCGCTCGACGAGCAGGGGGCGCTGCACCTGGCCGGTCGCCGGCGTTCGCGGCAGCTCGTCGACGATCTGGAGGCGCCGCGGTTGCTTGAAACCCGCAAGCGCGCCGGCGCTGTGCGCACGTAACTCGTCGAGGTCGACGGGCTCGTGCGCGCCCGGCTGGGGGACGACCACCGCGCACACGATCTCCCCCCACGTGGGGTCGGGGAGTCCGACGACTGCGACCTCGCGGACGTTCGGATGCGTAGCGAGCGCGGCCTCTACTTCGCCGGGCGCGACGGTCTCGCCGCCGGTGCGGATCACGTCGCGCGCCCGACCCACGATCGACAGGTACCCCTCGTCGTCGAGCGAGCCGAGGTCGCCGGTGTGGTACCAGCCGTCGCGGAGAGCGTCGGCGGTGGCGTCGGGCTGGTCGAAGTACCCGTCCATGAGCAACTCGCTCTTGATGCACACCTCGCCGTCATCGAGGCGCACGTCGACGCCCGGCTGAGGAAGGCCGACGCTCCCGGGCTTGCGGGCGAGGTCGACGTGTGCGAGCACGGTGCCCGGACCGGCCTCCGTCGACCCGTAGAAGACGCGCGTGACCGTGTGGGGGAGCGCGTCGCGGACGGCGGCGATCAGCTCGGGCGGCGTCGCCGACGTGCCCGTGTCGGCCTCGGCGAGCGACGACAGCCCGTAGCCCTCCACGCCGTGGTCGAGCACCCGGGACCACACCGCCGGGATCAGGTAGATCCGGGTGGCGCGCCTGCGCTCGGCGGTGCGCAGCAGCGTCTCGGCGTCGGGTGTCTGCACGAAGTGGATCGGCCGGCGGGACTGCCAGCAGCCGAGTGCCAGCGACCAGCCGGCCATATGGAAGAGCGGGAACATGCACACCGTGCCGCCGTCGGAGTCGGCGGCGAGGGGCGGGAAGCTGCGTAGGCAGCTGGCGCGGTGTGACAGCACGACACCCTTCGACCGCCCCGTGCTCCCGCTGGTGAAGAAGATGACGTGCGGATCGCGCTCATCCATCTCGGGCGCCTCGACGTCTGCGCCACTGGAGTGAGTCGCTGCGTCCGCGAGGTGCGCATGCGTCGCCATCGGTGCATCGATGTCCTGGACGAGATCGGCGTGCCCGTCGTCGACGACGACAAGACGGGGCCGCGCGTACCCGACTACCTCCGCCGCCTCGTCCGGGCCGAGCCGCGCGTTCACCGGCGCGAACACGGCGCCGAGCTTCGCCAGCGCGAAGAAGATCGGCAGCGCTTCGAGCGAGGTGTCTCCCCACCACGCCACCCGGTCGCGGTGGCCGACGCCCATCCCGGCGAGCGTGTGAGCGATCCGGTTCGCCTGCTCGTCGAGCGCGCCGAAAGTGACCGCCTGGTCGCCGAGCGTCGCCGCAAGCCGGTGGGGCGTGTACCGCGCCGCATGGCGCAGCACGTCGGCGACCAGCAGCCCCATCAGCCGCGCGCGGTGGCCTTGAACTCCACGAGCACGTTCCGGTACGGCGCTTCGCCCACGTTCACCGCGGCTTCGACGCTGCCCTGCTTGAGGAAGATGGTGTGGCCTTGCTCGACGGGCGCTTCGATGTAGTCGCCGTATTCGCTGGAGTAACCCGGCACCGACTTGGCGGCGATCTTGTCGCCGGCAACGTCGACGATGACGTAGTCGCACGTGTGCCGGTGCGGGGAGGACTCCTCACCCGGTGCGAGGCGCAGCTCCCAGATGCGGATCTCGTCGTCCTCGAACAGCACCCTGCTCCCGATGTCGCCCAGCGGGATCTTCTCGTCCCCCATGCCTTCTCTCCCCTCGGTGGCCACGCGGCATGATGACGGACATGTCAGCAACCGGCAACCACAGGACGGCCGTCGACGACGCAGGTGTGCTCGCCCACGCGCGAGCCCGTCCCGATCACGTGGCGTTGCGTCAGGGGGAGCAGACCCGGACCTACGCCGAGCTCGACGACCGCGCCCGCCGAGTGGCGCACGCGCTCGCGCGGCTCGGCGTGCGGCGAGGCGACCGGGTGGCGGTGATGGTCCCCAACTCGTTCGAGTTCTTCGAAGCGGTGCACGGCAGCGGTCGCCTCGGTGCGGTCGTCGTGCCGGTGAACATCCACTTCAAGGCGGACGAGGCGGGATGGATCGTCGACGACTCGGGTGCGTCCGCTGTCGTCGTCGCCGAGGATCTCCAGCCGGCCCTCGCCGGCGTGCCCGACGTGCCGCGGCTCGTCGTGGGCCGGGGCGGCGACTACGAGGCCGCGCTCGCGAACGCCCCCGAGCGAGGCGAGGTCGAGCCACCCGAGATGGTGGGGGACGGATGGCCCACGGTCATGGCGTACACGTCGGGCACGACGGGACGCCCGAAGGGCGTGGCGATCGGCGAGGACGACTTCCGCCGCCGCGCCGTGGGCGTCGCGGCATCGAAGGACCGGTGGGGCTTCAGCACCGACGACGTGCACCTGCTCGTCGGCCCGTCGTACCACATGGGCCCGATGTTCTGGGCTCAGATGCACCTCGCGTTCGGCGGGTCGGTGGTGATCATGCCGAAGTGGGACCCGCGCGGCGCGCTCGAGCTGATCGATCGTTGGCAGGTGACGAACACGCACATGGTCCCGGCCAACTTCACCCGCATCCTCGAGCTCCCGGAAGACGTGCGCGGCAAGTACGACTTGTCCTCGCTCAAGATCGTCGTGCACGCGGCCGCGCCGTGCCCCGTGCCACTCAAGCGCGCGTTCATGGACTTCGTCGGAGCCGACAAGGTCTGGGAGTACTTCGGCGCGTCCGAGGGCGGAGGCACGGTCATCAGCCCGCAGGACTGGCTCGAGCACCCGGGCAGCGTCGGCAAGCCGTTCCCGGGGAACGAGTTCGAGATCCTCGACGACGACGGCCGGCCGTTGCCGCCGGGGAAGGTCGGCACAATCTACGCCAGGCCGGCCGCATCGAGCTTCGAGTACCACAACGACCCAGACAAGACGGCGTCGTCACATCGCGGCCGGTGGTTCACCGTCGGTGACGCCGGCTACCTGGACGAGGACGGCTACCTCTATCTCACCGACCGAAAGAGCGACATGGTCATCTCGGGGGGAGTGAACATCTATCCACGCGAGATCGAGGATTCGCTCTACCAGCATCCCGACGTCGTGGACTGTGCCGTCCTCGGCGTTCCCGACGACCGCTGGGGCGAGGTCCTCTATGCCGTCGTGCAGCCGCGCTCGGGCTCGTCGCTCGACGCCGACGGCGTGATCGGCTGGTGTCGAGAAAACCTCGCGGACTACAAGCGTCCGCGTGTGGTCGAGTTCGTCGACGAGCTCCCGCGCGACCCGAACGGCAAAGTGCGCAAGCCCAAGCTGCGGGAGGCCTGGATCGCACGAGAGCGAGCGTGAAGAATCGGATCGCCTGGAGGCGAGGAGGGAACCATGCCCTATTACCTGATCCAGACCGGATACACGCCCGAGTCTTGGGCGACGATGATCAAGAACCCGCAGGACCGTGTCGAGGCGGTCCGACCTGCAATCGAAGCGCTCGGGGGCCGCATCGACGCCGGTTACATCTCGTTCGGTGAGTACGACGTCACCGCAATCGTGGAGTTCCCGGACAACGTGAGTGCAGCTGCGTTCTCGATCTCGGCGGCAGCGAGGGGCGGGTTGAAGGCGTTCAAGACCACGCCACTGATGACGATGGCCGAGGGCCAACAGGCGATGCAGAAGGCGGGCGGAAGCTCGTACCGGCCGCCACAATGACGACGGTCTTCCACGACGAGGACGCCGACCTCGCGGCCGTGGCGGGATCGAGTGTCGCCGTCGTCGGATACGGGAACCAGGGTCGGTCGTGGGCGCTGAACCTGCGCGACTCGGGCCTCGACGTCTCGGTGTGCGTGCGCGCGGACGCCTCACGTGACCAGGCGGTCGCCGACGGGTTCGAAGCGGGGGAGATCGCCGACGCGTCCGCGGCCGACGTCGTGTGCGTGTTGGTGCCCGATGACGTGATCCCGTCGCTGCCGCTGCGGCGTCCCCACGACGGGCTCACGATTCTCGCCAGCGGCTACACGCTCGCGTTCGACCGGTTCGATCCACCGGGCGACGTCGGCATGGTTGCGCCCCGCATGCTCGGGCCCGAGGTGCGGCTCTGCTACGAGGAGGGAATCGGGTTCATCACCGCCGTCGGCGTGCATCGCGACGCCACCGGCTCGGCGCGGGAGCGCACGCTTGCGGTCGCGAAGGCCGTCGGCGGATTGCGCCAAGGTGCCGTCGAGCTCACACCCCGGCAGGAGGCCGTGCTCGACCTCGGGGTCGAGCAGGCGTTGTCGCCCGCGCTCACTTCGGTGCACACGACGTTCGTGCAGGTGATGCTGGAGCAGGGCATCCCGCTCGAAGCCGTGCTCACCGAGCTTGTGCTCTCGGGTGAGGTCGAGCGCACGATGCGGCTCGTGCGCGAGTCGGGCTACGCCGCGCAATTCGGGTACCACTCGCCGACGAGCCAGTACGGCCAGCTCACGCGGCGGGGCGAGTACGACCACCTCGACCTCGCCACCACGATGCGGCGACTGGTCGGCGACATCACGTCGGGTCGTTTCGCCGACGAGTGGGACGCCGAGCGCGACGCCGGTTACCCGAAGCTGACTGCGTTGCGGGAGCAGCACGCCGGCCCGGCCGTGGCCGAGTTCGAGACCGCGCTGCGCCGGGAGCTGGGGGAGGGGGCTACGAGGCGTTAGCCGACCGCGGTTGGCACATGACAACAATTGTTGATAGTGTCTGGTTGTCATGAAGACGGTTGACGAGCTCACCGAACTGTTCCGGCAGCAGGGACTGCGGGTGACGCCCCAGCGCCAGGCGATCTTCGGCCTGTTGCACGGCGACGACCGGCACCCCACGGTCGAGGCGATCTACGACGCCGCCCGGGCCCAGATGCCGACGATCTCGCTCAAGACCGTCTACCAAACCGTCAACGATCTTGCCGCCATGGGCGAGGTGGTCCTGCTCGACCTCGGGACGGGTACCTACCGCGTCGATCCGAACGTCGAGGACGAGCACCACCATCTCATCTGCACGCGCTGCGGCAAGGTCCGCGACGTCCCTGTCGACCTTCCCGACGTCCGGCTCCCGCCGCGCTACCGGCGCGGGTTCTCGGTCTCGGCGGTCGAGGTCAACTTCCGCGGGCTGTGCGACGAGTGCGCCGCGCAGTCCTCGTAGCCCCCCTGACTCGACGACCACACAAGGAGCACGATGCCCGAGCTGCAAGGATCCAAGACCCACGACAACCTGAAGGAGGCCTTCGCGGGGGAGAGCCAGGCCAACCGGCGTTACCTCTACTTCGCGCAGAAGGCCGACGTCGAGGGCTACCCCGACGT
>Ga0075433_10001753_pt1 | contig 16213 bp, 14 predicted proteins | sample RhiMethybrSRZTD2_FD_75299 | JGI IMG/M metagenome (GOLD analysis project Ga0075433, IMG submission 75299) | Populus rhizosphere microbial communities from Tennessee, USA - Rhizosphere MetaG P. TD hybrid SRZTD2 | ecosystem: Host-associated > Plants > Roots > Rhizosphere > Soil | place: USA... | reverse complement strand
ATCCTCCGGAGCCTCGAGGAGGTTCGAGCCGGATCCGGAATCGCCTGGACCAGCCGCCGGGGGGCGGAGGCCCTGGCCCGCTCGCTTCACCGGAATCGCGCCGCGCTGAACGGGATTCCGCTCTACGCGCTCGGAGAGGAGAGCGCCGCGCCGATACGCCGGATGGGCTACGACCCGATGACGCCCGAGGAGGACGACGGCGCCCCGGCACTGGCCCGATTGATCCTGGAGCGCGCCGGGACCGACCACGTGGAGAGGATTCTCTATCTCCGAGGCGACCGGTCCTTGCCGGAGCTTCCGAAGGCGCTGGAGACGGGAGGAATCCAGGTGATGCCGCTCGAGGTCTATCGCACGAGCTTTCGGAACGCCGATCTGGAAGACCTCGCGGAATGGCTCCGTCTCCGCGTTCCGGTGGCGATCGCGTTCTTCAGCCCGACGGGAGTGATGGCGGTCGAGCGGCTCCTCGATCCCGAGGCGCGGGAGCTGGTCCACGAGCATGCCATCGCGATCGCGCGGGGCCAGACCACGGGCCGGGCGCTCGACGAGGCCGGCTATCGAAACGTGTTCCGCCCGAAGGACGGCGCTCGGTACGACACGGTGGCCAAGGATGCCCTGGTCGCGACCCTCGGAGTGAACCCATGACCTTCCCCGCGACACGCATGCGCCGGCTTCGCGCGAACGAATCGTTGCGCGCGATGGTTCGCGAGACTTCCCTCACGCCGGGTAGCCTCGTGGCGCCGCTCTTCGTCTGCCACGGCGAGCGCGTGCGCCGCCCGATCGCCTCGATGCCGGGGCACGCGCAGATCTCGATCGACGTGGCGGTGGAACAGGCGCGCAAGCTCGCGGCACTGGGCGTCGGCGGGCTGATCCTCTTCGGCATCCCGGCGAAGAAGGATCCCGAGGGCCGGGAGGCCTATGACCCGGAGGGTATCGTGCCGCGCGCCTTCCGCGCCATCAAGGCCGCCGAGCCGGACCTCTTGCTGTGGGCCGACGTATGCCTGTGCGAGTACACCGATCATGGCCACTGCGGCGTGGTGCGGGACGGCGTCGTCGACAATGACCGGACGCTACCCTTGCTCGCTCGAGCCGCCGTGGCCTACGCCGACGCCGGCGCCGATCTCGTCGCCCCGAGCGACATGATGGACGGCCGCGTGGGAGCGATCCGGAAAGCACTGGACCAGGCGGGACATCTCGACGTCCCCATCGTGGCCTACTCCGCCAAGTACGCGAGCGGGTTCTACGGGCCCTTCCGCGAGGCGGCGGAATCCGCCCCGCGGTTCGGGGACCGCCGGGGCTATCAGATGGATCCCGCGAACTCCGACGAAGCGCTGCGGGAAGTCGCGCTAGACCTGGAGGAAGGCGCGGACGCCGTGATGGTCAAGCCGGCCCTCCCTTACCTCGACGTGATCCGCCGCGTGAAGGATCGCTTCCAGGTGCCGGTCGTCGCCTACAACGTGTCCGGCGAGTTCGCGATGATCAAGGCCGCGGCGCAGCTCGGATGGCTCGACGGGGAGCGCACGGCGCTGGAGTCGCTCACCTCGATCCGCCGCGCCGGCGCGGACGTGATCATCACCTATTTCGCGGAAGAGATCGCACCGCTCCTGGGTACGAAGAGATCATGAGCGAGACCAAGGCCACGCGCGCCCTCCCCGCCACGAAGAAGAGCGACGCCCTCCACGCGAAGGCGCTGGGCCTCTTCCCGGGCGGCGTGAGCTCACCGGTGCGCGCCTTTCGCGCGGTCGGCGGGCGGCCCCGGGTGATCGTCTCCGCGCACGGAGCCCATCTCGTGGACGCCGACGGGAACGAGCTCCTGGACTATGTGCTGGGCTGGGGGCCGATGCTCCTGGGGCACGGCCGGCCCGAGGTCGTCGAGGCCGTGGAGCGCCAGCTCCGGGCCGGGATCCTCTTCGGCATGACCAACCCGCTCGAGATCGAGCTGGGGGAGCGCGTCCGCCGCTTCTATCCCGCCGCGGAGCGGCTGCGCTTCGTCTCCACGGGGACCGAGGCCACGATGGCCGCGATCCGCGTGGCACGGGCGGCCACGGGGCGCGATGGGATCGTCAAGCTGGATGGTTGCTACCACGGGCACGCCGATTCCTTCCTGATCCGGGGCGGCTCGGGCCTCCAGACGTTCGGCGTTCCCGACTCCGCGGGCGTCCCGGCTGCCGTGGCGGCGGAGACGCGCGTCGCCTCCTTCAACGAGCTCCGATCCGTGGAATCGGTGTTCGGGCGCGAGCCCGGCAAGATCGCCGCCGTGATCCTGGAGCCCGTCATCGGGAACATGGGCGTGATCCTGCCCGACCCTGAGTTCCTCTCGGGGGTTCGGGATCTGTGCGCGCTCCACGGGGCGCTTCTCATCCTGGATGAGGTCATGACCGGGTTCCGCGTGGCGCGCGGAGGCGCCGCGGAGCGCTACGACGTGAGGCCGGATCTCGTCACGCTGGGCAAGGTCATCGGCGGCGGCCTTCCGGTCGCCGCGTTCGGGGGCCGGGCGGATTTGATGAAGCTCGTGGCGCCGGAGGGACCCGTCTATCAGGCCGGAACCTACTCGGGGCATCCGCTGGCGATGGCCGCGGGCGCCGCGACTCTGGAGGTCCTCGAGAAGGATCCCGCGCTCTTCCGTCGCGTGGAGGCCCGCACCACGCTGCTCGCCTCCGGGCTCCGCGAGATCCTGTCGCGCCGCCGGGTGCGCGGCGTCGTGAATTCCGTGGGCTCGATGTGGACGATGTACCTCGGCGTGGACCGAGTCTCCACGCCGGCCGAGGCGCGGAGCGCCGACGCGAAGGCCTACGCCCGGTTCTTCGAGGGAATGCTGGAGCGCGGCGTCTTCCTGCCACCGTCCGCCTTCGAGAGCGCGTTCCTCTCGGACGCACACGCCGAGGCCGAGATCGACCGCACGCTGGAAGCGGCGGAAGAGGCGCTGGAGGCCGCGTCGTGACCCAGGGACCTCTCCTCAAGCCCGCGTACTCGTTCCTGCGCGCCTGCCGGAGCGAGCCGATCGGCGAGACGCCGATCTGGATCATGCGTCAGGCGGGCCGCTACTTGCCCGAGTACCGCGCGCTTCGGGAGAAGCACGGATTCCTCGAGGTCTGCCGCACGCCGGAGCTCTGCGCCGAGGTCACCGCGCAGCCCATCGAGCGCTTCGGGTTCGACGCGGCGATCCTCTTCTCGGACATCCTGATTCCGCTCATTGCCATGGGCGTTCCGATCGACTTCGATCCCGGGCCGAAGCTGGGACGTACCGTCACCGGACGCCGTGACATCGCCTCCCTGGAATGGCAGGGGGCCGCGTCCGTCCCGCACCTTCGTCCCGTGATCCGCGCGGTGAAGGAGCGGCTGCAGGGCCGGGTGCCTCTGATCGGATTCGCCGGCGCGCCCTTCACCCTCGCTTCCTATCTGGTGGACGCGGGCGCCTCGAAGGACCTCGTCCTCACGCGGAGCTTCCTCTCGCGCGACGAGCGCGGCTTCGCGGAGCTCCTGGACGTGCTGGCGACCGCGACCATCGACTACGTGAAGGAGCAGATCGCGGCCGGGGTGGACGCGGTGATGCTCTTCGATACGCAGGCGGGCTGGCTTCCGCCGGCCGAGTTCGCGCGCGCCGCGGCGGCTCCCGCCGACCGCGTGCTGCGCGCGCTTCCCCGATCCACCCCCACGATCTATTTCGCGCTCGCTTCCTCGAACGGTCAGCTGGACGCGATGCGTGCCGTCCACTCGGACGTGATCGGGCTGGACTATCGCGTGTCGCTGAGCCAGGCGCGGGCCATCCTCGGGAGCGCCCGGTGCGTGCAGGGAAACCTGGATCCCGCGGCGCTGGTCGGACCGCCCGAACAGGTGGTCGCGCGCGCCGAGGCGGTGCTGCGGGAGAACGGGGGCCGTCCGGGGTTCATCTTCAACCTGGGCCACGGCATCTACCCGGAGACGCCGGTCGAGAACGTGGCCCTCCTGGTGGAGACCGTGAAGCGACACCGGAATCCGGCGGGGAGGATCCTGTGATCGCGGACCTGCTCGCGAAGTACGACCGCCCCGGGCCGCGATACACCTCGTATCCCACCGCGGTCGAGTTCCACGAGGGCTTCACGCCGCAGCGCTACCTGGAAAAGCTCGACGAGGCGGCCGCCTCGCCCGAGGAACCCCTTTCGGTCTACGTGCACCTTCCCTTCTGCCGGGAGCGATGCAGCTTCTGCGGATGCAACGTGATCATCACCCAGAAGCCCGGGGTCGCCGCCGCGTACATCGAGGACGTGGAGCGCGAGGTCGCGCTCGTCGCGGACCGGCTGAAGAAGCGCACGCACCTCGTCCAGTATCACTGGGGCGGCGGGACGCCCACGTTTCTTTCGCTGGAGGAGATCGAGCGCGTGTACCGCGCGTTCGCCGACCGCTTCACCTTCGAGCCCGGGGCCGAGATCGCGATCGAGGTGGACCCGCGCGTCACGACGCACCGCCAGGCGGAGCTTCTCGTGAAGCTCGGGTTCAACCGGTTCTCGATGGGCGTGCAGGACTTCGATTCCGACGTGCAAGAGGCGGTGAACCGGTACCAGACCTTCCAGCAGACGAAGGATCTTCATGAGCACCTGCGCGGCCTCGGCGTGGAATCGATCAACTTCGATTTCATCTACGGCCTGCCCCACCAGACGCCGGAGTCCTTCCGGAAGACGATCCAGCTCGCGCTGGAGCTTCGCCCCGACCGGGTCGCGGTCTATTCCTACGCGTTCGTGCCCTGGATCAAGGCCCACCAGAAGGCGATCCACCTCGAGGATCTGCCCCCGCGCGAGGTGAAGCTGGAGCTCTTCGGCATCGCGCACGAGCTCTTCACGGCGGACGGATACCAGCAGATCGGGATGGACCATTTCGCCCTCGCCGGGGATTCTCTGGCGCGAGCGGCGCGAGACCATACCCTTCATCGCAATTTCATGGGCTACACGACGCATCCCGCGCGCGACTCGGTGGGCTTCGGCGTCTCCGCGATCGGGGATCTGGGGGGCGCCTTCGCGCAGAACACGAAGAAGCTGAACCGCTACAAGGACGCGCTGGACGAGGGGCACCCCCCGATCGAGCGCGGGTTCGAGCGAAGCCAGGACGACGAGATCCGCCGCGACGTGATCCAGAGCCTGATGTGCAACTTCTATCTCGATATTCGCGCCGTGGAGCGGGTCCACCGCATCGATTTCGCCTCGTATTTCGCCGACTCCCTGCGCGAGCTGGACGAAGGGCCTGTCGGGAGCGGCTTCCTCACCCGCACGCGGGACGCGATCGAGGTCACCCCGCAGGGGCGGCTCTTCGTCCGGAACATCTGCATGGCCTTCGATGGCTACCTGAAGCGCCATGAGGGCGAGAAGCAGCTCTTCTCGCGCACGGTCTGAAGACAGGGATCCTGCTTCTCAACCTGGGCGGCCCGGACACCCCGGAAGCGGTGCGCCCTTTCCTCACCCGCCTCTTCACCGATCGGGAGATCATCCGCCTTCCGGGAGGGCGCCTGGGCCAGGCGGTCATCGGCCGGGCCATCGCCCGGAAGCGCACGCGCGAGGTGCAGGAGAACTACGCCAAGATCGGGGGCGGCTCCCCCATCGTGCGCTGGACCACGCTGCAGGGGCGCGGCCTGGTCGAGCGTCTGAAAGCGCGCGGCCATGACGTGGCCTACGCGATGGCCATGCGCTACTGGAATCCCACGACCGATGATGCGCTGAACGAGCTGGAGCGCGCGGGGGTGGACCGCCTCCTCGCCCTCACGATGTATCCCCACTACTCCATGGCCACGACCGGGTCGAGCGTGGCGGAGCTGGAGCGCGTCATGAAGCGGCGCAGGACGAAGCTGCCCCTCGACCGCGTCGATACCTGGTACGACCATCCGGGCTACCTGGACGCCCTGGCGCATCGGACCCGCGTGGCGCTCGAGGTGCACTTCAAGGGGAAGCGTCCCACCCTCCTCATCAGCGCGCATGGTCTGCCGAAGCACTTCATCGACGCGGGGGATCCCTACGTCGGGCACATCCGCGTCACGATGGAGGGAGTGCTGGGGCGGCTCCCCGATCTCCCGCACGTGCTGGGATACCAGAGCCGCGTGGGCCCGGTGGAGTGGATCGGGCCGAGCACGGACGAGGTGATCCGCGATCTCGCGGGGCGTGGGGTCCAGGACGTGCTGGTGATTCCCATCAGCTTCGTCTCCGACCACGTGGAGACACTCTACGAGGTCGACATGCTGTACGGCGACCAGGCACGCGCGCTCGGCATCAAGACCTTCAAGCGCACGGAATCCCTGAACGATTTCCCGCCGTTCCTCGACGCGCTCGCCGATCTGGTCGAGCCCAGGCTCCGCACGTGAAGGTCGCGATCCTGGGCGGCGGCGTCGCGGGCCTGACGCTCGCCCACGCGTTGAGGCGCGAGACGGCGAAGGGCGGGCGGACGCTCGAGATCGAGATCTTCGAGGCGGGACCGCGCGCCGGCGGGCGCATCCGGACCACCCTGGAGGATGGGTTCCTGGTGGAGTGGGCGGCGGACGCGATCCAGAGCGGATCGGGTCCGGAGGTGGCGCTGGTTCGCGAGCTGGGACTGCACGAGGAGCGGGTCGCGGCCGCTCCGGCGGCGGCGCGGCGCTACGTGTTCGCGCGAGGCAGGCTGCATCGCGTCCCCACCGATCCGGCATCGCTTCTTCGGTTCGGGGCGATCTCGGCGGCGGGCCGCCTGCGGGCGCTGGCGGAGCCGATCACGGCGAGCTACGTTCAAAAAGAAGAGTCGGTGCATCAGCTCGCGGCGCGACACGTCGGCGAAGAGGCTGCTCGGGTCGTGGCCGGGGCCCTGGTCCGGGGCATCTATGCCGGAGATTCGCGGAAGCTCTCCGCCGATGCGGCGTTCCCCAGGGTGCGGGAGCTGGAGCGGAAGCACCGCTCCCTGGTCGCGGCAATGATGAAGGAGCGGCAGGCGGCCAAGAAAGGCTCCGACGCGGCGCGGCGGGAGAAGAAGCAGCGGCTCTGGTCGCTGCGTCGCGGCATGGGTTCTCTCGTGGATCGTCTCGCCGAGACCCTGGCGCCGGTGCTGCGTCTTCGCATGCCGGCGCTCCGGATCACGCGATCCCCGGAGTACGCCGCTCAGACTCCATTCACGGTCAGGTTCGCGAACGGCGATTCACGGAGCTTCGACGCGGTCGTGGTCGCCACGCCCGCGCAGGACGCGTCCGCGCTGCTGCGGGGTCTGGATCTGGAGGCGGCCAACGCGCTCCGGGACATCACGAGCGCGGGAGTCGCCGTGGTCGCGCTGGCGTTCCGCGACGAGGTGTTTCGCAGGAAGCCGGATGGCTACGGATTCCTGGTCGCGCCCGGGGAGAGCCTGTCGATTCTGGGGGTTCTCTACGAGTCGAACCTGTTTCCGGGACGCGCTCCGGAGGGATTCACCCTCGCGCGCGTCTTTCTGGGCGGTGTCGACCGGCCGGAGCTGGTCACGGAGCCGGATGCTCGCTTGGCTGGATTGGCCTGCGAAGGGCTGGACCGCGCTCTGGGGTTGAAGGGCGGGCCGTCGCGGACGTGGGTGATCCGCCAGGAGAATGCGATTCCGCAGTACACGCTGGGGCACCGCGAGCGGGTGGCTTCGGTGATGAAGCGGATCGGGTCGTTCCCTGGGCTCTACGTCGCGGGGAGCGCCTACCGCGGGGTTTCGGTGGGCTCGATCGTGGAAGATGCGGATCGCGTGGCGGGCTGGCTGCTGCACGCTGCGAGGTAAGGCCGCGGCCGGACCCTTCACTTTCCCTCATATTCACACCGCGCCTCGCAGGTCTCGTGCACGGTGATCTTCACCAGGGACGGGAGCGAGGACTCGAGCCGCTCCCACAGCCACCGCGCCAGGTTCTCGGACGTGGCGTTCTCCAGACCCGCCACCTCGTTCAGGTAGTAGTGGTCGAGCTTCATCCGCAAAGGCTCCACCGCCGAGGCGATCACCCCGTAATCCAGAAACCAGCCCGTCGCCGGATCCACCTCCCCCTCCACCGTGACCTCAATGCGAAACGAGTGCCCGTGAAGCCGGCGGCACTTGTGCCCCTCGGGCGCCTTGGGAAGGAGATGGGCCGCCTCGAACGTGAAATCCCGGGTCAATCGCACGCGCATCAATGCATCCCCACCATCTTGTGCGTCTGTGGAATCAGCCTCGCTTCCGGATATCGGTCCCACGGCCACCACGCGAAGATCTTCTTCCCGTCCCCCTTCTCGTACTCGGGCTGTAGGATGATCGCCCCCTGATACTCCAACTCATCCAGCACGCGCACCGCGTCGTCCAGATCCTCGCGTGTCTGGATCACGAACTTGAACTGGCGACGCTCCGCGGGCACAGCCTCCACGTAACGCCGCAGGGTCCCTGCCTGAGCCTCCACCACATCCGCCTCAAACGTCTCCGCGCTCCGTCCCTTCGGCGCCACCGTCCAGAAATCGATCAAGCCAAAGAGCTCCTCCACCACCCGTGCCCCGCTGGTCTCGATCGAGATCCAGTACCCCCGCGACCGCCATTCGCGGATCAGCCACAGCAACGCATCCCGGGGTGCGATCACGGGCTCCCCGCCTGTCAAGCAGACCCGCCGGCAGTCGGGAAACGAGAGCACCGCATCCCGGACCTCGGCCGGCGTCAACACGTCGAATCGACCCACCCCCGTGTGCGTCAAAGCCTCGGGCTGGTCGCACCAGACGCAGCGCAGAACACAGCCGTAGAACCGCACAAAGGCGGTCCTTTCCCCGACGTGCACTCCCTCCCCCTGGACGGAGAGGAAAATCTCGTTAATTCGAAGGCTGGGCAGCTCTTGCACGACTGGATCATAGCAGCTTCCGGATTGACTCGCTGGCGCTCAGTCCCTAGAATCGAGCGGAAGTTCGGTACCCTTCAACACGGCGCTCGACCGGCCGGAAGGAGTTGAGAGCCAATGGCGAAAGCCAACTACGCCAGCCTCCCCATCAATCACAGCGATGTCCCGATCCGTCTCTTCAAGTCGGATTTTCTGGAGTTCTTCACGCACATCCACCCGGTGGTCGTGCTGATCCTCTACGTGCCGGTCGCGGTCTTCTTCATGGCCCGGGCGCTCCTCCCCGGCGCGGCCCAGGCGCCGACGGCCACCGTGCTCCTCGCCTACGCCGGCGGCTTCGGAGTCTGGACCCTGAGCGAGTACCTGCTCCATCGCTTCGTATTCCACTACGAGCCCACGTGGCCCTGGCTCCAGCGGGTGTGGTACCTGATCCACGGTGTCCACCACGAGCAGCCGCAGTGCAAGACGCGCCTGGTCATGCCGCCGATCCTGAGCGTTCCACTGGCGTTCCTCTTCTACGGACTCTTCTACCTCGCCGTGGGGGTGATCCTCGGCGTGCCGCGCCTGATCGGTCCGGCCTTCGCCGGGTTCGTCACGGGGTATCTCTGCTACGACATGGTGCACTACGCCGAGCACCACCTCGCCATGAAGTGGGGCTTCCTGAAATTCCTGAAGCTCTATCACCTCAGGCACCACTACAAGAACCCGGATCGGGGCTTCGGGGTGAGCTCCCCCATGTGGGACGCGGTGTTCCGCACCAAGCCCAAGGAACCCTGATTTCCCCGTATACTGTCGCCGTGGATGCCCTGACGGCGGTCGGCGATCGATTCCGACGCATCTTGGAAATCGTCCAGGACGTCACGCTCTTCTGCGTGTCGGTCCTCCGCTCGGCCTTCTTCCCTCCCTACTACAAGCACGAGATCATCGAGCAGATCCATTTCTCCCTGATCGGCTCGTTGTTCATCGTGATGTTTTCCGCGCTCGTGGCGGGTCAGGCGCTCGCGATCCAGCTCGCGCACGAGCTGGCGAAGACGGGCACGAAGTCGGAGCTGGGGCACTTCATGGTGATCTCCTCGGTGCGCGCCCTCGGGCCCGTGCTCACCGGAATCGTGGTGGCCTCGCGGATGTCTGCGGGAATCACGGCGGAGCTCGGCACCATGAGGTCGAGCGACCAGATCGACGCGCTCGTGGCCTTCGGCACCGATCCCATGAAGCGGCTCGTGGCGCCGCGCATGATCGGACTCTGGGTCGCGCTTCCGCTGCTCACGATCGTCGGCGACGCGCTGAACGTCATCGGCGGCGGCTTCGTCGGCCTGGGCTACCACATCACGCTCGACTCCTACTACAGCGGGGTCTCGAGGTACCTGACCCCCTCGAACCTCATGGTCGGGATGATCAAGCCGGTCTTCTTCGCGGTGCTCATCACCACGGTGGCCTGCTGGAAGGGGCTCACCGCGACGGGCGGCGCGAAGGGGGTGGGCGTGGCCACCACCGAATCGGTGGTCATCTCCTCGGTCGGAATCCTGGTCACGGATTTTATCTGTACGAAGCTCATCTTCCGGGTGCTGGGATGGTGACGGACCCCGGACGCGAGCGGCCGACCATGCTCGAATTCCGGAACGTCACGTTCTCGATCGAGGAGCAGACGATCCTCGTCAACGTGTCCTTCCGGGTGACGAAGGGCCAGACAAGGGTGATCCTCGGTCCCTCGGGGTCCGGAAAGAGCACCATCCTGCGTCTCCTGATGGGGCTCTGGCTGCCGGACACGGGGGACATCTTCGTGAGCGGCGAGAACATCACGCAGGCGACACCCGAGCGGCTCCGCGAGACCCGCCGCGCGATGGGGATCGTGTTCCAGCAGGGGGCGCTCTTCGACTCCATGACCGTGGGCGAGAACGTCGGGTATACACTCCTCGAGGACAAGCACCCCGAGGAGGAAGTCGAGGCGGTCGTCGTGAGATACCTGGAAATGGTCGGACTCGACCCCGATCTTCGGGACCGCATGCCGGACGAGCTGTCAGGCGGAATGCAGCGGCGCGTCGCGATCGCGCGGGCCCTGGCCGCCCGCGATCCCGAGATTCTGCTCTATGATGAGCCTACCACGGGGCTGGATCCGCAGAGCTCGGAGCGAATTACGGACCTCGTCCTGGATCTGCGGGATCGGCTGGGCAAGACCGCGATCATGGTGACCCACGACATTGCCGATGCTTTCAAGGTGGGAGACCGCATCACGGTTCTGGATCGGGGGAGCGTCGTGTTCGAAGGAACACCCGATGAGTTGAACGGAGCGAAGGACTCCTTCATCGCCGAGTTCCTGGCGCCCTACCGCAAGGCGATCGCCGCGGCCAGCAAGCGCGACGATACGGGCGGCGCCTTCATGGGCGCGAGGCCGCAGCCGGGGGGCATGCCGTGAAGCGCACCGGCCGCGTGCCGTTCATGAAGCTCCAGATCGGCTTCTGGGCGCTGGTCGCCTTCGCGCTCCTGCTCTGGGCCACCTTCCAATCGGGGAGCATCAAGTTCTTCGGCCACGAGCAGAAGATCAGGCTCACCTTCGCGTCCGTGGGCGGAGTCGAGGAGGGCGCCACCGTCCGCCTGAACGGCGTGCCCGTGGGGCACGTGCGCGACATCTCGCTCGAGAAGAATGGGAACAACGTGATCGTCGAGCTCGGGGTCAAGAGGGGTACCCGCGAGCGGCTGCATCGCGGCTCGAGCGCGCGAATCACGTCGACCGGGTTCCTGGCCGAGCTCTACGTGGAGCTGGAGGGAGGAGACCCGACACAGCCCCTGATCACGGACGATTCCGAGATCGCGGTCGCTTCGGCTCCGGATCCCAACACGGCCATGAAGAAGGTCGAGGCGATCACGGACAGCTTGACGGTCCTGCTCGGAAACCTGAACAGCGCGGGGCGCGAGCTCGGCCAGGGTCGCGGCACCCTGGGACGGCTGGCCCGCGACGAGCAGCTCTACACGCAGCTCGTGGAGCTGAGCCGGAACGCCAACGCGCTGACGGCGCGGCTCAACGATACCCAGTCGCGCGTCTCCACGCAGTTCCTGGCGCTCTCGGCCAACCTGGACACGCTCATCCAGAAGATGGAGAAGGGCAACGGGACGATCGCCCAGCTCATGAATGACGGCACGCTCCACCAGCGGCTCGCCTCGAGCACGGCGCGCGCCGATTCCATCCTGGGCTCGATCGCTCAGGGACGGGGGACGTTCGGGAGGCTCTACGCGGACTCGACGCTCTACGACGACACGAAGGCGTTGATGGCTTCGATGAAGCGGCTCATGGCGGAGATCGAGAAGGACCCGAAGAAGTACTTCAAGTTCAGCATCTTCTAGCGCACCCAGACCACCTTCCGTTCGAAGCTCCTCCCCGCCGCGATCGCCCGGATCCAGTAGACCCCGCTCCCCACCGCGGCCCCCCGTGAATTCCTTCCGTCCCACACGACGGGAATGGTTCCGGGCTGCGCGTCCCGATCCAGGAGGACGCGGACCTCGCGTCCCGAGAAGTCGTACACCGCGACCCGCGCGTGGGCGGCCCGGGGCAGGGCGAGCGTGAGGGTGGCGCTCTTCGAAGCGGGATTCGGCCGCGGGGCGCTGACCGTGAGCTCCGGCACCGGCGGGGGCGTGTCGGCCGTTGCGGTGGCGGTCCCGCCGTCATAGAACTCGAAATCGTCGACCGCGGCCTCCACGATTCCTTCCGGCGCCTGATCCTGCGCGATGAATCGGAAGCGCACCGAGGGCCCCGGCGTGATGAAGTCTCGAACGCGGAAGGCCTCGTGCTTCCAGAAGGGCTCGCTCGTCCTCGTGGTCTCGACCCGCACCCAGCTCGCTCCGTCGGGCGAGATCTCGAAGAGCATGGAATCGGGCTCTCCCGGCGAGTTCATGTAGTACCACCGCGCGAAGTGCACGTGGGGATCGGTCATGCCGCTCATGTCGAGCGCGGGGGTGGTCAGGGTCGTTCGCCCCCCGTCGACGTCGCTGTCCGCGGGCGGCCGTCCCGCGATGCCGTTACCGGTCACGAAGCAGAAGCCGCCGCCGCCGGGCGTGTGATCGTCCTCGGGCTGGACCGGCCCCGACGCGGTGAGGCCTTCGGCGGGCTCGTCGTGCTGGACGGCGAGATGCGCGCCGGGGCGCCCCGCCGGCGCCGCCGAGCCCGAGGTGCCGACCGGATCGGCGCGCTCCCACGACCCCGAGAAGGCGTCGTCCCCCGCGGTGAAGAGCGACCATCCCTTGTCGGTGTCACAGGAGTCGTACCAGGCCGCCTTCTGGAGCGAGAAGTCGACCGTTCGTGACACGCCCGGCTGCACCGTGATCTGGCGCTCGATCGGAACGTAGCCGACCCGGTCGCAGGCGAGCGTGTAAGTGCCCCCGGGAACCCCGGACAGGGAGTACCCGCCGGCGCCGTTGGACTCCACGGACAGGGGTGAACCCATGAGATCGATGTCCGCCCACTCGAGCGAGGCGCCATCCGAACCGCGACGCACGACCCCCGTCAGGCTGGCGAGCGGCTCGGGCTGCAGCACGACCGTCACCGAATCGTGGGCTCCCTTCGCCATGCCGAGGAAGAATGCGGAGCTCCTGTATCCGAACTTCTTGACGCCGATCGTGTGCGCGCCGGGGCCGAGCGCGAGCCGCACCATCCCGGTGGCCTGGGTGCGCGTCGAGTCGGTCTCCCCCAGGGCGGTGACGTCGGCGCCCACGATCGGAAACTGGTTCGGATCGACGACCCGCACCTTGATGGTCCCGTAGTCGGGATTGGACCGAAACACGTAGAGGCCCGAAGTGATGTCGCTCGCGATGAACGTGCCCGAGGGGAAGCGCGGCGCCAGCTCCCACACTCCATGGAAGCCTCCGGAATATCCCGCGTATGTGTCGTAGTAGCCGAACTCGGCTGGATAGGCGGGATCGGAGATGTCGAAGAGACGGATCCCTTCCGTGTAGTAGGCCACGAACGCGGTGTCCGCCTTCACGTGCACGTTGTGGACGATGGCGAGCGGATTGACGGTGATCTCCATGATCTTCTGGGGCAATACCAGATTCCGGATGTCGAAGATCTTCATCGTGCCGTAGTTCGTCTCGTCACAGATGTAGAGATAGTTCCCGTCCAGCGAGGTCTCCGCGCTGTGGGTCTTGGCTCCGGGATAGGTCCACGAGGCGATCTCCGAGATGGACGCGGGATTGGAGACGTCCAGAACGCGCATCGTGTTGCTGCTGATGCAGCTCGCGAAGAGCGTGTCCCCCCGAGGAAAGCAGTCGTGGACGTAGTCGGTCGTGTAGGCGCCCAGGTCCACCGGGTTTTCGGGATCGTCGATGGAGAGAATGTGCATCCCGGTTTGCAGCGAATTCATCCTCGTGCCGTTGGCGTAGAGGAGCGCGCGTGTGGCGTCGACCTCCAGCGTGTGCTCGTGGTTGAAGCTCCCGGTATACGAGCCGAGGAGGAGCGGCGCCTCGGGGTTGGACATGTCGATGACCTGGATCCCCCCGCCCGAGGCCTCGGTGGCCACGTAGACATAGGTCAGGTACTGCTTCATCTCGCGCCACTGCGAGGGAAGGCCGCCGATGAAGGCGACCTCGTACGGCGCCGACGGGTTCGTGACGTTCACGATCGCGGTGCCGTCGGTCGTGCCCAGGATCGCGTACTCGCGTCCGTCGGGATGGACGTAGCTCCAGCAGGCCGAATATCCGGGGTGCTGATTCAGGTGGGCGAGCAGCGTGACGTTTCTGGAAACCTGCGCCGGCGCGGCGCCAGGAAGCACGGAAGCGAGAAGGAAGATGGAACCGAGGAGCGGACGGAACGAAGTCAAAACGAGTCTCCGCCGGAGGGCGCCGGCCCGGCCGCTCCGCGCGGGCTATCCTACACCCAACCCGCCTCGCGATACCACTGGGCGGTGACCCGCGCGCCCTGCTCCAGCCCCGTGGCCGGCGCCCAGCCCAGCTGATCGCGAATCTTGCGCGAGCTGACGATCCAGGCTCCGGCGGTGATCTCGCGGAGCTTCTCTCGCGAAAGGAAGGGCGTCCGCCGCGTCAACGCCCCCACGGCTTCGCCGACGAGCGCCCCGGCGTGCAGGGCGAGCGAAGGGACGCGCAGGCGCAGGGCCCACGTGCCCAGCGCGCGCGCGATCTCGTTCCCCATCTCCTCGTAGGTCGTCCTGTCGGGACCGGCGACGAAGTAGATCTGCCCCACCGCCCGGTCCCGCGTCAGCGCCTCACAGATCGCGCGGGCGAGATCCTCGGCGTAGACGATCGAGAAGGGCCGCGCCGCGCCGAGATGGGGCTTCAGGTGCGCCTTCACGGTAAGGAAGTACTTCAGCAGGGCTCGATCCCGGGGCCCGTACACCGTGGGAGGTCGGACGGCCGTCACCGGAAGACGATCCGACGAATGCATCACCATGGTCTCCCCGAGGAGCTTGCTGCTCCCATAGGAGGAGACCGGTCGCGGAGCCGAGGTCTCCGTCACGGGAGATCCGTCGCGGCTGGGCCCCGCCGCGGCCTGGCTCGAGACGTAGAGGAACCGGCGCGGCTTGGGCTCGACGCTCAGGGCCGCGTCCAGCAGATTCTCGGTGCCCCAGGCGTTTGCCCGGTGGAATTCGGCGGCGTTCGCCGCGTGGGTGAGGCCCGCCGCGTGCACGATCCAGTCGGCGCCCGCGACGGCGGTGTCGAGGGAGTCGCGGTCGCAGACATCCCCCTCCGCGATCTCGATCGCCTTCCCCTCGAGCCATCGCCGTGACGAAGACGCCCGAAGGAGGCAGCGCACGCGCGTGCCGCGGCGCAGGAGCTCGTCCACGACGTGGCTGCCGACGAAGCCTGACGCCCCGGTCACGAGCGCCAGCGGCGGACTCACAGGCTTTGCTCGTAGATCCGATAGGTCTTGTAGGGCTCGGGGACGTAGTTCCGGATCACGCTGTTCACGAGGTCGTTGTCCTCGAGCGTCCAGCCGATTTCGGCCCAGTGGATGCCGCGCCGGTGCGTCGCGAGCGTGATCTCGTTCACCATGGCCATCTCGATGCCGCGCCGGCGGAATCCCGCCTTCACGCCCATGGCCATCAGCCGCGTCACCTTGATCCGAGGCAGCGTCCAGAGAAGCCGCGCGATCCCGAAGGGGAAGAGCTTGCCTTTGAGCGGCTTCAGCGCCACGTTCACGTCGGGGAGCATCAGGAGGAACCCGACCGTCTCCCCCTGGATCTCCGCGAAGAACGTGAGCTCCGGAACCACCGCGGGCTTGAGCTGAGAGGCCATATGGTCGATCTCGTGCTCGGTCATCGGGACGAAGCCCCAGTTCTTCTCCCAGGCGCTGTTGTAGATGTCCTTCACCCGCCCCAGCTCCTCGTGGAAGCGCTTCATGTCGATCTTTCGAATCGTGACGTGGAAGCGGTCCCGCGCGATGACCGCTCCCCGCGCGACCTTCTCCGGAGGCGTTTCGGGGATGGGAATCTTGAA
>Ga0075433_10001749_pt1 | contig 16220 bp, 11 predicted proteins | sample RhiMethybrSRZTD2_FD_75299 | JGI IMG/M metagenome (GOLD analysis project Ga0075433, IMG submission 75299) | Populus rhizosphere microbial communities from Tennessee, USA - Rhizosphere MetaG P. TD hybrid SRZTD2 | ecosystem: Host-associated > Plants > Roots > Rhizosphere > Soil | place: USA... | reverse complement strand
CCGAGGTTCGCACGGTTGACGACACCGACATAGGATAGGGTGCCGCCGGCGGGTCGCGAATCGAGCCGGCCGCCGACAATCCGCCCGCCATTTTCGTCGAAGATCATCGGCAGAACGCCGTCGAACGTGCCGGTGGCGGCAATCTCCTTGAAACCGAGACTGTCGACGAAGGTCTTGGCGTCGAGACCGACGACCTCGAAGGTCAGCCGCTTGGCGGTCGGGCGGGCGAAGTTCAGCACCGTCTCGTGGAGGATCAGCCGTCCGCCCATGAACGGCCAGTCGCCGCGCTCGATCTTCACCAGATTGTCGGGAAGCAGCTGGTAATGGATCACCCCGTTCTCGACGAGGATGCCGGGGTTGATTGATTCGACGTTGAGCACCTGCCCCGACGGGGTAGTCAGGCCGAGCAAATCGTCGAAGTGCATCGTCCCGCGCATTCCCGTAACCGGCCCGAACGGTGCGGCAAGATCCAGATGGGCGGTCGAAAAGTCGCCGGTCGAGGTGACATGACCCGTCGAATCCCAATCGATCCGGCCCTGACCGCTGATCGTGCCATTGACCAGGGCGATCACGCCTTCGGGCAGCCGGCTGAGTTCGTCCGGCTGAAGGCCGGGCCCGAAGGTCAGCGATGGGACATCCAGGGTCGCATGGCCGGCTCCAGTCGAAAGCCGGTGCTCGATCGTCACATCGCTGACCCGGGTGCCGTCATGTTTCAGCGTGCCGGTCGCACGAACATAGTCACCGCCGAGCGTGAAATGCACGTCGCCGCTCTTGAGCGGGTAGAAGCGCGGGTTGGAATCGCGATCGGACACCGTTAGCGCACTCGTCAAGCTGAGATCGCCATGGTGGACCAGCCATTTGCCTGAAGCGTCGCTGAGCAGCAGCGGGACGTTGCCGATCGTCGATTTTGCGCCCGAGAAGGTGCCGCTGACGCCCTTTCCGACGAAACTGCCGGTGAGCTTGGCCGCATCGAACGTGATTGGCGATGCGGGCTTACCGAGCCGCATGCCGAGCTGGTTGAGTGAAAAGACCTTGCCTACGATCTGACCCCCGGCCGCCGCCAGGTGAAGCGGCGAGCTGCCAAGGCGGCCGTTGAGCACGGGTCCGGCAAAGCGGGCGTTGGCGAGCAAGGGCCCGCCGGGCCGCTTGGAGACGATGGCCGGCCCGACGGGACAGATCGGAAGCCGCGTCTGGGCGAGCTGCAGCGCGCCGGTCCGAAGATAATTGAAGCTGACCACCGCGCAGCTGGTGCCGAAGGCGAAGCTGCCCCCGCGGCCGATCCGGCCGTCGATCGGGATGCGCAGCGCCTGGACGCGACCGTCGGGAAACGGGCCGTCGAGCTGGGCGAGGCTGTGGAGTTCGGTTGATCCATCGGGCGCGGCGGCGAAACGGATCGGAGCGAGGGCGAGCCGCGACCCGCGGGCCGTGTAGGGCGCGATCTCAGCGACACCACTCATCGGCCCGCCTGGTCCCGCCTGGCGAAGCGCGACCTTGCCGTTCGGCAAGCCGCCGCCGCCCATTTGGATATTGCCGTCGATGCGCAAACCGTTCGCCGGCCAATAATAAGTCACGCCGCTTCCGCCCGCGATATGCGCCCTGGCGCCGCCCGGTCCGATGATCTCGGCGCTTTCGATGCGCGCCGCACCTCCACCCGGAAAGTTGACGACCTTGATGTGGCCGGCGGCGTTGAAGTTATGGGCAGTACGGTCGATCGCATCGCGGATGGCGCCGGCGATCGGGCCGATCGGGGTTTTTGCGGCGGCTTCGAGCGGTTGCGTGACCCCGGCGAGCATGGACGGGTCGAGCGCCGAACTGTCGGCAGCAAAATCGCCGGAGAGACCAAATTTGCCGTTGCGGATTCCGAGACTGTACGTCGCGTTGAGCCTGGTGCGGTCTGCGAAGATCGTTCCCATGCGAGATTTTTGCGCGGCCAGCTTCACATTGCCCCGCACATCGGTGAGCGGGCCCTTGTAGGTCAGCTCGCCGGCGAAGGCCGCGAGACCATTCGCTCCGGCGTTGAGCGTCTGGATCGCCATCCGTCCGCGGCCGTCAACGCTGGTGAAGGCCTCGTTGAAGCTCGCATTGGCGTCGAACCGGGGCGCAACTACGTCGAATTTGCTCGATGGGCAGCTGAACCGGTCGAGGGTCACCGGCCCGTCGATGCCCGGCCGGCGAGCGACCACGGAAACGGCGACATTGGCATGGAGATTGAGCGCGGCGCAGCGTCCCGGAATCAAGCGCGGACTGACCATCGCGACACGGCCTTTGAAGCCGCCGCTCAGCTTGCCGTTACCCTCGACCGCAACTCCGACAGGGCCGAACGGAGTGGCGAGCGAGATGCTGCTGTCGGCGACGTCGAGGACGAAGTCGGGCAGCTGGAACGGCTTGTTGCTCGGTGGAGGCATGAGCTTGTCGATCTGGCCCCAGCTCACCTTGCCGTGGATCAGCCGGCCGCGAAGCCGCACTCCGCGAGCCACGACGCGATAGACTTTGAAGCTGCCGTCCCATTTCAGCTTCATCTGGATGATGGCGTGGCGCGCGACGATATCGGGCCGTTTCGGATCGCCGATAACGAGATTGCTGACCTCCTGGGTCCTGATGCCGACACGGTCGAGGTGGTAGCTGGCCTGGACGCCGCGCCGTTCGAATTCCTGCTTGAGGTAGTGCACAGCGATCGGGCGGCGCTCGATCCACAAAGCCCCGATCGCGAGGATCAGCAGCGCAATTCCGGCGGCCGCGATGACGCCGGCGACCCGGGTCCAACGGGGCCCGCGCCGTCTCAAAATTGTCTCCTCGGTCGCTGACCGCTCCGCCATGGGTCTTACTAACCCGATTTTCCCATGACCGTTCCAGATGCGGCATGACTGAGGCTTGCGCGCTCGGCGAGCCGTGCTCTACGTCTGACGTGCTCGGATCAGTCGCAAGAGGAGCGGCATGGACGGGCACGCCACCACGGATGATGAAGGTGAAACCGCAAGCGGGCACCGCTCGCGCCTGCGCAAGCGCCTGCTTGACGCGGGTCCGCAGGGCTTTCACGATTACGAGCTCATCGAATATCTGCTCGCGCTGACCATTCCGCGGGTCGACACCAAGCCGTTGGCCAAAAGGTTGCTTCACGATTTTGGCGGGATTGGGCCATTGCTTTCAGCCGGAGCCGATAACTTGCGGCGCGAGGGCATTACAGACCCGACGATCGCGGCCCTGAAGATCGCCGAGGCGACCGCGCTGAGGCTGCTGGAGAGCCGGATCGAGCGCCAACCCGTGCTCTCGAGCTGGGATGCGCTCGGCGATTATCTTCACGCGGCGATGGCGCATCGTCGGGTCGAAGAGGTGCGGATCCTTTTCCTCAACGCCAAGAACGTGCTGATCGCGAACGAGGCTCTGTGGAAGGGAAGCGTGGACGAAGCCTCGGTCCACGTGCGCGAAGTGATCGCCCGTGCGATCGCGCTTGGAGCCACCGCGTTGATCATCGTCCACAATCACCCGAGCGGGGACCCGGCGCCGTCGCAGCAGGACATCCGCCTGACCCGCGACCTGGTCGAGGCCGGGCGGCATATGAAAGTAACGGTGCACGACCACGTGATCGTCGGCACAAACGGCCGCACGAGCATGCGGGCGATGGGCCTGATCTAACCTCTAGCGTCCGGAGTGCCGCAACCTAACGATGCGTTCAGCCAAGGCGTTGATCTCGCAATTTTCGTTCACGACCACGGCGGTCGCGCCGCGCAAGTCACCAACCTCGTCTTTGCAGTGCCGGAAGCGTGCGCGCAGCCAGCTCCTCTGATCTTGTTGGAGACGGCGCTTGCTAGCTTCGTTCGGTTGCCGCGCCAAAGCAGCGCCGTACTCACTCATGAGAAGGCGATCCAGCCTGTGATATTCGCGATCCAGGCAATCGTAGGATTCGGCGTTCAACGGCGCGTCTTTATCGAGAAAACACGTGCGAAAGGCTGGGCTCAGCACGCTCTCGGCTCCAGTTTCAGCCGCGTCCCGCGCCGGCAGGCTGTTGGTGACGTCGCTTTCCCGCTCGCTCGTCACGTTTGGCCGGGGGATTCGCGAGCCGGTCACCACGAGCCCATCGGCAACGGCTTTCTCCGCGACCTGCGCGGATGGTGTCGCTGGCGGCGGAGGCGGTGGAGGTGCTGGAGGTGGTGGAGGTGGGGCTGCGGCATACGCCATGTTCGCTGCGGGCGCGGCCGGGGCCTCGGTCACGGGGGAGGCCTTGGCTTCCTCCCGTTGCAGCCGGACTGGCGGCGCGCCCGGGGGCGCGACCGCTCGCCGTTCGACGGAGCCGGGTTCCGGTGCAGCTTCGGGAATGAGGGTATTTCGAGCCACGGTTTCGCGCGGCCGCGCTGCCGGCGGAGCCACGGCCGAGACGTCGCTCGAGCTCGATCCTTGATCCCGGATGGCGATGAAGGCCGCTGGCAGCCCGATCGCCAAGACGAGCGAAGCCGCCAGGGCGAACCCCAGCTGCGGATGCCGGTTCCACGCCCATCGAGACGGCCCGGGCACCGCAGGCCGATCCTCGATTCCGTCGAACCGCCGCAACGCAGACCCAATCGCCGCCTCACGACTGGCCGGCCGCGGCGGTGGCGGCGTCGGCAGAGAGACGGAATCGTCGTCGGGCAGCATCGAAGAACCTCATAGCGGCAATCGCCCGCGGGTCGAAAGCGCTAGCGAACGGGCCGCCGCCGAGAGACGTCGACGGCGGCCCCGGGGCTAGCGTTCCAGTTTCGCCAGCGTTCGGGCGCTCTTGGCAGCGCGCACCAGTTGGACGAACTCGTTGCGATACCCGAACTCGTCCTTGCCTCGCGACGCGAGGGCGATCTTCAGCACATCGTCATAGGTAAACGATCCGCTGTGCTTGCCGCCGCGCAACAGCTCGGCGAAAGCGGCGACGCCGACGGCGAACCGTGCGTCCTGCGGTGCGGCTGCAAAGCTGCCGACTTCTGAACGCCGGTCGATCGGCGTCGAGATCAGCCGGCTCGTGTCCGACTTGGGCAGCTTGTACCGGATCTTCACATAACCGAATTCGGCGGCTGCTGCCCGGGGTGCTCCCGCAACCGCCCCATAACGCAGGTCGTCGTTCGCACGTGGTCCACCGATGGGCACCACTTCGTAGAGAGCGGTAACCGTCTGGCCCGACCCGACGTCGCCCGCATCGATTTTGTCATTGTTGAAGTCGTCGCGGTTGAGCAGCCGGGTCTCGTAGCCGATCAGCCGGTATTCGGAGACCGCTTGCGGGTTGAACTCGACCTGGATCTTCACGTCCTTGGCGATCGGGAACAAGGTCGAGCTCGATTCCTCAACCAGGGTTTTCCGGGCTTCGGAGATGGTGTCGATATAGGCCGCGGTGCCGTTTCCGTTCTGCGCCAGCGTCTGCATCAAAGCATCGTTGTAGTTGCCCATGCCGAACCCGAGCACCGACAGGAACACGCCTTTGCCGCGCTCGCGCTCAACATAACCCTTCAACTCCTCCTGGTTGGTGATGCCGACGTTGAAATCGCCATCGGTCGCCAGGATCACCCGATTGACGCCGTTCGGTTCGAGATTGGCCTCGGCCAGGTTGTAGGCCTGGCGGATGCCTTCCGCCCCGGCGGTGCTGCCGCCGGCGCCGAGCCCTTCAATGATCGAGCGGATCTTCGCCTTCTGGCTGACCGGGGTCGGCTCGAGCGCGGTCCCGGCGTAGCCCGCGTAAGTCACGATCGCCACCGTATCCCTGGGATCGAGCTCGTCGAGCAGCATGTCCAGCGATTGCTGGACCAAAGGGAGCTTGTTCGGCTCTTGCATCGATCCCGAGGTGTCGATGAGGAAGACGAGGTTGGCGCGCGGCCGCGTTGCCCGCTGGACCGAATAGCCCTTGATCCCGATGCGAACGAGCTTGCGTCCCGGGGACCACGGGCTCGGCATGACCGAAACGTTGGTGCTGAACGGCTGCGCGGTCGTCTTCGGCCCCGCGTAATCGTAGGGGAAATAATTGACCAGCTCCTCGGTGCGCACCGACGCCGGCTGGGGCATCACGTTCTGGTTCAGCGAAGCCCGGACCCAGGAATAAGACGCGGTGTCAACGTCGATCGAAAAGGTCGAAACGGGCTCCTCGCGAACGATTTTGAACGGGTTCTCCGATGTGGCCGTGAATTTGTCGCGCCCGACATCATGATATGGCGGGGACCATTGCGGATACATGCCGGGCGCCGGCGGAGGTGGCGGCGCTGGCAAGTAGTTCATCGCGTCAACCTCATTCGCGGATCGCAGCCGCGAACCTGTGACGACCAGACCCGAATCGGCGGTTTTCTGAGCGGCGACCGGCGGCGACGAAACTTCCTCGCGAACGTCAGATTTCGCGCAGGACACTAGGCAAAGAGCAGCGAGGACCGGCCCCACCGATCGACAGAAGATGCACATTGAACCCTCCCTTCGGAACAGCGTGCGAGATTGCCCGCTTGTCCCTGGGACGCGCCGGCTCGGGATTTCCTTGGGTGACGACGAAAATTTTTTAGGGCCGCTAGTCCGCCGACAGCATGCGCCGGACCTCACTCATCCGCCAGGAAACGGTCGCTTCGGCGACGCCAAGGACCTCCGCCGCTTCGGCGTGAGTAAGTTGCTGCCCGGCCACGAGAACAGCCGTTTCGCGATATGGGGGCTTCAGCCGGCTAATCGCATTGTTCAGCCAGGCGGCGTCATAGGCGTCGCGTCCGTCAGTTGGCGAAGCGAGGCCTGCGAGAACGGCAAGCTTGTCCGTCAGTCCCCTGAACGTGCGTCGGCGCCGTCGATGATCCCGGCAGGCATTAATGGTAACCCCGCTGAGCCATGTCGTGAACTTCGCCTCACCCCGGAAACTGCCGATCTTCTCAACCAAGGCACAGCAAACATCCTGTGCAATGTCGTCGGCGTCGGAGCGCGAACCGGTTAGCTGCCAGGCTAGCCCGTGGATTCGATCGTAGTGCGCCCGCAGCAGAGTTTCGAACGCATCGCGATTGCCGGCGACCGCGGCGCTGACCAGCTCTGCATCCCGATCGTCCGCCATGCTCGGCAACCGTAGCGTCCGATTTGAAGCATTCAAACGCCTCTGCTAGCCGCCTTGATCATGGTGCCCCGCTATTCCCGCCCCGAAATGACGGCCATCTGGTCGGCCGAAAACCGATTTCGCATCTGGTGGCAGGTCGAAGTGTTCGCGGCCGAAGCAATGGGCAAGATCGGGATGATCCCGGCCGAGGATGCGTCGACGATCCGATCAGCATACGACGCGAATGCGCTCGGCGAGATTGACGTGGCGGCGATCGACGCGATCGAGGCGGTCACCAAGCATGACGTGATCGCCTTCCTGACCTGGGCCGGCGAGAAGCTCGGACCCGAGCGGCGCTGGCTGCACCAGGGCATGACGAGCTCGGATGTGCTCGACACCGCATTGGCGGTGCAGCTGAAGCAGGCGGCGGACCTATTGCTGAAAGACATCGACGAGCTGCTGGCGGTGCTGAAGCGCCGCGCATTTGAGCACAAGCTGACCCCGACGATCGGCCGAAGTCACGGAATCCACGCCGAACCGACCACGTTCGGGCTCAAGCTCGCTTTGGCTCATGCCGAGTTCACTCGAAACCGCGATCGGCTCGTTGCCGCGCGCGACGGCGTCGCGACCTGCGCGATCTCGGGCGCGGTCGGCACCTTCGCTAACGTACCGCCCGAGGTCGAGGAGCATGTCGCCGCCGAGCTCGGCCTCGCCGTAGAGCCCGCCTCAACCCAGATAATCCCACGCGATCGGCACGCCATGTTCTTCGCGACATTGGGCGTCATCGCCTCGTCGATCGAGCGGCTGGCGACCGAGGTCCGGCATCTTCAGCGCACCGAAGTGCTCGAGGCCGAGGAATATTTCGCGCCCGGGCAGAAGGGCAGCTCGTCCATGCCGCACAAGCGCAACCCGGTGCTGAGCGAGAACCTCACCGGGCTCGCCCGCATGGTGCGCGGTTATGTGACTCCCGCACTGGAAAATGTCGCGCTCTGGCATGAGCGGGACATATCGCACTCGTCCGTCGAGCGGTTCATCGGCCCCGATGCGACCATCACGCTCGATTTCGCGCTCGCGCGCCTCACGAACGTCATCGACAAACTCGTCGTCTATCCCGAGCGCATGCAGAAGAACCTCGACCGCATGGGCGGGCTCGTCCACTCACAGCGGGTGATGCTGGAGCTGACGCAGGCCGGCCTCAGCCGCGAGGACGCCTATGCGCTTGTCCAGTGCAACGCGATGAAGGTGTGGGAGTCCGATGGCGAGCTGTCGCTGCTCGACCTGCTGAAAGCCGATCCGGACGTGGCAAAGCACATGTCGGCCGAGCAGCTGAATGAGCTCTTCGATCTCGATTTTCATCTGAAGCACGTCGACACGATCTTCTCGCGCGTCTTCGGCTGACTTAAAGATCGCGCGTGGACGGGGGCATTCAACCTTGCGGCTATCTGCTCGAGCTATCGCTCGACTGGATCGTCGAGCGCGCGTCGGAGAACGTGCATCGCCTGCTCGGCGAATCCCATGTCACCCTGATCGACGAGCCGCTCGGGAAGTTCGTTCAGTCCCAGGCGATTCACGATCTTCGGAACCTGTTCTCCAGGTTGAGCGCGACCACCGGGATCGCGCGGGCCTATCGGGTGCGGCTGACCGACGATCCCGACCTGTTCGACATTGCCTTCCAGCAGCGGGGCGATCGCGTCATCCTCGAAGCGGTTCCGACTCCTGCTGGGGGACTTGGCGAAGAATTGAGCGCGGTCGGTGGGCTTGGCGAGGGCCTGGCGAACGAAAGCGGCCCTGATTTACTCGAAGCGGCGGCTCGGCGAATGCGCGCGCTCACCGCATTTGATCGCGTGACCCTCCTGATCGGCGGATCGAAGGCGACCAGCAGCCGCACCGGCGTCCCGTTCCGATCCGGCGCGAACGCTACGCTGAGCGATGATCTTCCGCTGCTGGTATCCGACAGCGCGGCGACCGGCGTGTCCGTTTTTCCGCGCGAAGACGAAGATTCTGCGATCGCAACCGCGATCCTTCGCGCGCCCTCAGCTGACGAGAAAGCCGAACTCATCGAGCGCGGATTTGGCTCGACGATGCGGATTCCGGTGGTGCTCGACAACGAGAAGATCGGAGAGTTTCGCCTGGCGCATACGAAGCCGCGCCGGCCGAGCTTCGAAGTCCATGCGGCGGCCGAGCTCTTTGCTCAGCTATTTGCCATGCGGCTGGAAATCGATCGGCTGAAAGGCGCCTGATCAGGCGCCGAAATATTCGCGTACCCGAGTGAAGAAACCCTTCGCGGCGGGGCATTCTTCCCCCGTCTCGGTCTCGCGGAAGGCCTGGAGTAGTTCCTTCTGCTTCGTCGACATCTTCGTCGGGGTCTCGACCAGGATGCGCGCGACGAGGTCGCCACGGCCACGGCCGTTGAGCACGCTCATCCCAGAGCCACGGTGCCGCAATTGCTCGCCCGATTGGACACCCGCGGGAATCTTTATTTCCACCTTTTGCCCGTCGACCCCCGGAAGGCTGATCGAGCCGCCGAGTGCGGCGGTGGTGAACGTGACTGGAACCTCGGCAACCAGGGTGCTCCCTTCGCGCGCGAAGATCGGGTGCCGCTTCATGTGGATGAACAGGTACAGGTCGCCTGAGGCTGCACCGCGAAGCCCGGCTTCGCCCTCACCGGCAACCCGGATCCGCGTGCCTTCGTCAACGCCAGCGGGAATTTTTACCGAAAGCTTGTGCTGCGTGATCGCGCGGCCCTCGCCGTGGCAGTTCGAGCAGGGATTGCTGATCACCTCCCCGCTTCCACGGCAGGTTGGGCAGCCGCGTTCGACGACGAAGAAGCCCTGCTGCGCGCGAACCTTGCCGGCGCCTCCGCAAGTCTGGCAGGTGCTGGCGCAGCGATCCAGGCCGGTACAGCCTCGGCCCTCGCAGCTGTTGCAAGTCGACAGGGATTCGATCGTCACATTCTTTTCGGCACCGGAGAATGCTTCCTGGAGGCTTAGCTCGAGATCGTAGCGCAGGTCGGCGCCTCGGGCGGCGTTCTGACGCGCGCCCCGCGGATCCATGAATTCCCCGAAGATGGTCGAGAAAATGTCGGAAAAGCCCTCGAAACCGGCGCTTCCGAACGGGTCGTGTCCGCCGCCGCCATTGAAAGCGTCCCGGCCGAAGCGGTCGTACGCGGCGCGCTTCTGCGGGTCCTTGAGCACGTCATAGGCTTCGTTGATCGCCTTGAATCGGGCCTCGGATTCCTTGCAACCGTTCTTGGTGTCCGGATGATGCTCCTTCGCAAGACGGCGATAGGCGGCCTTGATGACGGCCTCATCCGCCCCGCGCTGGACCCCCAGCAATTCGTAATAGTCCTGCTCGACCATCACGCCTCCCCGCTACGCCTACTCACGGCGCCGGCCCCCTTTGTCCGGCGCCACCCATCATGCGCCCTTGTTCTCTTCGTCGACCTCTGAGAATTCGGCGTCGACCACGTCTTCCTCGCCCGCCTGCTCGTCGGCCGAGGCGGCAGCCTCGCCCTCCGCGCCGGCAGAACCCGCGGCACCTTCGGTCTCCGCCTGCTGCGCCTTGTACATGGCCTCGCCGAGCTTCATCGCAGCCTGAGCCAACGCGTTGGTCTTCTCGGTCATCTGGTCGGCGTCGTCGCTTTCGACCGCGCTCTTCGCCTCGGCCAGCGCGGTCTCGATCTCCGACTTCACCTCCGCGGAGACCTTGTCGCCATGCTCCTGCAGCTGCTTCTCGGTCGAGTGGATGAGGCTCTCGGCATTGTTCTTCGCCTCGGCAGCGCCGCGGCGCTTCTTGTCGTCTTCGGCGAACTGCTCGGCCTCCTTGACCATATTTTCTATGTCGGAGTCCGACAGGCCGCCCGAAGCCTGGATGCGGATCTGCTGTTCCTTGCCGGTGCCCTTGTCCTTCGCCGACACGTTGACGATGCCATTGGCGTCGATGTCGAAGGTGACCTCGACTTGAGGCACGCCGCGTGGTGCCGGCGGAATTCCAACCAGGTCGAACTGGCCCAAAATCTTGTTGTCGGTCGCCATCTCCCGCTCGCCCTGGTAGACCTTGATGGTCACCGCATTCTGATTGTCCTCGGCGGTTGAGAAGACCTGGCTCTTCTTGGTCGGGATCGTCGTGTTTCGGTCGATCATCCGGGTGAAGACGCCGCCCAGCGTTTCGATACCGAGCGACAGGGGAGTCACGTCGAGCAGAAGGACGTCCTTGACGTCGCCCTGCAGAACGCCCGCCTGGATCGCCGCGCCCATGGCGACGACCTCGTCCGGATTGACGCCGGTGTGCGGATCACGGCCGAAAAACTCTTTCACCCGCTCGCGCACGCGCGGCATGCGGGTCATGCCGCCGACCAGCACGACTTCGGCAACGTCCTTGGCGTCGATCCCGGCGTCCTTAAGCGCCTTCTTGCACGGCTCGATCGTCCGTTCGATCAGGTCCTCCACCAGCTTTTCGAGGTCGGCACGGCTGATCGTTTCCACGAGGTGGAGCGGAGTGGTCGTTCCGCCTTCCATGCGCGCGGTGATGAAGGGCTGGTTGATCTCGGTCGTCGCGGCCGAGCTCAGTTCGATCTTCGCTTTCTCGGCAGCTTCCTTGAGGCGCTGCAATGCAAGCCGATCGGTGCGAAGGTCGATATTCTCCTTCGCCTTGAACTTGTCCGCGAGCCAATTGACGATTCGCGCGTCGAAATCCTCGCCGCCGAGGAAGGTGTCGCCGTTCGTCGACTTCACCTCGAAGACGCCGTCGCCGATCTCGAGGATTGAAATGTCGAACGTGCCGCCGCCAAGGTCGTAGACGGCGATCGTTTTGCCCTCGTCCTTCTCGAGACCGTAGGCGAGCGCGGCCGCGGTTGGCTCGTTGATGATGCGCAGCACCTCGAGACCCGCGATCTGGCCGGCGTCCTTGGTCGCCTGGCGCTGAGCGTCGTTGAAATAAGCGGGAACCGTGATGACCGCTTGAGTGACCGTCTCGCCGAGATAGGCTTCCGCGGTTTCCTTCATCTTCTGGAGAATGAAGGCGGAAATCTGCGACGGGCTGTAATCCTTGCCGCCCGCTTCGACCCAGGCGTCACCGTTCGATCCCTTCACGATCTTGTAGGGGACGAGCTCGGTGTCCTTCTTGGTGATCGGATCGTCGAAACGCCGGCCAATGAGGCGCTTCACCGCGAACACGGTGTTGTCCGGATTGGTCACCGCCTGGCGCTTGGCCGGCTGTCCGACCAGCCGCTCGCCGTCCTTGGTAAACGCGACGGTCGACGGCGTGGTCCGCGCGCCTTCGCTATTTTCAATCACCTTCGGCTTGCCGCCTTCCATGACGGCCACGCAGCTGTTCGTGGTGCCCAAGTCGATGCCGATGACCTTGGCCATATATTTTTCCCTCTTATCCAGCCCCTGTTCCGGTCACCTTTGGCGGCCGGAATTGTTGATATCCACCCGGGATATAGGGGGCGCGAGGGCGACGACAAGGATTGCAGTAATAGAGGGTTAACCGCCGATCACGGCATCGCCATGCCGCCGTTGACGTGGATCGTCTGGCCGGTGACGTATCCGGCCTCCTTCGAAGCGAGGTAGACACAGGCCGCGCCGATATCCTCGCCGGTGCCCATCTCGCCGAGCGGGATGCGGGCGAGAATGCCTTCGCGCTGCTGCTCATTGAGCGCGTCGGTCATCGCGGATGTCATGAAGCCGGGTGCAATCGCATTGACGGTGATGCCGCGGCTGGCGAGCTCCTGCGCCACCGATTTGGTCATCCCGATCAGCCCAGCCTTCGACGCGACATAGTTCGCCTGCCCTGGATTGCCGGTCACTCCGACCACCGAGGTAATGGAAATGATCCGTCCGAAGCGCGCCTTCATCATCGGCCTTGCCGCCGCGCGCATCAGCCGGAACGCGGCCTCGAGGTTGATCCGGATGACCTCCTCGAACTCCTCGTCCTTCATCCGCATGAGGAGATTGTCGCGCGTCACGCCGGCGTTGTTGACGAGGATGTCGAGCTTTCCGCCCAGCGCCTCGACCGCTTGCGGAACAAGCTGGTCGACCGCGGCTCCGTCGGAAAGGTTGCAGGGCAGCGCGACATGGTCGCCGCCCAGAGACGCCCGAAACGCTTCGAGCTTCGCGACATTGCTTCCGGAGACGGCAAGTCGCGCCCCCTGGCCCGCCAGCGCTTGCGCGATCGCGCTGCCAAGCCCGCCGCTCGCGCCCGTCACCAGCGCGGTCATTCCTGAAAGATCAAACATTCACGCGATCTCCTTCGCCAGCGCTTCGATATCCTCGATCGTCACCACGCTCGTCACCTTCGCATCGGGTGCGATGCGCTTGACCATTCCGGCGAGCACCTTGCCGCCGAGCTCGACGAAATCTTCGACCCCGGCAGAGGTCATGTTGGCGACGCTCTCCCGCCAGCGAACCATGCCCGTCACCTGCTCGACCAACTGGTTGCGGATGGTGTCTGGATCGGTTGCCGGCTGCGCCGTCACGTTGGCGTAAAGCGGAATCGCGGGGGCCCCGACGATTACGTAACCCAGCGCGTCGGCCATCGCCTCGGCCGCGGGCTGCATCAGCGGGCAGTGGAACGGCGCGGATACGGGCAGCAGGACCGCGCGCTTCGCGCCCATCTCCTTCGCGATCTCGATCGCTCGGTCGATCGCGCCCTTGTGTCCGGAAATAACGACCTGCGTCGGGTCATTGTCATTGGCGACGGCGCAGACTTCGCCCTGCGCAGCGGCCTCAGCGATCTTCTGCGCGAGAGCAAGATCCGCTCCGAGCAATGCAGCCATCGCGCCCTGCCCCACCGGCACGGCGGCCTGCATCGCCTGGCCGCGGAGCTTAAGCAGCTTCGCCGTGGTCGCGAGGTCGAATGACCCGGCGGCGCACAAGGCCGAATATTCGCCGAGGCTATGGCCGGCGACGAAGTCGGCAACGTCAGGCAATTGAATACCCCAGGCACGAAGCACCGCGATCGAATGCGCCATGATCGCGGGTTGCGCATTTTCGGTGAGCTTGAGCTCGTCCTCGGGGCCATCGCGCATCAGCCGGAACAGATTCTGCCCGAGCGCCTGATCCACCTCGTCGAAGACATCGCGCGCCGTGCGGCTCGCGCCGGCTAGCGCCGCGCCCATGCCGACCGCCTGGCTGCCCTGCCCCGGAAAAAGGAATGCGCGCATTGTTCCCCCTGCTATGAACCGCCGGGGCGACTAGGCCGACAGACGGGAATTGCCAAGGCTGGAAGGGGACGGATGACCAAGGATCGGGACGCCCGGCTGCTCGGGCCGTGGATGACGCTCGCGCTCGTTATTGGCGGCGTCGTCGGTTCGGGCATCTTCTACTTGCCGATTGCGCTTGCACCGCTCGGGGGCAGCGTTCCCTTCGGTTGGTTGATCAGCGGCGTCGGCGTGATGGCCCTGGCCTATTGCTCGTCGCGCATCGTCAGCCCTGACGGCGGCGGCCTCCAAGCCTATGTCGAACATGAACTGGGCCCGGCCGCCGGCTTCATCGTGACGTGGATGACTTGGTGCGCGACCTGGGTCGGGATACCGGCCGTGGCGCTTGCCAGCGCCGGGCTCGCTCAGTTGATGCCCGGACTTGCCGGCCACCTAATCGCTTTGTCGTTCGCGATCATCGCCATCCTGGCGTTGATCAATCTGCGCGGAGTGAGGGCGACCGGCGATTTCGCTATCGTCACCGTGCTCATCAAGATCGTGCCGATAATGGCCGTGGTTGTGATCGCCGCGATGCTTGGCGTCAGGGGCGAACCGCTTCAGCCGATCGACGTTCCCGCCCCTTCGCTGGGCAATATCGCGACGGCGTCAGCTTTGTGCTTGTTCGCCGTTACCGGGTTCGAATTCGCCATGTCCCCGGTGGGCAAGATCCGCAATCCCGAGCGTAATTTGGTGCGCGCTCTGATCATCGGCCTGGCCGGTATCGCCATCGTCTATTTGCTGACGACGCTGTCGCTCAGCCTCATCATTCCGAATGCGCGGATCGCAAAATCGCTCACTCCCTTTCCAGACGCCATTGGGAGTTACTGGGGGCCCGGCGCTGCAGCGATCGCGGCCGTGGCGATCGGAATAAGTGCGATCGGCGGGTTGAACGTAGCAATGCTGGGCGGCGGCGAGATGCTTTTCTCGATGTCGCTGCGCAGCGACATGCCTCGTTTCTTCAGTCGCACCAACCGCTTCAACGCGCCTTATGCGGCCCAACTCGGCACACTGGCGCTGTCGGGCGTCTTGCTCGCGCTCAATGCGTCGAAGGAGACGACGCAGCTCTTCGCGTTCATCACCGTGCTGGCGAGCGATGCGGTGCTTTATCTGTATGCGGCCGCGGCGATTGCAGCGGCAATGAAGGACCGGAAGCCGCTGACCTACCTCGCGACCGCGATCGGGCTCGGTTTCGTCCTGTTCGCATTTTACGGCTCCGGGCTGGAGACGTTCCTGTTGTCGCTCGGCCTGGCGGCATCAGGGATCGTGATCTTCCTGATCAGGAAGCCTCTGAAGAGCCCGCAGCAAGTCGCGACGGCCGAAGAGTGAAGCTCGAGACTCCTTGAGGGGGAAAGCGACGATGACCGACACCGACGAAAGCAAAATGGGCTTCTGGATGACGTCGGCGCTGGTCGTGGGCACGATCATCGGCGGGGCGATTTTCATGTTGCCGGTCAGCCTCGCGCCGCTCGGGCTCAACGCCTCCATAGGCTGGGTGATCAGCGGGTTGGGTGCGATGTGCATCGTCTTTGGACTCGCCCAGATCTCCCGGTTCGGGGGCGAAGGAATCCAGGCGAACATCGAGCGCGAATTTGGGGCGACGAGCGGCTTCCTCGCCACCTGGTCGTTCTGGGTTTCCAACTGGGTCGCGCAGGCATCGGTCGCGGTCGCGACGGCATCGGCGCTGTCGTTCATCGGCCCACAATTCGGTGGGAGTGGTTGGGTCGTTTCGATTGCCGTCGGCTGCGTCGTCTTCCTCACCGCGGTCAATGCCATCGGAGTGCGCGCCGCCGGCGGGCTGTCGATCGTGACTGTGGCAATCAAGATCCTGCCGCTGCTGGCCGTGATCTGGTTGTTCATCCAACGCGGCGCCAGCGGGGCAGCCTACGAACCGTTTGCGCCGGTGCCGATTACGTTCGCCAATGTCGCCACCGCTACGGCCCTCACCTTCTTCGCGCTGACCGGATTCGAAGCCGCAACCGCCCCGGTCTGCAAGATCCGGAATGCGTCGCGAACCAT
>Ga0075433_10001745_pt1 | contig 16240 bp, 17 predicted proteins | sample RhiMethybrSRZTD2_FD_75299 | JGI IMG/M metagenome (GOLD analysis project Ga0075433, IMG submission 75299) | Populus rhizosphere microbial communities from Tennessee, USA - Rhizosphere MetaG P. TD hybrid SRZTD2 | ecosystem: Host-associated > Plants > Roots > Rhizosphere > Soil | place: USA... | reverse complement strand
CGAGCGGCGAGCCCTGGCGCGCGGCTCCGGTGGGCGGGTCCCCAATCTGCTTTCGGTTGGCGCGCTCGTGCCGCGCAAGGACCATGCCTTGTTGCTGCGGGCACTAGCCGGTCTGCGGCATTTGCCCTGGCGGCTGCAACTGGTCGGCAACGTCACGCGCGCCCCGCAACACGTGGGGAGGTTGCGGGGCATCATCGGGGCCTGCGGGTTAGCGGGCCGCGTCAGCTTGCGAGGCGAACTCCCCGAGCATCGCCTTCTTCGCCTCTGGCTGGGCGCCGATCTTTATGTTTCGGCCTCGCGCCATGAGGGCTATGGCATGGCGCTCGCCGAAGCCTTTGCCCATGGCATACCGGTGGTGAGCACCTATGCGGGCGCGGCGGGGGCGTGGGTCGGGCGGCGCGGCGCCAGGCTCGTGCGCGGGGATAGCGTTGCGTCGTTGCGCGCGGCGCTTGGCGAGGTGCTCGGCAGCTCTGCACTACGGGCGGCGCTGCAGGTCGGCGCCCGCGCGCGCAGGCCGAGCCTGCCGCGCTGGCAGGCAACGGCGGGGAGCGTCGATAGGCGGCTGAGACAGCTCCTTGAGAGCCGTTCATAAACGCTTGTGGCGACGCGACAAGCGCGCGCGAGCCGGCTATAAGCGCGCACGACGGTTTTTGCCCTTTCCGCCGCGAGCACCATGGACGCCCCGAGCAAAGCACGTTTTAGCCCCGAGGCCATTGCCGAGCACGGCTTCAAAGGCGATGAGTATCAGCGCCTAATGCAGATTCTCGGCCGCGAACCCTCGCTGACGGAACTTGGCATCTTTTCCGTGATGTGGAGCGAGCATTGCTCCTACAAATCCTCGCGCCGCTGGTTACGGGAGCTGCCGACCAAGGGGCCGGCGGTCATTCAAGGCCCGGGCGAGAATGCCGGCGTGGTCGATCTCGGCGATGGCGACTGCGCCGTGTTCAAGATGGAAAGCCACAATCACCCCTCCTACATCGAGCCCTACCAGGGCGCGGCCACGGGTGTGGGCGGCATCATGCGCGATGTCTTCACCATGGGCGCGCGGCCGGTTGCCAACCTCAACGCCTTGCGCTTCGGCGATCCGGACCATCCCAAAACGCGCCACCTCGTTGCCGGCGTGGTGGCGGGCATCGGCGGCTACGGCAATTGCACGGGGGTGCCCACGGTTGGGGGCGAGACGAATTTCGACGCAGGCTACAACGGCAACATTCTCGTCAATGCCATGTGCGTTGGCCTCGCCAAGACGCACAAGATCTTTTACTCCGCGGCCAAGGGCGTGGGCCTGCCGGTGGTCTACGTTGGCTCCAAGACCGGACGCGACGGCATCCATGGGGCCACGATGGCCTCGGCAGAATTCGACGAAAAATCCGACGAGAAGCGCCCGACCGTGCAGGTCGGCGATCCCTTCACCGAGAAGCTGTTGATCGAAGCTTGCCTCGAGCTGATGGCAAGCGACGCCATTGTCGCCATTCAGGACATGGGTGCCGCCGGGCTCACCTCGTCGACCTCGGAGATGGCCGATAAAGGCGGGGTCGGCATCGAGCTCGATCTCGATCAGGTACCACAGCGCGAGACCGGCATGAGCGCCTACGAGATGATGCTTTCGGAGTCGCAAGAACGCATGCTGATGATCCTGAAGCCGGGACGCGAGCCCGAAGCGCAGGCGATCTTCAAAAAGTGGGGGCTCGACTTCGCCGTGATCGGCTCGACCACGGATACCGGCCGCTTAATCGTCAAGCATCGAGGCGTCGTCGAAGCCGATTTGCCCGTCGACAAGCTCGCCAACTCGGCGCCGCTCTACGAGCGGCCCTACGTCGAGACCACCCCGCCGCGCGCCATCCTGCCCGAGTGGGTCCCTGCGCCGAACACTATTCTTGGCACCTTGAAGACGATGCTGGGCTCACCGCAGCTGGCTTCGCGCCGCTGGATCTGGGAGCAGTATGACCACATGGTGATGGGCGATACCGTGCAACGTCCGGGCGGCGATGCCGCCGTCGTGCGCGTGCATGGCACCAGCAAAGGGCTGGCAATGACCTGCGACGTGACCCCGCGCTACGTCGCAGCCGACCCCCGCATGGGCGCCAGGCAAGCCGTCGCGGAGAGCTGGCGCAACCTGATTGCGGTCGGCGCCGACCCGATCGCCATCACCGACAACTTGAACTTCGGCAACCCCGAACGCCCCGAGGTCATGGGGCAGCTCGTGGGAGCGATCAAAGGCATGCGAGAGGCGTGCGAGGCCCTGAAATATCCGGTGGTTTCGGGCAATGTCTCGCTCTACAACGAGACCAACGGCATTGCCATCCCACCCACGCCCGCCATCGGCGGCGTCGGGCTCATTCCCGACATCAGCAAGATGGCCAGCATCGCCCTCAAGACGGCGGGAGATCTCTTGCTCGCGGTGGGCCGCGAGGCCGGGCATCTCGGGCAATCCCTCTATCAGCTGATCATCACCGGCAAGCTCGAAGGCTCGCCTCCCCCCGTCGATCTTGCCGACGAGATCAAGGCCGGCAACCTTGTGCGCAGCCTGATCCGCGAGGGCAAAGTGCGCGCCGTGCATGACGTCAGTGATGGCGGTCTGCTGACGGCCGTGGCGGAAATGGCGCTGGCCGGATCGCTGGGGGTGCAGCTTTATCCCTACGAAGGGCGGCTGCCCCAGCACGCCGCCTGGTTCGGCGAGGACCAGGGCCGCTACGTCCTGGCGGCCGATCCGGAGCTGGCCGAGGAGATAATTGAACGATCGCGGCTACTTGCGCTACCCGCTCGGGTGGTCGGCCGCGTCGGTGGCGAAGCTCTGGTCCTCAAGGAAGAGGCCATTTTGCCGCTGGCCGAGCTGCGGGCCGCCCATGAAGACTGGCTGCCGCGCTACATGCGCGCGCCTTAGGACCCCGCGGGGAGGCTGCCGGCGCCGCGTTTTGCGAGCTTGCCCTTGCTTCGGGCTTGTGGTGTTGCTGGCGTGGGCGCACCTATCATAGGCTCAACCATACGCTTGGCTCCGGAGACGTGCCTGATGCCCATGGATTCCCAAGACATCGCCCGCCTGATCAAGGCGCGCTTTCCCGACGCGGAGGTGACCATCAGGGATCTAGCCGGCGATGGCGATCATTACGCCGCCCACGTCGTGAGCAAGGAATTCAGGGGTAAGACGCGGGTGCAGCAGCACAAGATGGTCTACGAGGCGCTGGAGGGCCGGATGGGCGGAGTGTTGCACGCCTTGGCCCTGACCACTGCCCCCCGACCAGATTGACTTTGCCCGTTGATTGACCACATCTAACCGGGAGTACCTGGGCGCGATCGCCGCCCGCGACGAGAGGCAAGAGAGGACTTTTTTGCATGAGCGAGCAAGTCGTCCACGACTGGATCCGCAAGGCGGTCGCCAGCAACGATGTGGTCCTGTTCATGAAGGGGACCAAAGATTTTCCCCAGTGCGGGTTCTCCTCGCAGGTCGCCCAAATACTTGGCCACTTGGGCGTCACCTACAAGGACGTGAACGTGCTGGAAGACATGGGCATTCGCGAGGCCATCAAGAGCTTCTCCAGCTGGCCCACGATTCCCCAGCTCTACGTCAAAGGGGAGTTCGTCGGCGGCTGCGACATCGTGCGTGAGATGTTTCAGGAAGGCGAGTTGCAGCAGCTCCTGGATGCCAAAGGCGTCAACTACAATCGCGCCAAGGCCACGGTTTAAGCGCGCCTCGGCGCCCGCACCGCCTCAGCCACGCGGGGGCCTTGCTCGGACATAATCCCGCCGCCTCACCCGCTAGGATGGGGCGGCTTTCGTTCGAGTATGAGCGCGCATCGGCATGACGCTCGGCGGCCGCCGGTTTCTACTGACCCTTGCCATCGTCGGTGCCAGCGTCTGCTTGGCGCTGGGCGTGAGCCTGCCAATCATCAAGCTCACCAAGTTTGTCTTCTTCACCTACGAGCACTCCCTGATCTCGACCGTGAACGCGCTGATCCGCTCCGGACAGATCTTTTTGGGCATCACGGTTCTCATCTTCTCGATTGCGCTGCCGATCCTGAAGCTCCTCTACCTGTTGCTGCTGTCGACCTTGCCCAAGCGCGAACTGCAGCGCCTGTGCCGGCAACTGCGAGCGCTCGAATGGATCGGCAAGTGGTCGATGCACGACGTCTTGGTGTTGTCGCTGTCGATCTTCTTCATCAAAAGCCAGGGCGTCTACGATGCCCGCAGCCTCAACGGCGTTTACTTCTTCACGGCCGCCGTGCTGTTCATGATTCTCGCCTACGCCTGGCTCAGAGGCGACGTGGCCAGGGACGAGGCCGCCGCAGCATCGGTGGTGCCCCTGCAACGGTCGCAGCCGCCCTCAACATTGCGCACCTTCGCCTTCAGCTTCGTCATCATCCTGGCGACGGTGTTTTTCGCGCTCGGCGTCATGCTGCCCGCCATTCGCTTCACCACGGTCTTTGTCTGGACCAACCAGCACTCCATCGCCACCATTATTTGGGCGCTTTACAAGAACGAGGAGTTCTTTCTCTGCTTCGTCATTTTCATGTTCTCCATCTTTTTTCCGTTCCTAAAACTGTTCTACCTCCTGACCCTCGTCACCTCGCCCGACATGCCCGCCGAGTTCCGCGACAAGTCGATCTCCGCCATGGAGTGGCTGGGCCGTTATTCGATGACCGACGTCATGGTCCTCGCGTTGATGATTTTCTATATCAACGCCTCCGGCTACACCGAGGCCTCCGTGCTCCCCGGCATCTACTTTTTCGCGGCCTCGACGCTGATGACGATGCTGGCCTACGGTTGGGCGAACTCGGTAACGCCCGGCGTCCGCTCCCGCAAGGGGCCGGCCAGCTTGCAGGCACGGCTTGCCGAGCTGTCCCCGGGAAGCCGGGGCCCGCAAAAGCTCGCCTCCTGAGGATGAACTCGCCGCAGCGGTCGGGCGCACAAGGTGTGCCGAGGCCCTCATGGCCATCGGCGCCTGGCTCTCACGAACGGCCGTCGATCAGCAGCCGCAGCATGCCCACGATTTCCCGGGCCCCCGCCGGTTTAGAGATGACCGGCGCGCCGCTGCCCGTGGTGAGGTCATCGAGCGCGCGGCCGCTGTAGTAGAGAAACGGGATGCGCTTTTCCTTGAGCCGCCGCGCCACGGCCCGCCCGGTTTCGAAACCGAGCCAGAAATCGAGGACGGCGGCCGAGCACGCATGCGCCTCGATGGCAGCGAGCGCGCCCTCCACGTTAGCGGCCTGCACGACACGCGCGCCGGCATCGCGCAGTGAGGCACTGAGGTCGAGCGCGATCAGCGGCTCGTCCTCGATCAACAGGATCAGGAAACCTGCAAGTTTCGCGTCCGGCAAAAGTTCCCCCACGTCTCGGCGCGGCTGCCCTGCAGACGCGCGCCTGCTCAAGATTGAAGAAAATTCACCGCCCGGCAGGAAAAAGCAAGTCTATGTCACGGCAGTGATAATCGCCGCCTTTGCGGCAGCCCAGGCAGCTTGGGCAGAACCTTTCGGGGAGCGCAGCGTTGTCCCCGCGAATGGGCCTTTAGGGCTCGCTATTTCGTGGAGATTTACGATGACGCGCAAGACAGGAGCGAGCACAGTCGCTTTGTTGCTGGTGCTTGGCTTGACGCCGCCGGCGCTGGCCCAGACCACTCAGCCATCGCCGCAGGCGCCGAAGGCAACCGAAGCGCCGAAGGCGCCGGTCACGGGTCAGATCGTGACGCAGGAAGACAATACCATCCTCGCCAAGGATCTGATCGGTCAGACCGTCTACGCGCCCGACAAAACCAAGATCGGCAGCATTAGCGATCTGATCCTCAGCAAGGACGGCAAGACCGTACAGGGCTTCGTGATCGGCGTCGGAGGCTTCCTCGGCATCGGCGAGAAGAGCGTGGCGATGAAGATCGATCGCCTGCAGATTGCCCAGGACAAGGACGGCATGCAGCTCACCATGGATGCCAAGAAGGAGGAGCTCGCCAACGCGCCGTCATTCAAGTCCAAGAAGGACGTGGACGCCGAACGTCAGTCCGCTGAACGGGCCAGCAACCCGCCGACGGGCCCGCGTCCGACTACTAAGCCATAACGATCGAACTGCGCTCTATGCTAGCGGCCGGCGAGGCTCTCTCGCCGGCCGCTTTTTATTTGCCCGGCTGCCCTGTTAGCGGCTGTAGAACTCAACCACGAGGTTGGGTTCCATATGCACGGGGAAGGGTACGTCGGCGAGGCCGGGAATGCGGGTGAGCTTGGCGCTCATCCGGTTGTGGTCGGCCTCGATATAGTCGGGCACATCGCGCTCGGCGCTCTTGATGGCCTCGAGCAGGAGCGTCATCTGCTTGGCTTTTTCCTTGATCTCGATAACGTCGCCGACCCGGCAGCGATAGCTGGCGATATTGACGCGCCGGCCGTTCACCGTGACGTGGCCGTGGCTGACAAACTGGCGTGCGGCAAACATGGTGGGGACGAACTTCGCCCGGTAGACGATGGCATCGAGCCGTCGCTCCAACAGTCCGATCAAGTGTTCGGAGGTTGAGCCCTTGAACCGACGCGCTGCCTGATAGATGCCGTTGAATTGACGCTCGGTGATATTGGCGTAGTAGCCCTTCAGCTTCTGTTTTGCCCTGAGCTGCTGGCCATAATCGGAGAGCTTGCCGCTGCGGCGTTCGCCGTGCTGGCCAGGCCGGCTCTCGCGCTTGTTGATCGGGCTTTTTGGCCGCCCCCAGATGTTCTGGCCCAGGCGCCGATCGATCTTGTGCTTCGCCTGGATGCGCTTGGTCATGCTCTAGTCTCCAAAGTCGTGTAACAATCGTGAACGCGAATAGAACGCACGCCCTCCTCTACCCGGCGTCGACCGGATCGACAGGCCCCCCGCGAGTTGCGGGTTGCCACGGATGTGCAAACGGGAAGGGCGGACCGCATGGGCCCGCCGCAGCAGCCTTATATAGCACGGGCGGGCCAGGTCAATCGCCCGACCCGGGCGACCGGCCGCAGGGCGGGTGGCAGCTGGAGGCGAAGGTTTGGTTTGGCCTATTTCTTTTGGCTGGCAGGCCGGACCGACGTGGCGCCGGTGGTGGCCGGGGCCGCGGGCTCGGGTGGCGTCGGGGCCACATTGGCGGCGACATAGGACTTAATCTGAGTTTCGACTTTCTTGCGCTCCGTGTCGGTGCAGGTCGGGGCCTTTTCCGGCTTATCGCTGTTGAGGATGACCTCCTTGTCGCCGTCCTTCTCGACCAGCTTGACCTTGCCGGTCAGCGTCATGACGGTAAACAGGTGCAGCTGATTGATGAAAAGCAGCTGCTGGTCGCTCCACTTGCCCTTCGCTTCCTCGCGCTTCATGAAGGTATGATAGTTGGCCCGCTGCTCTTCGATCAAATCGCACACCTGCGCATAGGCCGACAGCCGGGCCACCTTGATGGCCTCGCGCGCCGTCTCCATGGGGACGACGACCTCACTGGGTTTGCTCTTGTCGACCTCGATCACCTTGCCGTCGGGGCTGGTAAATTTGTTGGGCACCAAAGACCAGGCGTACTGCATTAGGGTCAGTACGGACTTATCGCTGAGCTCCTTGTTCTGAGCCGACGCCGGCCCACCCCATGCCGCCAGCGCCAACACCGCCCCAATGCCGGCCCTTGCACCTTTGCCGATCATTCTGCAGCCCCTGTTTGTCCAGCCCAATTGCAACGTTCTCATCCCGTTCGCGAGCGGCAGTCCCACTCTGCCTAGCGCGTGCGCATCGCTCAACGGGAATCGAGGCATAACTAAGGCGCTTTTCGAGTCGTGCGCCGCCCGGTCACCAGGGCCTTGACGATTCCCCGCAAGGTGCGGATTTCCTGCTGCGTTGCGCCCATCCGCGTAAACATGGTGCGCATATTACGCACCATGCTGGGGCGCTTTTCGGGCGAGGAGAAAAAGCCTGTCGTGTCCAGCTCGCGCTCGAGATGCTCGAAAAAACCGATCAACTCCTCGCGGCCGGCCGGTTGGGAGCCGCGCAAACGCAGGCCGGCCTCGACGGGCTGCTCGTAGGTGGTGACCCGCCCCAAGGTGCCGTGCCCGGCCCGTTTCATCCACTCGTAGCTCATCAGCAACGCGGCCTGGGCCAAATTGAGCGAGGCAAAGGCTGGATTGACCGGCGCCATGATTAAGGCATCTGCGTTTGCGATCTCTTCCGTTTCGAGACCATTGCGTTCCGGCCCGAACAGGATGGCGCAGCGCTGCCCGGCGGCGATGCGCTGGGCGATCTCAGCCACGGCCTGCTCCGGGGTCATGATCGGTTTGGCGAGATCGCGCTGTCGGGCGGACGTGGCCGCCACCCAGTGAACGCCGGCCAGCGCGGCGGTCAGCGAGGGGTAGGCGGTGGCCGCATCGATCACGAAATTGGCGCCCGAGGCGGCAATGCGCGCCTTTTCATTGGGCCATCCGTCCCGCGGGGTCACCAGGCGCAATTCCTCGAGCCCGAAGTTGGCCATGGCGCGGGCCACCATGCCGATATTGTCGGCCAACTGGGGACGCACCAGGACCAGAGCAGGGGTGGGCTGAGGCTCCGGCGCGGCGCCGCTGAGGTGCGCCCGGCGCACCCCATGGCGCAGCTTGCGCAAGAGCCGGCGGGCCCAGAACCAGTATTCCTCCCCTGCCCACGTCTTGGCCAAAGCCTGCAGGCTTTCCGCTTCTAGCCGCTCGGTACCGGCACCGACGAGCCGCAGGTTGGAATGCTGAAACGTCACCTCGGCAAAGCGAGCCACGAAATCATCGAAGGTTTTAAGGCCGAGCCGCTCGGTGGTGAGCCGGCATCCCGGACAGCTCGCCTGATCGCCGCGGCAGCGCTGCTCGGCGCAATAGCTGAGGACGGCTTCCAGCCCCGCCCGCTCGAGCCCGGCAATGCCCAGCTGGCCGAGCCCGGCGTGCATGCTCGTCTGGTAGGCGCGCTCGACCACGGCGCCAACCGCCACCTCGGTTCCCGCAAGGCGCGGTTCTCCCGCGCTGACCATCACGTAGTTCACCTTCGCCTCTGGGGCTTAAGCTCTCGTCGTTGCTGTCTGGCTTGGCCAATGTTAGCGGGCGCGGGGTCCCAATGCAGGCAAGAATGCACGTGGGGGGCCCGCGGCGCCCACCTCAGCCCCGCAAAAACGCGCCGATCAGCCGGGTCACCTCTGCGGTCTTCTGATGCACCAGCCAATGGTCGGCATCGCCAATCTCGCGCACAACGAGGTCGTCGCAATAATCCGGAAGCCTCGCCCAGGACACCGGCAACAGCGCGGTATCCTCAAGACCCCAGATCAGCAAATGCGGCATGCGCACGCGCAAGGTTGCCGGATCGAGTCTGGCGAGCGCGCCGACGTCGACGGTCTCGCCCACCTTCGGCACCAGCAGCGGGGTTGCCCGGTACCAATTGAGCATGCCGGTCAGCGCCCCCGGAACGGACCAAGCCTCCAGATAGCCGGCCTCCTTGGCGGGCGTCAGCCAGGCTTTGCCGCCGAACCGGCGCAGCAACGCCAGGAGCTTCTCGAACCGGTTGGCCGCTAGGCGCGCCTCGGCGCTCACATCGCGCAGGTCATGGATATAGGCGCTGGCGGCGCGCTGCGCGGCATCGTGCAGGAGCGCGCGCTGGAAGGGGCCTGGGTGCACGCCGTTGAGGACCACCAGCCGCGCCACGCGCCCGGGCGCCGCAATCGCGGTGGCGTATGCGACCGAGGCGCCCCAATCGTGCCCCACGATGCTGAACGGCCGGCCTGGCGACAGCCTCTCGCCCAGGCCCAGGATGTCGCGCACCAAGTGCTTGATGCGATAGGCCTCGAGATTTTCGGGCTTGCCGGAGCGGGCATAGCCGCGCTGGTCGGGCGCCACGGCATGGAACCGGTCGGCGAAGGCCGGCAGCACCTCGTCCCAGGCGCCGGAGTACTCCGGAAAGCCGTGCAGGAACAGGACCAGGGGAGCCGTGGGCGCGCCCGCGGCGCGCAGGCAAAGGTCGATGCCGTTGACGTGAACTGTGAGCTGGCGCATGCGGGGCTCCGGGCCAGCCGCAAGCCTGCCCAAAAGCCTAGGCGCTGTCGAGAGTTGTTGGCCCTGCGGCGCCAGCAACCTTTGCCTGCGGCCGCCCGGGTGCTAAGAGGGCGGCGCTTTGGCGCGACGCGATTGGAGGGAGCTTCCATGCAGAAGATCAAGGTCACCGGCACCGTCGTCGAGATGGACGGCGATGAGATGACGCGGATCATCTGGCAGCTCATCAAGGACAAGCTGATCCACCCCTATCTCGATCTGAACCTGGAATATTACGACCTCGGCATCGAAAGCCGCGACAAGACCAACGACCAAGTCACGATCGATGCGGCCAACGCCACCAAACGGCACGGCGTCGCAGTCAAGTGCGCCACCATCACGCCGGACGAGGCACGCGTCAAAGAGTTCAACCTCAAGGAAATGTGGAAATCGCCGAACGGGACGATCCGCAATATTTTGGGCGGCGTCATTTTCCGCGAACCCATCATTTGCAAGAACGTGCCGCGGCTGGTGCCCGGCTGGACCCAGCCGTTCGTGATCGGCCGCCATGCCTATGCCGACCAGTACCGCGCCACCGACTTCAAGTTTCCGGGCAAGGGCACCATCACCCTGAAATTCGTAGGCGAAGACGGTAAGGTGATCGAACGCGAGGTGTTCAAGTCGCCCGGCGCCGGCGTCACCATGGCAATGTACAACCTCGACGATTCCATCCGCGATTTCGCCCGTGCCTCCTTCAACTACGGCCTGGCCCGCAACTATCCCGTTTATCTTTCGACCAAGAACACGATCCTCAAGGTCTACGACGGCCGCTTCAAGGACATCTTCCAAGAGGTGTTCGATCGCGAGTTCAAGGCCGAATTCGACAAGCGCAAGCTCACCTATGAGCACCGCCTGATCGACGACATGGTGGCAGCGGCACTCAAATGGTCCGGCGGCTACGTGTGGGCGTGCAAGAACTACGACGGTGACGTTCAATCGGACACCGCCGCGCAAGGCTTCGGCTCTCTCGGTCTCATGACCAGTGTGCTGATGACGCCCGATGGCAAGGTCGTCGAATCGGAGGCCGCCCACGGCACCGTGACGCGCCACTATCGCCAGCACCAGCAGGGTAAGGAGACCTCGACCAACTCGATGGCCTCCATTTTCGCCTGGAGCCGCGGCCTGGCGCACCGTGCCAAGCTTGATGCCAACGGCGAGCTCGCGAAATTTGCCGCAACGTTGGAGAAGGTGGCCGTCGCCACGGTGGAAGCCGGCGACATGACCAAGGACCTGGCCCTGCTGGTGGGCGACCAGCAGAAGTGGCTCTCCACCACAGCCTTCCTGGAAAAGATCGATGCCAACCTGAAGAAGGCCATGGCCGCCTGAGGGCGCGCTGGCGCGAAAAGCCCGAGAAAGTCCGGCTTTTTCCCGCCGACTGAGGTCTTCGTCCGGTCCAATTCGCATGCTCTGGACGGGAGGGGAACTCGGGAGGGCTCACCATGTCAGCTGCCGCCGTCCGGCTGATCTTCGGCCTCGCGCTCGTTGGCCCACTGCTCATGGGCGGGCCCGCGACGGCAAGAAGCGGGTGGCCTTGGTGATCGGCAATGCGGCCTACGGGCATGCCGCTCCATTGGTCAACCCGGCCAACGATGCGAGCGACATGGGCGCCGCCCTGAAGGAGGCGGGCTTTGCCATTATTCTTGGGCTCGATCTCGATAAGCGAGCCTTCGACGCCAAGGTCCGCGAATTCTCCCAAGTGCTGCCGCAGGCCGACGTGGGCGTGCTGTTTTATGCCGCCCATGGCCTCCAGTCGCCGGACGCAACCACCTTCTTCCCGTTGACGCCAGGTTGCAAACGGAGCGCGACCTCGACTTCGAAGCTGTCAGCCTCGATTTCATTCTGCGCCAGATGGAGCTCGATCGCGAAGGTAAGACCAACATCATTTTTCTCGGCGCCTGTCGCGATAATCCGCTAGCGCGAAATTTGGCGCGCTCAATGGGAACGCGCTCGGCCAGGATCGGCAGTGGACTGGCGCAGGTGCAGACGGGTGTCGGCACCTTCATCGCCTACTCGACGCAGCCCGGTAATGTTGCCCTCGATGGCCAAGGGCGCAACTCGCCCTTCACGGCGGCCTTGCTGGCAGGCCTGCGGGAACCCGGACGCAACCTGACCGCGGTCATGATCGAGGTACGCAAACAGGTGCTAACGACGACGCACGGCAAGCAGGTGCCGTGGGATCACTCCGCGCTGACGGGTGAGTTTCTATTTTCATTACGCGGCGGCGCCGGGCAGCCTGCCGCGCCTCAGCCCCGACGCGCCGGCAACCGACACGGAGGCGCTACAGCAGCGCCTGCAGCAATTGGAAGCGGAGTTGGCAAGGCGCCCGGACCCGAACCGCACGCTGAACTTGCTCAGACTAGAGCAGCTGAAGGAGCGGGCGCGCCAACTCGAGGAAGCCAACCGCGCCGATCAGCAGCGAATCTTCGACACCTACCGCAAGTTTGGACCCGCCAGCGACGCCGCCGCGCGCGGAGCGCTGAACCGGGAGGTGGCCAGCATCCAGCTGCAGATGGCGCGGCGCGGTCAGGACCAGAAGCTCTTGCGCGACGAGATCGCCGAACTCGAAGCCGATACGGCCGCCAGCTCCAAGGACGGCGGCAAATAGCAGGAGGTTTACGGGGCGCGCAATTCCCAGCCTGGCGCGACCCGGCCCTATTGCGGCAGGCGCGCCCCGGGGGCCGGCCCCGCCAAGGGACGGTGACGCGCCCGGTAATAGGCAAGAGTACCGCGGCGGGAGAGGCGCTCCAGCCAGGCCCGCAGTAGGGTCCAGGCGCCAACTCTAGCCAACTCGCGCTCAACGGCAGGTAGGGCGCACAGGTTCAGTTTAAGGACGGGGCTGGCCTCCTGGCTGACGGCAGCCCTTAGAGATTTCGCCATTTTATACTCCAGCTCTTGATCATCGCACCTGCTGGCCGGAGCCATGGGCGATATCCCCGCACACGCTCGCGCCTCAGGTTTTGCTCGCCTGCTAAAACGGCGAGCGCCAGCGGCCGTTCCGATGCCCGGAGGCGGCCACATATGCTCAATCCGCAGGGAACGAAGGGTCGCAATTGGAGGTTTTTTTAGGCTATGCCTCGGGGTTAACCCGCTCCATCCCAGTAGCATTTCCCTTGGGTTGCCGGCCCTGCCAAAAACGGGGGTGAGCCATGTGTCGAGCGCGTAGCCGCCCCCTTGCAGTCGCCGCATTCCTGAGCGTACCCGGCAGCTCCCCTAAGCTTGAGCGCTGCCGCCTGGAGCCTCGATCGGCTTCACCTGGGCGAAGGGAAAGAAATGGTCTCTCGGCGCAAGGGCTTGAGACGAAGTTTGCGGACATAGCACGGTTGCGCGCGCTGCCTTTCCCCGCAGCAGTCCACCCCTCTATTGTGCATAGGGCGGCTGCGCCGAGGCAGCGCCGAGGCGGGAGGGGCAACCTTTGATGCATCGCTTGGCCGTGACGTGAGCCCATTTTTCAGGGCACAGGCCCTGGCGCCTTTTCAACTCCGCAGCTTCCGACTGCAGTGGCCAGCCGATCTGTTGACCTCCTCCGCCTTCGAGATGGAGACGCTCATCCTCGGCTGGTATGTGCTCGTGGAAACCAATTCGGTGCTGCTGCTGACGTTATTCGCGGCACTGCAGTTCTCCGGCACGCTGGTTGCCCCGGTGTTCGGGGTCGCGGGGGACCGTATCGGTCACCGCAACCTGTTGTGCGGTATGCGCGTCGTCTACACGATCCTTGCGACCACTGTGATGGGCGTCGCGCTCGCAGGCACGCCGAACCCGGTAATTGTCCTAACGGTGACGGCCCTGATGGGATTGGTGCGGCCATCCGATCTCGGTGTGCGCTCGGCGTTGATCGCGGACGCCATGCCAACCGAGCAGCTGGTGCCCGCTCTGGGCATCTCGCGTACGACCTCCGACATGGCCCGCGTGATCGGCGCGCTGACAGGCGCCGGCCTATTTGCGGCCTTCGGTCTCGGGGCAGCCTACATCGTGGTAGCTAGCTTCTATGCGCTGGGCTGTATTCTGACCTCGGCCATCGCGAGCCCCTCCCGGGGCGGACAGCCGGAGGCCGCCATCGTCGCGCCGCGTCCCTCAGCCTGGAGGGATCTGCGCGCCGGCCTCGGCTATGTCCGCGCCAGACCCCAGCTGCTGGCCGCCATGTGGCTTGCATTTCTCGTCAACCTGACGGCCTATCCCCTCTCCAATGGCCTGTTGCCCTATGTAGCCCGCGAAATCTACTTGATCGATCAGACTGGGCTCGGCTACCTCGCCGCCAGCTTTGCGATGGGCGCGCTGCTGGGCTCGATGGCTGTCAGCCAACGCAGCAGCATCCGGCCCGGTCGCGCCATGATCGTCGCCACGCTTGCCTGGTATCTCGCGCTCCTCGTGTTTGTCCGGTTGACGAACCCGTTTGGGGGCGGCGTCATGCTGATGCTTGCGGGTTTTGCGCAGAGCTTCTGCATGGTCACCCTGGCGGTGATGCTCATGCGCACGACCAGTGCGCCGTTCCGCGGTCGCGTCATGGGCGCACGCATGCTGGTCATCTACGGGCTGCCGCTTGGGCTCCCCGTGGCGGGCGCCCTGATCGATCGTGTCGGTTTTCATGCCACCGCCACGCTTTATGCCTGCGTCGGCCTGGCGTGCACCCTCCTCATCGCCCTCAATTGGCGCAACGAGCTGTGGCCCGCGCAAGCGCCGGCCAACGCCCGTCAGTGATTTTGCCCCTCAGCGATGCGCGGCAAGCCACGGCATCATAAGGCCGTTGAAGGCATCGGGCCTTTCGACATTGGGAAAATGCCGGGCGTCGGCAATCTCCTCGTACCGCCCACCGGGGACGAGCTCGGCAATGCGTTTGTTGCCGGCCGGCGGCGTGCCCTGATCGTCGGCGCCGCATACCACCAGCATCGGCACCCTCAGTTTGGGCAGTTCCGGAACGAAGTCGAAATTGAGAATGGCACTCGCGCAGCCGAGATAGCCCGCGGCCGTGGTCCCACCGATGCTGGCGTGGATTTGTTTCCAGCGCCCGGGGTTGCGCGGCTTGTAGGCGTCGGTGAACCAGCGCTCCATGGTGGCGTCGGCCAGCGGGGCCACGGATTTGGCGGCCTTGACGGCGGCGATGCGCGGCGCCCAGGCTTCCTGGGCGCCAGCGGGCGTTTGCGGGGAGGTATCGCACAGCATGGCTGAGATCAGGCGCGAGGCGTGTTTGATGGCGAAGGCTTGGCCCAGCATGCCGCCGATCGACAGGCCGATGAAATGCACGCGGCGGATAGCCAGGAAATCCAGGGCCTCGGCCGCATCGTCGGCAAGCTGCGTCATGGTATAGTCGCCCGCCACGGCATCGCTGCCGCCGTGCCCGCGCATATCCAAGCGCAAGATGCGATAACCCGCAGCCAACAAGGGGGGGACCTGCTCCGCCCACATGCCCCCGTCAGATGCCAACGAGTGTGTAAAACAGACGACCGGGGCGTTCTCGGGCCCAACGAGGTCATAATAGAGATTGCCCGCAGCGCGATTGATCAGCATGCCTGTTGCCTTTCCGGCTGAACCACCGAGTTGACGGCGCGAGGCGGCGCGCCCCCGGTTCGTGGGACGATCGAGCTCCTCGCGCATGAACGGAGTCTAGGCGCCGGCGTGCCAAACTGTCCAGCTGGGGCGCGGTGGTGGCGCCCAGGGCTCAGTGCCCGGCGCCAGCCGGCGCCGCTCAAAGCTCACACGAACACGATCCAGGACGAATAGGCGGCCAAACCGAGGCCATGGCCGCTAGTATCATCAAGGTCGTAGTTCTGCAGGGTGATCGAATTGTTCTCGTCGATCCAGATGATCACGCCCTGATCGTCGTCGCGGATTTGATTGTTGTTGAGCAGCTGCTGCAGCCAATCGAGACTGCTGCCGTCGTGGAAACTGAAGATCTTGGAATCGAACACCAAATGATCGTCATCATCGATGCCGCCGCTGCGGAAATCTCGGATGATGTCGTGCCCGATGTCGGTGATGCCGCGGCCGTCGACCACCGCAACATCGCGGAACACGAAACTATCGGAGCCACCGCCACCGCTTAGCACGTTGTCGTTGGCATTGCCTTCAATGATGTCGTTGCCACTCGAGCCGACAACGTTCTCGACATCTTTGATCTGAGCCACCACCGGGTCTTCGGGGGTCGAGCCCTGCGCGCCCAAGAGGGTGACCTGGGTGACGTCGGACTGCGGCGCGCCCGTTGGGTCTGTCACGCCGTCGGTGGTTTGGTTGAGATGGATCTCGATGCCGGAATTTGT
>Ga0075433_10001744_pt1 | contig 16241 bp, 10 predicted proteins | sample RhiMethybrSRZTD2_FD_75299 | JGI IMG/M metagenome (GOLD analysis project Ga0075433, IMG submission 75299) | Populus rhizosphere microbial communities from Tennessee, USA - Rhizosphere MetaG P. TD hybrid SRZTD2 | ecosystem: Host-associated > Plants > Roots > Rhizosphere > Soil | place: USA... | reverse complement strand
ACGTAGAGGCCGCCTTCAGGCGGCCTATGAGCCGCCTTCAGTACGTAGAGGCCGCCTTCAGGCGGCCTATGAGTAGCCGATGATGATCGACCTCTTTCACCGTCTTCGCTCCCTCTTCAGGCGCGCCCGCGTGGAGCACGAGCTCGACGAAGAGATGCGCTTCCATCTCGAGCAGCAGATCACGTCGTACATCCGACAAGGGCTGACACGAGACGAGGCCGTGCGCCGCGCGAGAATCGAGTTCGGCGGGCTCGACCAGATCCGCGAGGAGCATCGAGACGTGCGGGGTGTGGCGCTCGTTGAGGATCTGGCGCGCGACCTGCGATACGGCGTGCGACAGCTGCGGCGTTCGCCCGCCTTTGCCGCGGCAGCGCTGCTCTGCCTGGCGCTGGGCATCGGCGCGACGACCGCCGTCTACAGCCTCGTCGACGCAATCCTGCTGCGGCCACTTCCTTTCACGAACGCCGACCGTCTCGTCCGATTGATCGAACGCGTGCCATCGCCGTTCCCGGGTCAGCCCTTGTGGGTACAGGGCCTCACGTATCGAGAGTTCCTTGATTGGCGCACGCAGACGAAGACGTTCGCTGCAATGGCCGCCGTCGGCGGCGGTGGGCAACGGCTCGTGCGCACGACAGACGGATCCGCCGGTCTGTGGGGGGCGGGGGCATCGCCGAATCTGTTCTCGATGCTGGGCGTCCGCCCGGTGCTCGGTCGCACGCTCGTCGCCAGCGACGAGGCCCAGACCGATGTCGTGGTGCTCAGTTACAACACCTGGCGCCGGCACTTCAACAGCGATCCAGCGATCGTCGGCCGGCGCCTCGAATTCCGCGCCGGCGCGCTGTTGCCGCCATCGATGCGTGTGATGACTGTCGTCGGCGTGCTGCCGGCAGACTTCGACGTGCTCGGCATGCCCTCTGATTACTGGATCCCGATCCCACCGCCGAGCGGCGGGCGTCCCGGCTTACGCGTCACGCCGATCGCCCTGCTCGCGCCTGGCGTGTCCCTCAACGCGGCAATCGATGAAGCCAATGCAATTGGGACCGGCATGCGCGACCCGTGGCCGGCCAACGCCCCTCGATTGACCGGACCGCGATTTCAGCTCGATGCGTTGAAGGACCTGTCGGTGCAGCAACTGCGACCGGCGTTCCGTGTGCTGCTCGCGGCCGTCGCGGTGGTGCTGCTCATCGTCTGCGCGAACGTCGCCAATCTGCTGCTGGCGCGCGGCACCGCGCGCGAGCGTGAGCTCGCGGTGAGAGTCGCGATTGGGGCGAGCCGCGGACGCGTGGCACGGCAAATCATGACCGAGTGCCTGGTGCTGGCGATCGTGGGCGGCGCGCTCGGTGCGCTGGTGGGCGCCGCCGGCGTCTCGTTGGTCAAGCAAATGGCGACCGTCGACGCACCGGGCATCTTCCGGCTGATGTTCGGCTCCACGATCCTGCCGCGCATCAACGAGGTCCACATCGATCTCACCGTGCTCGGCATCGCATTGGCGGTGGCGGCGCTGACGAGCGTCATCTTCGGCGTCCTGCCAGCGGTGCACTTATCGCGCACCGGACACGGTCCGGCCATGAACGTGCGCGGCGGCACCGGAGCTGGCGGGTCGAGGATACGAGCGGTACTGTCGGTGAGCCAGCTCACGATGGCGACCGTGCTGCTGGTGTGTGCCGGGTTGCTGACGCGCAGCTTTATCAGTCTCACCAACGTCAACAACGGATACGAGCCGTCTCACGTTCTCGCAGTCAACCTCCTTTTTCCGGATCAGTATTCAGTCGCACGGAAGGCTGAGACGATCTCGACCCTGTTGACGCACTTCCGCGCGCTTGCCGACGTGCGGGTCGCGGGCTTCTCGCGTCACGGACTGCTGATCGGTGAGACGCTCTACGTCGGTCGGTTCGTGTCGGCGTCGCAGAGTGTCGGCACTCAGCAGAACGACCGGGTTCGCCTGCGATCGGTGAGCGATGGGTTCCTCAGCGCGATGGGCGTGCCGGTGCTCGACGGCCGCGAGTTCACCGCGAGCGACAGCGCCACCACGCCGGTCGTTGTTGTGCTGAACCGATCGGCCGCACGCCACTACTTCGGCGACGCGCGCGCAATCGGCCAGTCGCTCGAATGGCAATACGGCCCAATGGAGACGCGGCAGGTCACCGTCGTCGGCGTCGTCGAGGATCTGCGCCAGACATCGCCGACCGACGACGTGGCTCCGGAGGTCTTCGTCGAGTATCGACAGTTCCTGCCGGTGCTGACGCAGTGGAAGCAGACGGAACAGAAGCAGAACGAACTGGCAGTCGGCTTCTTGTCGTTCGCGCTCCGCACTGGCGGCGATCCCGTGGCGGCGACATCCGATGTGCGCCGAGCGGTGAACGCTGTCGATCCCAACATCGGCATCGATGTGATTGCGCCGATGACCAATCTCGTCTCGAACACCGTCGCGCGCCAGCGTTTCTACGCCGTGATGCTGGGCACCTTTGCCGCGATCGCCGCGGTGCTGGCGATCATCGGTATCTATGGAGTGCTCGCCTATGCCGTCGTGCAGCGCACGCGGGAAATCGGCATCAGGCTGTCGCTTGGAGCGCAGCAGACCCAGGTGCTGGGGCTCGTGCTTCGTAAAGGTCTCGTACTCACCACCATCGGAATCGTGCTCGGGCTGATGGGCGCGACCGCTGGCTCGCGACTGCTCCAGAGCATGCTGTTTGGCGTCACGCCGCTCGACGTGCAGACGTTTGCCGCGGTTTCAGTGGCGTTCGGGTTCGTGGCGATGATCGGCTGCTACTTGCCGGCACGTCGCGCCACCAAAGTCGATCCGATCGTCGCCTTGCGACAGGAATGACCTGGATGATCGCCGACTGGATGTTGAGGCTTCGATCGCTCTTCCAGCGACAGCGCGTCGATCGGGAACTGGACGAGGAGATGCGTTTTCATCTCGACCAGCAGATCGACGCGTTGGTCCACCAGGGGCTGTCACGCGAAGAGGCGGCACGGCGCGCGACCATCGAGTTCGGACACCTCAGCACCGTTCGCGACGAGCATCACGACGCGCGTGGCATCACACCGGTCACGAACCTGGTCCGCGATCTGCAGCATGCGTTGCGGCAGGCGCGGCGCACTCCCGCCTTCACCGCACTCGCGGTGTTGTGCCTGGGGCTCGGCATCGGCGTGAACACGTCGATCTTCGCCGTGCTGAATGCGGCGATGTTCCGATCGATGGCCGTGCAGGACCCGACGCGCCTTGTGGTGATAGGCCGGGGAACCGAGGGCACCTTCTTGTCATTGCCGACGTATCGCGCGTTTTCCGAGCGCAGCCGGACGCTGGCTGGGTTGACCGCGTCGATGCCAAGCGAGTCCGATCTCGACATCGACGGCGACAGTCAGTTCGTGGCCGCCGAAGCGGTGTTTGGAAACTATGGGGCGGTGATGGGCGTCAGCACCGTCCTGGGCCGATGGTTCGTCGACGACAAAGAGCCAGCCGCCGTGATCAGCTACGCCGTCTGGCGCCGACGATTTGCGCTGAGCCCGGACGTACTGGGCCGCCGCATCACATCTCAATCGGAGACGTACACCATCGTTGGCGTCGCCGTTCCTGCGTACAGCGGAGTCTTTTCGCCGATTCGCACCGACCTCTGGGTGCCGATCGACACGCGACCGGCAACCGCACGCATGCGCGACGACCGCAGCGCGCAGCAGATGATGCTGTTTGGACGACTGGCCCCGAACGTCACGCGCGCACAGGCGGCAGCCGAACTCACCGGTCTCGACGCTCAGCTCGCGGCCGAAGAGGGCCGCCACACGGATGCGACGCCGGCGATCACGGCCAGAGCTGCCCAGGGCATCCTCGCTCCGGTCAGCCGGCGCGAGGCGAACGCCATCGCCACCTTTCTCTCCATCGTCGTCGGGTTGGTGCTGCTGATCGCCTGCGTCAATGTTGCCAATCTCAAGCTGGTCCGAGGAGCCGTTCGGCAGCGGGAGTTCGCGGTACGACGTGCGCTGGGCGGATCGCGGGGACGCTTGTTACAGCAACTCCTCGCCGAGAGCCTCGTCGTGGCAGCGGGCGGTGGGATCTGCGGGCTCGTCATGGCGCGGTGGACGACGGCGCTGCTGCAACGGTCGTTGCCGTTGATACAGGGCCTCTGGCAGGCGCAGTTGGACTTTTCGCTCGATTGGGGCGTCATCGCATACGCCACGATCCTCTCTTTCATCACCACGGTGTTCTGCGGGCTCCTGCCCGCCTGGAGAGCCTCTCAAACGAACGCGCTCGTCGCGTTCAAGGGGGAGATCGTCGTCGGCAAGCCACGACGACGACCGCTGGGCCTCGTTGCGCAGGTGGTGATGTCGTTCGTGCTCCTCGTGGTGTGCGGAAGTTTCATCGAAGCGCTGTTGCGCATGCAGTTGGCTGATCCCGGCTTTGCGGTGGAGGGCCGTCTCTACGCGTTCACGTACGTGTCGACACCAGGAATCACACCATCCGATGGACGACTGATTTACGCCAACGCGCTGGAACGGCTGAAGGTGTTACCCGGAGTCCGAAACGCGACGATCTCCGATTCATTGCCGCTGCTGTCGAACGGCACCGACTGCGTGTCGCTGAGCGCCGGGGCACAGCGCTCGGTCAATGTGTATGCCGTGCAGTCGAACTATTTCGCGACGATGAGCATCCGCATGATCGACGGCGACGATTTCGCCCCTGGAGATCGGGCCGCAGACGCGTCGTCGGTGATCGTGAACGATCGGCTGGCTCGAATGCTCTGGCCGAACACGCGCGCCGTGGGACAACAGATGGTCGTTGGATGCAGGAATAGCCAACCCGCTACGGTGATCGGGGTCGTCAGCAACTCCGCGATTCGCTCGTTGGGCGAGACGCCGCGGCCACAGATGTTCTTCCCGTTTGCGCGGCTCTACGAAGGCGGACTCACCGCGATCCTGCTCGAGACCAGCACTCCGCCGGCCCGCCTCGTCGACCCCGTCCGCCGCACGCTCGTGGAACTCGGACAAGGAATGCGTGTCTATACAGTGGAGCCATTGAGCGATCACGTGGACAAGTCGTATGCGCCCATCCGATGGCAATCGGCCGTGCTGACCGCCTTCGGACTGCTCGCGCTCGTGCTCGCCGCGGTTGGTCTCTATGGCGTCATCGCCTATCGCGTCGCCCTGCGCACGCGGGAAATCGGGGTGCGCATGGCGCTGGGCGCCGGCCGACGCGATGTGTTCCGCGAGATTGTGGGGCAGGGCATCTCGATCGCGCTCGTGGGCGTTTTTATCGGAGAAGTGCTCGCATTTGCGATCGGGCGCGCGTTGGCGTCGCTCGATGCCGACATTCGTCCTCCTGGGCTCATCGTGCTCGCGGTCACCGGTCTCATCTGGATCATCGTTGCCGTCGTCGCAGTCTATGTCCCGGCTGCCCGCGCATCGTCGGTGAACCCACTGATCGCGCTCAGGTATGAATGAAGGGCCTGCCCCGAGCGAGCCCGGCGAGTCGACGGGATTCGAAGCGCGGGGACTGACCAAGCGCTACGGCGCCTTTCTCGCCCTCGATCACGTCGACTTCCAGATTCACCGCGGCGAGATCCTCGGCTACCTCGGGCCGAACGGATCGGGCAAGAGCACTACCGTCAATACCGTCGTCGGCCTCATCGAGCCGAGCGCCGGTTCGTTGTGGCTCGACGGGCTCCGCATGCTCGAAGACCCGGTCGCGTACAAGCGCCGCATCGGCTACGTCCCCGAAGAACCGCACCTCTACACGCACATGACCGCGGTCGAGTATTTGATGCTCGTCGGTCGTCTGCGCGGATTGACTGAAGTCGTTCTGTCGGAAAAGGTGCCCGCATTCCTGCAGCTTCTATCGCTGTGGGACAGCCGCTATGTGACGATGGCCGCGTATTCGAAGGGCATGCGTCAACGAGTCCTGCTCGCCGCAGCGCTCCTGCACAATCCCGACCTTCTCGTCCTGGACGAGCCGTTCTCGGGTCTCGACGTTCCCGCCGGTCTGCTCTTCCGCACGCTGCTGAAGATGTTTGCCGCGAGCGGACGGATGGTGTTGTTCAGCACGCACCGATTCGACATGGTTGAACAGCTCTGCTCGCGTGTGGTCATCCTGTCGGCGGGGCGAATCGTGGCCGAGCACGAGGTCGCGTCGCTGACCGAACAGGGATCCCCGTCGCTCGAGGAGGTCTTCGTCCGCTCGACCGGCCAGGACGACTTCACGCCGCTGGCGCGGCAGATCCTGTCACTCGTGCAGCCGTGATCGACGCCTTCTCGACACGATGGCGTCGCTGGCGTGCGAGCTCGGAGTGGCATCTCACGCGGCATTTTTTCCGCGCGATGTTCGACTTCGGCATCCTCACCGAAGCGGGCGCCGACTCGTTCAAGCATCTCCTGGTCGGCGCCATCGGCGGCATGATCGCGTTCGGCTTCCTGATCGTCAGGATCCTGATTGGCCGTTACATCCTCCTCGGGATGGCACCGTCGCCAGAACCATATCGACGGGCGCTACTCGGCGACGACATGTTGATGATCGGACTGCCGATGCTGCTCATCGCGTTCGTGACGCTGCTCGTCAGCGAGTCGCTGTTCCCCGATGAGCGCGACTTCCGCATTCTTGGTCCGCTGCCGCTGGCGCGATCGACGATCTTCGCAACCAAGCTGGGCGGGCTGATTCTCTTCACCGGCCTCATCGTCGCGGTCGTTCACGCCTCGCTGCTGCCATGGCTTCTGTTGTCGTCGATCAACCGCTGGCTCGATCACAGCATCCTTACACGCCTCGCCGCCTGGGTGATCGCGAGCGCGAGCGCATCGCTGTTCTCAGTGCTCACCATCACCGCACTCGTCGGCGTGCTGAGGCTGACGCTATCGCACGGTCACCTGCACGCGATCACCGCGCTCGCAAAAAGCGCCGTGTTCGCGGCCCTCGTACTCTGCATCCCGCTCGTCTATCACGTCGCCGCAGTGACATCTCTCCTTCTCAGCGGCTCGGCGTGGCTGGCCCTGGTGCCGCCGGCCTGGTTCGTCGGTCTGGAGCGCCTGCTGGTCGGCAGTGCCACTCCGGTCTTGTTTCGTTTGGCGATCACAGCGCTGGGAGGTCTGGCTCTCGCGTCGACAATCACGGGAGTCGTGTATGTGCTCCTGTTCCGTCATTTCGAGCGGCTCGTCCTTCAGCCCACCTCGAAGTCCGAGCGAGGCGCGGCCGTAACGGCGGCGCTGGGCGGATCGAATCGCCGGAGGACGACATCGGATCAATCATTCGCGCCGCCGGCGTTTCGCGCGATCCTCGGCTTCATCTCGACGACGTTCAGGCGTAGCGAAATGCACCAAAGCGTGCTCGTCGGGCTCTCGATATTTGGTCTTGGCATTGCGCTCAACAGCCTCATCGGCGCGTCGCCGCGATCGTTGGCGCGGGCGCCGTACTGGACCCCATTCGCGCTGATGTTCGCGAGTGGCGTGGCGGTGCGTGCGTCACTCGTGCTGCCGATGCACTACCGCGCTAACTGGATCTTCAAGATGACCGAGGACCCGACGACACGGCGCGATCAGTTCCGCGTCGTCGACTACCTCGCCTCTATCTGCCTCGCGGGTGTGCCCGCCGCGTGGTCGCTTCTGGTGTGGTGGCTCGCCACCGGCGATCCGTCGCCGACTGCTGCGGTCGTCGTGGGGCTGATCGGGCTGGTGTCGGTGCACGCTGTGCTGTTCGATTGGCGACGTATCCCGTTCACCTGCTCGTATCTGCCGGGAAAACGTTTCATCTTCTACAGCATCACGATCGCGGTTCTGGCGTTCGCGTTCTTCATGGCTATCGGAGCGGCGCTGGTCACCACCGCCCGATCGAGTCCGGTGCGGACAGTTGTGATCGTGATGATTCTGGCGACTACCGCGTGGCTACTTCGGAGATACCGCCTCGGCTCGTGGGGTCAGACGCCGCTCATGTTCGAAGATGAATTCCCCGATCGCGTTTTAGAATTGCAGCTGTGATCGGTGCGACCGACTCGGGGTTGTCGAGCGAGCTTCAGCTGGCGCTTGCCCCGACTCCTACGTATCGACGTCTCCTCTCGTCCTCCCCGGTCCGCGGGTGGCGTGTCCTGCTCCGCCCAGGCGTCGTCGTCCTCGTGATCGCCGTGATGGTGCCAATCATGGCCGTGCAGCGCGTCACGCTTGGTCTGGTGGCAACCGCCGCGTTGTCGTGGACCTTTGCGGTGCTGCTGCAGTCGATCGTGGGCCTTGCCATCGTCGCCTCCGCGCCGGCGAGGAGAATCGGTGTCGTGCCGGCACTCGATCTTTGGTTTGCCGGACATATTCCCTACAGCCTCTGGATGCTGGTCGTGTTCGCACTGACGGGCATGCTGACGGCCGCAAACCTGAGTCTTGTCATTGTCAGCGCCGTTGTCCCGGCGATCTGGACGGCGTTCATCGTGACCGCCTTCTGTCAAACGGTCCTCGGGACCACGGCATCGGGAGCACGCTGGCGCGCTGCGGTGCACTTCGTGTCCATCTGGGCGATCACGTTGAGCTACATCGCGTGGGCGGCCGGCGGATGGTTTCAGCTCCTGCCGTGAGCATCCGCCCGTCCCGCACGCTGTCGGCATTCGTCATCGCTGGCGCAATCGCGATCGGCACCTTGACCGATCACGTTCCGGCCCGATCGCCGCGACGTGCGGGCGACTACATCGTTCTCGAAGGCGATTTTCACGTCCACGGCTTTCCGGGCGACGGCGCGCTCGCGCCGTGGACGCTGCGCGACGCAGCCGCGCGCAATGGGCTCGACGTCTTCGCGCTGACGAACCACAATCGCACGTTCACCTCGCGCTTCGCGCAGTGGATGGCTGCCCGCTCGAGCGGCCCGATCATCATCGCCGGCCAGGAGATCACGAACCCCGCGTATCACCTGATCGCAGTGGGCATCGAGCACACCGTGAATGCCGACCAACCCGCGAAGGGAGCCATCGCCGACGTTCACGCACAGGGCGGCGTCGCCATCGCCGCGCATCCAACACCAAAGTTTCACGGCTACGACGATGACGCTACCGTGGCCGCGCTGGATGGCACCGAAGCCGCGCATCCTGCGGACAATGCGAGCGGTCAGCGACTGTTCGCTGCCTTCTTCGAGCGGGCGCGCCGGTTGAAGGCGTCGATCGCGCCGATCGGCTCGTCCGACTTTCACGTGTCGGCGCAGCTGGCCGGGTGCCGCACCTTCGTCTTCGCGCGTGAGGCAAACCCCGCCGGCGTGATCGATGCGATTCGCGCCGGTCGGACGGTCGCTCTCGACGAAGATGGACGCCGTTATGGCGACCCACAGTTGATCGAATGGCTCGGGGCGGCTCCGGTGGCAGAACGCCGCGACGTAAACGGCGGATGGCGCCGCCTGTCGGTGGCGCTTGCGTGGATCGGTCTTCTGGGGATGCTCCTCTTCGAGTGAGCGCAGGGCCGCCTGAAGGCGGCCCCTACGTACGCGCGCATTTCTCCAATACGCCAGATTCGGGCTCGGCTACAGTTGCCGCGATGGCTCTCGATGGCAAAGTGGCGGTGGTCACCGGCGGGACGAAGGGTGTCGGTCTCGGCGTGGCGCGCGAGCTCGCTCGTCAGCAGGCACGTGTCTTTGTCACCGGCCGATCGGCGCCGGAATACGAAACGGTCGACGACCGGACCACCGCGATCCGTTGCGATCATCGCGACGACATCCAGGTTGACGCCGTGTTCCGTCGCATTCTCTCCGACGCCGCGCGAATCGACATCCTCGTGAATAGCGCATGGGGCGGCTACGAGCGCATGATGGAAGATGGCGCGTTCACATGGCCGAAGCCCTTCTGGGAGCAGCCGCTATGGCGATGGGACGCCATGTTGGGCGCGGGTGTGCGATCGGCTTATCACGCCAGCCGCCTGGCAGCGCCGGCGATGATCGCACAGCAGCACGGCCTGATCGTCAATGTGTCACACTGGGCGGCTCAGAAACACATCGGCAACGTGGCATATGGCGTCTCGAAAGCGGCGACCGATAAGCTGACCTCGGACATGGCGGACGAGTTGCGCAAGCAGGGCGTTGCCGTCGTTTCTCTCTATCCAGGAATGGTGCGCACCGAAAAGGTCATGGAAGCCGCGGAGTGGCTCGACTTGAGCAACTCGGAATCGCCCGATTTCATCGGACGTGCGATCGCTGCGCTCGCTGCCGATCCCGACGTGCTTCGGCACAGCGGCAAGGTGCTGGTAGCGGCACGCGTGGCGAAGGAGTACGGATTCACCGACATCGACGGCAAGAGTCCGCGGCCGCTCACCATTGACGATGTCTGATCCATCTGCCACTGGCGTCGTTTATACGGAGCACTCAGCGCTGCGCGCCGGGACGCCGATCGTGTCGTTGTGGTCGTTTCACAGCGCCGCGCGAGGGCACAACCGCCGTTCGATCGCGCAGCGGGCCGATGGCAGCCAGGAGTACTGGCTCGAGCGATCCGATCCGCTGCTGAACTCCATCCTTCCCGGGATGGCCGTGTCGGTTGTCGTCAACCTCGGCGATCTGTGGGCCGCCGGCCGCTCGCTCGTCACATCAGCCCTGATACCTCGTGTGAGCGTGATCGGACCGTGCACACAGGCGCGGATTCTTCGAATAGGACGATCGGTTCAGGCTATCGGCGCCGTAATTCCCACATCGCTCTCTCGCGATCTGTTCGACGTCGATCCCTCGGCGCTCGTCGATCGCATCGTCCCGCTCGACGCTCTGTGGAGCGCCGATCATCCCGACCGCCTCCTCAACTCGTTGGCGCCGCTCGACCATCACCGGTCTGCGTCGGTGCTGAAGGACGTGGTGCTCTCACACATGGGTGGGCCGGTGTGTCGTGAGATCGTCGGTGACAACGCGCCTCACGTGATCACGATACGCAACGGGAACGTCTCGATCGCGCGCATGGCGGAGGCGCACGGCCTGAGCCGGCAGCAGTTCGCGCGCCGCTTCACCGCCGCAGCGGGCGTGCCGCCGAAGGTGTTCGCGCGAATCGCGCGTTTTCAGGCGCTGGTGCACTCACTGCTGGTCACCGACGTCGCGCAGTGGGCGTCGCTGTCGTCTGGGTTGGGCTTCTACGATCAAGCGCACATGATCAACGAGTTCCGCACGCTCGCTGGTGCGCCGCCGACGACGTTTTTTCGCCCGCACGACGACGACATCGATCCAGAGCGGATTCGAGTTCGCGGCCGGCCGAGTGAGTGGCTGCGACAGGCCGGCTGAAGCCGGCCACTACGTCTACTGGTGGTTAGTTCGCGCCGGCGGTTCCCGGCACCGCGATCGGTGCCGTGTCGTCGGACGTCGAGGTGTCAGCGGTCGTTTCGACGAGCGTCCACGCATCGCTTTGCTCGAGCACCTGCGCGGCAAACGCCGTGTGCAGCGCGTGGCCGCCACGATGCGCGACCAGGTGGCCGATGAGCGGATACCCGATCAGCGCCATGTCGCCGATCACATCCAGAATCTTGTGGCGCACGAACTCGTCGTCGAAGCGCAGCGCGTTGTTCAGCACGCCGGTATCGCCGACGACAATCGCGTTCTCCAGCGATCCGCCGAGGGCCAGCCCCTGCTGACGCAGCATTTCCACTTCCTTCAGGAACGTGAACGTGCGGGCCGGCGCGATCTCGTCGATGAACGCATCGGGCGTCAGGCGGATCGTGCGCGACTGATGCCGCAGCAGCGGATGATCGAAGGCAATGCTGTAGGTGACCTTGAAGTGATCGGACGGATAGATGGCGATGCGCTTGTCGCCACGCGTCAGCGACATCGGCCGATGTACCTTCAGGTACGAGCGCGGCGCATCCAGGCGCTTCACACCCGCTTCCTGAATCAGATACACGAACGGCGCCGCGCTGCCGTCCATGATTGGCACTTCGGGTGAATTGAGCTCGACAACCGCATTGTCGACGCCAAGGCTCACGAGCGCAGCCAGCAGATGCTCGACGGTATCCACACGCACCGCGTCGCGTGACAGGCCGGTCGCGTAGTTGATGCCGCCAACGTGATGCACCTGAGCCGGCACTTCAACGCCACCGAGATCAGAACGACGGAAGCGGATGCCCGAATGTGCCGGTGCTGGCTTGAGGGAAAGCGTGACCTTACGGCCGGAGTGGAGACCGATGCCCGCGCAGGAAATCGCGCGTCTTAGCGTCCGTTGTGTACCCATCGAGGCTCGCTAGGTTAGTGCTCATAGAGCAAACGAGGTGCCACTGCGATCCTCATTGCTTTGCAGCCACTAACTAGCTCATCGCCATACGGTTGGACTGACGGGCCTCCTAGAAAGAACAGATCACAGGTGGCAATTTCGTGGCTTCAGGGCCACACGTGTCGATCGCTTCGACGTGGCCACTTTACCACAGTCTAGTTTTTCGAATTCGAGAGGACCGGTCGAAGAAACTGCGCCGTCGCCGACCCCTTCACGACCGCGATCGCCTCGGGAGAGCCGGCGGCAATCACGCGTCCGCCCGCATCGCCGCCTTCTGGACCAAGATCGATCAGATAGTCGGCGCAGCGAATCACGTCGAGGTTGTGCTCGATCACGACCACCGTATTGCCTTGGTCAACGAGTTTGTTCAACACATCGAGCAGTTTCCGCGTGTCCTCGAAGTGCAGTCCAGTGGTGGGCTCGTCGAGGATGTACAGCGTGCGACCGGTGCTGCGACGCGACAGTTCGCGAGCCAGCTTGACGCGCTGCGCCTCGCCTCCGCTTAGCGTCACTGCCGATTGCCCCAGCTCGATGTAACCCAGACCGACATCCTGCAGCGTCCGCAGTTTGTTGGCGATGGGAGGAAAGTTTTCGAGCAGAGGCGCAGCCTGATCGACCGTGAGGTCGAGCACCTCGGCAATCGATTTCCCGCGATATTGAATCTCGAGCGTCTCGCGGTTGTATCGCCGACCTTTGCACTGCTCGCACGTTACATACACATCGGGCAGAAAGTGCATCTCGATCGCGATCACGCCATCACCCTGACACGCCTCGCATCGTCCGCCCTTGACGTTGAACGAGAACCGGCCGGGCTTGAACCCGCGTGCCTTCGCTTCCGGCATCATCGCGAACAGCTCGCGGATGAACGTGAACATACCGGTGTACGTGGCCGGGTTCGAGCGCGGGGTACGGCCGATGGGCGATTGATCGATCTCGATCACTTTGTCGATCAGCGCGATGCCGTCGATGCGATCGTGCGGTCCCGGTTCGGCGGCGGCGCGATAGATGGTCTTGGCCAGCGAGCGGTAGAGGATGTCGTTGACGAGCGTTGACTTCCCCGACCCGCTGACCCCGGTCACCGCGGTCAACGTGCCGAGCGGAATCGACACGTCGATGTTCTTCAGGTTGTTCGCGCGCGCGCCGCGGATCACGATCTCGCCCTTGACCGCCGGCCGCCGCACCTTCGGCGTCGGGATCGCTCGTTCTCCGCGAAGATACGCACCGGTGAGAGAGCCGTTTCCATCTGCGAGCAGCTGCGCCGGCTGCCCCTGAAAGATCACGCGCCCGCCGTGTTCACCTGCGCCGGGCCCGAGGTCGACGACGTAGTCGGCCGTTCTGATCGTTTCCTCGTCGTGCTCGACAACAACCACGGTGTTGCCGAGATCGCGCAGACGCGACAGCGTCGCGAGCAGCTTGCGGTTGTCGCGCTGATGCAGGCCGATCGACGGTTCGTCCAGCACGTAGAGTACGCCGGTGAGGTTGGCGCCGATCTGCGTGGCCAGCCTGATGCGCTGTCCCTCGCCGCCCGACAAGGTTGCCGCACCGCGGTTCAACGTGAGGTAGCCGACGCCGACATCGTTGAGAAACCGCAGGCGATCGCGAATCTCGCGCAGCACGCGGCTCGCGATCAGCGTCTCGCGCTCGGTGAGCTCGAACGAGTCGAACATCTTCAGCGCTTCGCTGATCGGCAGGTTTACGTACTCCGCCAATCCTCGTCCCTTCACCCTGACGGCGAGGCTTTGCTGACGCAAGCGCAATCCGTGACACGACGGGCACTCGCGCAGCGTGCGATACGGCTCGAGGTCCTCCTGCACGGTCCACGAGCCTTCCTCATATCGTCGTCGCAGGTTGGGAATCACACCCTCGAAACCGCGGCCGAATGGATCCTGATCGTGCGTGTCGCGTCCCGAGCTGCGCCGCTTCGGCAGCGAGAACTCGGGCTCTTCTTCCTCTTCCTCGTGAGGTGAGGCGGCAACGGCCGTGCTCGTCGCCGCGAGCTTCGTCAGCCGCGCGGCGCCGGCCGGACCATACAGCACGAGATCGCGATGCTTCTTTGGCAGCTTGTTGAACGGCGCCTCCGGATCGATGCCGTAGGTCTTCGCGAGCGTCATCACCGCTTCGCGCACCAGCTTGCGATCGCCGCGCTGCCAGGGCGCAATCGCGCCGTTCAGCAGCGATCGCGATTCGTCGGGAACAACGAGGTGTGGATCGAAATCGTAGGTCGCGCCGAGCCCCTGACAAGCGGGACACGCGCCGTGTGGAGAGTTGAAGGAAAAGGCACGGGGCGTCATCTCGGGCATCGAGATGCCGCAGTCAACACACGCCAACCGCCGCGAGAACAGCTGATCGCCGCCCTCGAACGTGTTCACCATCACGATCTCGTCGGCGAGATCGAGCGCCACTTCGAGCGATTCGGCCAGACGGCGCTCGATGCCCGACTTGACGATCAGCCGATCGACGACGACATCGACATTGTGGTTGCGGCGGCGATCGAGCTTGATGTCTTCCTCGAGCGACCGGAACTGACCATCGATGCGCGCCTTCGTGAACCCGCGCTGACGGAGCGCCAGCAGCTCTTTCTTGAACTCACCCTTGCGTCCGCGCACCACCGGCGCCATCACGTTGATGCGCGCGTCGGTCGGATACAACATCACCAGATCGAGAATCCGCTCGAGCGACTGCGAGGTGATTTCCTTGCCGCAGCTGGGGCAGTGCGGCATGCCGATGTTCGCAAAGAGCAGCCGCAAATAGTCGTAGATCTCGGTGACGGTGCCGACCGTCGAGCGCGGATTCGAGCCGGTGGTCTTCTGTTCGATCGAGATCGCGGGAGACAGGCCGTCGATCAGGTCGACATCGGGCTTCTCCATCTGCTCGAGGAACTGCCGCGCGTACGCCGACAGCGATTCGACGTAGCGGCGCTGGCCCTCGGCGTAAATCGTGTCGAAGGCGAGCGACGACTTACCCGAGCCCGACAGCCCGGTGATGACGACGAGCTGATCGCGAGGCAGGTCGACGTCGATGTTCTTGAGATTGTGAACGCGGGCTCCGCGCACCGCGATCCAGTCGTGCGCCATACCTACTGTCAGGAATTCCGACCGAGTTTGAAATGAGTATTGTACTCCGTCACGAACGCAGGCGGGAATGGCGGAACCCGTAGCCGACGTAAACGAGGCCGCCGATGACGAGCCACACCATAAATCGTTCCCAGGCGGCTCGTGGAAGACCGATCATGACGAAGACGCAGGCGACCACGCCGAGGGGCGCCACGATCCATGGCAGCGGTACCTTGAACGGGCGCGGTCGATTCGGCTCTTTCACGCGCAGCACGAGAACGCCGGCGCAGACCAGCGCGAACGCGAACAGCGTGCCGATGTTGGTGAGGTCGTACGTCTCCGCCGCGTCGCCGATGAGCGAACCCGCCGCCACGACCACGCCTGTCAGCAGCGTCGTCACCCAGGGAATACGGGTCTTCGGGTCGAGGCGCGCCGCCCACGCCGGCAGCAGCCCGTCGCGCGCCATGGCGAAGAAGATCCGCGGCTGACCGTACTGGAACACCAACAGCACCGCCGCCATCGATATCGCCGCGCCGAGCGCCACCACCCAGCCGACACGCGTGAACCCGGCGAGCTCGAGGGCACGGGCGAGCGGATCGGCAGTGGCCAGCTGTTGGTACGGGACCATGCCGGTCAGCACGGCGCCGATGACAACGTAGATGACAGTGCAGATGGCCAGACCGCCGAGGATCCCGATGGGCAGATTGCGCTGGGGATCCCGTGTCTCCTCGGCCGCGGTAGAAATCGCATCGAAGCCGATGTAGGCGAAGAAGACGATCGCCGCCCCCTGATGAACGCCGGTGAAGCCGTTCGGCGCAAACGGGTGGTAGTTCTCGGCGTGAATGCTGGTGAGACCGACGGCGATGAACAGGCCGAGCACGACGAGCTTGATCATCACCATGACGTTGTTGGCCGTGGCGCTCTCGCGAGCACCACGCAGCAGCAGCCACGTGATCAGCATCACGATCGCGAACGCCGGCAGGTTGACGAGAATCGGTATGCCGGCCAGTCGCGG
>Ga0075433_10001743_pt1 | contig 16242 bp, 14 predicted proteins | sample RhiMethybrSRZTD2_FD_75299 | JGI IMG/M metagenome (GOLD analysis project Ga0075433, IMG submission 75299) | Populus rhizosphere microbial communities from Tennessee, USA - Rhizosphere MetaG P. TD hybrid SRZTD2 | ecosystem: Host-associated > Plants > Roots > Rhizosphere > Soil | place: USA... | reverse complement strand
GATGGGCTTGGTGATCTGGCTCTCGATCTCCTCGGGGGACGCGCCGGGCAAGAGCGTGGTGATGGTGATGGTGGGCAGGTCCACCTTGGGGAAGATGTCCACGCCGAGCTGGACGAAGGACGCCAGCCCCAGCACCACCAGGGTCGCGATGACCATGGTGGTGAAGACGGGCCGGCGGACGAAGACTTCGAGGAAGCCCATCAGCGAGCGGGCGGGGGCGTGGCGGGCGTGCGTCCGTCGACGACGGTGATCGGGGCGCCGTTGAAGAGCTGGGAGAGGTTCGAGATCGCCACCGTCTCCCCGGGCTTCACGCCCTCGCTGATCTCCACGAGCGCGCCCTGCCGCGCCCCCGCCTTCACCAGGCGCTCCTCGACCTTGCCGTTGGTGACGGCGAAGACCTTGGAGATGCCCACGAAGTAGACGACCGCCTCCGCGGGCACGAAGGCGACGGTGGCGTCTTTCCGGGTCAGCACCACGCCCCTGGCGAAGAAGCCCGGGCGCAGCCGATTGTCGGTGTTGCCGACGCGCCCCTCCAGCGCCAGGCTTCGCGTCTGCACCTCGACGGCGGGCGAGATGCGCGTGACCTGTCCCGCGAAGGTCTGGCCGGGGTAGGCCTCCACCGTCAGCTCCACGCGCTGGCCGGTGCCGAGCTCGGGCGAGAAGCGCTCCGGCACCGTGCCCGTGTACTTCAACGGGTCGAGGGCGACGAGGGTGAACACCGGCGTGTTCTCCTTCACGTACTCGCCGGCATTGAGATGGCGCTTGGCGATCTGGCCGTTGAACGGCGCCCGGATCGTGGTGTCCTCGAGCCGCTTGCGCATGATGCCGAGCATGGCCTCGCGGCGGGTCACCTCGGCCCGGGCCACCTGGAGCGCGGCGCGGTCGGAGTCGAGCTGCGCCTCGGCGATGTGCACCTGGTCGGGGTGCAGGGCGACCACGTTCTGCGCGACCTGAAGCTGGGCCAGCGCGGCGTTGTAGCCGTTCCGCGCGTTGTCGACGTCACGCTGGGCGATCAGCTCCTTCTTGAACAGCTCGGATGTGCGGTCCAGCTCCGACTTCGACCACTCCACCTGGGACTGGTTGCGGGAGACCTCCGCCTGGAGCGCCGACAGCCCGTCCTTGACCCGGCGCAGGGCCGCCTCGCTGGAGGCGACCGTCGCCTGTCCGCGCGCGGCGGACTGTCGCGCGGAGAGGAGATCGGCGTCGGCCTGATCCACCGCGAGCTGGAACTCGCGCGCGTCGTACTCGGCGAGCACCTTGCCCTGCGTGACCGAATCGCCCAGGTCCACCCGCAGGCGCGCGACCGTGCCGGGCTGCTCGGTCTTCACGACCGTCTCCACCCATGCGACCAGGCTGCCCACCGTCTCGACCGAGCGCTGCACGGGCCGGGCTTCGGCCTTGGCCACGTTGATCGGGATCGGCTTGAAGGCGGGAGCGCCGGCCTTGGGCGGCGGCGCCTGCGCGTCCGACTTCGAGCAGGCGGCGGCCAGCAAAGTCAGCACAATGAGGGCGGTCCATCGACCTGCGGCCATAGGGCCACAGTGTACCCCAGCGCTCAAGGGGCAGGGAGACTCTCGACGCGGCGCGCACCGTGTCGTAACATGTTGTCTCTATGGCGATTCAACGCACCCCGATGACGCGGGCGGGGCACGGGCGCCTCAAGGCCGAGATGGAGCGGCTCAAGAGCGTGGAGCGCCCGGCCATCAGCAAGGCGATCGGTGAGGCCCGGGCCCACGGTGATCTGTCCGAGAATGCCGAGTATCACGCCGCCCGCGAGAAGCAGGGCATGATCGAGGCGCGGATCAAGGACCTCGAGGGCAAGCTCGCCACCGCCGAGGTCATCGACCCGCCCACCTCGGGCGATCGCATCACGTTCGGCTCCACGGTGCGACTGGAAGACGAGGAGGGCAAGGAGATCGCGTACTGGATCGTGGGCTCCGAGGAAGCGGAGCCCCCGCGCGGCCGCATCTCGGTCCTGGCGCCCCTGGCGCGCACCCTCATCGGCAAGAAGGTCGGCGACACCGTGACCGCGCAGCTCCCCGCGGGCAAGAAGACCTTCGGCATCCTCGAGGCCAATTTCCCCTGGCCGGAGAGTAGTTAGCCCCACCCCGTCGCGCGCCCTCGATTCTTGAGGGAATCTTGAGTAACGCCCGCCCTCCGGCCGCCCTCATATGGTCTGAGGCGCGCGCCGCGCGTCTCCGAGAGAGGAGGCCCGCGATGGGCGATGTTCTGTTCTTGCTGCTGACGGTCGGGTTCTTCGCGCTCTCCTGGCTGTTTGTTCGCCTGTGCGAGCGAGTCTAGGAGGACGCCATGCCACTTCTCTACATCGTCGGAGGCCTCGTCGCGCTCGGTCTGATGGTCTATCTCGTCCTGGCGCTTCTCAAGCCCGAGCTCTTCTCATGACTGCGAACGGCGCGTTTCAACTCCTGCTCTATCTCGTCGTTCTCATCGGCCTCGCGAAGCCGCTGGGCGCCTACATGGCCCGCGTCTACGAAGGCCGGCCGTTCGGCCTCGATCGGGCGCTCGGCTGGCTGGAGCGCCTCATCTACCGTCTTTGCGGCGTCCGCCCGGAGACCGAGATGGGTTGGAAGGTCTATGCCGCCGCGTTTCTCACCTTCAATCTAGCGGGTCTCCTGGCGGTCTACTTCCTGCAGCGCTTCCAGGGGGTGCTGCCGTTCAACCCCGAAGGCATGGGGGCGGTGTCCCCGGATTCCTCGTTCAATACCGCGGTGAGCTTCGCCACCAACACGAACTGGCAAGGGTACGGCGGCGAGTCCACGATGAGCTACTTCACGCAGATGCTGGCGCTCACGGTGCAGAATTTCGTGTCCGCCGCCGCCGGCATGGCGGTGCTCGTCGCGCTGATCCGTGGATTCGCCCGCCGCTCGGCCCAGACGATCGGCAACTTCTGGGTGGACCTGACGCGCACCACGCTCTACATCCTCCTGCCGCTGTCGGTCATCTTCGCCCTCGCGCTCGTGTCCCAGGGGGTCGTGCAGACGTTCGGGCCCTACGCCAAGGCCGCCATCGTCCAGCCCACGAGCTATGACGAGCCCGTCAAGGACAAGGACGGCAATCCCGTCCTGGACGCGAAAGGCCAGCCTACGACGAAGAAGTCCACGCTCACCGAGCAGGTGATCGCGGTCGGCCCGGCCGCCTCCCAGATCGCGATCAAGCAGCTCGGCACCAACGGCGGCGGCTTCTTCAACGCCAACTCCGCGCATCCCTTCGAGAATCCGACGCCCCTGTCGAACTTCCTCGAGATGCTGGCCATCCTGATGATCCCGGGAGCGCTCTGCTACACGTTCGGCGTCATGGTGAAGGACACGCGCCAGGGCTGGGCGCTGCTGGCGGCCATGACGGTCATCCTGGTCGGCATGCTGGCGGTCTGCGCGGTGGCGGAGCAGAACGGCGCCCTCTACACGAAGCAAGGGGTCGACCATGCCGCCGGCGTGCTCCAGGCGGGTGGCAACATGGAGGGCAAGGAGACCCGCTTCGGCATCGCCAACTCCGCCCTCTGGGCGACGGCGACCACCGCCGCCTCCAACGGCTCCGTCAACGCGATGCACGATTCCTTCACTCCCATCGGGGGACTCGTGCCGATGTGGATGATCCAGCTCGGCGAGGTGGTCTACGGCGGGGTCGGATCGGGGCTCTACGGCATGCTGATGTTCGCGATCGTCGCCGTCTTCGTGGCGGGCCTGATGGTCGGGCGCACGCCCGAGTACCTGGGCAAGAAGATCGAGGCATACGAGATGAAGATGTCGTCACTCGTCATCCTCATCGTACCCGCCATCATCCTCGTCGGCACATCGGTCGCCGTGGTGACGGGGGCGGGGAAGGCAGGGATCGCAAATCCGGGGATCCATGGCTTCAGCGAAATCCTCTACGCCTTCTCCTCGGCGGGCAACAACAACGGCAGCGCCTTCGCGGGCCTGAGCGCCAACACGCCCTTCTACAACACCGCGCTCGGCCTGACCATGCTCTTCGGCCGGTACTGGCTCGCGATTCCCGTGCTCGCCATCGCCGGGTCGCTCGCCCGGAAGAAGATCGTGCCGTCGGGATTGGGTACGCTCGCCACCCACACCCCGCTCTTCGTGGTTCTGCTCGTCGGCGTGGTCATCCTGGTGGGTGCGCTGACGTATGTTCCCGCCCTCGCGCTCGGGCCGATTGTCGAGCACCTCACGATGATCGCCGCCAAGTGAAGGAACAAGCTCATGGCCAGCTCAGTGACCGCCCGATCGCTCTTCGACATGACGATCGTGAAGCAGGCGATCGTCGACTCCTTCCGCAAGCTGACGTTCCGGCGCCAGGTGCGGAACCCGGTCATGTTCGTGGTGTACATCGGCTCCATCCTGACGACGCTGCTGTGGCTCCAGGCCCTGGTCGGCAAGGGGGAAGCGCCGGCCTCGTTCATCTTCTGGGTGTCCGTGTGGCTTTGGTTCACCGTGCTCTTCGCGAACTTCGCCGAAGCGATGGCGGAGGGCCGGGGCAAGGCCCAGGCCGCGTTCTTGCGTAGCGCGCGCCGCGACCTCAGGGCCAAGCGGCTCGCGCGGGCCGACCGGAACGCTCATCTCGAGATCGTCTCGGCCTCCAACCTCCGGAAGGGCAACGTCGTGCTGGTCGAGGCGAACGATTTCATCCCGGCGGACGGAACGGTCATCGAGGGCGTCGCGTCGGTCAACGAGGCGGCGATCACGGGCGAGAGCGCGCCGGTCATCCGGGAGGCTGGGGGCGATCGCAGCGCGGTCACCGGAGGAACGCAGGTTCTCTCGGACTGGATCGTCGTGGAAGTCACGGCGAATCCAGGTGAAGCCTTTCTCGACCGAATGATCAGCTTGGTGGAGGGGGCCAAGCGCCAGAAGACCCCGAACGAGATCGCGCTCGACATCCTCCTCGCCGGGCTGACCATCGTCTTCCTCCTCGCCACCGCCACCCTCCTGCCGTTCTCGCTGTATAGCGTCGGGGCGGCGGGTCAGGGCACGCCGGTCACCGTGACCGTCCTGGTCGCGCTCCTGGTCTGCCTGATCCCGACCACCATCGGCGCGCTCCTGTCCGCGATCGGCATCGCCGGGATGGACCGGATGATCCAGAAGAACGTGATCGCGATGTCCGGCCGCGCGGTGGAGGCGGCTGGGGACGTCGACGTGCTCCTCCTCGACAAGACCGGCACCATCACCCTCGGCAATCGGCAGGCCACCCAGTTCTATCCCGCGCCGGGCATCGCGGAGCGCGATCTCGCCGACGCCGCGCAGCTCGCCTCCCTCGCCGACGAGACGCCGGAAGGCCGGAGCATCGTGGTGCTCGCCAAGGAGAAGTACTCCATCCGCGAGCGCGAGGTCGAGAAGATCGGGGCCACGTTCGTGGCCTTCACCGCGCAGACCCGGATGAGCGGCGTGAACCTCAACGGGCGGCTGGTGCGCAAGGGCGCCGCGGACGCCATCGAGGCGCACGTGCGAGGCCTGGGCGGGTCCGTTCCCAGCGAAGTCCGCGCCGCGGTGGACACCATCGCCAAGGCGGGGGCCACGCCCTTGGTCGTCGCCGACGGCGCCAAGGTTCTCGGCACGATCCAGTTGAAGGACGTCGTCAAGGGCGGTATCCACGAGCGCTTCGCCCAGCTCCGCCGCATGGGCATCAAGACCATCATGATCACGGGCGACAATCCGCTGACCGCGGCGGCGATCAGCGCGGAGGCCGGGCTGGACGACTTCCTCGCCCAGGCGACCCCGGAGACCAAGCTCAAGCTCATCCGCGACATGCAGGCGGAGGGCCGGCTGGTCGCCATGACGGGTGACGGCACCAATGACGCCCCCGCGCTCGCGCAGGCGGACGTGGCGGTGGCGATGAACAGCGGGACCCAGGCCGCGAAGGAAGCCGGCAACATGGTGGATCTCGACTCCAACCCGACCAAGCTGCTGGAGGTCGTCGAGACCGGCAAGCAGATGCTGATGACCCGCGGGGCGCTCACCACCTTCAGCATCGCGAACGACGTCGCCAAGTACTTCGCGATCATCCCCGCCGCGTTCGCCACGACCTACCCGGCGCTCAACGCGCTCAACATCATGCACCTGGCGACGCCGGAGAGCGCGATTCTCTCGGCGGTGATCTTCAACGCCCTGATCATCGTCGCGCTGATTCCGCTTGCCCTGAAGGGCGTTCGGTACCGGGCGATCGGGGCGGCCGCGGTGCTTCGGCGCAATTTGTGGGTGTACGGGGTCGGCGGCATCCTCATCCCGTTCCCGGGCATCAAGCTCATCGATATGCTCCTGGTCGCCCTGGGCTGGGTCTGAGGGGAGTCATGACCATGTGGGCTCAGAGTCGTGCCGCAATCGTGATGTTGGTGGTGCTGACCGTCGTGACGGGGGTGATCTACCCATTGTTGATCACCGGGGTCGCGCAGGTGGCCTTTCCCAGCCAGGCCAACGGGAGCCTGATCGCGAAGGACGGGAAGACGGTGGGGTCGTCCCTCATCGGCCAGCCTTTCGACGACCCCAAGTACTTCTGGGGCCGCCCGTCGGCAACGAGCCCCTTCCCCAACAATGCCGCCGCCTCGTCCGGCTCGAACCAGGGCCCGACCAACCCGGTCCTGAGCAAGGCGGTGCAGGGGCGGGTCGACGCGCTGCGGGCCGCCGATCCGGGAAACACCGCGCCGGTTCCGGTGGATCTCGTCACCGCCTCCGGCAGCGGGCTCGATCCGCATATCAGCCCGGCGGCGGCGCTCTACCAGGTGTCGCGAGTGGCGAAGGCACGGAAGCAGGACCCGGCGGTGGTGCGGGCGCTGGTGGAGCGACACATCGAAGGCCGCGCGCTGGGGATTCTGGGCGAGCCGCGGGTGAACGTGCTCGCGCTGAACCTGGCGCTGGACGGTCAGTGATCCGGGAGTTCGACTAGACTGTCGACGGGAAGGAGACGCCATGGAACGTGGCGAACGGCTCGGGGTCTGGCTTCCGCTTGGCGCGCTGGGCGCGGTCGCCCTGGGCGTGGCGTTGATCCCCCTTCGGACGTTGACCTCGGCCTCGAACCTGGCCCTGGTCTTCCTCGCCTTCACGATCGTGGTGGCCGAGCTGGGGGGGCGGATCCCCGCGCTCGCCACCGCGCTCATGGCCGCGATCAGCCTCAATTTCTTCCTCACCGAGCCGTATCTGTCGCTGACCATCGACAAGCGGGACGACGTGATCGCCTTCGTCGCCCTCGCCGGCTGCGGCCTCATCGCCGCCGCGTTCGGCACGCGCCGCGCGCGCCTGTCGGGGGCGGCCGCGCGCGCGGCCCGCGAGCTCGAGGTGCTGCGACGCCTGGTGGGACAGGTGCAGGGGCGCGCCGACCTCGCCGAGCTCCTCGCGCATTTACGAAGCGCGTTTGGCCTGGGCGCGGTGGCGCTGCGCGACGAGAGCGGGCGCGTCCTCGCCGCCTCACCGGCGGGCACGCCGGCCGGCGGCTCGCCGGTCGAGCTGTCGCTCGACTCGTTCTTGCCCGCACGCGAGACGCGCCTCCGGTTCGGAGCCCGCGGGCTTCGACTCCCCGAGAGCGGAGGGCGCGTTCGTCTCGTCACGAATCAGGGCCGGCTGAGCCTCGACGTCTGGGAGGGCGACCCGCAAGGCCTCGACCTCGACGAGTGGCGTGCCTTCTCGATCGCGGTGTCCATCCTCGGGCTCCGCTTCGCGGGCCCCTGACGTCCTCATGACCGAGCACCGGCCCGATCCCGAGGCCCTCCTCGCGCGCGCGAAGGAAGAGGAGGCGCGGAAGCATCGGGGTCGCCTCAAGCTCTTCTTCGGCGCCGCCGCCGGCGTGGGCAAGACCTACGCGATGCTGGAGGCCGCGCGCGTGCTCCGCGCGGACGGTGTGGACGTGGTCGTGGGAATCGTGGAGACGCACGGGCGCGCGGAGACCGCCGCCCTCGTGGAAGGGCTGCCCGTGCTCCCGCCGCGTCTCGTCGACTACCGCGGCGCCACGCTCAAGGAATTCGACCTGGACGGCGCCCTCGCCCGCCTCCCCGCCGCGATCCTCGTGGACGAGCTCGCCCACACCAACGTGGAAGGCTCGCGGCACCGCAAGCGCTGGCAGGACGTGCTTGAGCTCCTCGACGCGGGCATCTCCGTCTACACCACCCTCAACGTCCAGCACGTGGAGAGCCTCAACGACCTGGTGGCCAAGATCACCGGCGTGGTGGTGCGCGAGACCGTGCCGGACTCGGTGCTCGAGCGGGCGGACGAGATCGAGCTGGTGGATCTGCCTCCCGACGCGCTGCTCGAGCGGCTGCAGGAAGGCAAGGTCTACGTGGCCGAGCAGGCGCAGGAGGCGGTCAAGCACTTCTTCCGCAAGGGCAACCTGATCGCGCTGCGGGAGCTGGCGCTGCGCCGTACGGCGGACCGGGTGGACGAGCAGATGCAGGCCTACATGCGCGATCACGCGATCGGCAAGACCTGGCCGGTGGCCGAGCGCATCCTGGTCTGCGTGAGCCCGAGCCCCTTCTCGCCCCAGCTCGTCCGCGCCGGGCATCGCCTCGCGCGCCGGCTCGGGGCGGGATGGATCGTCGCGTACGTGGAGACGCCCGCCCACGCCCGCCTGTCCGAGGCCGATCGCGATCGCGTCGTCCAGACCCTTCGCCTCGCCGAGTCGCTCGGCGCGGAGACCGTGACGCTCAGCGGGCCGACGATGAGCGAGGAAATCCTCGTCTACGCGCGCGCGCGCAATGTCAGCAAGGTCGTCATCGGCAAGCCGGGACGCGCCCTCTGGAGGCGCATCCTGCTCGGCTCCGTCGTGGACGCGCTGGTCCGGGGAAGCGGCGACATCGACATCCACGTGGTCAGCGGCGAGGGAGCGCCCGCGCCGGTGCGCCCGCTCCGGCCGCGTCCCCACGCGCCAGACTGGGGCTCGTATGGGCTGGCCCTCGCGGTGGTCGCGGCCTGCACCGGCGCGGCCTGGCTGATGTTCTCCCACTTCAGCCTGTCCAACCTGATCATGGTGTACCTCCTCGGCGTGGTAGGGGTGGCCACCCGGGCGTCCCGCGGGCCCACGGTGGTCGCGTCCATCCTCAGCGTGCTCGCGTTCGACTTCTTCTTCGTCCCGCCGTACCTGTCGTTCGCGATCTCCGACACCGAGCATCTCCTGACGTTCGTGGTGATGCTGATCGTCGCGCTCGTCACGAGCGGGATGACGGTGCGGATCCGTGCTCAGGCCGCGGCGGCCCGTCAGCGCGAGCGCCGGATCGCCGCGCTCTATGGCATGGGCCGGGAGCTGACGAGCGTGCGCGGGGTGGACCAGCTCCTCGAGACCGCGCTCCGGCACATCGGCGAGGTCTTCCCGGGCCAGATCACGATGCTGCTGCCCGACGCCGCCGGCCACCTGACGCTTCGACTGTCGAAGCCGGACGGGGTGGGGCTGAGCGGCACGGACCTGGGCGTGGCGCAGTGGGCCCACGAGCACAAGGAGGTGGCGGGGCTCGGGACGGCGACGCTGCCGGGCGCGCGCGTGCTCTGCGTTCCCCTGCTGGCGTCGCGCGGCGCGGTCGGGGTGCTCGCGGTGGTGCCGCCCGAGGCGCATGCCTTCGACAACCCGGAGGCCCTCCATCAGCTCGAGACCTTCGCGAACCACACCGCGCTGGCCATCGAGCGGGCCCAGCTCGCCGAGGAGGCCCAGAACGCCGAGCTGCGCGTGGAGACCGAGCGCATGCGCAATTCGCTCCTGAGCTCGGTCTCGCACGACCTGCGCACGCCCCTCGCCACCATCATCGGCGCGTCCAGCGGCCTGCTCGAAGGCGGCGACCGCCTGTCGATGATGACCCGACGGGATCTCGTGCGCTCGATCCACGGCGAGGCGAGCCACCTGGATCGCCTCGTGAACGGACTGCTCGAGATGACCCGGCTCGAGTCGGGAGCGGTGACGATCAAGACCGAGCCCCAGTCCCTCGACGGCGTGGTGGGCGCCGCCCTGCAGCGGCTGGACGCGCTGCTGCGCGACCGGCCGGTACGGGTGAGCCTGCCCGCGGATCTGCCCCTGGTGCCCATCGACGCGATGCTGATCGAGCAGGTGTTCCTCAATCTCCTCGACAATGCGGCGCGCTACTCCCCGCCGGCGTCGCCCATCGACGTGGCCGCCTCGGTGGTCGGGCCCGACGTGATCGTCGAGGTGAGCGATCGCGGGCCCGGCTTCGCGCCCGGCGACGAGATACGCGCCTTCGAGAAGTTCTACCGGGGCCGTCCGGCGGGCGTCCGCGGCGTGGGGCTGGGGCTCGCGATCTCCCGCGCCATCGTGCAGGCGCACGGGGGGACCATCACCGCCGCGAACCGGCCGGACTCAGGCGCCACGATTCGCTTTACCCTGCCGCGGGCGGAGTCGCCGCCCTTGCCGGAGGCCGGCGATGCCTGCTGAGACGCCGGCGTCCGCCGCGGGGCCCGTGATCGTCCTCATCGAGGACGCGCCGGAGATCCGGCGCTTCCTGAGGGCCACGCTGGCGGACCACGGCTACCGGCTGGTGGAAGCGGAGACGGGCCGCGAAGGGCTGCAGGCGGCGGAGACGCGCCAGCCGGATCTCGTCATCCTCGATCTCGGCCTTCCCGACGTGGACGGCCTCGAGGTGATCCGGCGACTACGCGAATGGACGGGGGTGCCTATCCTCGTGCTCTCCGCGAGGGGTCAGGAAGCGGACAAGATCGCCGCGCTGGACGCGGGCGCCGACGACTACGTGAGCAAGCCCTTCGGCGTCGGCGAGGTGCTGGCGCGACTGCGCGTGCTGCTGCGCCACGCCGAGCGCACGGTCCGGGACATGGACGATGGATCGTACGAGGCCGGGGATCTGCGCGTGGATCTCGCGCATCGGCGCGTGGCGGTGAACGGCGAGGACGTGCACCTCACGCCTATCGAGTATCGGCTCCTGACGACGCTGGTGAAGCACCCCGGCAAGGTGCTCACCCACAATCAGCTGCTCAAGGAAGTGTGGGGGAAGCCCTACACGGACCAGCCCCACTACCTCCACGTCTACATGGGGCAGCTCCGCCGGAAGATCGAGAAGGATCCTGCCCGGCCGCGCCATCTCCTCACCGAGCCGGGCGTGGGCTACCGGCTCGCGGCCGAATAGCGGACTCGACTAGCTCCGCATCGCCTCGCGGAGCTCGCGGGTGAGGGCTTCCACCGTCCCGCGGGTGCCGCCGGCGAGCTTGGTCTTCCACTCGCCCTCGGTCTCGAAGCGGCGGTCGCGCAGCCGCTCGCCCCAGGGCTTCACGGCTTCCCGGATGGCGTTGTGGTCGAAGGCGTCGCGCTTGAGCTCGCGGGCGCGCGCCATCACGTCAGGGGCCACGCGGATGAAGGCGCGCAGGGCGGCGCCGGTCTTGATCGAGTACTTGCGCCCCGCCCACGCGGTGGGGAACACACCGGCGACCGCCTTCATGTAGTTGAGGAAGAAGCGCTTGGCTTCCTTCCGCAGCTCGCTCGTGCGAGCGCCGCCGCCGATCTTCTCCACCGTCTCGAGGAAGTCCACGATCTCCTCGGCGAGGGGCGCCTGGGATACGCGCCCCCGACCGGTGCCCAGCATCTTGATCTCGCCGGCCAGCGGCGAGGTCTGATCCTCGTTGAGCGAGCGGATGACGTCGTGGGCGAGCGCCTGATTGGGATCGGGATAGAGCTTGCGCCCGGCGAGGCTCACGATGTGCGAGGGATTGAGCCGCGTGTGCTTGGCGTTGATCGTGACGAAGAGCTCCACGATCTGGCGCGCGTCGAGGCGGTCGAAGAGCACCGCGGGGACCTCGATGCCGAGGTTCTCGCCCGCCTGGGTCAGCGCGTGCAGGGCGAGGAGGCGGTGCTGGCCGTCCAGGACGCGGAGCACGCCGTGCTCCTCCGGGATCTGGAGCAGACCGAGATCGTGCTGGCTCGCCATCGGGGTGAAGGTGAAGCGCTTCTCGGAGGTGATGATCACGGCGCCGGGAATGGCGGGTAGCGTCCCCGCCTCCTTGCAGTCGCGGTAATAGGCGACCAGCTCGTCGATCTTCCGGCGGATCACGGGGCGCTGATAGGCGGCCTCGCTCTCGCCGATGCGCTTCTCCAGCATCTCCCAGTTCACACGGGCGCGGTTGGCGCGCTTGGCCTTCGGGGCGGGGGCGTCCTTGCCGGCATAGCCGAGGACCTCGAACTTCACCAGGCGGTCGATGTCCTTGGCGGAGAACGACGCCTGGAAGAATTCCACCCCGAATTGCTTCACCCGATGCGCGGGAACCGTGATCATTCAGCCCTCCTACGTGCGTAGGGGCAACGTGCCTGTGCGGGGCGTGGTTAGGGAACTAACTGTACCTAAAGCTTAAACCCTTGTCAACATTGTGCGTTTTTGTCATGCCCGGTGGGACGGGCACCATATTGTGGGGCCTTGCGCCGATTCATCCACAAGCGGTGGGTAACATGGGGATTCGCGAGGCTACGGATGAACGCCGAGTCAGTTGCCGCGTAGGGCGAGCAGGCCCAAGACCCAGAACGGCGCCGCCATCGACCAGCGCAGATAGTGCATGGGCAGCCGGGCGGCGCGCGCGGCGCCGCCGAGGACGGCCAGCCCGTTGGCCGCGAGCATGCCGAGCGTGTTGCCCACGGTGACCCGCGCCGTCGAGTGAAGCGGCGCGCCGAGCGGCCAGCGTCGCACGCTGTGTCTTCTCGCCGTGGCCGCGCGCGTTGACCTTCCCGGGGGCCGGATGCTAGCCTGACCGCGCTTTTTCGCCTCCGTGACCACGACGCGAGCAGTCCCCCGGAGCTCTCCAGGAGGGATCGCAATGGGCGACGACAAACAGCGCGGGACGAACGGCTTCCTCACCCGGCGCGGCTTCCTCGGAACGCTCGGCGCGGCCACCACGGTGGCGGGCTTCCCCGCGATGGCGCGCGGCCAGGGGCCCGCGCCGGTGAAGGTGGGCTACATCCTGCCCGTGACGGGTCCGCTCGCCTTCGAGGCCCAGCTCGCGCTGAACGGCATCCTCCTCGCTGTCGATGAGATCAACGCGGCCGGCGGTATCAAGTCCCTCGGCGGCGCGAAGCTCACGCTCCTGCCCGGCGACACGCAGAACAAGGTCGAGCTCGGCAAGTCCGAGGCGCAGCGCCTGATCGACCAGGGCGTCGTCGCGCTGATGGGCCCGTTCTCGAGCCTGGTCGCCTTCTCCGTGCGCCAGGACACCGAGAAAGCCCGCACGCCGTTCCTCCTCCTCGCCGCCGTCGCCGATAACCTCACCGAGGGCGGGCTCCGCTACACCTTCCGCATGCAGCCCAACGGCAAGGCGATGGCCACGCTGACCGTGGACAACATGCTGGAGATGGCGAACGCCGCCAACGTGCCCATCAAGCGCGTGGCGATGATGCACGAGGACGGGAACTTCGGCACCACCATGGGCAATCACGTCGAGGCCTTCGCGAAGACCAAGGGCTACGAGCTGGTGCAGCGCGTGCCCTACAACCTCCGCTCGCCCGATTTCACCGCGGAGCTGGCCAAGGTGAAGGCGGCCCGCCCCGACCTCCTCCTGATCAGCGGCTACTACGGTGACTCCAAGCTCATCGCGGAGACCGCGGCCAAGCTGCGGGTGGGCGTGCACGCGCTGGTGGGACTCGCCAACGCCGCGTACTCGAACCCGCGCTTCATCGCCGAGAACCGCGAGCTCACCGAGCACATCTTCGACGGCAACTACTGGCACAATCCGCAGAGCGCACGGGCCAAGACGGTGTTCGAGGCCTACCAGAAGCGCTTCAGCTCGCCCATGTCCAATCACGGCGTCCAGGGCTACCAGGTCACGTTCGTCCTGAAGGACGCGCTGGAGCGCGCGGCGTCGATCGACCGTGACAAGGTGCGCGACGCGATCGCCAAGATCAATCTCACGGACCACATCCTCACCCAGGACGCCATCCGCTTCGACGACACCGGCGAGAACCCGAACGCGATGCCCGCGCTCCTGCAGGTGCAGAACGGGCGCCCGACGGTGGTGGGGCCGGCCCGCTTCGCCGAGGCCAAGCCGGTGTTCCCCGTGCCGAAGTGGAAGGGGTAAGGCCCGCCGAGCGCGGGCGTTGAGCGGGCTCCTCCTCCAGGCCGTCGTCAGCGGGCTCCTGCTCGGCGGCGTGTACGGGCTCGTGGCGAGCGGCCTCACGCTGATCTTCGGCGTGCTGCGCATCATCAACTTCGCCCACGGCGCGGTGATGATGCTGGGAATGTACGCCTCCTACTGGCTCTGGGTGGGGCTGGGCGTGGACCCCTACGTGTCCGTGCTCGTCACCGCGCCGCTCTTCTTCCTCCTCGGCATGGGCATTCAGCGGCTCGTCATCGAGCCGAACCGAGACGCGGCCGAGCACAACCAGCTCCTGCTGACGCTGGGGCTCGCCCTCTTCCTGGAGAATCTCGCCCTGGTGCTCTGGCACGGCGACTTCCGGACGCTCCGCGTCCCCTACGCGAACGCGTCCTTCGTGATCGGCGATGCACTGGTGGAGGTGTCCAGGCTGGTCGCGGCGGGGGGCGCGGTGCTCATTGCGCTGGCCCTCTTCGTGTTCCTCCGCCGCACCGACGTGGGCAAGGCCATCCGCGCGCTGTCCGAGGAGCGCGAGGGCGCGATGCTGGTGGGCATCGACGTCGCCCGGATCCGCGCCGTCGCCTTCGGCATCGGCTCCGCGTGCGTGGCGGTGGCCGGCGCCCTCATCACGCCGTTCTTCTACGTCGCCCCCGACGTGGGCGAGTCCTTCAACATCATGGCCTTCGTGGTGGTGGTGCTGGGGGGCATGGGGAACTTCATCGGCGCGCTGGTGGGCGGGCTCATCGTGGGCCTCGCCGAGTCGCTCGGCGCGGCGCTCCTGCCCGGCTCGCTCAAGCAGCTCGTCGTGTTCGTGATCTTCGTGCTGGTGCTCCTGTTCCGGCCGGAAGGCCTCTTCGGGGGCGCCCGTGGCCGCTAGGGTGCTGGGTGCGCTCGCCGTCATCGCGCTGCTCGTGGCGCCGCCCTTGCTGCCGAAATACCCGCTGGAAATCCTGATCAGCGTCCTCTTCTTCGCATACCTCGGGCTGGCGTGGAACATCCTCGGCGGCTACGCCGGGCAGTTCTCCTTCGGTCACGCCGCCTTCTTCGGCATCGGCGCCTACACGTCCACCCTGCTCCTGCTTCGCGGGGGGGTGACGCCCTGGCTCGGCATGCTCGCGGGCGGCGTGCTCGCCGCGGGCTTCGGCCTCTTCGAGGGATATCTTTCGTTCCGCTACGGCCTTCGCGGGCCGTACTTCTCGCTGGTCACGCTCGCCTTTGCGGAGATGCTCCGCGTGGTGTCGGTGAACGCCAAGGCGGTGGGCGCGTCGATCGGCCTCGTGATCCCGACGGGCATCGCCGCGCCGGCGATGTTCGTGTTCGCGGGCAAGCTGTCCTACTACTACGTGATCCTCGCCATGACCGCGGCCGCGCTGGTCATCACGCGCGCCCTCGCCCGGAGCCGGCTCGGGTACGCCCTGATCGCGGTGCGCGAGAACGAGGACGCCGCGGAGGCGGCGGGCGTGAACGCCCTCGGCGTCAAGCTCGCGGCCATGGCGCTGTCCTCGTTCCTCACCGCGTTCGGCGGCACCTTCTACGCCCAGTACTTTGCCTACATCGACCCGACCATCACGTTTGGCCCCGCCATCTCGATCCAGGGGCTCTTGCCCGCCATCGTGGGCGGCGCCGGCACCGTGCTGGGCCCGCTCCTCGGCTCCTTCGTGCTCACGCCGATCTCCGAGCTGACGCGCGCGGCGCTCCGCGGGCGCGCGGGCGCGGACATCATGCTCTACGGCCTCATCCTGATCCTGGTGATCTCGTTCCTGCCCCAGGGCCTGATGGGCCTGCGCCGCGCCGCGCGCAGGGCGAGCGGCCGATGAGCCTCCTGGACATCCGCGGGCTGGGCAAGCGCTTCGGCGGGCTCACCGCGGTGACTGGCCTCGACCTGGCCCTCGAGGCCGGCGAGATCGTCGGCCTCATCGGCCCCAACGGCGCGGGCAAGACCACGGTGTTCCACCTGATCGCGGGCTATCACACGCCCACCTCGGGGACCATCCGCTTCAAGGACGCCTCCATCGTGGGGCTCAAGCCGCACGCGATCTGCCGCCTCGGGCTGGCCCGCACCTTCCAGCTCGTGCAGCCGTTCGCCGGGCTGACCACGCTCGAGAACGTGATGGTGGGCGCGTTCAACCGCGCGCGCGAGGTCGGGGAGGCGCGCCGCCGGGCCGCCGAGATCGTGGACTTCGTGGGGCTCGGCCCGCGCCGCGACGTGCCGGCCCGCCACCTGACC
>Ga0075433_10001741_pt1 | contig 16243 bp, 18 predicted proteins | sample RhiMethybrSRZTD2_FD_75299 | JGI IMG/M metagenome (GOLD analysis project Ga0075433, IMG submission 75299) | Populus rhizosphere microbial communities from Tennessee, USA - Rhizosphere MetaG P. TD hybrid SRZTD2 | ecosystem: Host-associated > Plants > Roots > Rhizosphere > Soil | place: USA... | reverse complement strand
TAGAAGTTCGTGATGATGCCGTCGGCCTGCAGGAGCTTCGCGTAGTCCTTGATCGCCGCGTTGACCTTCTTTGGCTCGTGGAAGGCCGGCACCTTGTCCATCTCGACCACGATGGCCTTGACCTTCTTCGAGCCCATGACCGCGCCCACGCCGCCCCGCGCGGCCAGGCGCGAGGGCCGGCCGTCCTTGTCGCTGAACGCGATGCCCGCGATCAGTCCGAGATATTCGCCCACCGGGCCGCAGAGGGCGACGGTGACCTTCTTGCCGTACTTGGCATGGAGCATCCGATCCGCTTCGAAGTTGCCCTTGCCGAGATAGGGCGTCCCGTCTTCGAAGGCGATCGTCCCATCCTTCTTGAAGTGGATGACCACCCAGGTCGGCGAAGCGCCATGCAGCGTGAATCCGGCGATGGACTGCTGGCCGAGGGCGTAGGCAAAGGAGCCGCCGCCGTTGGCCTCCTTGATGCCGCCGGTCAGGGGGCTGCGGCAGCCCACGCTGGTGCGGTTCGCATTGGAGAAGCTGGATCCCGCGAAGGGCCCCGCCGAGAAGATCAGCGGATTCTGCGGCGACAGCGGGTCTACCGTGGCCGCCCCGCATTCGAGCAGGGTCCGAGCGATCAGGTTGCGGCCTGCCCTGACGATGTCCTCGCCGTGCAGCTCGCGGCTCGTGATGGTCCGGTCGTCCAGCCGGATGTCCAGGTACTTGCGCATCGCTCGCTCCTTCTCAAGTACGGGTAGGACCCTCGGGGGTCGCCCTAGTCTATCCGATTGCCGGGCGATCCGCCCACCGGTCTCATCCCGCTCCTGCCGCGCTGTGCGGAGCTAGCGAGCTCGCTCATGGTCACGCCCTGGACGATCTTCCTGACGACGCGGTCGCGCATGATCGCGCTCACCGGAGGGAACGCCTTCCGGGCCTCGGGCGGCACCGGCTTCCACTCGGCGGTGCCGGGCCGGCCCTTGAAGTAGTCGAAGGGCTGCGCGCCGGGCCCGGCGGGAAGGCCCACCACGATCCGACCCACCATCCCCGCCACCTCGTGCGGCATGCAGAAGTAGTCGTAGACACCGGGCACCCGCAGCGTGACCTCGAAGTGGTTGCCCGGGTTCACCAGGAACTTCGAATCCCACGGCTCGGCTCCCTCGGGGATGCGCAGGGAGTGCTGGTCGTTCTTCGGATGATACGCAGTGGTGGTGTGGACGTTCGAGTGCACGACCCAGCGCACCGTTTGCCCGGGCTCGATGCGAATCCCGATCGGGTCGAACCACACCTTGGTGCCCAGGGGGTCACTCATCATGTGGATCTCGACCGGCCCCGTCGCGTGGGCGGAGCGGGGCACCGCGAGGCCGGCGAGCCAGAGCCCGCCGGCCTCGAGCAGCTCACGCCGTGTCACTTGAGGCTCGCCGCCTTGTCGGGCGACACGTACCAGACGACGACGTGGTAGTGGGGCTCGGCCACGCCGGGATGCCCCGCGTTGAAGTAGACGTCGACGTGATCCACCTTTTCCTTGGCCGCGGTGAGGTTGTTGAAGCCCTTGTGAGCCTCCATGTCCTTCAGCGGGATCATGTAGACCGAACTCACGAGCTTGCCGTCCTTGTCGTAAGCGAGGAAGGGGCCCGCGGGGAGTGTCTTGGGGTCGACGTAGAGGGTGCCCAACCCGGGGATGAAGTCCGGGAGCGCCACCAGCCCGCTGACCTTCTGATAGCTGCCGCCCGGAGGCGCCTTCTCCTGCGCCGACGCGGGGGCGACCATCGCCGCCGCGGCGAGCGCCACGGCCAGAACCGTGAACCGAAAACCCTTGTGTGACATGTCCGCTCCTCCTCCTCAGGGGTGCGATGCCGAAATGTCTCGTCATCGCTTGGTGTCCGAGGGGAGCGGGATCTTACGTGCGGTCGTCGGGCTCTTCGGGCGCGGAGCGGAGGAGGTCACGAAGGGTCTCGAACTCCTCACGACAGACTCCGCACTGCCGCAGATGATGGACGAGACGGATCAGCATTGGCGCGGACGTTGAGCCGGCCAGATCGAGCTCCACGCCGGGGGAGAGCAGGTCGAAGCACTCCGAGCAAGAAAGCTCTTCAGCCTCCGTCTCGGAGACGTCACGTAGCAGGCGGTCGATCACGCGTGGGTCCACAGGTCGCTCCACTCTCTAGTGACTCCGGGGAGGGAAATCTTACCCCGCCCCGCCGAACATGCCGAGGATCTCGCGGGGCGCGAAGCCCCGGGCTTCGAGCCGCGTCTTGAGCTTCCAGCGCGCGTCGTGCAGGAGCTTGTAGACGGCGTTGCGCGAAGAGCCCCAGTGCCGGACCAGCTCGTCCAGCGGCACGTCGTCGATCACGACGGCTTTGAGGGCTTGCCGCTGCCGCTCGGAGAGCTCGGTTTCGATCACTTCCTCGATCACCTTCCACGCCTCGGCGCGCCGCGCCGCCTGCTCCGGATCGCCGGCGAGGGCATGGGCGTCGAGGCGCCACGTCGAGGGGCCGGCTTGCTCCAGCAGCGCGTCGAGGGACACGCGCTTCCAGGACTCGCGGCGGCTCGCGACGAGCGCCATGTTGATCGCGAACTTGTAGGCCCATGTCGTGAAGCGGCTGTCGCCGCGGAAATCCGCCAAGCGGTCGAGAATGGCCACCAGCGCGTTCTGCGCGCAGTCCTCGGCGAGCTGATCCACGTCGAACGAGCCGGGGGACCCGACGCGACCCAGGCGGCGCTGCAGCGCGAAGCGGGCCGCCCGCACGAGGATGGCCCGGAGCTCGTGGAGCGCGGCCGCCTGCGCGTCGCCGTCTCCCCGCAGCGCCCGTGTCCACTCATCATTCGTCCGCATCGGCATCCCACGGCCAGGATAGCAGGGCTTGACCCGGCCTCCCGACTGAGGTAATAAGTACATATTCCGGTAGAGAAAGGGGAATAGCCTATGAATTTGAAGCTCAAGGCCCCGATCGGCATCCTGGACGAGCATCCCGAGTGGTCGGCCCGGCTCATCGGGGAGCTGACCCGGCGCGGCCTGCCGTGGGAGAAGATCGATCATTCGAATCACGCCTTCGACCCTCGCGACCGCCGTCCGGCGTACTCCGTGATCGTCAACCGGTCGAGCCCGTCGTCGCACACGCGCGGGCACGCGGGGGTCCTCTTCTACGCGGAGGCGTACCTGGCTCACGTCGAATCGCTCGGCATCCCGGTGATCAATCCCGTCGCCGCGTACCGGTTCGAGAAGTCCAAGGCGCTGCAGCTCGGGCTCTTCGAGCGGCTGGAGGTGCGCTACCCGCGCGCGGTCGTGGTGAACCATCGCGACCAGGTGCTCAAGGCGCTCGACGAGGTGCGCTTTCCGCTCGTGATCAAGCCCAACGTGGGAGGCTCCGGCGCCGGCATCGTGCGGTTCTCGACGCGCGAGGAGCTCGTGGAGCGCGTCGACACGGTGCAGTTCGGCCCCGATGGAACGGCGCTGGTGCAGGAGTTCATCGAATCGGAAGACGGGGCGATCGTCCGCGTCGAGGTCCTGGACGGAAAATACCTCTACGCCATTCGAATAATCCGTGACCGCGACGCCGGGTTCAACCTGTGCCCTGCGGACATCTGCCAGACGTCCCCGCCGCCCGCCGCGCCATCCGCGACGGCCGGGGCGGCTGATCTCGGCGCCTGCCCGGTGGACATCAAGCCGGGGCTCGACGTACGCGGCTGCGACGCTCCCGTCGAGGCCATCGACACGGTGATTCGCCTCACGCGGGCCGCGTCGATCGATGTGGGCGGGGTGGAGTACATGGTGAGCAAGGCCGACGGGAAGATCTACTACTACGACGTCAACGCCACCTCGAACTTCGTGGCGAACGCGCCCGCGGTCGTGGGCTTCGAGCCGACCGAGCGCTTCGTGGACTTCATCGTCGACGTCGCCCGGCACGGTCGGCCCGCCCGCGCCGCATAGCCCGGCTCGGGCCGTCGGGTACACTGGAGGTCGACCCCCCGGAGGCTCGACCTCATGGTGCAGCTCTCGCTGTTTCCCCCTCCGCGCGACACCGTGCTCGTCGACGACGAGCGCGGGCGCGTCGTCTACCGGCCCGACCTCGTTCCGGCCGAGACCGCGGGCGCGTGGCTCGCGGAGCTCCGCGACTCCGTGCGGTGGAAGACGGAGCGCCGCCGCATGTACGACCGCGACGTCGACGTACCTCGCCTTCAGGCGCACTACTCCCTGGTGGCGGACGAGGCCGGACGGCCCGACGCCGTTCGCGTCGCCGCCGCGCGCGTCCTGGCCGCGACCGGGGTGGCCTTCAACAGCGTGGGCCTCAACTTCTATCGCGACGGCCGGGACAGCGTGGCGCCGCACAACGACCACCTCGACGAGATCGTCGAAGGCTTCCCGATCGCGCTGCTGTCCTTGGGCGACACCCGCCGCATGACCATCCGCGCGAAGGCTCTCCCGCGCCGCGTGCTCCACGTGGACCTCGCGGCCGGGAGCCTCCTCCTCATGAGCTACGAGACGCAGCTCCACTACACGCACGGGATCCCGAAGACCACCGAGCGGGTCGGCCCGCGGATCAGCCTCGCCTTTCGCGTGCGGCCGGCGGAGAGCCCGAAGCGGGCGAAGGGCGTCTATCGCTGAGCGCGGCGAGCGCGCCCGTCAGCGGAGCTCGCGGCAGGTGATGAGCTCGGGCGCGGGCCGGGCGGCGGCGAGCGGCGCGCGCGAGCCCACAAGGACCAGGCGGAGATCCGCCGGGCTGATCGATCGCGCGCACAGCGTGCGGAACTCGGCGAGGTAGGCCCGGCGCTCGGGATAGGGCGGGGCCTTCATATCTCGCATGGCCCACGGCAGGAGCCGCACGATGAGCCGGCCGTCGGTGCCCGTCTCCGCCACCGCGCGGGCGTGCGGGCCGAGGCCCGGCGCAGCCCCACGCTCGGCGGCGAGCCAGGCCTCATCCACGTTCAGCGAGTAGAGCGAGAACGAGAGATAGGCATCCCAGAGACCCAATGGGTGGAGCGCCGGGAGAATGCCCACCAGCACGACCAGCGCGCGCTGGTACCAGCCCCGTGACCCCAGGAGATCGCGCGGCCGATCGGGCTCGTGCCAGAACAGGAGCAGGACGAGGACGCCGAGGGCCAGATTCCACGGCCAGACGACGGGATTCCAGCGTTGGCCGAGCGGTCCAAGGGTGAGTAGCAGCAGGCCGTGCATCAGGGCCGCGGCGATGGCCGCCGCGCGCCGCGTGCGCGGCACCAGCAGCCCCACGCCGATCAGCGCCTCGCCCGCGCCCAGCAGCATGCCGAGCGGGGCCAGCCACGCCGGCGGCAGCGCCCCCGCCGGGCCCAGCGGCGCCACCGCCCAGGGCAGGACCGAAGGGCCGAAGTCCGGATTCAGCTTGCTCACACCGCTCCAGAAGTAGGTTGCCACGAGCATGAGCCGACACGCCGGGCGCGCCCGGTCGGTGAAGGCGAAGGCGCCCAGGAGCAACACGCCCTGGTAGAGCCAGGGCTGCAGGCGGTTCTGGTCCCACGCGACGAGGAGCGCCGCGACCGCCATGAAGGGCAGGGGGGTCCAGGCGCCGGGGACGAGGGCCACCCCGAGGAGGACGAGGAGGAGAGCGGCCGTCCAGGGCGACAGCGCGTCGGGCAGAGCCGGGAGCGGCAGCCATGGCGCGATCGGGAACTCGCGGCTCGTCCCCCAGAGCGGCCAGCTGAGCGCGATGCACGCGGCGAGCATGGCCACGAGGAGCACCCGCACGGCGGCCATGCGAGACCCGAGGAGAACGCGGAGGGTCAACGCGTCAGGGGTGCGGACCCCACGGCGCGGCGGTCAGGAGCTTCACCTCCTGGGAGACGAGGAGCGGGCGGAACTTCACCGCGAAGCCCTCCACGAAGTCCTTGTTGGCGAACACGGACTTCCAGTGCGCGCGGCGATCGGCGTCGTCGTCGAACTTCCAGAGGTGAACGAGCTGATTGATCATGCCGGTGTCGGCCTGGAAGTAGCCGATCAGCTTCTTGTCCTGGCCCCCCTTCTGAAGCGCGGGGTACCCGAACTCGGTGTAGAGCTTCACCGCTTCGCCCATCTTGCCCACGTGCAGCGTGTAGGTCCGCATCTCGTAGACGGTCACCGGGTCCTCCAGGAGTGCACGACGGGTAGAACTTCCTTGGCGTAGAGGCGGAGCCCGGTCTCGGCCACGTCGAAGGGCGTGCCGCCGAAGCGGAACGACGTCGCCAGCTCGAAGTCGCCCACGAGACCGCGCCGCTCCTCGAGCTTGCGGAGGATGCGGTCGGGCGTGCCCCAGACCGCCGCCTCCATGAACGCGGACACGATCCCGTCCATGCCGATCTCGCGCGCCATCGCGATCTTCTGCGCGTACGCGTCGTAGCCCTTCACGGTGCTGAAGTGCGGCCCCAGCAGCTCGTAGTGGTAGAAATTGCTCTCGACGAACTTGCCCATGTAGCGCCGCGCCGTGGCCTCGGCGCCGTCGAGCGTGGGCGTGCACACGCAGAAGTCGGCGAGGAGGGGCGGCCCCGCCTCGTGCCCGTGCATCGCGCGCACGAGCTCGCGATGCTTCTGGATCGCGGGCATGCGGATGGGCCAGGGCCGGTCCGCGAACATGACCATCCTGGCGTCGAGGCGGGCGGCCGAGACGACCGAGTCGTCGGACGAGGCCACCGCGTAGAGGCGGCCGTCGAAGCGGCGAGTCGGGCGCGGGCGGATCTCGGTGCGCGGCTGCCGGTAGAACGGCCCATTGCCCTCCATGACGCCGGTGTGCAGGGCACGCAGGATCATCTGCGAGGCCTCGTCGAAGCGCTCGCGCGATTCGTCCATCGTGCCGCGGAAGGCCTCGAACTCGCGCCGGGCGAGCCCCCGGCCGATGCCGAGGCGCAAGCGGCCCCGGCTCAGGTGATCGAGCATGGAGACCTGCTCGGCCACCCGCAGGGGATCGTGCCAGGGCAGGATCACCGCGGCGGTGCCGAGACCGATGTCGCGACACTCGGCGGCGAGATAGGACATGAGCTGCAGGTTGTCTGGGCAGAACGAGTAGTCGTTGAAATGGTGCTCGACCGACCAGAGCACGTCGAAGCCCAGGTCCGCGGCGAGCCGGGCGAGGCGCAGCTCCTCGTCCCAGACCTGAGCATCGGAGACATCGGTCCAGCCGTAGCTGGCGAACACCATTTGCAGGCCGACGTCCATCGGAGACTCCTCCCGGGCACGCGGGCGCCGAGCCCGAGCGGCCGGCGTCATGATTTCACGATTGCCGGGCACGCACAATCGAGCGATGCTACCGGCCATGAGCGCGAACACTCGACCCGTCGCCGTCGTCGTGGGGGCCACGTCCAAGTGGCAAGCAGATGGCCGCAACACCAAGCTGGCGCACGGCAAGGCACTGGACGACCGTGACGTGCCGGTCGGCGTGCGCTGGGGCGTGGGCGGCGCCATCGCCCAGAAGTTCGCCCGGGAAGGCTTCGTGACCGTGCTGACAACCCGCAAGGCCGCGAACGCGGCCCCGCTCGAGAAGGCCATTCAGGAGGGGGGCGGCACGGCCTTCATCGTCGAGCTGGACCTGGTGTCGCAGGAGTCGATCACGAAGGCGTTCGCCACCATTCGGGAGCGGGCGGGCGATCCCGCGGTGCTCGTCTACAACGCGGGCTATCTCGAGGGGCGCGACCTTCCGCCCGACAAGGAGCTGCTGGAGCACGTGCCGCTGGACATCTTCGAGACCGCGCAGCACATCGCGAGCCGCGGCCCCTTCCTCGTCGCCAAGGAAGTCCTCCCGGCGATGCGGAAGCGCGGGGGCGGCTCCTTCCTCATCTCGAACAACGCCTCGTCGCTGCGGGGCCGCAAGCGCCTCACCGGGCAGTCGCTCTACTACCCGCGCGTGATGATGCGCACGCTGGCGCAGGTGCTCACGGAGGAGTACTCCGAGCACGGCGTCCACGTGGCCAACGTCGTGATCGACGGCCTCATCGACTCGCCGGGCACCCGCGCGCTGGCCCGGGCGCGGGAGCATCCCGAGATCGTGATGAACCCCGAGAAGATCGCGGAGGCCTTCTACTACCTCCACACGCAGGACCGGTCCTGCTGGACGCACGAGATCCAGCTCACGCCGTACTCGACCAAGCCGAGCTTCTAGCGGTCGGCGAGCGGCCGGCTAGCGCCCGGCCTGGGCGATGACGCGCGCCCCGAGGAGGCGCTCGATCTCCGCGGCGGCGATCCCGGCGGCGCGTAGCACCTCGACGGTGTGCTGCCCGATCTCGGGGGCGAAGATCGCCGGCGCCTTGTCCGCGTCGCCGACCTGGAGCGGGCTCGACACGGTGTAGGAGGCGCCGAACCGCGGATCGTCGGTCGGCACGAGCGCCCCGCTCGCGCGCATCTGCTCGTCGCGGGGAATGTCGTCGAGTGTCGCGACCACGCCGAACGCCACGCCGGTCGTTTCCAGAATTGGCGACCACGCCGCCCAGTCCCGGGTGGCGAACAGCTCGTCGAGCAGGCCGGTGAGGGCTCGCGCGTTGGTGTGGCGGGCGGCCCGCGTCGCGAAGCGCGGATCGGTCAAGAGGTCCTCGCGGCCGATCCCCCGCGCGAAGGGCTCCCAGTGGCGCTCGTCGCCCGTGATCGTGAGCATGAACCAGCGTCCGTCGCGGCATCGGTACATGTTGGCGAGGGCGCTGATCGCCTCCTCGCGGGGCGGGCGCACCTCCGTACGCACGCCGCAGAGGATGCCCTGCACGGGGATCGCGTTCATCCAAAGCCCATTGGCCATGAGCGAGGTCGAGACGTTGGTGCCGCGCCCCGTGCGCTCGCGCTGGAAGAGCCCCGCCATGATCGCCGCGAAGAGCGCGGTCCCGGTCGGGTGATCGCCCATGCCGGGCAGCGAGCGGGCAGGGGGCACGTCAGGCGAGGCACGGACGAGGTCCATGAGCCCGGTGCGGGCCCAGAGGGCGATGCTGTCGAAGCCGGGCTTGCTGGCCTCCTCACCCGCCTCGCCGTAGGCACTGATCGACGCATAGACCAGGCGAGGGTTCAGCGGGGCGAGGTCCTCGTAACGCACGCGGAGCCGCGCCCGCGAGTCCAGCGGCGCGTTGGTCACGAACACGTCGACGTCCTTCACCAGACGATGCAGGAGTCGCTGGCCGTCCTCCGTGCGGAGATCGATGGCGACGCTCCGCTTGGTGCGGTTGTCGACGATCCAGGGATAGTTGTACGCGCTGGCCGGATATCCGGAGCCGCGCACGCGGTAGACGTCGCCCGTGGGCGGCTCCACCTTGATGACGTCGGCGCCGAAGTCCGCCATCATCGTGGTCGAGACGGGGCCCGCGATGAAGTTGGCCGCGTCGATCACGCGGATGCCCTCGAGGAAGCGCGCCATGGTCCCCTCCTGGCCGCACCCTATCACGAACGTTTGACAGGCAGCGGACGCGGTGGCCACTCTGGAGAAGGGGTGAGCGGCATGAACATCACCGTGATACGCGGGCTTGCCTGTGTCCTGATCCTCGCCGTGGGCCCGGCACTGCCCTCGGCCGTGCTGGCCGCCGACTCGCTCGACGTGACCCAGGATCGTGTCTATCGCGAGGGCGTGTACCTGGTCGTGGACGCGCTGGTCCAGAACCATACCGGGGCCTACATCGACGGGGTGGAAGCCACCGTCGTGTTCCTCGACTTTTTCGATACGCTCCTGCGCGCCGAGCCCACCGTGCTGACCCCGGTGACCCTGGCGCCCGGCCAGTCGGCGTCGCTGCGGGTCGCCGTCCCGTACAACGATAACGTGCGCAAGCTCGAGTACCGGTTCACCTGGCGGCAGCAGGGGACGCAGCTCCAGTCGAGCGTGCGGCGGGACATCTGGAAGGGGTCCGCCGTCCGCTGAGCGCGCGGGCCGCGGCGCGCGGGGCCGGGGCGTTACGGGCCCGGCAGCTTCGTGCTGAGCTCCTCCACCTTCTCGTCGCGGAAGATCGTCACGCGGAGATCGTCCCCCGGCTTGAGCGTCTCGAGGGACTTGAGGACCTTGCCAAGATCCTCGTTGCTGGCGGTGGTGATGCCCTGGACGGAGAGGATGATGTCGCCACCCACCGGGACCGCCTTGCCGTCGACCAGCCCCATCCGGGTGCCGCCCCGGAGCCCCATCTGGTCGCTGATCGTGCCCTTCACGACCTGCTCGATGAGGAAGCCCCCCGCCTGCGGGAGCTTGAACGCCTCCGCCATGTCGCCGGTGAGCGGGAGCGCGTCGAGCCCGTAGAAGCGGCGGTTCTTCTCGAGCAGCAGCGTGCGCACGGTGTTCGCGGTGACGACGAACCCGAGGCCCTCGCTGCCCCCCGACTTGCTGATGTTGTGGCTGACGATGCCGATCAGGTTGCCGGCGCGGCTGAACATGGGGCCGCCGGAGTTGCCGGTGTTGATGACCGCGTCCGTCTGGAAGAACTCGGCGAGGGGGAAGTCCTTGGTGACGGTGTTCGGCTCCCAGCGCGCGCTGATGATGCCGGCGCTCAACGAGTGGCTGAGCCCGTACGGCGCGCCGACGATGAAGACGGGGTCGCCGACCAGGACGGGATCGGAGTCGATGAGCTTGGCCACCACGGCGTCGCGCGGCACGACCTCGGCCTGGATGATCGAGATGTCCGCCCGCGGCTCGGAGCTGATGACGCGCGCCGGCACGGGATCCTCGCCGAGGAACTCGACCATGATCTCGTTCATCGTGTGGACCACGTGCGCGGCGGTGGCGATCTTGCCGTCGGCGGAGATCAGCACGCCGGAGCCGATCTCGCGGAAGCGCGCGAACCCATCCTCGGTGAGCTCTTCTCCCTTGGCCCGGATCACGACGACGGCGGGATTCACCCGGCGGTAGACCTCACCGAGCGTCTCGCCGGCCCCCGGCGTCGGCGCGATCAGGGGCAGGGCCATCAGCAAGGCCAGCCCGAGGCCGCCACGGCGTCGCATCAGTCCGGCCAGGTGTGGAGGAGGTAGAGGGCCTTCACGAGCGGGCTGGCGTTGGCGAAGGAGCCGAACCAGCGCTCGTAGATCTGGACCAGCCCCGAGCGGTAGAGGTGCGAGAGCGTACGGTTCACGTTGGCCTGGAAGGCATTGTCGCCCCGGCGCAGCATGAGCGCGTAGGGCTCATAGGAGAAGAACTCGCCGCTCAGCTTGAGCTTCGCGGGGTCCTTCGCCGTCGACAGGAGCCCGGCGAGCAGGATGCGGTCGGACGCGTAGGCGTCGATACGCCCCTCCTCGAGGGCCCGCAGGCCTTCGCCGTGCTCGGTCACGGCGACCACCGTGGGCTGAGCGCCCGAGCCGGCCAGCGCCTGCGCGAGCGCCTTCTCGGTGGTCGTGTGCGGGATGAGGCCGACGCGCTTGCCGCCGAGGTCCTTCACGGTGGCGATGCCGGATTGTGCGGTGGCGAGCAGGCTGCCGCCGTCGACGAAGATCATGTGGCTGAAGGCGACCTGCTCCATGCGGCTGAAGGTGATGGTGGTCGAGCCGCACTCGAGGTCGATGACGCCCTTCACCAGCTTGGGGATGCGATCGCCTGGCGTAACCGCCACCCACGCGACCTTGAGCTCGGGCAGCTTGAGGCTCTGCCGCAGCCCCGCGACCACCTCCAGGCAGAGATCGACCGAGTAGCCGGCCGGCTTGCCGTCGCTGCCGATGAACGAGAACGGGCGCGAGGTGTCGCGATGTCCCAGGTGGACGACGCCGGTCTCCTTGATCTTGTCGAGCGTGGGGCGGATCTCCTGCGCCGCGACGGGACCGGCGGCGGCGAGCAGGAGGATGAGTGCGAATACTGACATCATGGACATGGCGATCCTTCTCCGGCCCTGGTAGGCCGACCAAAGTGTCGGGGAACAGCGTCCCAGAGCGCCCTGTCGCGGCGCCATGAGACCTTCGTCCCATGGACCGACGGTGGGAGCTCGTCTCGCCGGGGGGGCCACCGCCCCGCGACCTGCAGACCGCCGACCGATGCGAGCCACCCGCTCGACGCCCCCGCCGCCCTTCTGGCAGACTCCTCTCATGCCGTGGTCACCCGATGGGACTGCCCTGCGAGGTCGTGTGGCTGTCGTGGCCGGCGCGACCCGCGGTGCGGGGCGCGGAATCGCCGCCGCACTGGGCGAGGCGGGCGCCACCGTCATCTGCACCGGACGTAGCTCGCGCGCGGGGTCGCTCCGCTCCGACTACGAGCGCCCCGAGACCATCGAGGAGACGGCCGAGCTGGTCACCCGCTTCGGCGGCACGGGCATCGCGATGGCCATCGACCATCTCGAGCGCGCCCAGGTCAAGGCGCTGGCGGAGCGGGTCCGGGCGGAGCACGGTCACGTCGACGTGCTCGTCAATGACATCTGGGGTGCGGAGGTGCTCAAGGGTGGGCCCAGGGAGTGGAACACGCCGATCTGGCGCCACGACCTCGAAAAAGGCCTCCGGATCGTCCGGCTCGGCCTGGAGACGCACCTGGTGACATCGCACTATCTGCTGCCGCTCGTCATCGATCGGCCCGGTGGGCTGCTCATCGAGGTGACGGACGGCACCACGGACTACAACGCGGCGCACTACCGCATCTCGGTCTTCTACGATCTCGTGAAGGTCGCGGTGAACCGGCTGGCCTTCTCGCAGGGGCACGAGCTGAAAGCCCACGGCGCCACCGCCGTGGCGATCACCCCGGGCTGGCTCCGCTCCGAGATGATGCTCGACAACTTCGGCGTGACCGAGGACACGTGGCGCGACGCGCCCGGACGGTCCGCGCCGCCCGCCTTCGCGCATTCCGAGTCGCCGCGCCTTGTCGGGCGCGCCGTCGCGGCGCTCGCCGCAGATCCCGACCGGGCGCGCTGGAATCAGCAGTCGGTCACGTCGGGTCAGCTCGCCGCCGCGTACGGCTTCACCGACGTCGATGGCTCCCAGCCGGACATCTGGCGGGGCATGGACTAGCCCTCGGCCCGCTCGCCGGGCCGAGGGCCGGTTACGCGGGCGTCACTGGGGGACGTACACCATCCACATCACGCCGAAGCGGTCGGTGAGCATCCCGAAGCGTGGCGAGAAGAAGGTCTTGGTCAACGGCATCTGCACCTTGCCGTCCTGGCTGAGGGCGCCGAAGAACCGGTCAGCCTCGGTCTCGTCCGCCACGGTGAGCGACAGGGCGAACCCCTCGAAGCTCGGCTTGCCCTGCGCATGCCCGTCCGAGAGCATCACGTCGCTGCCACCGATCTTGATATGGCCGTGCATGACCTTGTCCGACATGCCCGGGGACGCCATGCCCGGATCGGGGCTGTCCTTGTAGCGCATGAGCCCGACCACTTCCGCCCCGACGGCGCGGCGGTAGAACTCGACCGCCTCGTCACAGCGGCCGTCGAAGAAGAGATACGGCTGGATCTGCGTCTTGGCTGTGTTCACAGGCCCTCCTTTGGTGTTCGGTACGCGGAGCCACTCCCGGCTCGCCTATACGTCGAACGACCGGAGGTCAGATCGACAGCCCTACTGAGATCGACAGCCCTACTGGATGACCTCGTCGGCCCGCCCCACGAGCGAGGGCGGCAGCCCGAGCCCGAGGGACTTTGCCGTCCTGAGGTTGATGATGAACTCGAACTTCGATGGCTGCTCCACGGGGAGATCGCCCGGCTTGGCGCCCCGGAGGATCCGGTCCACGTAGCTGGCGGCGCTGCGCATCTGGGCGGCGGCGGAAGGGCTGTAGGTCGCGAGGCCGCCAGCGTCGACGTAGCCGCGATGCCCGTACATCGCGGGGACCCGCGCCTTTGCCGCGAGCTGCACGATCTTCGGGAGATGGACGAGGAACGTGCCATCCCAGGGGACGAGCACCGCCCCCGAGCGATCCCGGCCGATGGTCGCGAACGCGCGCTCAATATCCTCCGGGCTTCGGGCCTCGAGGCTCTCGAGCTGCGTACCCAGCGCGCGCGCCGCCGCCTTCGCCTGCTCCAGCGCCAGCCGATGGCCCGGGTTGGCGGGATTGAGGAGCACGGTCTGCCGCGTGGCGGTCGGGGCGAGCTGCTTGAGCAGCTCGAGCTGCTTGCCGATGATCGCGGACGCGAGGAAGGAGGTGCCGGTGACGGTCCCCCCGGGATGCGCAAGGCTCGCGACGAGCTTGTTCCCCACCGGGTCGCCCACGCTGACCATCACGACCGGAGTGGTCCGGCTCGCCTGCTGGGCGGCCAGCACGTTTTGCACCGCCGGGGCGACGATGACGTCGACCTTGAGCCGGACCAGCTCCGCCGCCAACGCGGGCAGCCGCTCGTACTGGCCTTCCGAGGAGCGATGTACGAGCTCGATGTTGCGTCCGTTCTCGTAGCCGAGATCGCGTAGCCCCTGCTCGAACACCCCCCAGAGGTGGGCGCCGCCTGGGTCGCTGAGCGGTACATTGCCCAGCACGCCGATCCGGTACTTCACCGCCTGCTGCGCGCGCGCGGCGAGGGGCGCCGCGAGCGCGCCGCCCACGGCGAGGGCCAGGAAGCGCCGGCGGCGCATCAGGCGGCGAGCCCCCGCGCGCTGCGGCGCAGCACTCGACCGGGCAGCGCGCCGGTGTGCTCCGCGCCGTCGATGACCACGGCGCCGTTCACCACCACCGTGCGGATGCCCGCTGCGTAGCGGTGAGGATCCGTGTAGGTTCCGCGCTCGCCGACGGTGGCCGGATCGAAGACGGTGAGGTCGGCGGCGAGGCCCTCGCGCACGAGGCCGCGGTCGACCAGGCCGAGGGCGGCGGCGCTGCCGCCCGTCATCTTCCACACCGCGGCTTCGAGCGAGAGGGTCTTGAGCTCCCGCACGTAGCGGCCCAGCACGCGCGCGAAGGTGCCATAGTAGCGGGGGTGCGGCTTGCCGCCGGCGGTGGGACCATAGGGCGCCATCGCGACCCCGTCGGAGCCGATCACGACCCAGGGCGTCCCAAGAATGGTCTGCACGTCGTCCTCGGCCATGGACTCGAAGACCACGCGCGTCGCGCCCCGGTCGGCGAGGAGCACGTCGCACAAGGTCTCGAGCCCGTCCCGGCCCCGCTCGGTGGCGATCTCCCCGATGGTGCGTCCCGCGTGCTCCGGATGCGCCACCGTGAGCGCGATGCGGACCGCGTCCCAGGACGGGAGCCGACCGAATGCCCCGCAGCCGCGTGCCGCGATCTCGTCGGCCACGCGCGCGCGCACGGCCCTGTCGCCCAGGCGCGCCACCATGGCCTCCATGCCTCCCTCCTGGATCCAGGGGGGCAGGAGATTGCGCAGCGGATTGGTGGCGGTGGTGTAGGGGTACTGATCGCAGTCCACCCGGACACCGCGCGCCCGCGCAGCTTCGATGCGCTCCACAAGGCGCGGGGCGGCGCCCCAGTTCTCCGTGCCGGAGACCTTGAGATGGCCGATCTGCACGTGCACGCCCGAGCGCTCGCCCACCGCGATGGCCTCGTCCACCGCGTCGAACACGCGGCCGGCCTCGTTCCGGACGTGGGAGGCATAGGCGGCGTTGTGCCGGCGCAGCACGTCGCCGAGCGCACGCATCTCCTCCGCCGAGGCGAACGACCCGGGTGGGGTGAACAGGCCCGATGAGAGCCCGATGGCCCCCGCGTCGAGGCCTTCCTCCAGGTAGCGCGTCATGCGCGCGAGCTCGTCGGAGCGCAGCGGCCGTGGCTCCATGCCGGCCACGATCAGGCGCAGCGTGTTATGGCCCACCTGGAGGGCGACGTTCACCGACGTGGGGGGAAACTCCTCCACGTAGCGGGCGAAGCTGGTCTCGCGGAAGTCGTACCAGGGGCCGCTCGCGGCCAGGTAGTCGCGGAGCGCGGCCACCCGATCGGCCGGCACCGGCGCGACCGAGTACCCGCAGTTGCCGACCACCTCGGTGGTGACGCCCTGGCGGATCTTGCTCTCCGCGCGTGGGTTCGTCGGCAGGGCGTAGTCCGAGTGGGTGTGAATGTCGATGAAGCCGGGGGCCACCACGAGGCCGGTGGCGTCGATCACGCGTGCGGCCTCGCCCAGCTCGCGGCCGAGGGCGACGATCCGGCCGTTCGCCACCGCGACGTCGACCCGGCGGGCGGGCGCGCCGGTACCGTCCACGACGCTCCCGCCCCGGACGATCAGATCGTGCATGGCGGGGCAGTATACCGTGGCGCGGCTGTAGAATAGCGACGACATCCATGGATTCCAACGAATACGACGCCCTCGTCATCGGCGCCGGGCTCTCCGGGATGTATCAGCTCCACCGTCTGCGCGACCTGGGCGTGCGCGCGCGCGTGCTCGAGGCGGGGAGCGGGGTCGGCGGCACGTGGTACTGGAACCGCTACCCCGGCGCGCGCTTCGACTCCGAGAGCTGGACCTACGGCTATTCCTTCTC
>Ga0075433_10001740_pt1 | contig 16258 bp, 22 predicted proteins | sample RhiMethybrSRZTD2_FD_75299 | JGI IMG/M metagenome (GOLD analysis project Ga0075433, IMG submission 75299) | Populus rhizosphere microbial communities from Tennessee, USA - Rhizosphere MetaG P. TD hybrid SRZTD2 | ecosystem: Host-associated > Plants > Roots > Rhizosphere > Soil | place: USA... | reverse complement strand
GCATTCGGCTCGGTGCTGCTCGCCGGCTGCGGCGCACACCAGGACGAATCGACTGCTCAGACGGGCGAGTCCTCTCCCGCCGTCGAATCGCCCGCTCCTCCGGCGGAAGATTCCGTGTCGCCGGCCGATACGACGGACGTGATGCCTTCTGACGAACCGGAGAATGCAGTGTCGGATTCGCTGCCCAAGACCGACAAGCCGCCTCCGGTTGAGCCGTCGCCGCCGCCGAACCACTGAGCGACTATCGTCAATCCATCGGATACGGCAGCGCGCGCGCCAGCTGATCCTGCTTGTCGCTCTGCAGCGGCATCGTCATCGCATCGACATCGCGCCACCAGGGGACAGCCCGCTCCACGCGCGCAGGCTCGATCGGTTCGCCGAGCTTTGGCATCAGTAGCCGCTCCGGCGCGCGCTCGAAGATGACCTCAGCCGGCTGATCCCAGGCATGCATGGCCAGGCTGAAGGTGCCCCAATGCACGGGCAGGAATGGGCCGCCGCCCAGTAGCGCAAGCGCCTTGAGCGCGTTTTCGGGCCCGAGGTGGATATCGCCCCACGAAGGATGCATGCCGCCAACTTCCAGCATCACCAGATCGAATGGGCCCAGCCGCTCGCGAATCGCTTGAAACTCCGTAGTAAGGCCCGTATCGCCGCTGAAGAACACCGCGTGCCGCTCGCCGCGTATCACGAATGACGACCAGAGTGTCGCGTTGCGCGAGCGCAGCGTGCGCCCGGAAAAATGCTGCGACGGTGCGGCGTGGATCGTCAGCCCACGCAGCGCATGCGATTCCCACCAATCGAGCTCGGTGATTCGACGCGGTGCAACACCCCACGCCTCGAGGTGAGCACCCACCCCGAGTGACGTGACGAACGGCACATCCGATTTGGCGAGCGCGCGGATGGTCGGGTAGTCGAGGTGGTCGTAGTGGTCATGCGAGATGACGACCACATCGACGCTCGGCATGGACTTCAGCGCAACGGGCACCGGCTGATAACGCTTGGGCCCGGCAAGCGCGAGCGGCGATGCCCGCGGTCCCCAGACCGGATCCGTCACGACACGGTAACCGTCAATTTCCAGCAGGACCGTGGAATGGCCCAGCCAGGTCGCGCGCAGTCCGGTCTCCGGCTGGCGCCGCCAAGTCTCCAGCGGATTCTCGGCCGGCAGCGGATGGGCCGGCCAGCGCCGGCGATCGCCGCCGCACATGAAATCGACAAGCGACGGCATCGGAACGTCCGGGTCGCGCAATCCCGGCAGCATCGGATGAACATTTCGGAAGCCGTCGCCCAACCAGCGCGATGAAGCTCTCATGCGCTCGAGTCGCGCGCCCTCCGCCTTCGCGCCAAGAGATTTCACGGACCCGATATTACTCGGTAACCGCGCGGTCCAGATTGAGTCCGGCATCCCGATTCACAAATTCCTACTCGCACCGACAATGCAAGTGGACAGACCACTAGGCCAGGTTCGAATAGTCTTTGTGGATGGCGGGACTTCTATCAGACGCCGTGGCGTGCATAACGCCACATCGACTCGTTCGCACGCTGGCGCCTATAAAAGAACATTGGGACGTCCTGACAAACGTCTGCAACCTGATCAATGAACTCGAATCTCGCAAAATGGAGTTCGAAAATATTGGAACTCTCAATAACGAGGACCTTCCGTCGCGGGGCGAGTTCTTCCTCACCTTGACCGTTCGAGGCGACAGCGGCGCCTCAGTGACGAGCATGGGACTCGAGAATGGGAGGCTTTACATGCTTCTCAGCAACGATGCCCACTCGTCTGAGCTCGCAGTACTAGATCTGGATTCGGAAGAATTATCAGCCGCATGATGAATGCTGGCGCGTGCTCCGCGTCCTCGACACCGTCGGACTGCGCACATCCACGTCAGACAAGCTCTCCCGTCTGTGAGGCGCGACTGCGGGATTGGCAATTCGAAAGCGCATGTTGTGTCATTGCAGCCGACCCGACGACAACGTGAAGGAGATCTCTGCAATGAAAATTCGTCACATTTTGATCGCGAGCGTCGCGCTCGCCGCTGGTCCCGCGTTCGCGCAGGACGCCGCCTCCCCGCAGGCCTCTGCGGACTGTGCGTCACTTCAGTCCCAGGTGGACTCGGCCGCTTCCACGGCTTCGAGTGAGCAGATGAGCGCGGCGAAGTCCGCCATCGACGAAGGCAAGAAGCTTTGCTCGGAGGGCAAGACCGCGGAAGGCGCGGCGAAACTGCAGGAAGCGCTGACGACGATTTCGCAGCCGTCATCTTCGCAACAGCCCATGGAGCAGCCGCCAACTGAGCCGCAGCCGCCGGACACTCAGCAGCCGCCGCAGTAAGTTTGATTGGTCACACGTTGAATGGCGGCCGGGGTTACCCGGCCGCTTTTTTTGCGCGTATGCCAATCGTCACGCGTCGCCCATGCGCTTGCGCATCAACTACTTGCGGCGCCTGCAGCGTGCAAGGCCAGCTTTCATTTTTGCCGTTGCCACATTCCGCGCGCGAAAGGCGCTCTGTCACCGTCTCGGTCAACGGCCAAGGGCAACAGGGAATCGTCATCAATTGACCGTCGGACGACCCAATCCCCGTCGGACAAACTCTCCCGTCTGCGATGCGCGACTGGCCAATTGGAGGATCGCGGCGGCAAGGCGCTTCATTGCAAATCGGACCCGACGACAAGGAGAGTTTGCAATGAAGATTCGTCACCTATTGATCGCGAGCGCCGCGCTGGCCGCTGGCCCCGCGTTCACGCAGGATGCCGCCTCTCCACAGGCCTCTGCGGACTGCGCGGCTCTTCAGGCTCAATTTGACCAGCAGGCCTCCACTGCGTCGAGCGACCAGGTGAGAGCCGCCAAGTCCGCTCGCAGCAAGGGCGAAAAGCTTTGCTCGCAGGGGAAGACGGAGCAAGGCGCGGCGAAGCTGCAGGAGGCCATTGACGCGCTTTCGCAGCCTCCGCGCCAACCCATGGAGAAGCCCCGTGAGCAGCAGCCCCCGGACACTCGGCAGCCGCTCACTCAACCGCCGCGGTAAGTTTGGTTGGTCACACGTTGACAGCGGCCGGGGTCAGCCCGGCCGCTTTTTTATCGGCGTAGGAATCGTCACGCGTCGCCGATGCGATTGCGCAGCTTGGCTTCGCGCGCCTGCTCTTCCGGCGTGAAGCCCTCGCCGAAATCCGTCGCTTCGTAATACGGGCGAATCTCGAGATCCGACTCCTCGCCGGGCATCGGGTTCGGGCACTTCTTGGCCCACTCGACCGCCTCTTCAATCGACTTCACTTCCCAGATCCAGAACCCTGCGACGAGTTCCTTGGTCTCGGCGAACGGGCCGTCGATGACGGACCGCTTCGTGCCGTTGAAGCGAATGCGCTTGCCGTACTTGCTGGGCTTCAGGCCGTCGCCGCCCTTCATGATGCCGGCCTTGACGAGTTCCTCGTTATACCGGCCCATCTCGGCGAATAGGTTCGCCATCTTCTCAGGTTGCTTGAACAGCGTTTCCGCTTCGCTGTTCGGCGTGGCCTTCACAAAAACCATGACTTTCATCGGGCGTACTCCTTTGATTGAAAAGGCTACAGGTCAGTCGATTCGCTGAATGGTCGAACCAGCCTCTCCAAGATCGACATTTGCGGCATTTCCCGTCGGGGCGTCCCGTCATCAGCGGCTCCTGGAACCCGCAAGTCAATGATTCACGCGGAGTTTAACGGCCGCACATATCACCGGGCCGGAATCGAATCGTTGCCCCAAGGTCCTATGGCAACTTCGGCGTGCGGGCGGCACATTCGCCCCGGGCGCATGGCCCGGACGCCGAGGCTGATTCCTCGGGCTTCGACGTCGCCTGGGGGAGATACCGCAATGAAATCCATGGCTCATCGCATTCTGGCGATCGTGGCACTCAACGCACTGCTCGCGGCTTGCGCGACGAACCCCGTCACCGGCGAGAGTGACCTGATACTCGTCGGCGAGAGCGAGGAGCTTGACATCGGGCAGAAGCAATACTCCCCGATGCGCCAGTCCGAAGGTGGCGATTACGAGCTGGATCCAGCCCTGACAAGTTACGTGCAGCGCGTTGGCAATCGACTCGCAGCGGTGAGCGACCGCAAGCTGCCCTACGAGTTCAACGTGATCAACAGCTCGGTCCCGAACGCCTGGGCACTTCCTGGCGGAAAAATCGGCGTCAATCGTGGCCTTCTGACGGAGCTCAAGTCGGAATCCGAGCTCGCCGCCGTGCTGGGACATGAGATCGTCCATGCGGCGGCGCGTCACTCGGCGCAGCAGATGAGCAAGGGCATGCTGGCACAAGGTGGCGTGCTCGCGACGCAGCTCGCGCTCGGTAACAGCGCCTACACTGGCATGGCGACGCAAGGCGCCCAGCTGGCATCGGAGATGGTGCTGCAGAAATATGGGCGCGATGCGGAGCTCGAATCCGATAAATACGGCATGAAATACATGAAGCGCGCCGGCTATGACGTGAACGGCGCGGTCACTTTGCAGGAGACCTTTGTCCGCATGAGCGGCAACAAGCAGAGCGACTGGTTCGAGGGATTGTTTGCCAGCCACCCGCCGTCGCAGGAACGCGTCGATGCGAATCGCAAACAAGCGAAAAAGTTGGGGTCGGGTGGCGAGGTTGGCGCGGAGGCCTACGCGGCCGCGATGGCGAAGACCCTGGCTGCAAAGCCGGCGTATGACGCATACGACGAGGGACGCAAGGTGCTCAGCGAAAAGCAGCCTGACGTTGCGCTCCAGAAAGCCGAGCAGGCGATCAAGCTCGCGCCCGGCGAGGGACAATTCCATGCGCTGAAGGGCGACGCCTACATCCAGCAGAAGAACCTTCCGGCAGCGACACAGGCCTTCACCAGTGCAATAGAGAGAAACAATTCGTATTTTTACTATCCGTTGCGCCGGGGGCTCATCGCCGAGAACCAGGGCAAGGACGAGAGTGCGCGGCGCGACCTCGAGACTAGCGCCCGGCTATTGCCGACCGGAATTGCGGCCTATGCGCTCGGCAATATCGCTTCAAGGGCGAACGACCTCGATTCGGCGAAGAAATACTACACTGCGGCGGCAGGAGCGGGAGGCGAAGTCGGAAAGGCAGCCGAGCAGGCACTGGCCCGGCTGAACGCACAGCAGAACCCGGCCCAGTAGTACAGTACCAGGGCCGCATGGAGAATTTATGAGCGACGACATGCCCGATTTTTCGAACGTCAAAGGAGGCTCGAGCTCCACGGCCACGAAGGTCTATGTCGTGGTGGCGGGCGACAGCCTGTCAAAAATCGCCAAGCGCGAGTATGGCAACGCGAAGGAGTGGAACAGGATCTTCGAAGCCAACAAGGACATCCTGAAGGATCCCGACAAGATTTTTCCCGGCCAGACACTCAAGATCCCACCGCAGTGATGCCGCGTCCACAACCCAAGGAACGAGAGCGATGGAAAACAGAATCCTTTGCACGTTGATCGTCTCAACGGCGCTGGTGCTGGTGGCTTGCGGCAAGAAGGAAGAGCCGAAAACCTCCCCGACGCCCGCTCCCGCACCTTCCGTCCAGCCCGCGCCGGCGCCGGCGCCGGCCGGCGTCACGGTCTCGAGCTTGACGACCGGCTCGGCTGTCAGCGCCGACAACAAGCTGAGCGTCGCGACCGAGACGTTTGCCAAGACTGACACGATGTATGTCTCGGTGGATACGACCGGCAGCGGCACGGCGAATCTCGCCGCCAAGTGGACCTACCGCAAGGGCGATAAGGTCGCCGTAGTTAAGGAAGACAGCATGACCGTCAATACCACCGGCCCTGCGACGCACGAGTTTCACGTGAGCAAGCCGGATGGCTGGCCCGCGGGCGACTACGAGGTCGAAGTGATGCTGGACGGCCAGTCGGCGGGCTCTAAAAAGCTCACTGTGAAGTAGAGCGTCTTCGAATCTCGGCTTCAGGTATAATGGATCGGTCTGGTGATTCCCTAGTTCTGTCTTGCCTGGCTCGATTCGCCCATTCGGCGCGCTTTCCGACTCAGTCCAGCCACCACGAAAAGCATCTCCGAACCAGCAAGTGGAAATCCGCTAGCTGCCATCTTTCTTAATATGAGTATTCCAAGTGACCAAGCTATTTATCGGCAACCTTCCTTTCTCCGCGACCGAGCAATCAGTTCGCGCCCTGTTCGAGCCACACGGCACGATCGAGTCGCTCGCCCTCATCAATGACCGGGACACGGGTCGTCCCCGCGGTTTCGGCTTCATCGAGATGCCTAGCGCCGATGCGTCCAAGGCCATGCAAGCGCTGAACGGCAAGGACTTCGAAGGACGCGCCCTCAAGGTGAATGAGGCCCAGGCGAAGGAGCGCACCGGCGGCGGTGGTGGCGGCTACCGGAGCAGTGGCGGCAATCGTTACTGATCTGAATTGAGAACCAGCGACAGGCCAAGGTGAAAGCCAATTACTGTGGCTATCATCGTTGGCCTGTCGGCTGTGGTGAAGCTGGAGCGGAGTGCCCGCTAAAGTAATTTGAAGGTTGCGAGGATAGTTCCATGCCTATCGTGTCCCGCACCGCCCGTTCAGTCCGCGAACAGCAACGCGAAAAGTCGATGCGCAAGCGCGAGGCCGCCGGCACGCTGGCAACCGCATTCCCGCGCACCGAGCTGGTCCATATCCATCTTCAATTCATATCGAAGAATGGCCCGGTGCCCGCGGCACGGAGTCACGCGCTGTATCCCTCAGCGCAGGCGTATTTCGAGTTTGCCTGCCCGCATGGTGACTGTGACGGCAGCATCGACCTCAACGCCATTGCAGCTCCGTTTCTGCGCAGCTTCAGTGCTCAAGCTAACGGCACGCTGCATTGTCCCGGCACTCGCACGGCCGATGGAGGCGTTCGTCCTCATTGCAATCTGCGCGTCGACTACTGGATGGTGGCCCGCTATCAATCTGCCACCCGGGCCGCGCGCTAGACGAGCGTTCCCAGGACTTTAGTAATACTCGATCCTGGTCTCAACGCGTCGATCACGCGCTCGCGAATACCCCGCTCCGGGATGTTGAATACGGACACCGTGTCGCCAAACTGAATGCTTTGCGTGTAAAGCGAGACCCTGCTTCCTGAACAAAACACATTCTTGATCGTCGCGTCGCGCATGTCCGGCCTGCGCCGAGTGCTCGTAACAGAGTGTGACCACGTCGAAGGCTCACCCAGGACATCTCGAAACGTTCTTTGAGCCATGACCACATCCTCGCGATTTCAACGGGAAGTGCAATTGTTGCTCAATCTCACGGTGCGCCCAAACGAGGCGAATAGCGAGCTATTTTCCCAATTGGCCCGCCCTCACCTACCATTTCGACAAGACTCGCCGCATCACGCCGAATGAGGATGCAGCCCTACGCCACCGGTCCCCGTCGATCAGCTCATTATGCCTGGAGGCGCGTTTCGCAGCGGCTCAGGTCCCGCTGGTTCGGGGTGACCGAGCCGCAGTCCGGAAGTGAATTGGATCCCTGAGATTCTGCAGCTCTCGATAATAGTAGAGCGGGCTCGGCCTCCTCCCCCTGAACGTCAACCTTCTCAGAAATGCAATTTCGTCCCTTGTGACATTGCCGCTGAGCGCGACGTCTCGCAGGAACTCAGCCAATCCGGGCTCGTCCTTGGAAGGGTCGTCGATTTCGCGCTCGACGAATTCCAGTTTCATCAGATACCCAGGGACCAGCCTTTGGTTCAGCACGATTTCCATGCTGAAGGTCAAAAGGTCGATGTTCCAGGACTTCAGCAGCGGATTCAGGAACGAAACGCAGTTCTCGGCTGATACGTTAAAGACATCCGTGTCCAGGAACTCGAGGATCTTGACACGCGTCTGCTTGTAGCTCCGGCCGCCGGCCCGGGCCACTTTACGCAGCCATTGTTCGTTGTCGAGCTCGCGGCGGGCAATTCCCTGGATTACATCCAGCAACCGCTGAGTAATGAAGCGCTCGAGCTCGCTGAATGGTTGTCGCTCGAAAATCTCCCGGACCTGCTGCCGGCTGTCAGCCGCGCATTTGCGCAGCACGAGTTCCCGCACTTCGCCGAACAGCGGTGCAGGCGGCTCTTCGAGGCCGCGCCTCAAGTGCTCTGTTCGCTGTGCCCGTGCCAGCTTTGACAGCTTTCCTGCAGAAAGCTTCAGAAAACCCTCGATTTTTTCGTAGATATCCGTTCGATCCGGCGCAGGCGGCAATTTCTTCCGGCTCAGAAGTTGGGAGACATAGGATTCCGTCACCTCGGCCGCCGCCGCCAGGTCCTTTTGCTCGAAACCGAGCTCTGCGAGTCGGGATCTGATTACGAGGGTGACATCCATGGCGTGCCTTAGTTGTTTACTAAAATTGGTTAACTGAATAGAGTATTTTTAATATAGATTGACAAGTCAAGTTAAGTGGCAGAGTATGCGCACAAGTACTGAAAGGGCCCTCCGACATTGGAACCAGTCTTACGGCATGTCCTCTCAGCCCATCTACCAACAAGGAGAAGGACATGTATGCACGCTGTGTAACCGTGAAGCTCACGCCAAAAGGAAAGGCGGAGTTCACCAGCAAGCTGGAAGCCGAGATCATCCCCCTGCTGCGTAAGCAGAAAGGATTCCAGGATGAGCTCACCTTCATTTCCCCGGCCCGTAACGAGGCCCTGGCAGTGAGCCTTTGGGACAACAAGGACAGCGCGGAGACCTACCACCGCGGTGCCTTCGTCGAAGTGACCAAGCTCCTGTCGAAGCTGGTCGAGGAAACGCCGCAGGTTGAATCCTACGACGTCGCCAATTCCACCATGCACAAGATCGCTGCTGCTCTCAAGGCGGCGTAAAGTCAGTTGTTTTTTCGCGCGCGCGGCGGACGGGGCCAGGCCCCGTCCGCAATTAGTGCTGCCGCGCCGCTTACCTTGCAAACGGAGAATTCCCATGTCAATCCAGTATCGGTTAGCCACCTGTGCGGCATTCGCCACACTCGTGTGCATGAGCTTTGCGGCCCTTGCGAGTGATCACGCCTATGCTCAAGGGCCAGTCGTCAACGTGTCGAGGATCCGAACGGTTGACGGCAAGTTTGACGATTACGTGAAGTGGCTCGACTCCACGTGGAAACAGGAACAGGAAGCCGCCAAGAAGGCGGGTTACATCGTCGGCTACGAGGTGCTCACGGTCGAGCCGCGCGAATCCGATGATCCGGACCTGCTCCTGAGGATCACTTACAAGAACTGGGCCGCTTTGGACGGAGCGTTGGCGAAAGGTGATGACATCACCAAGCAGGTGCAAGGCTCCGTGGCCGCAGCCAACCAGGCGCAGTTTGAGCGCGCCAAGTTGCGGACCGTACTCGGCTCGACGACGATGCAGGTGCTCGAGCTGAACTAGAGCTGTAGTTCGACCATGACAGTGTTGATGAAGCCGGACCGCGCGGTCCGGCTTTTCTTTAGGTTACGGCTGTGACGTGGCCCGTATGCGTGGCGATCGACACTGGAGCGGTCTTGCCCCCATGCCGGCAACTGCTAGATCGCGAGCAGGCAGGCCGCGTCCACGTTCATGCCGGTTCTCAGGACCCTGGCCGCTCGCCTCTTGAGGTCCCGATTCTCAATGCGAAACACCGAGTGAGTCGGTCCACTCGCAGCGCCTCGCGTTGAGATGGCGAGGCCGTCTGTAGAGACGACAACTTCGCTAATCCACGCCCCGTTCATGTCCGCTTGCATGCTGGTCCCGGAAAATGAGAAATCGGGCCAAGTGTTGGGGAGGCCGAGAACGTCCCCGATTGTCGTTCGTGTCGTCTTCATCCTGAAGGCTGAATTTTTCCGAGGCTCTCGTCCAGGACCGCTAGCGCCCGCTGCAGGCGGCTGCGGTCAGCCCCATGCATCACCCCGGTGGCTTGCAGACTGCGCAAGAATGCAACTGCCAAGAGCGGGGTCAGGCCTTTCGCACGCAACTTCGAGATGAGATTTTGCTGACGGGCGATGCGGTGCTCACTCTCGGCGAAGTACTGGTTAGCAACTTCAAGTTGGTCGAGAAGCATCGACCTATCGTGGCCACCTACGAAGGCGGCGCTGTCGATCATTGAACATTCTGTTCCGGTAGTCTGAACGTCAATGTCCAACGGTATTGCTCCGCCATCGTCGTCCCAGCGCTCCTGCGCTTCACGGTTCAGGGCTTTATCCAGAACTACACTTTTTACCACTGGAACCTCGCGCTTCGACGGGCAAAGGAATGACCATCCTTACCCACGGTGCGCCTAATGCAGGCAAATAGCGAGGCATTATTGGAAGCGAATCGCCCGCCACGGCGGGCGCAGCAATAGATCCGGTGATCACGGAAGTTTGTCCTTCAGGCGCAGGTTACATATGACTACGTCAGCGCGAATCGCGCACGCGGAACTCGAAATTGCGATAGAATGCGGTCCAATGACGACTGGGCATTCGCGTGCCCAGAACTTCGATTGCTCCTCCCACTCACACCCAAATCAATCGCGTGGCGCCGGCCAGCGCGAGATCTGCCGCAGCCAAAAGGAACAGCATGTTCAGCAATAGAATCTATCGCGGGATGCCGACGATCGTGCTTCTTGTCGTCGCGGCAATCATCGAATTCATGGCAATACATGCGTTCGCCTAAGGCGAGGTGCAGGATGACCAGAGATGAGCGAACCAGATTTGCGCAAGATGCCGAGCTATGCAATCCGCCGGATCTGAGCGGATTTGATGTCCGAACCATTCACGGAATGACCCGCATCGTGCATAGCTTCAAAGCCATCCTGCATGAAGATGAGATATTGCTGGCGTTGAGAACCGACAAAGAAACGCAATTTCTCAGACTCAATCCCGAGGTAGTGAAGAGCTTGGGATTGTTATTTCTGGCGACTGGAGTTCGTCAGAAATGGTTTTCTGTCGAAATCCCTAACCTGCAAGTAAGTCGAGCGGCACATTAGCGATGCCGACCATGATGGCGATTCTCTAGATTTTTTGTCGCCACGGTCGAATTGAGTCCAGCTGGAACCGCAGCGAACGGAACCATACGCTGAATCCGCGCATCCCAGAGCCGGAGCCGCGCCGATCGCAAGCTCGTCCAGAGCGTCAAGCGCGGAACTCGTTGCAGCCTCGAGTGCGAATTGAAACACTCGCGCAGCCGATAGTTTGGAATGCGGGTTGCCAGATGATGCAGGTGGTGGAAGCCAATGTTGCCACTGAACCAGCGCAGGATCGCCGGTAGATCGTAGTAGGAGCTGCCTGCGACGGCGGAATCGTGGATTGTCCAGACATTGCTCCTGGCCCAGTAGGCGCTTTCGTATTGGTGCTGCACGTAAAAGAGCCAGATGCCGGCTGCACCCGACAGGAGCGACACCGGTAGCTGTACGAGCAGCACGGTCCGCCACCCGAGCACCAACGAGAGTGCGACGAAGACCAGCACGAGCGCGGCATTGTTTGCCCAGATACTGGTCCATTCTTTACGACGCGAGCGCGGCAGGTTGAGCGGCAAGCGATGCTTAAGTACGAACTGGAACAGCGGACCTAAGCCGAGCAACACGGGTATGCTGCGGTAGAAGCGATAGCCAGCGCGCCGCCACCGCGACGCCGCCGCATACTCGTCCACGGTCAGAGTGACGATGTCTCCGAGCCCGCGTCGGTCCAGATTGCCCGATGTTGCATGGTGCACCGCGTGCGTGTGTCGCCAGTAGGCATACGGCGTGAGGGTCACGACACCGAGCACGCGTCCGACCGCATCGTTCAGGCGCCTGCTGCCAAAGAATGAGCCATGGCCGCAATCGTGCTGAAAGATGAAGAGACGCACGTAAAGCCCCGCGACAGGAAGCGCCAGCAGGAGCGTCAGGCCATAGTTCCAACCCAACCGCACGCAAAAAGCCATGCCAATCCAGCCTGCAATGAACAGCAGGCCGGAAGTCACCAACTGGAACCAGGCGCGACGATCGTCGGCCCGCGCAAAGTGCGCGACGAGCTGGTGCAATGACGGTTTTTCTACCTCGCGATCGGCAAGGCATCTATCAGTCATATTCACGGCGGGGATCACGAGCCATCGCCTGGCTATCAGAATTCCAAAATAGTCTATACCAGCGGATGTGCGCCGGTCTGTAGGGTAGAGATCTTATTATCCGTCGGACGGCGATCCAAAGGACGCTGCGCGGGCGATGGTAGCGGGCGGCTCAGTTTGAAAAAGGATTCAGCCCGTAGACGGAGCCAGCCAGGTCATGATTGGCTGCACGCGCCAGCTTTTGTTTCTGGCCTATTACGGAGATTTCTAATGAATCTGCGAGATACGAACGAACTTAAGCGGCTCTATACCGGGCTCGCAATGCAAGCGCTTATACGGCATGACCAGCTTCTGCAAAGGGACTTTGACGAGATCGGAAAACGGGCTGTGGCGATTACCAAAGCAACGATCAAGGCAATGGACGCGGACGAAGGATTCAGCCCTATACAGTAGGCCCAGCGGGAGGTCGTCGCGGCAGGTACCTAATCGGTGCGCGTGCGTTGCATAGCCCAACTGAATTAGCCTAGGTGGTGCCGCATCTGCACCAGCGAAACGAAGCTGCCGGAAAAACATATAGTCCGGCAACTTCGCTCACCTCGATGTCACTTCGCGAAAGCGCGTTAGATAATCATTTCGACGCGACGATTCTGCTGCCGTCCGCTCGCCGAGGTGTTATCCATGACCGGCTCGTGCTCGCCTTTTCCTGAAGCCGTGATGCGCTCCGACGCGATGCCTTGCTGGATCAGGTACGATCTTACCGAGTTCGCCCGGCGCAGCGACAACCCGTCGTTGTAGTTATTGCTGCCTACGTCGTCAGTGTGGCCCTCGATCTGAACATTCCTGCCCGGGTTTTGATTAAGGAAGGTCACAAGCGGATTCAAGCCTTCCTGCGTACCGACCCTTAAGTCAGCTCTGCCGCTTGTAAACAACACATCCGCCATATCCGGGTCGATGGCGGGCTCCGCTTTGACCGAATCCACCGATGCTGTCGCGGCAACCGGTTCCTGCGAAGCGGACACGATCTGCGCCGTCTGCTCAACCGGTGCACCTGGTTCCGTAGCTACGGCAAAACGGCCTTCCGCCATATACAGGTCCAACTGTCGACCGTGCGGGAGATCCGAGAATCGAACCCTACGACCATCGATGAGCACGCGCTGCTCCGGCGCCGGCATCAGCGCCAGCTGACCCATGGAGAGGCCCCTGCGGTTATCGACGGTGGTAACAATCGAGCCATCCTGGTTCATCCGAAGGAACTTGCCAGTGAAACGCGCCCACTTGGTGCCATCGGAAATCACGACTTCCTGACATGCATTCGCAATGCGCGGATACTGCGCTAGCAGGTTTCCTTCCCAGTTGACCTCCGCGCAGGAGGCCCTGCTGATTTTCGCGTTGTCCGTAACTCGGGTTTCAAGTTGCTGCGCGGATACCGCCATGGTACCGCTGAGGGATGCCAGTGCCACTGCCACTGCCACCCTGATGCTGGTCGAACTCGTCATTCCATTCTCCTGAGGTTGTCTTCGTACATTCAAAATCCTTCTTTGTCCTGCAGGAATGCCTCGATTGACATTCCACGCAGGTGCCGGCGCATCTTTCATGCGCGTACACGCAAACTCGTCGCACGAGGAGTGCGACGTGAATAATTCTGCCGTCGGGGTGAGCCGAATCGTCAGGACGGGCTGACGCTCGGTCGAGTGTCGCGGCAGGTCTCGCTTCGGAGGCCTGCCGCTGTGAGCGAATGCGTCACAGTGCGCTTAAACCGGCAGGAAGTCACGCGTTAACCGCATCCGTTAGAACGGGCATCGCCGGAGAACCCGTGGCCGAACGCCACTTACTTGGTTGCGGACGCAGTGCAGCGCCAGTCTTGTGCACCGCTAGGCTGGCATCCTACGCGCGGGTCAGCAGCGTGCCTATGGTGGCGGCTGGGTGAGGGGCATCTACTCGCTCCAATAGTGGTTATGCCAGGGAGTACGCCATGAACTTGATCATCTGGTTGATCGTGGGAGGGGTTATCGGATGGATAGCCAGCCTCATCATGAAGACCGACGCACAGCAGGGACTGGTCCTGAACGTGGTCGTCGGAATCGTTGGAGCCTTGATAGGTGGATGGTTGATTTCGCCGCTGGTCGGTGCGGGTACGGTCAATCAGGGCGATTTCAGCCTGGCAGGCCTCCTCGTCTCGCTCGTCGGCGCCATTATCCTGCTGTTCATAGTCAACCTGGTTCGTAGGCGCGCTCCGCGCTAGCGCCGCCAGACGCTAAATTTAGTAGGGGACCAGGTGCTCCTCTGCCTTGCGTCGGGGGGACGGAGAAAATTTTCGCACTTGCGGCGCTCGTTTACGTCACCCCTCGGCCGACTCGAGGTCGACGTCAATTTCATGCGCCCTAGCACTAGCGTCTGCTGATTCCACCAGACAACCTTTCCGTGGAACTGATCCAGTAAGGTCGGGAAGCTGGCGCGCCCGTCGAGATTCGAACTTCCGGCCCCCTGGTTCGTACGAAGATCGAACGCTTTTAGGTATTTTCTAAATCAACGACTTGCAGCGCTTGCCGATTAGTTGTCCAGCATGACCAAGTCACAATCACGGCACACCCAATTTGAGCTGGTCACGTTGGCGGCGCGATCGGTGAGAAGTTAATGGCCAGGGGCGGATTCGAATCACCGACACGCGGATTTTCAGGACTTGATGAGGTCAACCTGAGCCACCCAGAGACCGTCCAACAGACTGATCTGCCTTAAATCAAAACCGCCTCGAGTTGGCTGGAGCGTTCTCCGGTTGGCTCAGGGCGGTTGCTTTTTCGGTTGCCGCCGCCCGCAACACCCCAACGCAGTTCCTATTGCGCGCCCGACCAGTCCGGGTGCAGATTTCTCGCTCAGTCGCCTAAGAAGCGTACAAATAGGGAAGAACCATGCATAGGCTGATCACGGCGCTAATCGCAACGTTCAGTCTCATTCCGATCACGTCGGCTGCCTCGCCCGAGCGCCCGAATATTGTTTTTGTCCTGATGGACAACTTGGGTTATGGCGAAGTTGGAGCTTACGGTGGTGGCATCACGCGCGGCGCACCAACTCCCCGGATCGACCGACTGGCCACGGAAGGACTGCGGCTTACCAATTTCAATGTCGAAGCGCAGTGCACGCCGAGCCGGTCCGCATTCCTGACGGGCCGCTTTGCGATCCGCTCAGGAACTCACTCCGTCCCGCTTCCCGGCTTGCTCGATGGCTTGACACAGTGGGAAGTGACGATCGCCGAGTCGCTGTCCGCCGCCGGCTATGCCACGGGCGCATTCGGCAAGTGGCACCTGGGCAGCTCGGAGGGGCGACTCCCCAACTCGCAAGGCTTCGACGAGTGGTACGGAATCCCCCGAACTACTGATGAGTCGATGTTCCCCTCGCAGCCCGGTGCACGGGCGGCAGGGATCCCCTTCATGCACGTCATGGAAGGCCGCAAGGGCGAGACCAGTCACGAAATTTCCGTGTATGACCTCGAACAGCGGCGCCAGATCGACGAGCAGATCGTTGCGCGAACAATCGATTTCATGAAGCGCTCGGTTCACGCGGGCAAGCCTTTCTATGCGTACATTCCCTTCACGCTCGTTCACGTGCCGGCGCTGCCGAGTGCGTTGTTTTCCGGCAAGACCGGCAATGGCGATTTTGCGGACTGTCTGGCCGAAATGGATGCGAACGTGGGCCAGCTACTCGATGCGATCGATCAACTGCGGATTCGCGAAAACACCATTGTCGTCTTCACCAGCGACAACGGACCCGATCCGACGTTTCCCTCGCAGGGGACATCGGGTCCGTGGCGAGGCTATTACTTTACGCATATGGAAGGCTCACTTCGCACGCCCTTCATCATCCGTTGGCCCGGCCACATATCATCCGGCCGCGTCAGCAATGAGATCGTGCACGCCGTTGACACGTTTACGACCCTCGCGCGGATCGCGGGCGCTTCCGTACCGCAGGATCGTCCGATCGACGGCGTCGATCAAACCCAGTTCTTGCTCGGGCGCTCCGACACGTCGGCGCGAGAAGGATTCCCGGTATACGTCGCCGACCGGATGGAAGCGGTCAAGTGGAAGAACTGGAAAATAGCGTTCTACGAGGAGGAAAGAGACTGGTGGTCTCCGCCAATCAAGATGGGCGTGCCGAAAATCTTCGACCTGTACAGCGATCCCAAGGAGGAGTTCGGAGCGACGTTGACGGCCAACGCGTGGGTCGCCGGTCCGATGATGAAAATCCTAGCGGAATTCGAGCAAAGTCTGAAGAAGGACCCGCCCATTGCGCCCGGTACGCCGGATCCGTACGTGCCAAAACGGTGAGCCTGCACGAGATTGTC
>Ga0075433_10001733_pt1 | contig 16277 bp, 12 predicted proteins | sample RhiMethybrSRZTD2_FD_75299 | JGI IMG/M metagenome (GOLD analysis project Ga0075433, IMG submission 75299) | Populus rhizosphere microbial communities from Tennessee, USA - Rhizosphere MetaG P. TD hybrid SRZTD2 | ecosystem: Host-associated > Plants > Roots > Rhizosphere > Soil | place: USA... | reverse complement strand
CGACTGAAACAGGCGCTTGAGCGGCGGGTCGTCCGGCGCGGCGGTTTCGAGATCGTGCAGTTGCGCCAGCACATGCGCCAGGGCGGCGGTCAGGTCGTTGGGCTGCGGTTGGATGTGCGGGTAGTAGGGCGGCGAGAAAAAGACGATGATCGCCGGCCCTTTGAGCCCAGCCTCGCGCACCAGATCGGCCACGATCAGCCGGCTGATCTCGCGCGAATCGCCGGCGTCGGCCAGATGCGCCGCCAGCGCTGCGGCGGGAGGTAGCTGCGCTGCGATGCCAGTGCGGATTGTGTGGACTCGCGCGCTCAACCACGGCTCGAACGGATCGTCGCGCGAGTCGTCGGTCGCTTCCGGCCAGTCATGCGCCGCGCGCACCCTGCGGCAGAGGTCGGCGAAGCTGAGCACCACGCCGGTTTGATCATGCCGCTGGGTCGGCAGCTGGCCCTTGAAGCGCTGCGCCTGCGTGGTCCGCACGGCGAGCGCCGCCGCCAGCGCGCCCTGAGCCTCGGCGATCATGCATTCTAGCGCCTGGCCCGGCGAACGGCTGTAGGTCAGCCAGTTGACATAAATAAACGCTTCAGCCGTCGTCTGTACATTGTAGGTGCTCTTGAGGCCGCGCAGCTTGAGCGTAATCGGCGGCAACGCCACTTCGTCGGGCGTCTCGGCGGCGGCCGGCCAGCTGTCGCACAGATCGACGTTGAGGTTCAACCGTCGCACCAGCTCTGCGGCGACCTGGTTGGCGTCCAGACCACGAAACGGCTCGGCCACATGCGTCGCGTCGCCCAGGATATAAAATGAAGGCAGCAGCTTGCCGACCACGCCGGTGTAGATATAGCGCTCGGATTCGTCGGTGCCGCGCGCGGTTGTGTAGTCGGTGTTGATCACGCCTAGGTAGCGCAATCCGTGTTCCTGGCGCAGCGCGAGCAGCCGCGGTACGGCCGAGAGGATGCCCGCCGATTCGTTTTCTTCGTCCGGGCAAGCTAAAAAGAGCAGGTTGCCCGCCAGCCGCGCGCGATCGCGCCAGAGCTGGCGCATCAGGGCGATGTGGATTGCGACGCCGCTTTTCATATCGGCGCTGCCCCGGCCGAACATCCAGCGCCACCCGGCCGTGTCGTCGTGCTGCTCGGTCAGGTCGCTGAGCACCTGCGCTGCCTCGGGCCGCTGGCGATCATCAGCGCGTAGTGTCGCCAGCAGCGCCGCCCGGAGCTGCTCTGGCGCAAACGCGATCGCGCCGGTTCCTGCGGGATCGATGGCTTTGAATTCATCGACGCCGACGATGTCATAATGGCCCATCAAAATGATGGTTTTGCCATCATTCGCGGGGTGCTCGCCGCGCAGCAGGCAGGCGATGCTGTGGCGACCGTCGCCGGTGGGCCAGCATTCGGGATGCAGCTCGGGCTCTTGGTGCAGCAGGGCGGCGATATGCTCCGCACAGCGGTTCTCGCACGCGACATCGGGGCTGATGGTGGGGATGGCGACCAGCGCTTCGGTGATCTGACGAACCTCGTCGAACCAGCGGTTGCCTGCAAGCGGACTCGTCATGAGCGCGTCCCCTGAAACGTGAAACGTGAAACGTGAAACGCTGGTTGAGTGTACGTTTCACGTTTCACGTTTTGGCCCTCGTTGGAGTGGTTTAAATCCGCGCATCCCTAATGTATGTGGTTGCCCGTCCCGCTGTTCACTGGCGTGCGGGCCGGCGGCGGGTTGTAGATCACGCGCGGGTCGAGCACATGCACGCCGGACGGCGGTCTTACGCCCGGTCCATAGGTGAAGAAATTGTCCCAAGGGCTATAGTGCGTGTAGTAATTATCGTTATGCTTGATGCTGCCGTCGGGCATCCTAACGGTACGGAGGTAGGTCACGTCCATGCCGGGTCGCCCGTGGACTAGCTGCCTGACCACACCAGCCGGCAGCGCTTTGTCATATTGCCAGGTCGCCACCGATGGGTTGACGACATTCCTGGTGAACGGGCCGGTATAGCTGGTCGTTCGGCCATCGCTAGTCCCCCAGACCTCGAACGTGACGGTCGCGGCCTCAGGGTTGGTCGAGGTGGTGAAGTAGACCGGGCCGGGCGTGTCGTTACGCCAGCGAAAATCGGTGCCTGGGCTATAGACCGTGGCATCGAAGCCCAGGATATTCTCATAGAAATAGACGATATAGCTGTGTCCAGATCGGCGGGTGATCTCCATGCCGGCGTTTGACACCGCGCGGAACATTGTGGTCGAAACCTGGCACAGCCCGCCGCCGATCACTTTCTCGAGCTTGCCGGCGACGATCGCGTAGCCCTCGACGAAGCCAGCCGCCTCGGAGAAGTCGCCGCCGCTGAGGAAGGAATACTCCTGACCCGGCTGCACGACCACGCCGTCGAACATCGCGGTAGCGATCGCGATATTCTGGCGCCGCTCGCTGATCGAGGTTGCGAAGCCAGTGATCGACTTGCCGAGCAGCACCAGCGCGGGCACCGCCGCGCTGGCCGCCTGGGCCGCTGGCCGCTCGGCCATGAACTGCCGACCAAGCTGGCCGAGTTGAACTTCGTAGGGCGTGCCAATGTTTTCGGGGTGCAGCTCGAAGCGCGCACGCTGGAAATATTGCACCAAGTAGGGCTGATTGTTCTGCGGGCTAACCTCGGTCAGCTCCTCCGAGATCGGGTACCCGAAGGCTGCCAGCCCGCCCCGGCCCTGCCAGAAGCCGAGGAACGCGCCGCCGAGCGAATGGCCGCTCTCTGGAAAGAAGGTGCGATCGCCGCCTGGGCCGCTAGACAGCCACTGGAACGCCGGCTCGGCGCGGCCTTCGGTGAAGTGCGTGCCGAGCAGCGTCAGCGAAACGTAGAACGCCGGTGGCAGCTCGGGATGCAGCTCGAAGCGCGCACGCTCGAAATACTGCACCTGCAAGCCATCCTCGCTGAAGACCTCGGTCAGCGGCAGGCCGAAGATGTCCAGCCCGCCATGCGAGTCGTAGAAGCGCTTGATTTTCAAACCGATGTTGTGCCCGGTCTCGGGGAAATAGGCGAAACCGGGGTTCGCAGCCGGGCCGGGAGCGGACGGTGCTACGGCGTGGGCCGGCGGAACCGACCAAAATAGCGTGACAATCAGGATCAATGCAGCGCAGAGCGATGGGCGTTGTAGCATACAAAACCTCGTGTTACAGGGGTAACAGGTGCTGAAGAAGCGGATTGCACTATCAGGGGCTGCGAAGAACACATATGTGAGCTGGTGTCATCCCGCGGCCTGGACTTTTTTCGAGCGGCTGTCTTGTCCGGCGATCATTGCCGGGCACACGGAGTATAGCACAGGTGCGCCCGTGCGCCAAATTGATACTAACTCTATACACATACGCGACGCGGGGAGGGCAGCATGGCGGCACTACCCCTGACCGACTTGAGGTCGCAGCGATCTCATATGGAAGTAGTACAACTACTGATATGGATCTTTGAAACCGAACAATGAAAACATAAAATAAATCCAAGAGAGCCGAGCAGGTGTGGAATAAATACATCGACGGTATTCACTTTCAAACTCCAAGATGAATATGCGAAGATGTTCTAAATTTCACCATACAGCATAAACAGATAAAATAATGCCTAAAAACAATCCCAACCTTAAAGCAATACCAGCAATCACACCTCTCAGTTGTGCTGTTTGCGCAGGAGGTAATTTATTGAAAAGATAGAGCATAGTAAATATAAAGCATAAGCCTACAGACAAAATAATTTGTAAGGATAAATACCATATATTTATTATATCCTTATAAAAAGGAGACAATAATACGAAGGGAAAAAGGGTTGATAATGATATAATGAATGACCAAATCACAACAATAATTAACTCCTGACTTCCATATTTCAGTCTCAAAGACTCCACATAATCTCGAAATCCACAATCATAAAACATAAACGCACCCAGTCCACCAAATACGGCATATAAAACTGTTGCGGTTATGCACTTTACAATTAAATTCCAATTCGATAAATTATCTCCATAAATAGCCAAAAATGCAAAAATAGCAACAGGGAAAATTGTAACAAATCCCCATATGAATGACCAAAAACCATGAGGCTCATTCCCACTCCCACCCGATTGAAACGGCAAACCCACCAAGACATTTAGTACATTCCACAGCACACCTCCTCCAATCATAGCAGCAACCGCACAGAGCAGAGATCGCCAGTTTGGCTGAACGGAAATGATTATGGAACTAGTTACAACTCCCCCGTTATATGTAACGGCAGATACCGATACTGTCACTTTAGGTAACAAGAGATACCCTAGTCCGACAGCCGCCAGCCCTATCACGAGGTAGAGGCCCATAACTCTCGGCCAGCGAGGAGCATAGCCCGAAGAAATAACTCCTGTATCAGGGCCAACATCCCATGCTATTTCTGGGCGCTGTTCTTTGCCTTTGGCAACCAGCTCTGCGATACGACTACGGCGGTCCAGAAAGGTGACCAATTCACGCGCTTTGCCCTGTTTCCCCTCGCCTATCAGATCATCATAATCGATCTTCAAATTGAAACAGAGGGTCCGCAGTTCTTCCACATTGAAATAATCCGCAAGAATCTGGTACAATCTGATCAAGTGTTCGTGTTGTGACCTCATCACTCCCCCTGAACGGTTACCCCGATGATCTTGTCTCCGGAGATTTGGTCTGCACCTGTCGCGATTCTCGCTGATTGCTTGCGGCTACTAAATCTTCTAATTGCTTGATCTGAGAGGCAAGCTTGTCGATTTCCATCGAAATTGCAGAGTTAACGCTGGAGCCAAACTGGGCTTGCTGCTCCTCCGGTATCCGTTTGCATCTTGTAAGAGTGTTAATAAGCTCACGGTTGTGTTTGTATTCCTCAGCATCCATAGATAGCTCCGTATCGAGAAATGATCAGCCAGCTATAGAGATCAGCGATCAGGAGTGGGAAAATTATATCACAGGAGAGCAGGAGAATCGTCAACTCTCACCGCAGGCAATGGTGAGATAAACGCAGCGCGGCCCAGAGGGTGTCGGCTACACTACATCACTATTTCGTGGCGCTACGCTGGATGCTGCGCACTAACTCCCAAGCTCGCGCAGCACACCTTCGACCGTCCAGCCTTCGCCGCGCAACGCCACGACCTGTGCGGCAGCTTCGCGCGCCTGGTCGCGCCGGTTGCTATGCAGGCAGGCGGCGGTAGCCATCAGGAGCGCACGTTCGTCGCGCGGGTTCACGGCGAGCGCGCGCCGACAATAGCTCAACGCCTCTTCGGTCGCGTCGCGCCCCAGCGCCAGCGCGGCCATCGCGCGCCACGCCGCTGCCAGCCGGCCATCGAGGCGGGTGGCCTGGCTCAGCTCGGCCTCAGCCGTCGCGGTCTCGCCGGCATCACGCGCAAGCAGCCCACGACAGAGCGCGGCGAGCGCCGGGCCGTTCTCCAGCGCCGTGCCGTGCGCTTCGAGCTGCGCGAGACTGCGCACGATCTCGCGCAGCATATGCCCGCCGAGGTCGAGCGGGTCGTCGGCGGCGAGGATGGCGTGGATATACGCGGCGTGCGCGGCGGTCGACTGCGGCAGCGCCTGGATGGCCCGGCGCAGTGGGGCGATCGCTTCGCGCGGCAGGCGCGCGTCGAGATAGCCCTGGCCCTGCTTGAGCAGCGCCGCGCCCTCTGCGGCTGTCGGCTGCTCGCCACGCTCCTCGGCGATCGCGGCTCGTACGCTGTCCTGTAGCTGGCTCAGCGCATCAAGCCGCCCGCCGTCGAGTTGGCCACGGCGAAAGTCGATCAGCAGCATGTCGTACTGCCCACGCTGCTGCGCATCACGCAGAATACGCCGGGCGATCTCGTATTCCTCCAGTCGTGCCGCGCGCTCCTCGCGTGTCAGACCGGTCGCCAGCAGAACCCGGCGCTCGCCGACCAGCGCAGCCGCATCAACATCTTCCGCTGCCGGCGGGTTGGCCTGCTGAAGCAGCGACGCATCCCATGGCAGCTCGGTTTCGTCGAGCCGCAGCAGATCGAGCAGGCCATGATTGGGTGATGGGCCCAGCGCGTTGGGGCGCGATAGCGGCGCGAGCAGGTGCTGCGATGGCAGCCCCAGCAGCGCATAATAATCCACCGGCTCGGTCGCGGGCGGGCCAGAGCCGGGCGGCTCGATCGGGACCGGGTGCGCGATCGGGCGTGGTGTGCTGCAAAACGGACAGCGCGCCACGTCGGGCGGCAGGGGTGCCGAACAGCCAGAGCAGCGGACAACGCCGGCGACGACCTCGGGATCACGCCCGGCGCGCAGATCGTCGTAGGTCCGGCGGAGCTGTGGGTCGGTCAGCACGCGCCCAGCCACCTCCAGCAGGGCCAGCCGACGCGCGGGCGCGGTCGCCAGACTGCTGGAATCGTCGGGGAACAGCACTCGCAGCTGGCGGTAGCGCCGCGCGACCGCGCGTATATCTGCGTCGGGCGCGACTTCGAGCAGCCGGTAAAAGTCGAGCCCGTGCGCGACCGCATCGGCGATCTGCGGCACGCCAAGGTCGAGCCCACGAAAGAAGCCGCGCGTCAGAGCGCCGCACGATGTGCAGATGCCCTCGTCGTCGAGCGGTGCGGCGCAGGATGGGCAAGGATGTGTCATCAAAGTTGAAAGCGAAATAAGAGCTTACCAAGCTGAAGCTGGTCGCCGTCGCGTATGGGCTGGGGCTGCCGGGCAACCAGCTTTTGCGCATTGAGCAGCGTGCCGTTGGTAGTATCCAGATCCTCAGCCATGATCTGGCCACCCTGCACGAACAGGCGCAGGTGACGCCGTCCGACACCATGATCGAGCGCGCCATAGGGCGTGAGATCTATGTCGGGATAGAACTTGCTGACCGGGTCGGCGCGTCCGATGATCGCCTGGGCGCTGTTCGGCAGTGGGATGGCCGTGCCGTTCGTCGCCACAATCAGCTGCGACGGTGCGAGCGCAACCCGTTGTGACACGGGCGGCGTCGGCGGCAGCACCGGCATCGGCTTGGTGGCCGGTGGCCCTGGATCGGGTAGCGGCGGCAGATGCTTCGGCGGCAGCGTTGGCGGCTGGACCGGCGGCGGCGCGGGGATGGGATGCGGCAGCGGATGGCTGCCCGGCGCGGTGGTCGTCGCCTGGGTCTGCGGCGGCGCGACGCTGGCCGGCTGCGGTGGCGGATAGCTCGGCTGGGGCGGCAGGCCGGCGCTGTAGGGCGGCACGGGCACTGGTGCGGTGGATCGCGCCGGCGCGCTGAGCGGCGCACCACAGTTATCGCAGAACGCCTCGCCCGGAATGGCGGTCGCGCCGCACTGTGGGCAGATGACCGGCCCGGCGACCAGAAGCGTCGCGGGTGCGCTGGGAGCCACAGCGGGCGGTGCTGACGGCACAACGATCGGTTGCCCTGGAACCGTCGGGGCCGCCGACGACGGACCAGCGACTGGGACGAGCATCGCGCCGCATTGGTCGCAGTAGCGCGCCGCAGCCGGGTTATCTATGCCGCATTGAGGACAGAAAGGCACGTCGAGACTCCTTTCAGTAATAGGGCTTCAAGAGGTTTGGCGAGGCTTATCGTTCCATAGCACACAGCCAGATCAGTCAGGGCTCGGCCCGATCAGCGACAGATCGTGCTGCCGCCAGCTGCCAGCGCTCTCATCGGCTCGGCGCGCGCCACGGCGCACATGTTCGCCAGTCGGCACGCCGGGCCAGCGCAGCACGACGACCTCCTCGCGCAGCTGCTCGCGCGTGGCGGTCGCCAGCCGGGTGCGAAACAGGTCGATGCTGGACAGCTCATAGCCGAGCGACTGAGCGATGTCGCCCAGCAGCCGGCCGGTACGAATCATAATCCGCAGGTAGGAAGCCTGGTCGCCGACGACATACGCGAGCCGGGCGCCGGGACGTAGGACCGTGCGCAGATCGGCGAGGTGTCGCGCCATCCCGCCGAAGTAGAGCTTCGTCACCCTGGCGTACAGCCGCTCGAAGCCGGATGTTTTGCCAAGCTCGATGCGCCGCGCCTCGATCATATCGGCCAGCCGCTGTATCTCGGCGTTCGCGGCGATCCAGTGATCGTCGTCGTCGCCAGCGTAGACGCTGCGGGTGTTCGAGCGCAGCAGCCCGCGCTTGAGCGCCCGCAGCGCGGCCTTATCGTGGATGAAGCCGAGCAGAACCGACTCAAGCCGCGTCGTGCGCGTGTAGTCCTTCTCATTCGGGTATGGTGGCGAGGTGATCACCGCGTCGATCGAATTGGGCGCGATCACGCCGAGCAGCTGACGGGCGTCGCCGAGGTGGACCGTCGCGGGCGTCGCCGGGCGGTCGCGTAGCTCGCGCAGGTCGTCGGCCATGGCGCGCAGGTTGGCGAGCCAGGGCACCAGCACCGGGGCATCGAGCTGGGCTGGGCCGACCCCAACCTCCGGGCCGAAGCGCAGGTTGCCGATCGACGCGACCAGCGCTCGCGCGAGCGCCAGCCGCTCGTGCTGGTGGTAGCGCTCGTCGTGGCGGCGCTCCAGGCAGTCGAGCAGCAGCAGCGTCTTGTGCAGTGGGAGCGGACTGATCGAGTTCGCCAGCAGCAACTGCGCGCGCTCCGGTGCCAGCTCCCGCAGCGTGGTACTCCCGACCGCGCCGCTGTAGAGCAGTGGATCGTCCTCAAGCCCTTCGGCATCCAGCGCTGCCCGCGCGTCGGCGGCGACCAAGCGCGCGTGGTCGAGCAAACCATCCGGGTCGATGCACCAGTCCAGCTTGACCTGGGCGGCGAATTGGGCCAGCGGGTTGGCCTCGATCCCCACGCTCGGAATGCCAAGCTTCTTACACTCGATCACCGTCGTCCCCGTGCCGCAGAACGGGTCGAGCACGCGCTGGGCATCGTTCAGCCCGAAGCGCTCGGCGTAGTCGCGAACCAAGTGCGGCGGAAAGGAGAGCACGAAGCGGTACCACTCGTGCGCGACATGATCGGCGGGAGCGAGCTTGTTGAAGTTGCTCCTGGCGTTTCTCATCGCGATGGGCTCCCTTAACGACGACCAACGACCGGGCGTACATTCGTCCTTCAGCCAGACCGAGCTGCGAATGTCTGCCGACCTGCACTAGATACGCTGAGATGCGGCGGGTTGTTGCAATATCGTAGCACAGATGCGGCCTGCCGCGCAAACAGGCTGCCCTGCGTACGTGTTCCGTTTTGACGCAAAGGCGCAAAGGCGCAAAGGCAATCTGCCCTTGCTTTGCGTCTTTGCGTTCTCGCGTTTTACTCCAAATCTGAACAGTTACTGCCCTGCGGTTACGGGGCTTTTGCAAAGTCGTCTTTGGTGGGAGTTCGAGGGTGGCGTCCGTTCACAGACGTTTCGGGGGGGAGAACCGGCGGGGCCGCAAGCGCCCCGCCGAAAATCTGCTTTTCTGCGGCCTGCTGCGCCCTAGCAGGCCGCAGAAAGGTGAAGAATGAACCACCCCGGCTAAAAGGATGTACGGCCAACCATCACGTGCTGGTACCGCACCGTTACCCTCAGACCAAGGTGTCTCAAGTACTGTAGCACGGCGACCCTGAATTGTGAATAGGAAGAAGGGCCGGGCGCTTGCCAGTACCTATCTCGACGCTCTCTAGCCCCACAGTCCTATACCATAGCATATCTGAAGCGTGAACCATGAACCGCGAACCGCATCCCCATCACGTTTCACGCTTCACGTTTCACGGAAGAGGCGGGTAGCGCCGCGCGCAGCTCGGCCGCGCGCGCTTCGAGTGGTCGCAGCGCCGCCAGGAGCTGCTCGATCTGCGCGGCGGGCAGCGCGGTGATCGCTTCGGCGGGCAGCGCGCCGACGATCTCGCTGATGCGTTCGCGCAGCATGTCGATCATTGGCTGGCCCGCTGGCTGCGGCTTGGGCGGCTGGTCGGCTAGTCGCGCGAGGAAGAGCCTGCGCGCCGCCGCATCATCGGCGAACGGCAGCGGCGGCCAGCGCTCGGCATCGGCCCACGCGGGCCGCTGATTCCCCACCAGCACCAGGCGAATGTCGCGGCGCTCCTGGGTCGCCCGCAGCACATCGAGCACGCGCGCGGCGTCGTTGCCGTTCAGCCAGTGCAGGTTGGCGATGATCACCGTCCAGCGCCGGCCCGCGAGCGCTTCGGCCAGCAGATCGAGGTGCCGCAGCGCATACGCCGGCTCGGCGGTGACGAGCATGTCGCGTAGCTCGTGCAGATTGTCGAGCGCGAGCGCGGCGGCGAGCGTTGTGAGCAGGCGCAGCCCGGCGTTGGGCTCGACATCGGGCGAGCGGCAGGCGTGCCAGACCACGCGCTGCCCGCGCACTTGCAGGCGCTCCGCGAGTGCGGCGGCCAGGTCGCGCTTCCCGACGCCGTCCGGCCCCCAGACCAGCGCCAGACCGCCGCGCCGCAGCCGGGCCATGTACTGCTCTAGCTCCGGCTCGTGGTCAAGCAGCTCGGGCGCGGGCGGCGGCGCAATCAGCGCTGCGGAGGGTTCGGGCGGCTGTAGCTCGTCCAACACGAGCGGCAATAGCGCGAGCAGCCGTTCCAGCGCCTCGCGCTTGGCCCGGCTGTACGTACTAGCGCTCAAGGCCAGCGCGCCCTGAAGCGCCGCGCGCTCCTCGCCGGCCTCGTATTCGCCCGCAATAACCAGGTAATGACGCCAGTGCGGATCGTCGAGCACTGGCCCAGCTGCGCTTGGCCGCAGGCGTCCGATCGCCGCGCGCAGCACCTCCTGAAGCCAGCGCCCGCGCCGCAATGCATCGCGCTCGCCGCTCAACAGCAGCGCGGCCAACTCGCTGCGGCCCAGTGCCAGCGGTGGCTGCTCGGCCAGCCCGCCGAGCGCCTCGCGCAGCAGCTTGATCGTCATGCGCTCGCCCGCCGAGTCGGTCTCTTCGTCGCGCAGTTGTGCCAGCAGGCGATAGAACGTGCTGCGTGGCGCGTCGAAGCCTTGGTCGTGCAGCCGCGCCTGGACGCGCCGCCAGAGGATCGTCGCGGATACGCCCGGATCGGCGTTCAGCTCCTGCCTGAGCGCACGGACCAGCGGGCTGCCGCGCGCGAAGTGCCCGCCGCCGCGCTTGCGCGATTGGAGCGCGGCCAGCCCATCGCGCTGGAAGGCGTGCCGCAGCCGCCGCAGACTCTCGCGGCTGACGCCGAATGTGCGCGCGACTTCGCCGGCTGGCCGGCCTTCGCGCAGCAGTGCGACGAGCATGCGATAACGCCGCAGCGCTGCCTCGTCGCCGCCGAAGCGGGCGACCAGCTCGGCGCTATTCAGCCGGGGGAGTTCGAGGCTGTTCGACATTGGCAACAGACCACGCGGGTTTTATCACAAAGCCACCAAGGGCACAAAGGCTTGGTGTCTTGGTGTCTTGGTGGTGAAAAATGATCGGCATCGTTCAGCCGAAGTTGCTAGCCCAGTGCTGGGCTGCGCCGGCGGAAGATCGTATCGACCGACACGCCGCTGTGGATGCGCTGGATCACCTCGGCCAGCAACGGCGCGATCGAGACGATGCGCAGGCCAGGCCAGATATTTTCAGCCGCTGGGCACAGGGTATCGGTCGTGACCAGTTCCTTGATCGCGCTGTTGCGCAGCCGTTCGGTGGCGTTGCCAGCTAGCACGGCGTGGACGGCGGCGGCGTATACCTCGCGCGCGCCCTGAGCGATCAGCAGATCGGCCGCCTGGATCATTGATCCGCCGGTCGAGATCTCATCGTCGACCAGGATGCAGCGCCGATCTTGCACATCGCCAATCAGATTGATCGCTTCGGCCTGCGATAGCTGCACCTGGGGTTGAGCGAGATATTGGATGCGGCGCTTCTCGACGATCGCGAGCGGCGCGCCGAGCTGTTCGGCGAAATTGCGCGCCCGTTTGGCGAAGCCCATGTCGGACGAGACGACCACCGCGTCGTCCCAGCCGCGCTCGGCGAAATGGCGCACCAGCAGCGACATAGCGCTCAGCTCGTCCACAGGAATGCTGAAGAAGCCCTGGATCTGGCCGGCGTGCAGATCCAGCGTGATCACCTGTTGAGCGCCGGCCACCTGGATCATATCGGCCAGCAGCCGGGCGGTGATCGGCACGCGCGGCTGATCCTTCTTGTCGGTGCGGCTGTATGCGTAATAGGGGATGACCGCCGTCACGCGGCCAGCCGATGCGCGCTTGCATGCGTCGAGCATGATCAGCAGCTCCATAATGCGGTCGCTGAGCGGCGAGGCCAGCGATTGCACCACAAAGACATCTTTCTCGCGCACGCTCTCGTTGAGCTTGACGAAAATGTTCTCGTTGGGGAACGCCGTAACCGTAATGTCGCCCATTGGCATGCCGAGACGACTGCTGATCGCTTGGGCGAGTGCGGGATTGCCGTTACCAGTGAAGATGCGAAGCTCGTCGAAACGGCTGCTCATCGCTGCTCCCTACCTGTGAAATGGGCTGCGTATCCGCGTTAGAGGTGGGCAGCGACCTGGCACACGGCACGCTCCATATTGCAATCGACGCACGGGGTATTCGTTGGTAGCCGCATCATGGAACCACACAACGACGGTGCTGTCAAATCACGAAATGGAATGCTGTGTGCTCGCGAGCTGTTTGAGCAGGTCGGCTCGCTCGGTGCGGATGCCGGGCGGCAGTGCGCCGGCTGGCAACGCGGCATCGGCATGCTCGTCGCCGACGAACAGGAGCGCGCTGATCGCCGGCTCGCGCAGCACGGCCTGGACAAGCTGAAGGATCGAGAGGCGTTGTAGACGTGGCTGTGCTGCAGCCATCAGTTGGTTGCGTTGGGCGAACGCAAGCGCCGCGTCGGGGGTTCGGAAGGCCAGCAGCGTGCGCTGCCGCCGCGTGCGCGTGGATGCTGCGGCGTTGCCACTGAGCCAGAAGATATAGAAGTGATCGGCACCGGTCTGCGATTGGAGCGCGAGCAGCAGCGTCTGCAAAGCCGCGATGCTCGTACCCTGCTCGTCGGCCAGCTCCTTGAGTCGCCCTTGCTCCAATTCCACGCTATTCCTTGCTGCGCGTCCGGTTGCGCTAAACGTGCTGCGCGTCCGTCGCCGGTTCCTGCGGCGGTACCTCGGACTCTGCCAGCGCCTGCGCCAGCACCGCCAGCACGGCATCGCCATCGAGCGGCTTGGCCATCGTCCAGACCGCTGGGAAGGCGCGATTTTGCAGCCGCTCGGCGTAGACGAGCAGCAGCGGCTCGTCAGCGGAGGTGACGATCACGGGTAGCCCGCGCGTCTCCTCGCGCAGCTTCAGAACCGTCACCAGATCGATGCCGTGCTTGCCGTTGGGGAAGTGCAGCCCGACAATCGCAGCATCGGGCGGATTGGTGCGCAGTGCGTCATACGTGCCCTCCAGCTGCGCGAAGAGCATCGTTGTGTAGTTGGCATTGCCAAGCAGCTGCTGCATCTGCTCCAGGAAATCGACATCGTCGTCCACGATCGCGATGGTGCGCTTCGACATCGGCGCCTCCTCTACGGCAGCGGAACCGGAGTCGGTCGTGGCGGTGTAATAATGTTCGGCTTGCTATCGTTTAGGTAGAGCGCGCGGCCCAGCAGCCCCAGCTGCATTTCGAACGGTGTGCCGGCCTGCTGCGGATGCCATTCGATCCGCCCACGCTCGAAGTACTGGACCGTGTAAATCTGGCCGTCGGGCAGCCGCTCTTGCACCTCGTCACCGATCGGGTAGCCCAACATGTCGATGCTGCCGTTCTGCTCCCAGAACTGGAGGAAGCGATCACGCACGCCGTGCTCGGTCTCGGCAAAGTAGCGCAGGCCGGGCTGACTGACGAAGTAGGTCTGCTTGGGGAAGACGACGCCCTTGGTAAACTCTACGCCCAGACGCCCGCTTTGGATCGCGTAGGCCGTGTTGGCGTACTCGGGCCATTCCTCCAGGCGCGCGCGCTCGAACCACTGGATGGTCCGCCCATTGACGTTGAGCGACGAGCTGATCGGTCGGCCAAAGAAGCGCTCGCCGCCGTGCTGGTCGTAGTATGCACGGAAGCGCGCGTCGATTTCGGGTGTTGGTGTGTTCAGGCTGCCGATCGCGGGCATGTTGCCGGCGTTGGGGCTATTTTCGTCGGCAACCGCAAATTGCGAATTCGGCACACTGCCGTTGATCCGCGGCGCGATCGTTGGCGCGCTATCGCCGGGCGGTCGCGCGCCAGGGAAGCGCAGAATGTTTTGCCGGCCAGTGGCGGTCGCGATCAGGAGCAAGATCAGCAGCAGCAGGAGCAGCAGCAGGATCGTCGAAGGTGCCTTGCGCCGCGCACGCAGCGCTTCTTCGCCTGGTTTATCGCGCACGAGCTCGTCGTGAAGCACGGTGGCCTCGCGTTCGATCTCGGCGCGCTTCTCGGCTTCCTCCTCGGCCATCGCTTGGTCGACCGCCTGCTGAATCAGCGCGCGGCGATCAGCATCAGAGCGCTGCTCAAGGCGACGGGTGGCGCTGCGGATGGCTTTACGGAGTTCGACATCTTCCGCGGATTCGTCGCTCATTGACTCTCCCATTCTCTATACGCGATCGCGTAGGATCAGCTCTGGCCGTGCTCCGCGTCCAGCGCCTGGTGGATGCGGTCGGCCAGCGCGCGCAGCTCGGCCGTGTTGCTATGCTGTGGTCGCCAGAGACGTATGACACCGTCGCCTTCCCAGCGCGGAATCAGATGCACATGATAGTGAAAGACCGATTGCCCGGCAGCCGCGCCGTTGTTCTGAATAATATTCAGGCCATCCGGTCGCAACGCCGCTCGCAGCGCCAGCGCGATCCGCTGCACCGTGCGAGTGACGCACACGAGCACGTCGGGCGGGATCGCAAAAATGTCGGCATATTCCGCTTTACAGATCACCAGAACATGGCCTGGCCCAGCCGGGCTGATGTCCATAAACGCCAGCGTATGCTCATCCTCATACAGCTTCGCGGCCGGGGCTTCACCACGCGCAATTCGCGAGAAGATCGAGGGCATAGCGTCTCCCGTCACTAGGCCGTTTTGCTGCGCTGGATCCACTCCAGCAATTGGTCCAGCCCCCAGGTATTCGCCACATCCTTCGCCTCGGCCCAGCCGCGCCGCGCGGTGATGACGCCCAGGCGAATCCAGGGCAGGTTATCGGGATGGTGCGAGTCGCTGTTGATCGTGATGCGCGCGCCCAGCTCCAGCACACGGCGAACGCTAGCCGCCTCCAGGTCGAGCCGGTCGGGGCCGCTGTTGACTTCGAGCAGTGTGCCGGTCTCAGCGGCGGCGCGCCCGATGGCGTCGAGATCGATCTCGGCACCCTCGCGACTGCCGATCAGTCGCCCGGTTGGATGCCCGATGATATCCACATGCGGGTTGCGAATGGCGCGCAGCAGTCGCTCGGTCGCCTGGTCGATCGGCTGGCGCAGGCTGACATGCGGCGACGCCACGACGATATCGAGATCGGCCAGCACGTCGTCGGGCAGCGCGAGCGAGCCATCGGCGGTGATATCGACCTCGATCCCGCGCAGGATGCGGAAGCCATCGCCGCGCGCCGCGTACTCCGCGTTCAGCGCGGCCACCTCTGCGGCCTGCTGTGTCAGCCGCACGGCGTCGAGCCCGTTGGTGATGCCGAGGTACGCGCTGTGGTCGGTGATCGCCATGTAGCGATAGCCACGCGCTTGCGCCGCCGCAGCCATCTCGGCGATGCTGGCCTTGCCATCGCTCCAGGTGCTGTGCATGTGCAAATCGGCCTTGAGATCGGCCAGCTCGACCAGCTGCGGCAGTCGCCCGTCTCTGGCAGCCTCCAGCTCGCCGCTATCCTCGCGCAGCTCCGGCGGAATCCACGGCAACTTGATCGCGGCATAGACTTCTTCCTCGGTCGCGCAGGTCAGCGTCGTGCCGTCGGAGCGCAGGAAGCCATGCTCGCTGAAGCTCAGGCCACGCGCCAGCGCCAGCGCGCGGAAATGAATGTTGTGCGCCTTGCCGCCGGTGAAGTGTTGCAGTGCCGACCCCCACATCGCCGGAGGCAGCACGAGCAGATCAGCCTGGAAGCCATTATGCAGGTACACGGTCGCCTTTTCGCCACCGGAGGACTCGACGCGCGCGACCAGCGGCAGCGCGATGAAGGCTTGTATAACCACAGTCGGCTCATCGGCGGCTGCCAGGATATCGAGATCGCCAATCGTCTGGCGACCACGCCGCAAGCTGCCGGCGTAGCTAACCTCGCGTAGCTGCGGCGCAGCCGCGCGCAGTGCGCCGATCAGCCCCTCGGCGGCGGCGAGCGCGCTACTGAGCAGGGTGCGCTTATCGCGCTGCTCAGCGGCGGCGATGCCCTGGATGATCCCCTCGATCGTCTTCGCGCCGAAGCCTTTGACGCCCGCGAGCTTGCCCGACTCCGCCGCCGCCTTCAGATCGGCCAGGCTGGCGATGCCAAGCTCGCTGTACAG
>Ga0075433_10001729_pt1 | contig 16290 bp, 11 predicted proteins | sample RhiMethybrSRZTD2_FD_75299 | JGI IMG/M metagenome (GOLD analysis project Ga0075433, IMG submission 75299) | Populus rhizosphere microbial communities from Tennessee, USA - Rhizosphere MetaG P. TD hybrid SRZTD2 | ecosystem: Host-associated > Plants > Roots > Rhizosphere > Soil | place: USA... | reverse complement strand
TCTGAAAGCTCGCTGCGTTCGCCAATCAGGCTGAAGATAGCCAGCATTGCCTTGCGAGCTCCCTCATCTCGAAAACGTTTGTCTCGGGCTACAATTTCCAAGAATTCCTCTAAGGCCTCCTGGTATCGTCCTGAGGCCGCCAGGCACGAAGCCAGGCCAAAGCGGGCATTCAAGTCCTTCACGTTCTTTTGAATCGCCTCGCGACAGACCTTCTCGCCGCCGGCGTTCTCACATTGTTGGTAAAACCCGAGGACCTCTTTCACGCGCATCGCTGTTTCGTATTCCTTTGCGGCGATGGGAATGGATTCGATTTGCGTTGCGGCTTCGGTGAGCCGATTGGTGCTGATGTAAATTCTGGCTAAGGCAAGATGAGTTGCCGAGTGCCTTGGGTCGAGCCTTAGGACTTCAAGATAAGACTTCTCAGCTTCGGCGTTCCTTCCGGCCTGAACAGCTTGTTCCGCGCTAGCAAAGAGTTTGTCGGCTTCCGTCGCACAATAGGGGCTTAGAAACTCTCTGATGCTCGACTCCGGATATGCACCGACAAACTGGTCTGCGACCCGTCCGTTTCGAAACAACATCACATTAGGGATGCTTTGAACCCGGAATTGCATTGCCAAGCCTGGATTCGCCTCGGTGTCGACCTGAGCCAGAATGAAAGCGCCCTGGTACTCTTCAGCCAGCTTTTCCAGGACCGGACCGAGGGTGCGACAAGGTCCGCACCAGGAGGCCCAGAAGTCGACTAAGACTGGGACAGTCGAGGATTTCTCAATGACCTCTTTCGGGAACGATTCTTCGCTGACGCTAACTACAAATTGAGATTGAGATTCTGGCATTGTCTTTTTTCATCACCTCCCGTTCGTCTTCAGTTTATCGTGGAGCTATCGACCCGGGCAATTGCGGATTGCGGATTTTGGATTGCGGATTGAGTATCGGTGAGGCTGTCAGAACTCAGCCGAGAGATCACTGTCAAGCTGCTCTGCGCAAACCCTCTCGGAGGTTCGGCCTTCAATCCGCATTCCTCAATCCTCGATCCGCAATTGCTCAGGAATTGCCTAGCGCGGAGTCGAGAAAGTTCAGCAGCAGGCGAGCATAGGCCTCGGGATGCAACCGTGCAGCTGCACCATGACCGACCTCTGGACCAAAGATTTCAAGCTTTTTCATTCTCGACCTCGATTCCCGATAAAGGCTGCGCGCCACTTCAGAAGGAATTCGGCGATCGCCTTCGCTGCCAATAATCAGGAGGGGCACAGGTTGAACGCGGCTCATTGCCTGATGAGAATTCACCTGCCTGGGGTCATATCCAGCCAGCCGCTGAAACCAGAAAAGGAAGAAGGGGGCAAAGGGGTAGCGAGGCAACCCCAAGAAAAGCCAGGTGTGGTCGGCGATCGTTTCTTGGAGGCTGGAGAAAGGACTGTCCAGAATCAGCGCAGAATACTCTTTTGACTGGGCTGCCGCTTCGAGTGTAGCCACTGCGCCCATTGAAATTCCAAAGAGAACGATTTTGGGTCTGGAGGTGCAATCGGGGTAGCGACTCTCAATATAGCGGACCGCGCCGAGCACATCATTTTTTTCGAAGTAACCCAACGAGACAATCCCTTTGCTGCTTGTGCCGTGAGAGCGAGAATCATAAAGCAGAACTCCATACCCAGCCTTGGCCACAGCCATGGCCCGCGACAGCATTTCGACCCGGGTCCTGAAGAGCCCGTGCGTGCAGATCAGGATGGCGTTTTTGCCTGAAGGTGGAACAAACCAGCCCTTCAGGTTCAAGGAATCCGTCGCGGCAAATCCAATTTCTTCATAAGAGATGCCAAAGTCCGCGGGCGTCTCCCTGAGCCGTAAGTCCAGGGGCCGGCTGTTCGCATGCACAAGGATCCGGGCCATCAGGTATGGCCCGATGACGAAAACCAGCAGCAGTGCGGCGGTGGAATACAGAATAACGCACCAGCGCCAGATGGCGCGACGTTTCCGCCGCCAAAAAAGGGCCAGTCCGCCACCGATGACCAAGAATGGCAGGAGGAGCAGTCCCAGCACGATTAAGGTAAACATGATTCCTTCCCCTGAAGTCCACCCAATGAGAAAGTCGAAGAGAGCCTCGGGACCGGGCGTTCCCCCTGGCTGGATCGACGAAGAGCCCACAGCCCGGATAACCCCGCGAGCACGCCGATTGACGGGGGCCACTCTAGCAGATGCGAAAGTGCGCATCAACATGGATTGCAAATCTGATATCCTTGTCGTCCAGCGAGGGAAGATGAGTAGGCGCGAGCGACTTCATTCTCTTCGCCCCGAAGGTACGAAAGCCATTTTTAACCAGTGCGACGAGGGAGCGAAATCTGACCCACTGCGACTTGGGCTATGAAGCTTTTGCAGTCTGGACCACTTTGAGGAACTGTCTGATGACCGATCTTGAAATTGCTCGACAAGGCAAGCTGAGAAGGATAACTGAATTAGCTAGGGAACGATTTGACATTGAAGACCGGCACATCGAGCCCTATGGTCACTACAAGTCTAAACTCTCTTTGGATTACCTCGAGACTCTGAAAGGGAGGGAGGATGGCCATCTGATCCTCGTCACAGCCATCTCTCCCACTCCGGCCGGCGAAGGGAAGACGACCACAACGGTAGGGCTGGGGGATGCTCTGAACCATATCGGAAAGAAGGCTATGATCTGCCTGCGGGAACCTTCTCTCGGCCCATGCTTTGGCATGAAAGGAGGAGCGGCGGGCGGTGGATACTCTCAAGTTGTTCCCATGGAGGATATCAATCTGCACTTTACCGGTGACTTCCATGCCATCGGCCTCGCACACAATTTGTTGTCGGCGCTGATGGACAACCATATCCACCACAGCAATTCGCTTGATTTTGATGTTCGCAGAATTGCTTGGAACCGAGTTGTGGACCTGAATGATCGGTCTCTTCGGAAAATTACGATTGGTTTAGGTGGGGCCGCCAACGGCTATCCGCGTGAAGACGGATTTGAAATCGTAGTGGCGTCCGAGGTGATGGCCATCCTGTGCCTGTCGACCTCGTTGCAGGATTTGAAGACTCGCTTGGGGAATGTCATTGTCGGTTACAACCACAACAAACAACCGATTCGGGCCAAAGACCTCCAGGCGCACGGCTCCATGACAGTACTTTTGAAGGATGCTCTCAAGCCTAATCTCGTTCAGACTCTGGAGAATAATCCCGCTTTCGTCCATGGTGGTCCCTTCGCAAACATTGCCCACGGGTGCAACTCAGTCATTGCCACCACCGCTGCGCTGAAGCTCGCAAACTATGTGGTCACAGAGGCTGGGTTCGGGGCCGATCTTGGAGCGGAGAAATTTGTTGATATCAAATGCCGCAAGTCGGGAATTCGTCCTGCGCTTGTAGTGATGGTGGCCACGATCCGAGCTTTGAAGTATCACGGAGGCATGGAGAAGACGGAACTGGAGCAGGAGAATTTGAGCGCCGTCGAGAAGGGTATTGTCAATCTGGAACGCCATGTAAATAATGTGCGCAATCACTACGGGTTGCCTTGCATTGTCGCCATCAACCGATTTGCTCGCGACACAGAGGCTGAGCTTCGACTGGTTCGGAAAAAGGTGGCTCACCACGGGGTTCCTGTCATAGTGTGTGAACACTGGGCTAAGGGTGGGAAAGGGGCGGAAGAGTTGGCGCGGGCGGCAGTGGAAGTGATCGAGAATACCCCTTCCGATTTCAGATTCGTTTATGAAGACGATGAAACCTTGTGGGGAAAGATCACGAAAGTTGCGACAAAAATTTATGGTGCTTCTGAGGTTGTCGCGGATACCAAAATCCGCGCCAAGATAAGGGAGTACCAAAATGCCGGATACGGGCACTATCCTGTCTGCATAGCAAAAACTCAGTACTCTTTCTCGACAGACCCGCTTTTGCGGGGGGCGCCTTCCGGCCATGTCGTGCCGATCAGGGAGGTTCGTCTTGCCGCAGGGGCTGAGTTTTTGGTCGTGATCTGTGGCGAAATCATGACCATGCCTGGCTTGCCAAAAGTGCCTAGCGCCTGGCAGATTGACTTGGATGAAGAGGGCAGAGTGGTAGGGTTGTCCTGACCCAACCCGTGACGTTGCCTTCAACAACGAACAGGGAATGATCAGTGCCGGGTAGTGCATGCGACACCCAACTATCGCCGCAAAATATCCTGGATGTAACGTTGCGGAGGACTTGAAATGACAGCCAAATTTGGACTCTCCCTGATTAGCGTTCTCGCCTTGTGCATCGTAGTCATGGTCGTAGATGGATTGGCTGGAGACACTAAGAACTACGAGCCCACGTGGGAGTCGATCAGGAGGCATCGCGTTCCGGAATGGTACGATGATGCCAAGCTCGGAATTTTCATTCATTGGGGTCTTTATTCCGTACCCGGTTGGGCGCCACCGACAGGAGAGCTTGGGAAGGTTGACTGGAATGAGTGGTTCAAGAACAACCCTTATGCGGAGTGGTATCTCAATACCATGAAGATTAAGGATTCACCGACTTGGAAGTATCACGTCAAGACCTACGGACCAAATTTCGGCTATCTCGAGTTTGTTCCTGTCTTCAATCGGGAGGTCAAGAAGTGGCGGCCCGAGCAGTGGGCCGAGTTGTTTCGAGAAGCCGGGGCTCGATACGTCGTGCTCACTACTAAGCATCATGATGGGTTCACGCTCTGGCCCAGCCGCGTAAAGAACCCGCACAGGCAACCCAATCAGCAAGGTTCCGAGCGCGACCTGGTGGGAGAGTTGACTCAGGCCGTGCGGCAGCGTGGACTGAAAATGGGGCTCTATTACTCAGGAGGCCTGGACTGGAGTTTCTATGAACCTCCCATCACACGTGTGGAAGAAGTGCAGAGCACCGTGCAGCAAAGCGACGAGTTTGTGAAATATGTCGACGCTCAGTGGCGAGAGCTGATCGATCGTTATCAACCCGACATTCTTTGGAATGACATCTCCTATCCGAGAAACGGTGATGCCAAGGGAATTTTCTCCGAGTATTACAATCGTTTCCCTGATGGTGTCATCAACAATCGTTGGGGGGTTGATTTTGCTGATATCACTACGCCGGAATACGAAACTTATGACCAGGCTACGCCCAAGAAGTGGGAATCGTGCCGCGGCATAGGATTCTCCTTCGGCTACAATCGAGCAGAAGGACCGGAGCATATGTTGTCAGTGAATAAACTTGTAGATATGTTCGTGGATATTGTCAGCAAGAATGGCAATTTGCTTTTGGACATAGGGCCCCAGGCGGACGGGACTATCACTGACCTCCAGGTAGAGCGTTTGCATGGACTAGGGCGCTGGTTGCAAGGGAACGGAGAGGCTATCTTTGGCAGTCGCCCCTGGGTCAGAGCCGAAGGGAAGACCAAGGAAGGAATAGATCTCCGATTCACAAAAAAGGGTGACAGCGTTTACGTCATTCTACTGGACAGACCCGGGGACACCACCATTACCCTTCCCGACTTCTTGGCGGATGACAAAACCAAAATTGAGTTATTGGGCGCCCAAGGCTTTCTCTCCTGGTCTCAGCGTGGCCGGGACCTCAAGGTGAGCCTGACTTCTCCGCTTCCCGAGTCAGAGGCCTATACTTTGAAAATCACTCCCAAACCATGGAAGCTGCTTCGAGAATAAAAGGCGTTGGATTCGAAGCAGCGAAAATTCTTGACTGAGAATTTGGCATAGGTAAGATGAGGAGGTTGCCCGCTGGAAGGGTTCAACAATTCCACGACGGAATAGACTCTTCACCTCGTTGTGACAATCTGAGAGGGAGACCTCCCCATTCTTGATACCTGCCCTGGTGATTCTCCTACGATCTAGAAAAAACTGGCAGCTCGCGGCTAGCGGAATGGAAAGCGCAAAGTAGGAGTTTGTCGGAAACTGATCTGAAACAACTGGTAAAAACTATGTGCGGACTTGTAGGCTATTTGGACAAACGATCAAATGCGAATGCTCCCCTCGGAGAGACACTTTACAAAATGGCGTCTGGGTTGTGCCGACGCGGACCCGATTCAGCCGGCGTCGCTCTGTATGGTGCTGCCCAGGAGAATCGCTTTAAGCTGCGGGTGAAGCTGGGTGAGCATGGCGATTTGCGGGCCGAGGGACGAAAGCTGGCCGATGGGCTTTCCAAGATCGCTCGAGTCATCGAGTCTGAAACGATCGCCGAATACCAACGGTTCGTGGTTGAGGCGTCGTGCGATCCGAAGCTCCTGGAAAAGGGTATTGAGGAGATTGGGCCTCAGTATGAAGTGGTCAGCCTGGGGAGGAGCTTGGAAATCATTAAGCAGGTCGGATCCCCGGAGAATTTGAATGCAAGCTATCCGTTCCGCAAGTTCGTGGGAACCCACGGAATTGGCCATACCCGGCTCTCGACTGAAAGCAGAGTCGACTTGAGTCATTCCCAGCCGTTTTGGGCTCATGGTGTTCCGGACCTGGCGACAGTCCACAACGGACACATCACGAACTATCACAAACTGCGGCGGCAGTATGAGCAGCGGGGCATTCGGTTTTACACGGAGAATGATTCCGAGATTATCGGCAAATACCTGGCAGAGCGGCTGTCCGAAGGGATGCCGTTGGAGGAAGCCTTGAAGGCTTCACTGATGGACTTGGACGGATCATTCTGTTATCTGGTCGCCACAGCCGACCGGCTTGCTTACGTCAAGGATCCTTTCGGATTCAAACCTCTTTTGGTTGTGGACACCGAAGACTTTGTTGCCATTGCGACCGAAGAAGTTGCCCTGCGGACATGGGTCGATTCCCGGTATGAAGCCCGCGAAGCAGGAACGAGCGAATTGCAGGTCTGGACGCTTTCAGAGACGCCGGTAGCGGTTGGCGTTTGAGCGATTCTCAGCGGCTTTATGGAGGTTGAGGTAGGCTATGGCGGTTGTTCATTGTGATGGAAAGACGACAAAAGAGATCAACCAGGAAATCTCCGAGTTGATTGCGAAGGGCGCCAAAACGATCGAAGTGCGCTCGCCGTCAGCCCGTCATAACCTGGCGGTTGGACTGTTACAGCCTGTGGAGCTCCTGTTCAAAGGGAGTGTAGGCTACTATTGCGGCGGGATGATTGATGGCGCCCGAATTACGGTCCAAGGCAGCGCCGGCTGGGGTTTGGGCGAGTGTATGATGAGTGGGACCGTTGTCGTTCGAGGAAACGCCGGTAACAGTGCCGCAGCTTCGATTCGGGGCGGCACTGTAGTGATCTATGGTGACGCAGGCGCGCGGGCAGGCATTGCCATGAAAGGCGGTTTGCTAATCATTGAGGGAAACTGCGGCGCGATGGCCGGATTCATGATGCAGAAGGGCACGATGATCATCTGTGGCGCGAGTGGCCACGGCCTGGCGGATTCGATGTATGAAGGAACGGTGTTTTTGGGCGGTGAAGCGGCATCATTGGGAAACGACACCAAGGTTTGCGATCCTGATGAAGAGGAGCGGCGCTTTCTGAAAGACATGCTGTCCGAACACGGCATTGCTGCTGCTCATTCTTTCAAGAAGATTGTGGCTGGCCGCCGCCTTTGGAATTTTGAAAAGCAGGAGTTCGAACTATGGAAGGAAGTACTGTAGAACATAAGGCAGTGCTCCGCCACAGCCGAATTTGGCGGCCTGAGATCATCGAGGACATCCAGGCCAAGGCCGAGCTTGGGCGCTATCGATTCCGAGGATTCAGCGCGTTGCTGTCGCGAGCACTTCCATCGTTTGACGATCTGACCTTCATACCGTGCACTTTGACACGCATTCCACTGGAGGGCTATCGTGAAAAGTGCTCCACGAAAACGTTGCTGGGGACGCGCTTTGCCAAAAAGCCGATCGAACTGGCCATCCCGATTATGGTCACGGGGATGAGCTTTGGAGCCCTTTCTCTGAACGCGAAAGTGGCGCTGGCCCTTGCCGCGAACCGTTGTGGAACTTCCAGCACGACAGGCGACGGCGGGATGTTGCTGGCAGAAAGAGAAAACGCCAGGACGCTTATTTACGAGGTTCTTCCCAGCCGTTACGGCTTCAATATCCACCATATGAAGATGGCAGATGCCATTGAGCTCACCGTGGGTCAAGGAGCAAAACCAGGAACCGGCGGTCTGTTGCTGGGAGCTAAGGTGTCGGAGCAGATCGCCCACGCCAGGGACCTCCCTCCGGGAGTCGATCAGCGCAGCCCCTGCCGCCATCCTGACTGGATGGGACCTGATGATATGGTTATCAAAATCGAAGAACTGCGAGAGGCCACGAATTGGGAGGTCCCAATTTTTGTGAAGATGGGCGCCACTCGAGTTTTTGACGACGTCAAACTGGCGGCTAAAGCCGGGGCGGACGTGGTGGTAGTCGATGGAATGGAAGGCGGCACTGGAGCCTCTCCGGATGTGCTCCTGGAACACACAGGGATTCCCACTCTGGCCGCGGTCTGTGAAGCCAGGGCCGGCCTTGAAGACGTCGGTCTCTACGGGAAGGTCCAACTGATCATAGCCGGAGGTATTCGCACCGGCGCCGATGCTGCCAAAGCGCTGGCTCTGGGGGCCGACGCGGTTTATCTAGGCACGGCCACTCTTATCGCGCTCAACTGCAACAAGCCGATTTATGTTGAAGACTATCACAAGCTAGGAACGGAACCTTACGCCTGCCACCACTGTCATACCGGCCGCTGTCCAGTCGGAATTACAACTCAGGATCCCGACCTCGTAGCTCGTTTGGAAGTCGACTCCGCAACCGACCGCGTCGTGAACCTTTTCAATGCATTGACGGCGGAGATTCAGATGTTGGCGCGTTCCTGCGGCAAAGCCGACGTGCATGATTTGGAGCCGGAAGACTTACGTGCCCTGAGTCTGGAATCGTCCATGATAACGGGTGTTCCGCTGGTGGGTACCAACCGTGTATTTGGAGGCGGACCGGGTTGGAAAGATCGGCACGGGTGAGGAGAACCTCCCGGCTCCCCAATAAGGGAGCCCTGATCAGGTCCCGCAAAAGATCCCGCTTCTTTGTCTCCTTTGATAGGAAAATGCCCTACCGGCTGTTGAAGTTTGCCCTGAATGGGAAGCATACGGAACCGCGTATGTTCCGTGCTCCTGAGAAGCTGAAGAGCCACTACGACGTAGTGATCATCGGCGCCGGCGGGCACGGATTGGCAGCCGCTTACTATCTCGCCCGAGACCACGGCATCCGAGACGTGGCGGTTCTCGAGCAAAGCTACATCGGAAGCGGAGGCACGGGTCGCAACACCGCTATTGTCCGCTCAAACTATCTCACCCCCGAGGGGGTCAAGTTTTACGACGAAAGCGTACGGCTCTTTCAGGATCTGTCGGCCGATTTGGACATCAACCTTTTCTACTCCGAACGCGGCCATTTTACGCTGGCCCACACCGATGCTACGTTGCGGACCATGCGTTGGCGCGCCGAGGTCAATAAACACTTGGGAGTGGAAAGCGAGTTGGTGGGGCCGGAATTCATTCACGAGCAGTGTCCACACCTCGACTTGAGCTGTGGCGGGCACGCTCCCATCCTTGGCGCCCTCTTTCATCCTCCTGGAGCCATCGCACGACACGACGCAGTGGCGTGGGGCTATGGCCGAGGGGCAGACCAGCGGGGCGTCGAGATCCACCAACAGACTCAAGTGACCGGCATCCAAGTCAAAAGTGGGGAAGTTGTCGCGGTCGAGACGAATCAGGGGCTCGTGGAGACGAGCAGAGTGTTGTCCGCGGTAGCCGGTTACACGCCTCGGATTACCCAGTTGCTTGGCATCCGAACGCCTCTGGTTGTGCATCCGCTTCAGGCCTGTGTCACGGAGCCACTGAAGCCCTGGCTGAACAATATCATCGTGTCTGCCAGTTTGCATTTGTATGTGAGTCAATCGTCACGCGGAGAACTGGTGATGGGAGCTTCGCTCGACCCTTACGAGCTCCACTCTACCCGCTCGACGCTCGATTTTGTCGAGGGGCTCGCCGGTCATCTCCTGGAATTGTTCCCTTTCCTCTCTGACGTGAAGGTTCTCCGCCAATGGGCTGGTCTGTCCGACATGACGCCGGACTTTTCTCCTATTATGGGTAAGACCGAAGTGAAGGGGTTCTACCTGGATTCTGGGTGGGGCACCTGGGGATTTAAGGCAACCCCGGTTTGTGGCAAGACGATGTCATACACTATCGCTCACGACAAAGAGCATGAGCTGATCTGGCCCTTCCGGCTCTCGCGTTTTGACGAGTATGAGCAGGTTGGGGAAAAGGGTGCTGCCTCGGTGGGGCACTGATGAAGCAGTCAGCCGTCGGCGGTCAGCAGGCGGCTGTCAGCTACGAACGTCGGACGGATGACGACCCTTTGTTGATCCAAGGTTAACCAAAATGAAATTGATGCCATGCCCGATAAATGGCATTCGCCCTATTCAAGAATTCGCCTACGGCGGCCCCTTTCGGCCCATGCCTAATCCGAGTGAGTCTTCAGACAAAGAGTGGGCCGACTATGTCTTTCATCGTGCAGGGGAGCCAGGTATCAAGCGTGAATGGTGGTACCACATCGCCAGTGGGACTTGGTTTATAGCCGAGCGAGATACTCTTAAAGATGAGATTGTTCGTACCTATCTTTATAGTGAGGAAGACCGTAGTCTGTAGTAGTTGTCCGCGGTCAGCCGTTTGCGATTCTCAAGTGACGGTCAACGGCAAGCAGCGGACAGCTGACGGCTAGCCAACAACCGACAACGGACAAGGGACAAGTAATTTGACCATGATCAACCGCCTGCCTCCTCAACCCGGTGAATGGATCGACCGAAACCGCAGGGTGCGCTTCTGGGTCGAAGACCGTGAGGTCGTGGGCTTTGAGGGGGATACGATCAGCACGGCGCTGTGGGCTAACGGAATAAGAATCCTGGGCCGGAGTTTTAAATATCATCGGCCACGAGGAATTTGGAGTCTGGCCAATACCGACTGCAACGGCGTTTTTGAGAGTGCCGAAGAAACAAACATTCGATCGGACACAACACTGATCACTGAAGGGATGAATCTCAAGGCGGTAAACACAGTGGGGGGACTTGACCGTGACCTTGCAGGCTTCATGGACAAACTGTCTCCGTTCTTTCCTGTTGGATTTTACTACAAGGCTTTTCACACGCCGCGGAAGCTCTTCCCGTTTTATGAAAGCAAGATGCGGGATATGGCCGGGTTGGGGAGTGTAAATTCGAAAAAACCTCTGAAGCATAGCCCGAAGCGCTACGACTTCTGCGACGTGCTGGTGGTTGGTTCGGGTCCCTCCGGTCTTTCTGCAGCCATTGCCGCCGCCGAGCAGGGCTTGAAAGTCCACCTGGTTGAAGAAAATCCCCAGCCAGGAGGGACGCTTTGTTTCCAAGCGGGGCGCGACCCTGCGAGAAGGCAACTGCGGGACAAATTGCTGGAAAGAGCACGGTGTCTTGAGACTCTGGAAATTCGTGTTTCGACTATGGCGGCGGGTTACTATGCGGACCATTGGGTTGCCTTGATCGACCCGATTCGTATGACGAAATTGCGCGCCCGTTCGGTGGTGGTGGCTGGAGGATGTTACGAACAGCCGGCCGTCTTCAGGAATAACGACTTGCCGGGCGTCATGTTGGCTTCGGCCGCTCAACGACTGGTTCATCAGTACGCGGTCAGACCCTTCCGCGAGGTGGTGGTCCTGACGGCAAACCGCGATGGTTATGAGGCGGCTCTTGATTTGCACGCTGTTGGTATCAAGGTGGCTGCCATTGCTGATCTTCGATCAGGGGGAGAGCCTTCCGACGCAGCCGGACAGGTCAGACAGGCTGGTATCTTCGTTCACAAGGGTAGTGCCGTCTACGAAGCCATTCCTTGCAATGGAAAGAAGAGCATCTGTGGCGCGTTGCTCTGTAACCTCGATGAACAGGGCAATCCCCGGCAGGACGGAAAAATCCAGCTTGACTGCGACGGCATCTCGATGAGCGTGGGGTGGGCCCCGGCGGATGGGCTGCTGCGGCAGGGGCGCACCCGGATGAGCTATTGTGAGGCTTTGGAACAGTATGTGCCGGATGCGTTGCCACCAGGCCTCTTTGCCGCAGGGAGAACCAATGGCATTTACAGATTGGAAGACCGGATGGAGGATGGGAAGCGCGCGGGCCTTGCCGCTGCGGCATATTGCGGCGCCTCGGTTCGTCATGTTCCACAAGATCTACGACGCGAGGGGCCTCCCCCCAGCCACCCTTACCCCGTTGTAGCTCACCCGGAGAATAAGAACTTTGTCGACCTGGATGAAGACCTGCAGCTTAAGGATTTCGAGGCTGCCATAAAGGAAGGATATGACAACATCGAATTGCTGAAACGTTATTCCACTTTCGGGATGGGACCAAGCCAGGGGAAGCATTCGAATTTGAACGCCGCCCGGATTCTCTCCCGGCTCAGGGGAGAGAGTCTGGTTGCTAAGGCACTCACGACGGCGCGACCCTTTACGAGCCCGGTGAGTCTGGGCCATCTGGCGGGCCGGATTTTCAGTCCGCATCGACAGACTCCTATGCACCAATGGCATCTGGAAACAGGTGCCAAGCTCATGCAGGCGGGCAACTGGCTGCGACCCGAGTACTACGTGCGTCAAGGTTTGACACGCCAGGAGACAATCTGGGCGGAGGTGAAAGCAGTTCGCCAGCAGGTTGGATTGATCGACGTAGGAACACTCGGCAAGATCGAGATTAGTGGTCCTGACGCCGCGGAATTCATCGAGCGAATGTATACGAGCCGATACGCCAAGCTCGAGATAGGAATGAGCCGATACCTGCTGATGTGCGATGAATCAGGCGTCATGATTGACGACGGCGTGGCGGCGCGATTGGCTGCGGACCGTTTCTATGTCACCACGACGACCAGCGGCTCCGATGCAATCGCGCGGGAGATGAAACGTTGGGCAATCTGTTGGAACCTTAAGGTTGTCCTGGTCAACGCCACCGGAAGTTACGCCGCAATGAACCTGGCCGGCCCGGAATCACGACAGGTCCTTAAGGAACTCAGCGACATTGATCTGGATCCCAAAGCTTTTCCCTATCTGGGCGTCCGTGAAGGCAGAGTGGCTGGGGTACATGCACGGTTGCTACGCGTCGGATTTGTAGGTGAGTGGGGATATGAGATCCATGTACCGGCAAATTCAGGCGCTTGGGTTTGGGATCAACTCATGGAGGCCGGTCGCGCTTCTGCAATTCAACCCTTCGGGGTGGAGGCGCAACGGATTCTTCGATTGGAGAAGGGGCACATCATCATCGGCCAGGATTCCGATGGTTTGACTCATCCCTATGAGGCTGGCATGGGGTGGGCGGTCAAGTTGGACAAGGAATTCTTTATCGGCCAGCGCAGCTTGCGTATTCTGCGCAAGAAACCACTGACTCGCCGCCTGACTGGTTTTGCTCTGCCTAAGGGATATGTAGGTCCATCTCCCAAAGAATGTCATCTGGTCATTGACGAGGGAGAGATCGCCGGACGAGTCACCAGCGTAACCTTCAGTCCAACGCTGGGTCAAATTATTGGAATGGCTTATGTGAAACCGGCCCAGGCCGAAGCAGGGTCTTTGATCGAGGTGCGACTGGATGGCGGTGAGATGATCCGAGTGACGGTTGTAAAGACTCCGTTTTATGACCCGGAGAATTTACGACAGTCTCAGGTAGTTGAATTGGAGCGAGTTTCATGACGCAGAAGCTTAAGCGACTCAGTCCGGTGAAGGATGCATTGGAGGAGCTGCATCCCAGGTGGGGGAAGGTTCAGGAGATGTCCGTGGCGCTTTCCTTCCAGTCTTCGAAACCAGAAAGGTTGACAAGAGCCGAGCTGGCTCTTTGTGACCTGAGTTGTCTTCTCAGAGCCAGCTTCAAAGGACCTGAAGCGGTGAGCTGGCTGGAGGGCCTGGGAATAGCGGTCCCCGAGACGGTATATCAATATTCGGTTTGGAATGACGGAGGCTTGATCATGCGAACCGACGGTCAAGAGGTCCTTTTGGAGGATGGCCCTGAAGGTCAAGGCATAGCCCGCCTCACTGAGTACTACGAACCGGCTCGTTCCGGTGTCTATCGAGTGGAACGGCAGGAAGCGGCTTTCCTTTTGTGCGGGGCCAAGGCTAACGATGTTCTGCTGGAAACCTGCGGCTACAACTTCCAGCGCCCTGGAGATCGCCTGGTTATGACGCGCGTGGCTGGTGTTTCCTGTGCCGTACTGCCAATCGAGTTGGCAGGTGTTCCCGCGTTTCGCTTGTGGCTGGACTGCAGTTACGGGATCTATCTCTGGGAGGCGCTCTATGAGATTGTGCGTGATCACGGCGGTGGTGCTGTGGGAATGAGCTGTATTTATCCGGAACTGGTGGGGTCGTAATAGTGTGTCATAGCTTCTGAAACCTTGAGGATAGAAGATTGAGAATCGAAGATCGAGACAGGAAGTCCTATTGATTCTCTATCTTCAATTCTCGATCCTTTGAACTCCAGCGCCTCTGCGGTTTAAGATTTTCAGCGAAAGGGTACATTCACAATGACTGATTTTCATGAGGAAGCGACGATTGTTTCGCGTTCCGGTCCTGGAATGAACCGCGGAGACGCTGAGGCGCTGAGGATAAATCGAATTACTGAGAAAACCATCGGTTGTGCCATTGAGGTTCACAGGACTTTGGGGCCGGGTCTGTTGGAATCTGCATATGAGGAATGTACTTGCTTTGAATTGTCTCATGCTGATCTTAGATTTCGACGCCAAGTGGATTTGCCCGTGTTTTACAAAGGTATCAAGCTGGACTGTGGTTATAGGATGGACCTGGTCGTGGAGGAGCTCGTTATCGTCGAGTTTAAGACTGTCGAGTCATTGCTACCTGTCCACGATGCCCAGTTGCTGTCCTATCTTAAATTGTCCGGTATCTCGGTGGGGCTCTTAATCAATTTTCACGTCCCGGTCCTGAAAGATGGCATAAAGCGGATTGTCAATCGGTTTTAGGACTCTCTGGGTCTCAGCGCCTCCGCGGTTTGAGATTTTCAAGGAAAGGGTACATTCACAATGACTGATCTTCATGAAGTCGCCAAGATTGTTCAGGAGCGGGGAATTGAATTTTTTCTCTGTTCCTTTGTGGAGATGAGTGGAGCGCCCAAGGCTAAACTGGTCCCTTCACAGCATCTCCAAGACATGGCGGAGGGGAGTGCTGGTTTTGCGGGTTTTGCAGCCGGGAATATCGGCCAGGGCCCGCATGACCCCGATCTCGGCGCCTTTCCGGACTTCCAGAGCCTGACTGTGCTGCCTTGGAGAAAGAATATTGCCTGGGTAGCTTCCAACATCAAGGTGGATGGGAAAGAGTCTGACTATTGTCCCAGAACCATTCTGCTGCGGCAGCTGCAGAAAGCCCGGCAGGATGGATACGTTTTTAAGACGGGAGTCGAAGCCGAGTTCTTCCTTCTCAAGAAGAATGAACGGGGAGACTACGAACCTTACGATGCTCTGGATACGTTGGAAAAGCCGTGTTACGACCTGCGGGCACTGAATCGCAATCTGGACTTACTGACCACGCTGCTGAAGTACCTTCAAGAACTGGGATGGGATCCTTACGCAAACGATCATGAGGATGCGAATTGCCAGTTCGAAATTAACTGGCACTATTCCGAAGCGCTGACAACGGCTGACCGGCACACCTTCTTTCGTTGGATGGTCAAAGCTGTTGCTGAACAACATGGACTTCTGGCGACCTTCATGCCCAAGCCGTTTGCCCATCTGACTGGCAACGGAGCGCATTTCCATATGAGTTTGTGGGACGCCAAAAAGGACGAGAACCTGTTCCTGGACTCCAAGAACGAGTTGGGTCTCTCTCAGCTCGCTTACCACTTTTTAGGGGGCATCAAGTCCCACGCCAAAGCCCTGGCAGCGGTAACGTCCCCCACGGTCAATTCGTACAAACGATTAGTCCGCGGCCGTCCGCGCTCTGGAGCCACGTGGGCCCCCGTTTACATTACGTATGGTGCCTCCAATCGAACCCAGATGATTCGGGTTCCCGGTGCGGGGCGAATCGAGAACCGCGTCGTGGACGGTGCTGCCAATCCGTACTTAGCGCACGCAGCTTTGTTGGCGGCGGGTTTGGACGGGATCAGGAGAGAATTGCCTGCGGGAAAAAGGAATGACAAGAACCTCTATGAGTTGGAGCATGATCAACTCGTTGCTGAAGGCATTGATTTTCTGCCATCCAGTCTGAGTGAGGCTCTGGACGCGTTGGAGAAGGACGAGGTGGTTCTCAATTCGCTCGGCCCTATCTACGGCCCGTACTATCTGGAAGTGAAGCGGGAAGAGTGGAGGCATTACTTGAGTACCATTTCACAGTGGGAGATTGAGAATTATTTGGG
>Ga0075433_10001727_pt1 | contig 16294 bp, 8 predicted proteins | sample RhiMethybrSRZTD2_FD_75299 | JGI IMG/M metagenome (GOLD analysis project Ga0075433, IMG submission 75299) | Populus rhizosphere microbial communities from Tennessee, USA - Rhizosphere MetaG P. TD hybrid SRZTD2 | ecosystem: Host-associated > Plants > Roots > Rhizosphere > Soil | place: USA... | reverse complement strand
ATCGACCGGTACGTGGACCTCGGCTATCAGCGCATCAAGGTCAAGATCAAACCGGGCTGGGACGTCGCGGTCGTCGATGCGGCGCGCCGGCGTCATCCCGACATCCGGCTTTCCGTGGATGCGAACGCGGCGTACAGCCTCGCCGACAAAGATCATCTGAAGAAGCTCGACGCCTTCGGCCTGCTGATGATCGAGCAGCCTCTCGAGCACGACGATCTCCTGGATCATGCCCGCCTCCAGCGTGAGATCTCGACGCCCATCTGCCTTGACGAGAGCATCGGCGGAGCGCGGGCGGCGCGGCAGGCGCTGGAGCTGGAGAGCTGCCGCGTCATCAACCTGAAGGTCGGGCGAGTCGGCGGTTACTCTCCCGCGCTGGCGATCCACGAGATCTGCCGGTCGCGGGGCGTGCCGCTCTGGTGCGGCGGCATGCTGGAGTCGGGAATCGGGCGCGCCCACAACATCGCCGTGGCGAGCCTTCCGGGGTTCACGCTGCCCGGCGACATCTCCGCCAGCCGGCGGTACTTCGCGCGCGACATCATCGTTCCGGAGGTCGAGGTGGACGGAAGCGGGATGGTGGAGGTCCCGAAAGGCCCCGGCTTCGGCTTCGAGATCGATCGCGACTACCTGGCGGCCGCGACCGAGACGGTCGAGCGATTCACGCTGAGGGGCGAGAGGGTCTCGGTGTCGTGAGATTCTACCGGGGCTCGGGAGCGCAACGAACCGAGCCCGAGCCGTGGCGGAGGGATCGACATGCCAACACGCACCGCGATCGAGCAGCGCCTGGCGACCGCGCAATCGCGTCTGAACCCGCGCCGCCGAAGGATCATTCAGGCCGCCCTCGAGAATCCCGACGAGACGTTCTTCCTCTCTTCGCGCGCGCTCGCACGTCGCCACCGCGTGGATCCCGCCACGATCGTGCGAACGATCCAGGTCCTGGGTTATCGCCAGTACGCCGACTTCCTCAAGGACCTGCGCGATCACTTCATTCAGAGAGTCACTCCGTATCGGATCGTGGAGGCCACCGCCCGCGAGAAGAAGAGCGTGGTCGACCACGTGCGGCACAGCCTCGAACGGGACCTGCACAATCTCGACGCCGTCCGATCGGGCCTGGATCCGACCCGGGCGGTGGACTTCGCGCGGCGCATCCACCGGGCGCACAAGGTCCGCATCGTCGGAGTGGACCTCGCGGCGTCCCTGGCCTGGTTCTTCGCCTACGGCCTCGAGGCGCTGGGCTTCGAAGCCGAGGCCCCGGTCGGGAGCGCCGGCCACCTGCAGCACAAGGTGCGCAGCCTGACTCCCCGCGACCTCGTCGTCGCGATCAGCTTCGGCCGCTGCCTGAGGGTCACGATGGACGCCGTCAACCTCGCGCGCGACCGGCAAGTGCCCACGTTCGGCATCACCGACAGCGACACGACGCCGATCGCGCGGACCTGCGACGCGTACCTGCTGGCGCCCATCTCGGCCTCCACGTTCACCGGCTCCTACGCCGCGCCGATGGCCGTGTTGAACGCCGTCCTGGTGGCGTGCGCGCAGCTGAAGCCGAAGCGCTCGCTGGCCGTGCTGCGACGGACCGAGAAGGAATACCTTTCGGGCCCGCGGTGGTATGACCAGGCGCCGGCGGACGAGGCGATCACTCGCGAGAATCTGCCGCGGACTCCCTGACGTGAGGCTTCCCGAAGGCGAGAAGCCGTGACCGCGGTCGCGGTGCGCGAGCTGCGCCGCCTCGAAGAGCTGCGGGCCGTTCAGGAGCTGGCCGGGCAGGTCTGGGGCTTCGAGGACCGGCAGCTGCCTTCGACCTCCGATCTCCAGGTCGTCCACCACGTCGGGGGGCTGACGGCTGGCGCGTTCGTCGGGCGAGAGTTGGTGGGCTTCGTACACGGTCTGCCGCGCACGAATCTGTCGGCGGCGTGCCACCACTCCCACATGCTCGCGGTGCGGCCGGACTTTCAGGGCCGCGGGATCGCCGTTCGACTCAAGCTGTTCCAGAGGACGTGGTGCCTGAAGCGGGGAATCGGTCTGGTCACCTGGACCTACGACCCGCTCCTCGTCCGAAACGCCCGATTGAACCTCGTCCGTCTCGGTGCGCGAGCCTGGCGATTCATCGAGGATGCCTATGGACGGCTCGGCGGCCTCTACGGCGGGCTTCCGACGGACCGCTTCGAGGTTTACTGGAGGCTTCAGAGTCGAGAGGTCGAGCGCGCCGCCCGCGGTCTCTTCGAGGAGCCATCCGACGCCGCGCTCTTCCCGAGAGCGATCTCCGGGCGCCGACCGGCGCCGCGTCGCATCGCCGTGGAGATTCCGGCGGGCGCACCGGGCCTCTATACCCGCGACCCCGCTCGGGCGTCGCTCGCCCGCGCGTCCCTTCGGCGAACCTCCCGGTCTCTCTTCTCGCGCGGATACGAAGCCGTCTCGATCGTCCCGTCCGGCGAGACAGCGCTCTATGTCTTCGAGCGCGGAGGGCGTCCGGGCCCGCACTGACTGCAATAAATGATGCGATCGCCGGCGGCCCGCCGTGGCGTGGGCGCACGATTTGCGCCCTTTTCACCGTGTGTTGCAGTGTATTGACACTCGGCAACGGATGATGCATTCTCCGCCCAAGTTGAAGGCGTGCGCTCGCGGCGGCGGGGCCGCCCGCGAGGCGGGGAAGGAGAGGTCATGAGTCCATCAAAGAGGACTTGGGCCGTCGCCGCGGTGGTTTGTCTCTTCGCGTCGGTCGCTTTCGGCCAGGTCGTCGGCGGAACGATCTTCGGCCGCGTCGCGGACGAGTCGGGCCAGCCGCTCTCGGGCACGACGGTCACGGCGCGCAACGTCGACACGGGCCTGACGCGAACGGTCCCCTCGGATGCGGGGGGCATCTATCGATTCGCGCAGCTCCCGGTCGGAACCTACGAATTCACCGTGACATTGACCGGGTTTGCGACGGAGGTGCGTTCCGGGGTCCGGTTGTCCATCGGTCAACAGGCCGAAGTCAACTTCAGCCTGAAGGTCGCCGCGGTGAGCGAGACGGTCACGGTCAAGTCCGATGCGCCCATCGTCGAGACGACCAAGAGTGTGATCGGAGCGAACATCACGAAGCGGCAGATCGACGAGCTCCCGTTGCCCGACCGAAATTTCGAGAGTCTCATCATCCTGTCTCCGGGGATCACGCAGAGCGTGACGGAGGCGACCGACATCTCCTCGTCGGGGAGCAACGGCAGCAGCAACACGATGCTGATCGACGGGCTGAGCAACGACCAGACGGCCCTCGGCGATTTCCGCGGCGACTACTCGCCCGACGCCATCGGAGAGTTCGAGGTGATGTCCAGCCAGTACTCGGCGGAGTACGGCCAGGCTTCCGGCGCCATCATCAACGTCGTCACGCGCTCGGGAACCAACGACTTCCACGCGCGTGTGGCCGGCTACTACCGCGCCTCCGCCCTGACGGCGAGCGATCCGTTCGCCTCGCCCGATCCGACGACCGGAGAGAAGTCGACGCCTTTCGAGCAGGGGATCTTGAGCGTGTCGGGGGGCGGCCCGATCGCGAGGGACAAGGCGTTCTTCTTCCTGTCCTTCGAGCAGACGTGGCGCGACGCGACGGCGGTGGTGGGTGTGGAACCATCAGTGCTCGAATCTCTGGGCCTCGGCTCCGAGACCACTTTCCCGCAGGACTTGCGCGAGCCCCGCGTCGTCGCGAAGATCGACTATCACCCGACGGACAGCCAGACGCTCATGGGGCGCTTCCGCCTCGACAAGCCGAAGCAGACGAACGATCTCGTCGGCGAGATCGCGGGAAATGGCGCCGTCGTGACCGAGGAGGCGGGCTTTACCCTCGACACCGAAAACATCGACTACGCGCTGGCGCACTCCTGGATCATCAATCCCAACACGTCGAACGATGCCCGTTTCCAGTTCGCCCGCCAGAGCAACGACGCGCTCCAGCAGAACTGTCCGGGCTGTCCGACGATCCAGCGGCCGACGGTGATCTCGGGAAAGCTCCCGAACATGCCCCAGTCCTTCAGCGAGGACCGATACCAGTTCATCGATTCGGTCAGCTTCAACTTCGGCAAGAGCGGCGAACATTTTGTGAAAGCCGGAGTCGACTACAGCCACATCAAGATCGACGCCTTCGTGCCTCAGAACTTCGACGGCGCCTTCGTGTTCACGACGGACCAGCCGTTCGATGCGAACAACCCGGACACCTACCCGTTCATCTACCAGGTCGGCTCGGGGGACCCCAACATCGCCCTCAACAACAACATCGTCGGCCTGTACGTCCAGGATCAGTGGAGGGCCGCGAGCAACCTGACTTTCAACATCGGGCTCCGCTGGGACTACGAGGATCAGGTCTACACGAAGCACGACTGGCAGAACTTCGGTCCGCGCATCCACTTCGCGTGGGACCCCACGAAGGACGGCAAGACGTCGGTCCGCGGTGGCTTCGGCATCTACTACGACCAGGTGCTCCTGAACGTGCCGCTGCTCGCCACGATCTTCGAGCCCGGACGCTTCAACTTCCAGACGATTCTCAACCCCGGCTATCCCGATCCGCTGTCGGGAGGCAACGGTGTTCCGATCCCGCTGCCGCCGAACATCTCGATCCTGAATCAGGACAACACGACGCCGTACAAGAACGTCGGCAGCCTCGGGGTCCAGCGCGAGCTGACTCCCGACATGGCGTTCAGCCTGGACTTCGTCTACGCGCGCAGCTACCACCTGCTCTTGCTGCGCGACGCCAACGCGCCGATCCAGGGGGTCTATCCCGATCCGAACATCGGCGCGGCTTACGAGCCCGAGACGACCGGGCGCGGCCGGTATTTGGCGATGCAGCTCGGCATCACCAAGCGCTTCGGGCAGAACATCGGCGCCCAGCTCGCCTACACGCTCGCGTCCAACAAAGACAACACTGACGGCTCCCAGTACACCCCCAGCGACAACTACAACATCGACGCCGACTACGGCCCGAGTTCCAACGACATCCGCAACACCTTGAACGCGGCCGTCGACTGGAGAGGACCGTGGGGCCTCGTGGTCGGCGCGAGCGGGAGCCTGCTTTCCTCGCCTCCGTACAACATCATCACCGGCAACGACGACAACGGCGACACCTACATCAGCGACCGGCCGGCCGGCGTCGAGCGAAATTCCGGCCGCGGCAACACGATGTGGACCGTCAACCTTCACCTCGCCAAGACGATCGCGATCGACCGGGTGAACCTGCAGCTCATCGTCGAGGCCTTCAATTTGTTCAACCACATCAACAAAACGAACTACATCGGCAACATGCAGTCGCCGCTGTTCGGGCAGCCCACGGCGACGGCCGAGGGGGCGTTCGGGCCTCGTCAGATACAGTTCGGCCTGAGAGTCGATCTGTGAGGCGCGGCGCTCGATTCGTTTCGGCGGTTCTTGTTCTCGCCGTTCTCTCGAGCGCGCGGCTCGGGGCATGGCAGGAGCCGCCTTCGTCTCGCAAGAGGCCGGTGGCGCCGGCCGCCCCGCCCCCGGCTGCGGCGTCCAAGCCGTCGACGCCCTCGACCCCGGAGACCCCGGAGATGACCGCCTCGGACGTCGGCGCCTTCCTCGACGGCCTCGTGCCCGCGCAGCTCGGCCCGGCGGACGTCGCGGGCGCCGTCGTGGTCGTCGTCAAGGACGGCCAGGTCCTCGTCGGCCGCGGCTACGGCTTTGCCAACGTCGAGAAGAGAGTTCCCGTCTCGTCGGAGACCACGCTCTTTCGTCCGGGCTCGATCTCCAAGCTCTTCACGTGGACCGCAGTCATGCAGCAGGTCGAGAAAGGCAAGCTCGACCTCGACGCCGACGTCAACAAGTACCTCGACTACAAGGTCCCCGAGGCGTTCGGCAAGCCCATCACGCTGCGCGATGTCATGACGCACACGCCCGGATACGAGGACTATGCGAAGGACCTGATCGTGGCGGACGCGAGCATGCTCGTCCCCCTCGGGACACACCTCCGGTCGCACCAGCCGCAGCGGATCTTCCCGGCCGGCTCGACACCCGCCTACTCGAACTACGCGACGTCGATGGCCGGATACATCGTGGAGCGCGTCTCCGGCAAGCCGTTCGCCGAGTACATCGAGGAGTCCATCCTGACGCCGCTCGGGATGACGCATTCGACTTTCCGGCAGCCCCTGCCAACTGCGCTCGCGCCTCTGATGTCGAACGGCTACAAGGTCGCCTCGGAGAAGCCGCAGCCGTTCGAGATCGTGGTGCCGGCGCCCGCGGGCGCGTTGTCCGCCGCCGGCGCGGACATGGCGCGCTTCATGATCGCGCACCTGCAGGACGGGCGGTACGAGGGCGCGCAGATCCTTCAGCCCGAGACCGCGAAGCTCATGCACGCGCGTCAGCGCGGAAAGTCGCCCGAGACGGATGCCATGTGTTTGGGCTTCTACGAGGAGTCGCGCAACGGCCACCGGATCATCGGCCACGGCGGCGACACCAACTGGTTCCACAGTGACCTGCACCTGATCCCCGATGCCAACGTCGGCTTCTTCGTCTCCTACAACAGCGCCGGCAACGGCAAGGGCAGCGGGCGAGCGCTTCTCTGGGAGCGATTCCTGGACCGCTACTTCCCGTACACGCCGCCGTCCGCGGCTCGCTCGGCGGATGCGAAGGAGCAGGTGAAGAAAGTCTCGGGCAACTATCTCGTGAGCCGGCGGGAAGACTCCAAGTTCCTGCGACTCCTGTATCTCCTGGAACAGACCAAGGTCACCCCGTCCGCCGACGACGAGGGCGTGATCGAGGTCGCCGGGCTCGCCGACTACAACGAGAAGCCGAAGAAGTGGGAGCCGATCGGCAACGGAGTGTTCCGTGAGGTCCACGGCCAGGAGAAGGTCGTGTTCCAGAAGGATCCGCTCGGCCGCGACGAGATGGTCACGGAGTACCCCTTCTTCGACTTCTTCCGGCCGCCGGCGCACCTCGACGCGAAGATCCTCCTCCCGGTAGCGATCGTGAGCCTCGCGGTCGTGGTGCTCGCCCTGATCCTGTGGCCGGTGGGCGCACTCGTGCGCCGCCATTACGCGCGGCGCCTCGAGCTGCCTCCCGGCGAGCGCCGCCTCCGCCTCTGGACGCGACTGGTGTGCCTGGTCGAGGTGGTGCTCGTCGCGGGGTATGCCATCATCATCATCCGGGGACTCGACGACCTCAATTTCTTCACCCCGAAGCTGGACCCGTGGCTCCACGTCGTGCAAGTCATCGCCGCGCTGGCGCTGGTGGGGACGTTGATCGCCCTTCTCAACGCGGCCCGCGCCTGGGGAAGTCGGCAGCGCCGCGTCTGGAGCAAGCTCGGAGAGACGTTGATCGCGCTCGCGTGCGTCGGCCTGGCGTGGATCATCCTGGCGGGTCGGCTTCTGCACGTGGGTCCGTCCTACTGATGCGGATCCGGACCGCGCTCCTCGGCGCCTCGCTGGCCCTCGCTTCGAGCCTCCTCGCTTCCGCCGCCCCGACGGACACCCCGTACGACGTCGTGATCCGCGGAGGCACGGTCTACGACGGCTCGGGCAACCCGGGGCGGCGCGCCGACGTCGGGATTCGCGGCGACCGGATCGCCTCGGTCGGCGATCTCTCCGGGGCGGCTGCGAAGAGCGTCGTCGACGCCCGCGGCCTGGCCGTGGCGCCGGGATTCGTCAACATGCTCTCGTGGTCGGTGGACACGCTGATCGCCGACGGCCGCTCCCAGAGCGAGATCCGGCAGGGCGTGACGACCGAGATCTTCGGAGAGGGCTGGTCGATGGGCCCGTGGAACGACGAGCAGAAGAAACGGGCCCGCGAGGATCAGACGGACATCAAGTTCGACATCGAGTGGACGACGCTGTCCGAGTACCTCAAGTACCTCGAGAAGCGCGGCATCTCGCCGAACGTGGCCTCCTACGTCGGCGCCGCGACGGTCCGCGAAAACGTCCTCGGGTTGGATAACAAAGCGCCCACGCCCGCGCAACTCGAGCAGATGCAGGCCCTGGTCCGGCGTGAGATGGAGAACGGCGCGCTGGGAGTCGGAACCGCCCTGATCTATCCGCCCGGCACCTTCGCCACGACGGAGGAGCTCATCGCGCTCTGCCGCGTGGCGGCGGAGTATCAGGGCAAGTACATCACCCACATGCGCAGCGAGGGCGATCGCCTGAGCGAAGCGGTGGACGAGGTCATCCGGATCTCGCGCGAGGCCGGCGTTCCGGCGGAGATCTATCACCTCAAGGCGGCCGGCGTGGACAACTGGCCCAAGATGGACGCGGTGATCGCGAAGATCGAGGCGGCGAGGCGCGACGGCGTAAAGATCACGGCGAACATGTACACGTACACGGCGGGCGGCACGGCCCTCGACTTCTGCATCCCGCCGTGGGCGCACGAGGGCGGAACCGAGAAGCTCCTCGAAAGGCTTCGCGATGCCGCCACCCGAACCCGCATCGCCGGCGAGATTCGCGAACCGGGGAAGGGCTGGGAAAACCTCTATCGCGCGTCGGGGTCGCCGGAAAACATCCTGATCGACGAGTTCAACAACGAGAAGTTGAAGCCGCTCGCGGGGAAGACGCTCGCCGAGATCGCCCGCATCCGCAAGAAGGACCCGGTCGAGACCCTGATCGACCTCGTCATCGAGGACGAGGCGAAGACCGGCGCGTTGTACTTCCTGATCTCCGAGGAGAATCTCGAAAAGCAGCTCCGGCTGCCCTGGGTGTCGTTCGGGTCCGACGCCGGGTCGATGGCGCCGGAGGGGATCTTTCTCAAGTCCCCCACGCACCCCCGGGCGTACGGGACGTTTGCGCGTTTCCTCGGCAGATACGTTCGCGACAAGAAAGTCGCCTCGCTCCCCGAGGCGATCCGGAGGTTGTCGGCGCTGCCGGCCTCGAACCTCGGCCTCGACCATCGCGGCCGGCTCGAGGAGGGGATGTTCGCCGATGTCGTCGTCTTCGATCCCGCGACCATCGCCGACCGCGCGACATACGAGAAACCGCATCAGTACTCGGTGGGCGTCCGGCATGTCTTCGTCAACGGCACCCAGGTCCTCAAGGACGGCGAGCACACCGGAGCCAAGCCTGGCCGCGCCCTCAAAGGTCCCGGCGCGAAGGAGAAGAGCGCCGGTTCGTCCGGCCGCTAGTCCCGGACCGGCACCACGGCGCGCTCGACTTCGCGCGCGGAGTAGGGGAGGCCCGGCGTCAGGATCTCGTGCCCGTCCTTCGTGACGAGGACCATGTCTTCGAGGTAGAAGCCCTGGCCGTCGACGGAAAAGATCGGCTCGAACGCAACGACCATTCCCTCGCGCAGCGTCTCCGGCGCGCCCTCGGCCGCCTCCAGGCCGACGCCGTGGATTCCCCACCACTTCAACCCGTCCTCGGCAAGAAGAACCTCGGCGGCTTTCGTGCCGAGCGGTGTGGCGAGCGCCGGCTGTCGCCGCCGAACCTCCGCGAGGCTCGCCGCGTAGACGTCGTCGCGGCGGGCTCCGTCGCGGAAGACGCCGAGACCTGCCCGATACGCGGCGATCAGAAGCTCCCAGGTCTCGCGCTGTCCCGCGTCGAAGTTGCCCGACACCGGCGCCGTGCGGCCGACGTCTCCCTGGTAGTGGAGCGCGTCGCAGCCGACGTCCACTCGCGCGACTTCGCCCGCCTGCATAGTCCGGTTCAAGTGTCGATAGTCCAGTAGCGACGCGAAGGGCGCCGGGAAAGCGCTCGCGGGTCCCGTCATCACCCAGGGCCAGAACGATGGTCCCTCCGCACCGGCGGCGATGCAGGCCGAGACGACCGCGGCTTCCGCCTCGCGCTGGGGACGGCCCGGGCGCAGGGCAGCCATGCCGGCGAGCAGCGCTTTCGCGCTCGCGCCGCCGACTCGGCGAAGCGCCTCGATCTCCGACGGGTCCTTGATCGCCCGCATGTCGGCGAGCATCGAGTCGGCTTTACGAACCCGTTGTGCGCTCCAGAGCTCCGCGAGCGCATGATTCCAGGCGGCATCCGGATCGTCGAGCGCGATGTCGAGCGGAAAGCCGTGCGCGTTCGAGACGCCGCGGGTATACAAGAGCAATCCCGGCGTCTCCTCCTGGCGCCGCGCGAGGAATCCGGCGAGCTCCTTGCGCTCGAGAACACGGTCCAGGCCCAGGCGCAAAGCGGACATTTCGCCCGGGGCAATCTTCGCGGTCGAAATCGAATTCGCGAGCCCGGGAAGTTTCACCGGGACGAAGAGGAGAGATTCCTTCGCCGCGCTGTCGATCGCGAGGACGGCTCCCGGCGAGGTCTCGATCCCGGTGAAGTAGAAGAAGTCCGGGTCCTGGAGGAAGGCGGAAGTCCGGTCCTGGGGAGACGAAAACCGGAACGGCGTCGCCGTCACCAGCAGGAGCCCGTCCGGCATGCGCCGCATCGCCTCGTTGCGCCGAGCGCGATGCGGGTCGTCTCGCGAAAGGGTCAGGACGTCGCCGGGTTTCGGTATCACCGGTATCACCGCGTTCTGGACGGGGTCGACCTTCTCGTCGGCGAGGTGGTGATACACGACCACGTGGCGCGCGTCGATCCTCGCCTTCGCCTTGCCCACGGTCGCGAGGAGCCACGGCGAGACGAACGCGTAGTCCAGGTTCTTCGCGGCGAGCAGCGCCTCAGCCGAGTCCGTGTCGCCCGTGAAATAGACGCGCAGGCCGTGCCAGGTGACGAGGTAGGAGTCGTGGTCGATGTCTCCGTGGGGCGTGCGGAAGGCCTCGATCACGATTCCCCGGTACTCCATCTTCGGGGCAAAGGGGATCACGCGGTCCGGCGGGAGTGTTTTCGAGAGCGCGGGCGGGGCGATGACGCGCGCGTTCATCTTCGAAAAGAGCGCCGCATCGAAGTGGTCGCGGTGACCGTGCGTGATGAGACAGAGAGCGTTCTCGGCTTTCGGAACGGAGCCGAAGTCGTAGCTCATGTAGCCGAACGCGCCCGACTCGTACGGAAAGTCGGTATACAGCGTCGTCGGGCCGTCGGTGATGGAGAAGGCCATGTTGCCGATGAACGTGGCCTTCAGAGGAGCGGGTTCGGAGGCGAGGAGCCAGGAAGTCAGCAGCGTCATCCCGAGCGAAGCGAAAGATCCCGTGCGTGTCAAGTTCGGGATCCCTCGGGCCTGCGGCCCTCGGGATGACATCGTGAGGGCCACATGCCTCACGATGTCATTTCTCGATCCCCACTTCCGTCAGGATGAACGCGTAGTCGAACGCGGTCTCCTTGAGGCGATCGTAGCGGCCCGACGATCCGCCATGGCCTCCGGCCATATTGACCTTGAAGATCAGGGGGTTCTTGTCGGTCTTGAGCGTGCGCAGCTTCGCCACGTACTTGGCCGGCTCCCAGTACATGACCTGGGAATCGTCGAAGGACGTCTTCACGAGCATCGCCGGATAGTCCTTGGCGGCCAGATTGTCGTAGGGGCTGTACGACTTCATGTAGTCGTACTGGTCCTTGACCTTGGGGTTGCCCCATTCCTCGAACTCGCCGACCGTCAGCGGCAGGGACTCGTCGAGCATCGAGTTGATGACGTCGACGAACGGCACGTGCGTGACGACAGCGTGGAAGAGGTCCGGCCGCATGTTCGTCACCGCGCCCATGAGCAGGCCTCCCGCCGAGCCTCCCTCGATGACGAGGCGATCCTTCGAGGTGTACTTGTCGGCAATCAGGGCTTCGGCCACTGCGATGAAGTCCGTGAACGTATTCTTCTTGTTGAGCATCTTCCCCTGGTCGTGCCACTTCTTGCCCATCTCGCCGCCGCCGCGGATGTGGCCGACCGCGAACACGACCCCGCGGTCCAGCAGGCTGACGCGGCTCGAGTTGAACTCGGCGTCCCACGGCGCACCGTAGGAGCCATACGCCGTCAGGAGCATCGGCGCCTTGCCGTCCGGGACGAAGCCCTTCCGGTAGACCAGAGAGATCGGGATCTTCGTCCCTTCGGAAGCGGTCGCGTAGCGGCGCTCGGACGTGTAGCGGCTCGCGTCGTATCCTCCAAGCACTTCCCGCTGCTTGAGGAGCTTCGCCGTCTTCTTGATCAGGTCATAGTCGTAGACGGAGGGAGGCGTCGTAAACGACTCGTATTCGTAGCGGAGCGTGTTCGTGTCGAACTCGGCGTTGGCGGTCAGCCCCGCAGAATAGATCGCCTCCGGAAAGTCGATCCGATAGTCGGCTCCCGTCTTGCGGCTGATGACGTGGATTCGGGGAAGGGCGTCTTCGCGTTCGGACAGGACGACCCAGTCGGCGAAGACGTCGTGGTTCTCGACCATCACGTTCTCGCGGCAGGGAATCATGTCTTTCCAGTTGGCGGGACCGGGGTCGGTCATCGGTGCCGTGACCATGCGGAAATTGCGGCAGCCCTTGTTGGTCCGGATGTAGAACGTGTCGCCGCCGTGGTCGACATCGTATTCGTGCTCGACCTCGCGAGGCGCGATCATCTTCAGCGCCGCCGTCGGCTCGCCGGCGGGCAGCCACTGCCACTCGCTGGCGGTGTGGGAACCCGAGCCCACGAAGATCACGGCCTTGCTCCGGGAACGGCCGGCGAAGAGCCGAAAACGCTCGTCCTTCTCTTCGAGCAGAAGGACGTCGTCCTTGGGATCCGTGCCGAGGACGTGTCGGTACAGGCGATATGGCCGCTTGGCCATGTCCGTCACCGTGTAGAAGAGGGTCTTGTTGTCGGCCGCCCACGCCACCGACGCGACGCGCGGGACCGACTCCGGAAAGAGCTTGCCGGTCTCGAGGTCCTTGACGTGAAGCGTGTAGTCGCGGAAGCCGGTGTTATCGGTCGTGTACGCGAGGATGCGGCCGTCGTCGGTGACGTCGCGCTGCCAGACGCTCATGAAGCGCTCGCCCTTGGCGAGCTCGTTGACGTCGAGGTAGACCTCTTCCTTCGCTTCGAGGCTGCCCTTCTTGCGGCAGTAGATCGGATACTGCTTGCCCTTCTCGGTGCGCGAGTAGTAGTACCAGCCGTCGTCGCGGTAGGGGACCGTCAAGTCCGTCTCCTTGATGCGCGCCAGCATCTCGTCGTACAGCGTCTTCTGGAAGGGCTCCGTGGGCCGCATCACTTGGTCGGTGTAGGCGTTCTCGGCCTCGAGAAACTTCCTCACCTCCGGGTTCTCCCTTTCGCGGAGCCAGAAGTAGTCGTCGTTGAGCGTGTCTCCGTGCAGCGTCTGCATGTGAGGAACCTTCTTGGCCGCGGGGGGAGCCGCGGCCGGCGTGGAAATGGTGACCGCGAGAGCCAGCGCGAGCGGACCCGAGGAATGAATCATTTCGAACCGGCCTCCTTGTTCGCTTTCGCGAAGTCTCCCGCCTTGACGATCGTCATTTTCGCCGGATCCAAGTACTTGCGCATCGCGGCCACGATCTGCTCGCCGGTCAGAGCCTCGACCTTCTTCTCGAAGTCGCCGTCCCACGCCATGGTCCGGCCGAGGTACAGGCCCGTCGCGAGCGACCGGGCCAGCGCCGGATCCTGCGCGCGCGTGACCTGGCGCGACTGGAGCCAGCCCGACTTGGCTTCGGCGATCTCCTTGGTTTCGTACCCGTCCTTCAGGACCCGCGCGAGCTCTTCCTGGAAGGCCTTCTCGAGCCGGGCTTCGTTCTGGGGAGCATAGATCGCGAAAGTCGCGAACGAGCCGGACTTGTCGAGGGGCGATGCCGAGAGCTGCGAACCGACGCCGTAGGAGAGGCCGTCCTTCTGGCGGATCCGCGTGGCCAGACGCGAGTTGAGGAAGCCGCCGCCCAGCATGTAGTTGCCGAGCACCAGGGCGGGGTAGTCGGGATCGTCGTCGCGGATGGCGAGATTCTGGCCCGCCACGAAGAAGGCGTTCGCCTTGTCGGGCGTCTCGAGGGCCTGATTGACCGGCGGCACGTCCTGGTACGGCTGCGGGACGCGGGTGAATCCGGACGGGCTCTTCCAGTCTCCGAAGAGCTCGGCCGCGAGCGCTGCGATCTCCTTTTCGTCGAAGTCGCCGACGACCGCGAGCTCGCCGTTGGATGCCCCGAAGTAGGTCTTGTAGAACCCCTTCGCCTCGTCCAGCGTGGCGCCCTTGTAGCTGGCGAACGATTCGTCGAGCGTCTCGACGTACCGCACGTCCCCCTTGGGATACGGGTTCATGTGGCGCTGGTAGAAGTTCGATCCAACCGAGTCGGGCTCGCTCTTCTGTTGCTCGATCGCGGCCAGGTTCTCCTGCCGCAGCTCCTCGAACTCTTTCTCGGGGAACACGGGCTCGCGGAGCACTTCCGCGGCCAGGCGGAGGACTGCGGGGAAGTTCTCCCGGATGGTCTCGATCGACAGGGTCGCCTGGCTGGCCCGGCCGCCGACGCTCATCCTCGCCTTGAGGCGGTCCAGCTCGTCCTTGATCTGCTGACGGGTGTGCTTCGTCGTGCCTCGCATCAGCATGTCGGCGGACATGTCGGCGGCCGTGGACTTGCCCACCAGGCTCTTCTCGTCTCCGAAGCGCAGCGTCATCACTGCGACGACCGTGCCGCCCCGGGTCTTCTTGGGAAGCAGCGCGACTTTCAGTCCGTCCCCAAGCTGCGAGCGCTTCGTCCGGGATTCGATATTGGCGGGAGAGGCATCGAACGCCTCGCCCACGGCGACGGCCGCGTCGCCCTTGTAGCCGTCGACGACGGAGGCCAGCGCCGGCGGAGGCGGAACGTCCGAGCGATCCGGCTTGGCGGTCGGCACGAAGACGCCGATCGTGCGGTTGGAGGGCTTCAAATACGTCGCGGCGGCCTTCTGCACGTCCTCGACCGTGGCCTTGCGGATGCGGTCGCGGTTGATGAAGAAGAGGCGCCAGTCTCCCTCTCCGATGTACTCCGACAGGTTCAGCCCGACGCGGTCGGCGCTGTTGAGCATCAGGTCGATGTTCTTCAGGAGCGTCGCCCGCGCTCGCTCGACCTCTTCTTTCGAGATGGGCACGGCGCCCGCGGCGTCGTCGAGAGTCTTGACCATCGCGGCCTTCGTCTCGCCGATCGGCTGATCCTGCCGGACCTCGGCGTTGAACATCACGAAGCCGGGGTCGTGGAGCGCCATGAAGTATCCGCCGACGGACGTCGCTTTCTTCGTCTCGACCAGTCCCTTGTAGAGGCGGCCCGACGGCGTGTCCGTCAGGACCTCCTCGAGGATGTCGATCGCTCCGGACTCGGGGTTGACGCCCGACGGCACGTGGTACGCCGCGGCGATCGCCTGGACGTCGCCCACGCGCTCGAGCGTGACCGAGCGCTCACCGTCCTGCGTCGGATCGAGCGTGTAGAACTTCGGCAGCGTCCGCGTCGGCTTCGGGATCTTCCCGAAGATCCGATTGACGAGGTCGAGCGTCTTGGCCTCGTCGAAGCGCCCCGCGATCAGGAGCACGGCGTTGTCGGGCTGGTAATACATCCGATAGAACGCCTGCAGGCGGTCGATGGGAACGTTCTCGAGGTCCGCCTTGGACCCGATGGTGGACTTGCCGTAGTTGTGCCAGAGGAACGCCGTCGAAAGGATGCGCTCCTGGAGGATTCCGGAGGGATCGTTCTCGCCCATCTCGAACTCGTTGCGCACGACTGTCATCTCGCTGTCGAGGTCCTTCTTGGCGATGAACGAGTTCACCATCCGGTCGGCTTCGAGCTCGAGCGCCCACTTCAGGTTCTCGTCGGTCGCCTGAAAGGTCTCGTAGTAGTTCGTGCGGTCGAACCAGGTCGAGCCGTTGGGCCGCGCGCCGTGCGCGGTCAGCTCCTGAGGGATGTTCTTGTGGTTCGGCGTGCCCTTGAAGAGCAGATGCTCGAGCAAGTGGGCCATTCCGGTCTCGCCGTAGTTCTCGTGCCGCGAGCCCACCATGTAGGTGATGTTGACGGTGATCGTGGGCTTGCCCGGATCCGGGAACAGGAGAACGCGCAGGCCGTTGGCGAGCCGGTATTCCGTGATGCCTTCGACCGACGTGACCTTCTCGGGTTTGGCGAGAGGCGCGGCGGCGGGCGGCGGTTTCGGCGTGGTCGGCGCGGGCTTCTTCGCCGGCGCCGGCTGAGCGACGAGGATTCGGGACGCAAGCAAAAGACCGAGCAGCGCAAGGCCGCTCTTCCGGATCGAATTCATCGAGGGTCCTCCAAGACGACGGTCACCGGTCCCCGGGCTCGGGGCCGGCAAGAGCGGAACGAATACTAACGTCGGAGGATTCCGGCTCCGGTCGTCCCGAAATCGGCTGCCAACGGCATCCAAAAGCGGTGCGGGTCACGTACTGGTTCCGGGGTGGATCGATGCGCCTTAAGTCATTCTTTAGCAGCACCTTGGCGATCCTGAGCGTGTCGGCCGCGGCCGCTGCGGCCGAGCCTTCCGTCCGCTGGGAGCAATGGTCGGATCAGGCGTTCGTCCGCGCGCGGACGGAGCATCG
>Ga0075433_10001726_pt1 | contig 16297 bp, 18 predicted proteins | sample RhiMethybrSRZTD2_FD_75299 | JGI IMG/M metagenome (GOLD analysis project Ga0075433, IMG submission 75299) | Populus rhizosphere microbial communities from Tennessee, USA - Rhizosphere MetaG P. TD hybrid SRZTD2 | ecosystem: Host-associated > Plants > Roots > Rhizosphere > Soil | place: USA... | reverse complement strand
GGCGAACTGCACGCGGGTGCAGACCTTGGACAGGTTGCCCTGGTCGAGGATCAGCGAGCGCGGCAGGATCGTCGCGGCCCGAGCGATGTTGGCGTCGCCGGCGTTCGGCAGCAGCACGGCGCGCAGCTTCGGGTTCTTCGCCCGCCGCATCGCCCCGAACAGACGCAGGAACAGCTTCGGTTTGAAGCCGAGCTTGTCGCAGCCGTTCGCCTGGAACGGGGCCGAGACCGCGGTCGGGTGGAAGGCCGCCGGATCGGTCGGGTTCGCGCCGCCGCCGAGCAGCGAGCCGGCGATGCTGAATTGCGAGCAGTTCGTGGGGTTGAGGGAGAAGTTCTTGCGATCGAGCCTGACCGCAACCGAGCGGACGTCGAGCGTCGCGCCCCCATATACGTGCGGGATCGGATCGGAGACCGCGTGCACCTGGGCGGTGCGGGGGTCGACGAACAGCGCCACCCTCACCACGACCGTGCCGAGATCGAACGGTCCGGCCGTGGCGGGGGTGATCACTGCCAGGGACAGGGGGGCGCCTTTGTAACGCCCGGTGAGGAAGACCTTGCCGCCGATCTGGATCGGCGAGGGACCGCTGCCCGCGGTGACGTCGGCGTGGCCGATCAGGCTCGAGTCGGGGCAGCTCGAATCGGCTGCCTCGGCGCTGCCGCTGTTCGCGGCGGCGGCTGCCAGGGCGGCCACCGGGCAGTAGCGGACACCGGCCAGCTTCGCGCTCAGCCCGGGGGGCAGGGTCACGTCGACGCCTTTCAGCTCCTGATTGCCGTCGGCGCGGACGATGCTCATGTGCAGCGGGCTGAAGTCGCCGGCTCCATGTTTGTTGGTGTTCGCGTTGAAGCTTGGGGCGAACGGCCGGTCGGCGAGCGTTTTCGGGCAGGGGCCGCCGCCCGGCGCCGTGCTGAGGGAGAACTCACCCGAGCGCGTCGCGGCGGGATTCCCGCTCCACGGGGTCATCGCCGTCGTCGTCGTGTTCGGACCGCAGGAGCCCGGGCTGGTCAGCGCCGCCCTCGCCCCCGTGTTCAGCCTGATCCGGAAACTCTTGAAGGGCACCTGCGGAAGGCCGGAGATCGGGACCCTCCCCAGCGGCGCGTCGTCGAAGACCGTGGTCAGCTGCCCGGTCTGCGGATCGGCTTTGATCTTGCCGACGAGCCGGGCCGAGATGTCGTACCTGCTCGACTCGGGGGCGACGAAGATCCTGTACTCGTCGCCCGAGGTGGGATCGCGGCTGAGCTGCTTGCCGACGAAGACGGGGCCGCTCAGGGACCCGTCGGGGAGGGGTGGGGTGTCGACTTCGACCGTGCCGATCCGCGAAGCGGCCGGGCAGGCGATCGGATTCCTCGTTCCCTTGCCGAACTCGGCGTCCGTGCACGCCTGGAGTCCGCCGGCGGCCGACGGGTTGAGGCCCATCCCGGCGGGCAAGGTCACCTGCGCGGACCTAACCTGCGAACTGGCCTGGTTGCTGAGGTCTTTGGTCGGGTTCTTGATCTCAGGCAGGGTGACCGTGACCGTAGCGCCCGCGGGAGAGTCGGTCTGGGTCGTGTTCGGGTCGACCGAGATCGAGGGATCGAAGGGGATCGAGTCGCAGTTTTTTGGCGAGGTTTCGAATTTGCCCGGTTCTCGTGGGATCTTCGACTCGACGAAGTTCGATCCATCGGGGAAGGTCGGATTCGGTTCCTCGAAGGAATCAGCTCGAAGGAAGGTCGAGTAGACGTGCTCGAACGGCGACCCAGGGGCAGCCGGCCCGAAGCAGGTCGTCGGAGTCGTGATAAAGGTGCCGTCGCCTGCATCGCCGTCGAAGGTGAGGCGATTTCTGGCGACACGGGCGAGTTCCGCCGGGATGGGAGGAACTTCGAGTTTTTTCGCGTGAATCGTGAAGTACTCGTGGTAGTCGCTCTCCCAGCTGACGTCGGCTTCCAGGAAGATGTCGCTGCCGGCGATGCTGAAACCGAAGCGGGCGGGTTCGCCGTTTTCGGGAACGATGTTGTAGACGTCGGCTTTGAGAGGCGACGGCGATATGCCAGTTTCAGCGTTCGTCACTTCGATTTCGCTAACTCCGACTTTCGAAAGCGGCGCCGAGCTGGCACAGGTCGACGGGCTCTCGCCTGCGCCCAGATCACACTGCGGGGTCGCCTGCGGATTGACCGTGAGGCCGGTAGGTAGATCGACGCGCACGGTTCGCAAGTTTCCTTTCGGCCGTTCGAACGAAAGCGGTGGCACCGGTTCCACTTTCTCCTTGTTGACGATGAGTTGAGTGAAGCCTTTCGGGGGGTGGCCGGCGGCTTCTTCGTAGAAAAGCCCCGGCGTGCCGACCGAGCACTGCCCTGGAGGAGCAGGATCGGCTTTGCAGGTGCCTGCCTGCCAGGGGCTGTCGGGCTGTGGATCGTCGGGGTTCTGCGGGCCGATGATGTCCGCCGCCGCCGCGGCCGGATGGAGCGCCGGCAGGGCAAAGACGAGCGCGGCAACAACGATCGACACCCACGCCTTCGCTCCTCCACAGGACCGTGCTCTCGCTTCTCTGCTCATGTTCGGCCCTTCCCTGCTCATCTATCCGTCGACTCTCTTCCCGTATTACGAAGTCATATTACCCGATTTTGATGATTTGAGTTAGTATTTTTCGGTATTCCCGGCCACCAAAAGTGAGGAGCAGCTGTGAATTGGGAACTCCTGGCCCGTGCCAATACCCACCCCCTCCGCGTGTCAATCCTTGAAGTGCTGAGCATCGACCAGGGGCGGACGCTGTCGCCCAAAGACCTCAGCCTGGAGCTGCAGGCGCCGCTGAGCACGGTCAACTACCACGTCACCGAGCTTCGCTGCTCCGACCTGGTTGAGGTCGTTGACGAACGCCAGGTCCGCGGCGCGATCGAGCACTTCTACCGCATCGTCGACCCGGCGAAGAAGGCCGCGAAGCGCCAACGGAGGAGGCGCAGGGTCGCGACCGCCGCGGCGGCTTAAGCCGCTGGGGGAAGGAAAGCGGACGACGGGTCTCGAACCCGCGACCTCGAGCTTGGGAAGCTCGCGCTCTACCAGCTGAGCTACGTCCGCGTGTAAATTCCGCATTCCAGAGCCGTTTTAGAGGCATCTGGAACTCCGTTGAGCGGAAACCAATCCCAACTCTATCGTGCTCTAGAACGACCGCCGAGTGTCGATAGATTTCCCATTCCCAAGCCGTTTCGACACATATAGATAGAGCAGGAAACAACATCGTGAACCGCTCTACTCTCAGCCTTTGGGCCGTTTAGGCACCGGGGGCGGAGATTCCCCATCAGCAAGCTATTTGCGACGTGATCCCAAACGGCGACGGCGGAACGCTCTCGACGAGTCCCAACAAAACCCAACAGGAGTGTTGGGAAGATCGAAAGCCGTGCCGAAGTGGTCCTTCCCCTGGTATCCGCCAGCGGGTACACTAATCCCCATGGCCACGCAACGTAAGCAGCGCAACGACCGTGTGCAGGTCCCCCGCGACCCCGCCCTGGATCGCGCGATCAAGCGCGGCCGCGCCGCTATGGGTCCCTCAACGCCTACTTCCAAGGTCGTGCGGGAGTTGGCGCTGCGCGGCGCTGATGCCTTCGAGGGCGACGAGGTCGCCGAGAGGAAAGCCATGAACTTCGCGCTCAGCGTCGCCGACGGCACTTCCGGCCTTGACCTCGATCGCTTGCGAAGCGCCCGCGAGCGCGCCTGGGGCCGGTGAGCTGGCCCAAAGGCCCCTGGGTGGCCGACACCTCTGCCTGGGCGCGTGCCGGCGTCAAGGAGGTCGCGCCGCAATGGCGCGAGGTTGTGAAGGCAGGTGAACTGGTCGCCTGCCCGCCGGTGACGATGGAGATGATCTTCGACGCACCCGACCGCGACGCCGTCGAGCGCGTCGCCGTGGCAATGGCGGGCTTTCGCCAAGCTCCGATCAGCCGCTCGGTCACCGACGCCGCAACTTGGGCGATGCGCGAGCTGGCCCAGCGCGGCGCCGCCGGCGCCCACCGGGTCAGGGTCCCCGACGCCCTCATCGCGGCCGCCGCGGCGGAGCGGGGATTTGGAGTACTGCATTACGACCGCCACTTCGACACCCTCGCGACCGTGCTCGCCTTCACCAGCCAGTGGGTCGCTCCGGCCGGCTCGATCGACTGATCTCTCAGCGGAGCGCGGGATCCATGTCGTCGTCTGCTACGAGGGCGACGCCCATTCGATCTTTATCTACTATGCGAAAAGGGGGCCTCCGGGATCATCCCCGGTCGCAAACCGCGAGCACGGCGTAGGGGTCCGGTGTCTGCACCGCAGACAAGCCGATCAACGTCAGACGATCAATGGCGTCATCTTGCGCGAACGCCTGCTTGGCGACATTCGTCATCTGCTTAGACCGCTGGGAGGAACCATTGCCGGTTGCAATCAGTCCGACGAAGTAATCGCGCCTCTGCGGAGGCCCATTCGTAAAGAGGATGTAGTCGTCGGCCGGACGCTCTCCACTAACGATCATGCGCCGGAGTTCCAGCATCGCCTCTCTAAACGCCTCCTGATCCTCCTTGGCGACGTTACAGAGAGTCAGCCCCAACTCAGTCCACCGTGGCAGCCCTCGATCCTCGATCGTGGAGAGAAGCTGCTCCCACCATTCGATTCTTTCTACCTTAGGCTTGTCGACCTCCATCCCGGCCTCAACGCTGTAGTAGTAGACGTCGATTGCGTCGGATAGGCCGAAGGTCCGCATCTGGTGCTCGCCGGAGAACTCGGACTCGCCGAGGTTGAAACCGGTCTGGAGGTAAAAGCCGAGGAGATCAGCCTCCTCTCCGCTCAGGAACTCGCCCTTCTCAAGTTCTGCACGTCGCGAGAGGTAGTGGATGACCTCGCTCGGATGGCCCAAGATGTCGAGAATGAACTGAAGGTCGAATAGCGTGATGTTGTAGGCCAGTGCATCGAGCTCCTTGTCCGTCAATCCGGCCTCTACCAACTCCCGAAGACCGGGCAACATCGCTGCGAGCGGCTCAAGCGTCGTACCCAACGTCACAACGTGCTGCACCCGTGTCGTGTCCACGAGAATCGCTTCGCCATCCTTACTGGTGAGCTTGAAGTCGCCATCACCGCGCTCTAGGAGCTCGGCGAGCCTTCCGGCTTGCACACCGGGCGCGACCAGCAGATCCTCGATGTCATCCCGCAGGGGCCTTCCCTTACCGCGGCGGGCATGGCTCGAAAGCCGACCGCCCTTGCACTCGACTATTAGCACGGTCGTGTCCACTAGGACGACAATGTCGGTCTCGAAGCGCTTTTCGTCGTCCGGGTTCGTCCAGTAGACGTTGGTCATGATCTTCGCGTCAGGAAACTTCTGACCAAGGGCCTCGGCGGCTGCCTTCTCTAGGTACTCCGCGCGGCGATCGAGATAAGCGGACCACAGGTCGTCTTGGTCATCGAATAGCCGCTCCAACATCGCGAACGCGGAGTTGTGGAAGCCAGCCGCAATCGACCACAAAAAGAGGTGATCGCTCAGCTGCACTATCGGCCGTGAAGCCACCGGGTTGTCGAGCAGGAGCTGATCGAATGAGATGTTGGCCGTGTCTCCGAACCGGAGACTCCACAGGTCCAGCACGCGCTTCAGAGCCTTGGGCTCCACATCCTCCGGGTAAAGCTCCCTCAGTTTCTCGAAGGTGAATCCGTAGACCCGATACAGGTTTAGATCACCAGCGATGATTGCGAAGCCTCGGCGCTGATCGTCATCGGATTTAAGCCGTTTCACAAGGTCGTCGTCGAGGGGCTCGGGAACGCGCGGGAAGAGTTCCTCAACCCGATCGGGCCATTCCTCGTCGAGCGGAAGATCGGCTACAACGCGGACAGCCTGGAGGTGTGATTGAAGCCGCTCCTCGACCTCCTCGGAGACGGCCCACCACCACTCCACAAGTGAAACTACGCTCACGCCCAACCGCTCGGATAGCAGTCCGTCCAGAGGACCAAACAGCTCGTTGATGGCTGGCTTGAACGCACTGTGGTACGCGTTGCCACGCACCGCGACCGCGTACAGCCGGAGCGACGCGAGCGCAATCTTGCGTCTCGTCTCATCCTCGGTCTTCGCGCGTGCGATCCGCGCCGTCTCCCGAACTATGAATCCATTCACGACTGCCGTCGCGGCGGCCGTTACGTCTCCGACGCCTTGCTGGTTATGGACCTCGGGCTTCGCCTCCTCGATCGGCTGCCGGAGGGCTACAGCCTGCATCAGCTCGACGTGGTGCTGGAAGATTCCCTCGGGTCGATTGAACTCCGGGTTCGTGCCTGCCACAACGCTCAGGAAGTACAGGCTGTTGAAGCAGATCAGGTCGAATGGCGGGACCCGCTTGACCGCCGCCTCTAGATCTTTCAGCGCCTTGCCGAAGTCCGGCCCGGCTGTCTGGATCGCCTTGTCCACGCCTTCACGGAGCGCAGCGAGAAACTCCGGCGTTGGGGTAGTGGCTACCCAGCCGGTCCCCTCGTCATCGTCGTTGTTCTCTGCCTGCCTATCGCTTGGACTCATTCGGGCATCCCAATCAATGATTGCTAAGACGTCGTCGGTGTGACGTTTCCGCGATGCGGTCGGCCGAATGTTGCTCCAAGCGAAGTCACCCCCATGCAGAAGCAGGAGATCGTCGCCTCGGTCCAGCAGACGATCCCAACAAAAACCCAACAGCGGCGCTGAGAACCCAGGCAAGCAGAGGCGAACGCCGGCTAAATCGCGACCGCAGACGAACGTCGAAACCGCTCTGCAGAGCCAAATGCCGATCCAGCGGTTTAGCCCCCGTTCGCCGCTGTTCTCGATCCCGGGGATATTGGGAAGCTCGCGCTCTACCAGCTGAGCTACGTCCGCGTGTAAATTCCGCATTCCAGAGCCGTTTTAGAGGCCCCCATAGAGCGGGAACCAATTCTCACTCTATCGGCTCGGGACGATCGTCGAGCATTAAGAGATTTCCCATTCCCAAGCCGTTTCGACGCGTAGTAGAGCTTGAGACGACCCCTAACCACTCTACTTTCAGCCACTGAACCGTCCAAAGCGGAGATTCCCATCAGCAAGCCATCTGCGCAGTGATCCCTAGCGGCGACGGCGCCCCGTTCCCAACGAATCCCAACAAAAACCCAACAGGCGGCGTTGGGAAAGATGAGAGGTGGCACGCAACGGATCGATGAAGTCGGCTGAGAGGGCACTCATCCCTGGCCTTTACTGGTAAGGTAAAGGCATGCCGAGGATCTCCACGAAGCACCAGGTGACCGTTCCCGTCACCACCCTGGAGGAGGCTGGCCTGCGCGCCGGAGACCAGGTGGTGATCGAGGCGCTCGGCGAGGGCGAGGTGCGGATCCGCCGTGGCGCGCTCACGTTCGAGAGCGCCTTTGGCGCGCTCACCGGCACCTACCCGCCCGGCTACCTCGAGCAGCTCGACGCGCAGGACGAGCAGCGTTGAAGGTCGTGCTCGACGCCGACATCTTGATCGGCGCGCTTGACGGCTCCGACCCCCACCATTCCCGGTCTCGCCAACTCTTCAACGGCTGGCAAGAGCAGGACGCCACGCGCCTGATCAGCGTCATCAACCTGTCCGAGGTGCTGGTCGCACCTGCTGCCCACGACGACCGACTCCGGGCCGCGCGAGAGGCGATCGGCGCACTGGGCGTAGCGGTCAACCAGCCGAGCGAGGCGATCGGCATCCAGGCCGCGCGGCTCCGCGCCCGGCATCCGATCAGCCTCCCGGATGCCTATTGCCTGGCCACCGCCTCCCGCACCGGCGGCGAGTTGGCCTCTTTCGATCGCAAGATCCTCCGCGCGGCCGAGGCCGAGCGGATCCCGCTGGCAGCGATGGCGGGCGGGTAAGCCTTCGCTCTGCACGCCTCGGAATAGGATCGTCTCGATGCCGCAAGTCGCTGCCCAATCAAGGAGGAGACATGCCGACCAACACTGAGCTGCTGCAGGACACATACGAGGCATTCGGGCGCGGAGACATTCCGGCGGTGCTGGCGGTGCTCGACGAGGACATCGTCTGGAGCACTCCCGACGTGCTACCGCACGCGATCCCGGTGACGGGTCGTGACGACGCTGCGAAGTTCTTTCAAAGCATCGCCTCGACTTGGGAAGAGTTCGGTCTCGAGATAGATGACGTTGTTGCCTCCGGCGATCGGGTGTGCATGATCGGCCGAGCCGGCGGCACAATCGACGGAAGGCAGGCGGACTACGGCTTCGTGCATGCCTGGGTCCTGCGCGACGGCGTCTGCGTTCGCTTTGACGAGTATGTAGATCCCACCCAGCTGACTGCCGCCTAGCGTTTAGAGTCCTGAACGTGGACCTCGACGAGGCGCGGGCGTTCCTGCACGAGAACCATCGCGGCGTGCTCGCGACTCGCCGCGGCGGCGGTCGCATCCAGCAGAGCCCCGTACTCGTGAACGTGGACGGCGAGGGGCGGGCGATCATCTCGAGCAGGGAGACCGCCTACAAGGTGCGCAACCTGCGTCGCGACCCCTGGGCGCAGGCCTGCGTTTTCACAGACAGCTTCGTTGGGCAGTGGCTCTTCGTCGAGGGCAGTGCTCAGGTGCTCTCGCTGCCGGAGGCGATGGACCCGCTGATCGACTACTACAAGCGCTTCCCGGATGAGAACCCCGACTGGGACGACTACCGGGCGCGGATGGAACGCGAACGACGCGTGCTGATCCGGATCAAGATCGAGCGGGCGGGTCCGGACCGTCAGGGTTGAATTTCCGAGAGCCCGCCGTCGACCGGGATCAAACTCAAGCCCTGCCTCGGTCCACTTCGCCTTCTCGCGCGAGGGAGCAGCGGCTCCGCGTAGCCGCGTGGCTTCCGGTCGTCGGGCAAAAAAGGGTAGAGCGCGATGCGACTAGTTTCGACGCGTCTTCCGGTCATAGGAGCACCAAAACCGAAGAAAGGACATGACTTGTGGGCAAGCTGATCTACTCGATGAGCGTCTCGCTCGACGGCTACATCACCGGGCCGGACGGGAGGTTCGACTGGTCTGTGCCCAGCCAGGAACTCCACCGCTTCCATAACGAGCGGGCCCGCGAGCTCAGCTGCCACCTGCTCGGCCGGAACCTCTACGAAACGATGGTCTACTGGGAGACGGCCGACCAGGACCCGGGGCTCGGTGAGGTCGAGCGCGAGTTCGCGGGCATCTGGCAGGAGCTTCCAAAGGTCGTCTTCTCGACGACGCTCGAGGAGGTCGAGGGCAACACGCGGCTGGTGCGGGACGGCGTCGTCGAGGAGGTCGAGCGCCTGAAGGCGGAGGAGGGAGGGGACCTGGGGGTCGGCGGCGCCGGGCTAGCCGCGACCCTGATTAAGGCCGGCCTGGTCGACGAGTTTCAGCCGTTCGTCTACCCGGTGATCGTCGGCGGGGGCACGCCGTTCCTCCCCGACTTGGAGGAGACGTTCGACCTGGAGCTGGTCGAGACCCAGACCTTCGGCTCGCGGGTCGTCTCCATGCGCTACCAGCGGTCCCGGCGAGAATGAGCCAGCCAGGCCGACGAGCGGCACCCCGGAACCGTGCCGGCTCTGGCGAGGGATCGCCAGCACTTCTGCTGCCGCGTGATGGGTCCCTCGACGCCGACCTCTAAGGTCGTGCGAGAGCTGGCGCTGCGAGGCGCCGAGGCCTTCGAGGGCGACGAGGCCGCCGAGAGGAAGGCTGCCAACTTCGCGCTCAGCGTCGCCGACGGCATTCCGGCCTTGACCTCGAGCGCCTGCGGAGCGCCCGCGAGCGCGCCTGGGGCCGGTGAGCTGGCCCAAGGGCCCCTGGGTGGCCGACACTTCCGCCTGGGCGCGCGCCGGCGCCAGCGAGGTCGCGCCGCAATGGCGCAGGGTGGTGAAGGCGGGTGAGCTGGTCGCCTGCGCGCCGGTGACGATGGAGATGATCTTCGACGCCCCCGACCGCGACGCCGTCGAGCGCGTCGCGATGGCGATGGCTGGCTTTCGCCAAGCACCAATCAGCCGCTCGGTCACCGACGCCGCGACCTGGGCGATGCGCGAGCTGGCACAGCGCGGCGCCGCCGGCGCCCACCAGGTCAGGGTCCCCGACGCTCTCATCGCCGCAGCAGCGGCGGAGCGGGGGTTCGGGGTGCTTCATTACGACCGCCATTCGACACCCTCGCGACCGTGCTCACCTTCACCAGCCAGTGGGTCGCGCCAGCCGGCTCGATCGACTGACCGGTCGCGAGCCCGGGTGTGCACGCCGCACAGCGGAGCCCAGACCTGACGGTGCCACAAACATCCGAGCCAAGCCGGCACGGCCGACATGTAGAGCGAGCCGACAAGCCTGGTGGGCTTACCATGTTTCACACGCTTCCAGTTCTTGCGCCGAGCGGCACAAGCCTCACTCATGGGCTACCGTGGCTCAGTCCGGGGAATCCGCCCGGCGAACCCGCGAGGAACTGGAGGATGAGATGGCGTACGTGATCGTCAACGACTTCGAGGGCGGTACGAGGGAGCAGTACGACGCCACGACCGCGGTGGTGCACCCTGCGGGTGGCCTGCCGGCCGGCCAGACGCATCACTACGCCGGGCGGAGCACGAACGGCTGGGTCGTCGTCGCAGTCTGGGAGTCGAAGGAGATCTGGGAGAAGTTCCGCGACGAAACGCTGTTGCCCGCCTTCCAGGGAGGGGCGCCCGTGTTGCCAGGCCCACCGAAGACGACGGAGTTCGAGGTCGAGGTCGAGCGCTAGAACATGTCAAGCGCCCGTGTCGTTACCGCCCGTCGGGACGACGGCGCTGTGGGTGCCCCCGAGACTGCCTGGGTGACCGACTACGGGCTGATGTAGTTGTGTATCGCGACGTCGACGACGTCGGCGTCAGGGAGCGCGGCGACACGCTCCTCCCCCATGACAGCGACCTGGGCCGGCCGAAGGCGGTCCGCTACGAACCGCTCGAAGTTCTCGCGTGTCTCCCAGATGTTGAAGACCTGGAAGCGGCCCTCGAGCTCGCCTGCGGAGTGAAAGATCAGCCCCTCGGGCGGCTCGTCCGCCAAGCCCAGCTTCTCGGTCACGGCGTCGTATTGATCAGCGCCCATACCATCAGAGAACCGGGTGATCGTTCCTACCGCCATCTTTTCCTCCTCCGTTGGACTGCGGTCATGTCGCCCACCCTACAGCCGATCGGCAAGTAGCCCTGCCTGCACCGAGACCTCACCGGCATGCAAGAAGCCGAAGATCATCCGCCTCAATCCATCACTCGATCCCGACAAAACCAAAGACCGAGCCGGGAAGGCGCGGGGGCTAGTGTTCGCCGGCAGTGAGCACCCGCGCCTTCCTTGCCTTCCTCGGCGTCTGCGCCGTCATCGGCCTGCTCGCCTTCGGCCTGCTCAGCAAGGGCGAGGCGAAGATCGCCGTCGGCGATCCCGTGCCCGATCGCGAGCTGCCGGTGCTCGGCGCCGAAGGCAGGCAGGGCGACATCGCCCAGCACCGGGGACGCTGGGTGCTTGTCAACCTCTGGGCCTCGTGGTGTGTGCCCTGCCGAAAGGAGGCGCCGGCTCTGGACCGCTTTGCCCGCGAATACCGCAAGCGCGGCGTCAGCGTGCTCGGCATCGACGTCCAGGACAACAGCGACGACGCGCTCGCCTTCGTCCACGACTATCACGTGACGTACCCGCAGCTGCGCTCGGTCGGGGACGAGCGCAGCGCCGCCTTCGGCTCGACCGGCGTGCCGGAGAACTTCCTCGTCGATCCGCGGGGCCGCCTGGCGCTGATCTGGCGCGGGCCGGTGGACGAGCAGTTCCTCGAAGATGAGGTGGTGCCGATCGTCGAGGGGCGCAGATGAGCTCGCGAGGCGCCTTCCTGGCCCTCTGGGCAAGAAAAGCGCCCGCGGCGGCACTCATCGTTGCGCTGGCGCTGTTGGCCCTCGCCTCGCCGGTCGCCGCCGCGACCCCGCAGACCACGATCAACGACGTCGAAGACGAGGTGATGTGCCCGATCTGCGGCACCCTGCTGGAGCTGGCCGAATCGCCGCAGGCCGAGCGCGAGCGAGCCTTCGTCAAGCGGCTGATCGCAGAGGGGAAGAGCAAGGCCGAGGTCAAGGACGCCCTGGTCGCCCAGTACGGGCGCGAGGTGCTGGCCCTGCCGGGCGGCTCCGGATTCGACCTCACCGCCTACCTCGTGCCGGCGATCGCCTTCGTCACCGCCGCGGTCGGCCTGGCGATCGGGGTGCGGCGTTGGAGGAACGCGGGCCGGACTCCCCCGGGGTCGGGCCGGCCGCCGGCCGGCGGACCCGAGGGTGAGGACGCGGAGCGCCTGCGGGCCGACCTCGCGCGTTACGACCTGTAGACGGTCAGCCCTGGATCACCAGGCCGCTGACCGATATCGGCAGGCGGCGCGAATCCGCCGGGCCGAGGCAGGCGATCGTCGAGTCCGCCAGCGTCAGCAGGGGCCTCAGCGAGTGCTCGTCGCGGAGCGGCGGGCCGTCGATCACGACCAGGTCGTAGGCGGCACGAAGGCCCGCCAGCGCCCGGGCAAAGGCGTCGGAGGCGAACAGACGCGGGCCTTCGGCGGACGGTCGCCCGGCGACCACGCAGACCAGCGGCTCGGTCGCCCCCTCCGAGCCGGGCCCGGCGAGGACCACCGGCTTGAGCAGGTCCTCGGCGGCGACCGCTCCCCGCAGATGCTCGTGCAGCCCCGGGGCGTTGGCCAGACCGAGCGCGTCGGCCAGGCCGGGTGCGACCAGGTCGCACTCCACCAGCGCCGTGCGCGTCCCCCCCGCCGCGGCGGCCGCGGCCAGCCCGGCCGAGGTCTCCCGTCTGCGCGCGGCGTCGCCGGTCACCAGCACCGCGCGAGCGCCGCCGAGCGCCCGCAGAGCTCCGCCGAAGGCCTCCAGGTCGGCGCGGCGCAGCGTCCCGGTGCGCAGGCCGGGCGAGGACCGTGCCGGGATCTCGGCCAGGACCTTCACATCTTCTCGGGCGCGGAGATGCCGAGCAGGCCGAGGGAGGCCGCGATCGTCCTCTGCGTCAATCGGCAGAGGCCGAGCCGCGAGCGCTCGACCCCCTCCCCCTCGGCGCCGACGACCTGGCAGTCGCGGTAGAAGGCGTGGAAGTCCGCCGCGACCGCGATCGAGTAGGTGCAGATCCTGTGCGGGGCGCGGCGCGCCGCCGCCTCGCGCACCTCGTCGGGAAATTCGAGCAGCCGCTTGACCAGGTCGCGCTCCGCCGGCTGCAGCGGCGTGCCAGGCGTCGGCGTGCCGGGCTCCCCCGCCTCGCCGCCGGCTTTGCGCAGGATGCTGGCGATGCGGGCGTGCGCGTACTGCACGTAGTAGACCGGGTTGTCGCTGGACTCGCGCCGCGCCAGGTCGATGTCGAGGTCGACCGGGGTGTCGTGGCTGCGCCAGAGCATGAACCAGCGGGCGGCGTCGACGCCGATGTCGTCGACGAGCTCGTCGAGCGAGACGAAGTCGCCGCTGCGCTTCGACATCTGCGCCCGCTCGCCCGATTCGACGATGTGGACGAGGCGCATGATCAGCGCCTCCAGCAGCTCGGGATCGGAGCCGAGGGCCGCGATCGCGGCGCGCAGCCGCGGTGCGTAGCCGTGGTGGTCGGCGCCGAGCACGTCGATCAGCCGCTCGAAGCCGCGCTCGAGCTTGTCGCGGTGGTAGGCGACGTCGGCGGCCAGGTAGGTCATCTCCCCCCCGGCCTTGATCAGCACCCGGTCCTTGTCGTCGCCGAACTCGGTGCTGCGCAGCCACAGCGCCCCGTCGCTCTTGTAGGTGTGGCCGCGCCGCTCCAGCAGCCGCAACGCCTCCTCGACCTCGCCCGCGGCGTAGAGGTCTCGCTCCGAGGTCCAGTTGTCGAAGTGGACGCCGAAGCGATCGAGGGTCGACCGCACACCCTCCAAGATCAGCGCGACCCCGCGCTGTCCGACCGCGGCGGCGTCGTCCGGGTCGACCCCCTCGGCCCGCAGGCGCGCGGCCAGCTCGGTGACGTACTCGCCTTCGTAGCCGTCCTCCGGCGGCTCGCCCGCGCCCATCTCGGCGGCGACCGAGACGGCGAAGCGCCGGACCTGGCCGCCCGCGTCGTTGACGTAGTACTCGCTCTGCACCTCGTGGCCGACGGCCCGCAGCAGGCGCACGAGCGCGTCGCCGTAGGCAGCGTGGCGCCCGCCGCCCACGTGCAGGGGGCCGGTCGGGTTGGCGGAGACGTACTCGACCAGGATTCGCTGCGGGGATTCGACCGGCGCCGGCCCGAGGCTCTCGCCCGCCGCCCCAAGGCGTGCCATCGCCCTCCGGTACCACTCGTCGGAGAGGAAGAGGTTGACGAAGCCGGGCCCGGCGACCTCGACGCGGTCGATGACGCCTTCGGCGCCAAGCTCGCGTTCGAGCTCGTCGCCGAAGCGCGTCGCGACATCGCGCGGCGCTTCCCCCAGCGGCGCCGCCAGCAGCATCGCCGCGTTGGAGCTGTAGTCGCCGAGCTCGGGCTTCGGCGGGCGATCAAGGGTTGGCTCCGGCCCGGTCGCCTCGCCGTCGCGCAGCGCCCGCGCCGAGCGCCGGATGGCGGCGCGCAGCGCGGCGATCGAATCCGTCTCGGTCACGCACCAATCGTATGGACCGCGACCGCGCCGGGGTACGCTGGCCGCCGTGCGCGTAGCGGCGATCACCGACATCCACGCGAACCTGCCTGCGCTGGAGGCCGTTCTGGCGGCGGTCGAGGACGCCGCGGTGGACGAGGTCTGGTGCCTCGGCGACGTGGTCGGCTACGGGGCCGAGCCGGACGCGTGCGCCGACCTGGTGCGCGAGCGCTGCGACCTCAGCCTGGTCGGCAACCACGACCTCGCGGTCCTCGGCGTGCTCGACATCGGCGCCTTCTCCGACGGCGCCGCGGCCGCGGTCGCCTGGACGCGGGAGAACGTGGACGAGCGAACGCTGGCGATGCTGCGCGAGCTGGAGCCGGCGGGGGAGCGCGAGGGCATCGCCCTCTTCCATGCCTCCCCCCGCGATCCGATCTGGGAGTACGTCCTCTCCGCCGAGCAGGCCGAGGCCTGCCTCGACGCCCAGCCGACGCCGATCGCGCTGATCGGCCACTCGCACGTCGCGCTGTTCTTCACCCGGCCCGGCGCCGAGGCGGCCGGCGGGGAGATCCGCGGTGCCCAGGCAAGCGATGACACGCTGCTCGACCTTGCCGCCGGCTCCTGGCTGGTCAACCCGGGCAGCGTCGGCCAGCCGCGCGACGGCGACCCCCGCGCCGCCTGGCTCGAGTTCGACACCGGCAGGCGGACCGCGCGCTTCCACCGGGTCCCCTATGACGTCGAGCGGGCGGCCGCGGCGATCGAGTCGGCCGGCCTGCCACGCCGCCTCGCCGATCGCCTCCGCGTCGGCTCGTGATCCATCCGTCCACGGTCGATTGCAGGGAAATTCTGCGCCGGAGGCCGTTCTCTAGACTCGCCCGAATGCCTCGCGCACCCATTTCCCTGCTCGCGGTCGCGCTCACCGGCGCCGCAAGCTTCGGGCTCGTCGCCTGCGGCGGCGAAGACGCCAGGCTGCTGCCGGGCGAGACGGCGCGTGAGATAACCGCCAACCTCGATACGGTCCAGCAGCTCTCCGACGAAGGCGACTGCCTCGGCGCGGAAAGCGCCGCCCAGCAGGTGGGCGAACAGATCGAAGCGCTGGAAGGGGTCGACCGCAAGCTGAAGCGGGCGCTCGAAGACGGCGCGTCGCGGCTGGAAGAAGTGATCGCCGGCTGCGAAGAATCGACCGCCGAAGCGATCGCGCCGGCGACGATCCCGAGCGAAGCGGAAGAGGAAGAAAAGGCACCCAAGGAGAAGAAGGAAAAGGAGCCGAAGCCGAAGGAAGAGAAAGTGCCGCCGGAAACGACCCCCCCACGTTCGCTGCCCCCGCAAGCCAACGGCGAAGGCAAAGGGCTGGAAAACGGGAAAGGGCCGCCGCCGACCGAGGAAGGCGCCGAAGAATCGCCGTCGGGCGGAGTCGGCCCGGGCAGCCCCGCGGAAGGGGAGGAATGATGGAGGCGGGGACCCTCTCGGGTCGCTACGAGATCGGCGACCGGCTCGGCTCGGGCGGGATGTCGACCGTCCACCGCGCCACCGACCTGATCCTCGAGCGCACGGTGGCGGTGAAGATCCTCGCCGAGCACCTCTCCGACGACGAGCGCTTCGTCGCCCGCTTCCGCCGCGAGGCGCTGGCGGTCGCCAAGCTGATCCATCCCAACATCGTCCAGGTCTACGACACCGGCATCGACGAGGGCCGCCACTACATCGTCATGGAGTACGTAGAGGGCCGCTCCGGCGCGCAGATCCTGCAGCGACAGGGACCGCTCGACCCGGAGACGGCGGCCGAGGCGGGAATCCAGGCCTGCGCCGGCCTCGACTACGCCCACCG
>Ga0075433_10001725_pt1 | contig 16301 bp, 17 predicted proteins | sample RhiMethybrSRZTD2_FD_75299 | JGI IMG/M metagenome (GOLD analysis project Ga0075433, IMG submission 75299) | Populus rhizosphere microbial communities from Tennessee, USA - Rhizosphere MetaG P. TD hybrid SRZTD2 | ecosystem: Host-associated > Plants > Roots > Rhizosphere > Soil | place: USA... | reverse complement strand
CGCTCCGCCTGGGCCTGCAGCTGCAGGTGCTCGGGATCGAGAAATGGCGTCCCCTGGAGCCGCTCGTCGATGAAGTCGCGTCCCCGCATCACTCGCTCCGGAAGCGGGGAGGCCGCTTCTCGAGGAACGCCGCGAACGCCTCGCGGAAATCGGGGTGCGTCATGCACTCGGCCTGCGCCTGCGCCTCGGCTTCCACGGCCTCCTCGAGCGCGAGGCTCATCTCGCGATTGAGGCATTCCTTGGTTACCGCGATCCCGTGCCCGGGACCCTTGGCGAGACGGCGCGCGAGGGCGAGGGTCTCTTCCTGCAGGAAATCGGGCGGGCAAATCTTGGTGACGAGCCCGATCCGGAGCGCCTCCTCGGCGCCGATCGAGTCGCCCGTCATCAGGAGCTCCCCCGCTTTCGCAAAGCCGACGATTCGCGGCAGGAGCAGGCAGGCGCCCATGTCGGCGCCGGAGAGTCCGACTTTCGTGAAGAGGAAGGCGAATTTCGAGCCGGTCTCCGCGATCCGGAAATCGGAGGCGAGCGCGATCATCGCTCCCGCCCCGGCCACCGCGCCGTTGATGCGCGCGATGATCGGCTTCGGCAGGCGCCTCATGTTGAGCAGGAGCGCGCCCGTCATGCGGGTGAACTCGAGCAGGCCCTTCCGGTCGCGGTTGAAGAGCTCGCCGATGATGTCGCGCACGTCGCCGCCCGAGCAGAAGCCCTTCCCCTTGCCCGTGATGATCACGACCCGCACGTTCTTCTCGTCCTTGAGCGCGGCGAAGGTGTCGCGCAGCTCGGCGTACGTCTCGAACGTGAGCGCGTTCAGCCGCTCGGGACGGTTGAGGGTGATGGTGGCGATCCCCTCTTCCGACACTTCGTACAGGAACGACTTTGTGGCGATCATAGGACGGCGATCCCCTCCAGTTCGACCTTGGCGCGCGGATCCCACAGGCTCTTGACCTCGAACATGGCGCACGCGGGGTAGTGGCGGCCCAGGTGTTTCTTCCAGAGCGCGCCGATCAGCGGCCGCGCGCTTCCGTATTCCGCGCGGTCGGTCACGTAAATGTTCATCATCCCCAGCTGTTCGGGCTTCCCGCCGGCCTCTTTCAGCACCTCGATCAGGTTCTTCAGCGCCGCCTCGAACTGCACGGTGAAATCGTCGCTCACGATCTCCGACCGCTGGTTGGCTCCATTCTGCCCGGCGAGGAAGAGGATCTTCTTTCCCTCGAGCAGGACGCCGTGGTTGAAACCGACGGGCGACGGCAGGGACTTCGGGTTGACGAATTTCGGCTTCTTCACAGGTCCATCGCCTCCCCGTTCTGGGCGCAGGCCGGGTCCAGGAGCGGCAGGACGGCCGCCGCGACTTCCTCCGGCTTCAGGAATCGCTTCTGCGGATTCATCTCCTCCATTGCCTTCCGGGCCTCCCCCGTCGACCGGCCCGTTTTCGCCACGACATTCTTCACGTTGCGTTCCGTCATCGGCGTGTCGACGTACCCGGGGCAGACCGCATTCACCTTGATTCCCCTGGCGCCAAATTCCGCGGCGAGGCTCCTCATCAATCCGAGCATCGCGTGCTTCGAGGCGGTGTACGCCGCGACGTAGGGCGCGCCCCTCTTGCCCGAGACCGAGGCGACCATCACGATCCGCCCGGTGCCGCGCTCCGCCATGCTCCCGACGAAGGCCCGGGACACCAGGAAGGCGCTCGTCGCGTTTTCCGCCAGCATCCGGTCCCAGAACGCCCGCTCGGTCTTCAGGAACGGCGCCGACTCCGCGCTCCCCGCGTTGTTCACGACGGCGTCGACGCGCCCGAACCGGGACAGGGCCTCGTCGCGCAACCGCTCCACCTCGTCCTCCCGGGAGGCATCGGCCGGCACGGCCAGCACCTCGCCGTTCTTCGACAGGGCGCGTGCCGTCTCCTTCAGCGGCTCCGCCGAACGGGCGCAGAGCACGAGCTTGGCGCCGTCCGCCGAAGCGCGCTCCGCGATCGCGCGGCCGATGCCGCGACTGGCGCCGGTGATGACGACGACGGTGTCCCGAAGGCTCATGGGGCCGTCGTGGCCTCCACGACGATGTCCCTCATGAGATCGAGTGACGCGTTGCCCTCGTCGAGCGTCGCGCCGGCCGGATCTCCCATGTAGCCGAACGAGGCGCCGACATCCTCGAAGCTCTTGGCGCCGTCGCGGATCTTGGCGCCGAGGTCGACCTCCACCTTGACCAGGCCGATGCGTTCCGACTCCCGGACCGCCTTCGGCCGGGCGGCCATCACCATCGAGGTCTCGAAGCTTCCCGCATGGGCGCCGCCCCGCTTGAATTCCACGGGCAGCCGGGAGGCCCACGGTTTCTGGGTCACGTCGGGAAAAATCACCTTGAGCTTCACGCCCGCGGCAAGCGCCTCGGCCGCCGCGTGGAGCGCCTTGAGATTCGCGGGATCGAAATGGCAATTGACGAAGACGAGCTTCGCCACGCCGTGGCGGTCGAGCGATTTCGCGACGTCGCAGAGGATCGCCGCGGCGGTACCCTCCGAGAGGCTCAACGTGCCGGCAAAGGCGGACGCGAACTTGGCCGGCGTCACCGCGAGCGTCGGCAGGATCACGACCGTCCCCTTCCATTCCGAGAGCTTCTCCGCGGCCCGGCGCGCGATCTCCTCCGAGATGATCGCGTCGGTGGCGAGGGGAAGGTGGGGCCCGTGCGCCTCGATCGCCCCGATGGGCCAGAGCGCCGTTGCGCCCTTCAGCGCTTTCTCGGCCTCGGGCCAGGTCAAGTCGGCGAGATGCTGGATGTGGCCCATGTCAAACCCTCAATTTCTTCCGGTCGATCTTGCCGCGGTCGGTCTTGGGGAGCGACGCGACGAAGTCGACTCTCCGCGGATACTTGTAGGCGGCGAGCCGCTCCTTGACGAAGTTCTGGATCTCCTCGGCGATCGCGCCGTTCGCCTCGCGCCCCTCGCGGAGCACGATGAACGCGCCGGGCTTTGTCAGGCCCTGGTCGTCCGTGTACCCCGCCACAGCCGCCTCGAGCACCGCGGGGTGTTTCAGGAGGCAATTCTCGACCTCGATGGGCGAGACGAAAATGCCCCCGACTTTCAAGAGGTCGTCGACACGCCCCTCGTACCAGAAGTAGCCCTGCTCGTCGACATGAAAGAGATCGCTCGTGAAACACCAGTCGCCCGCGAACGTCTCCTTCGACTTCTCGTGCGCGCCGAAATACATCAGCCCGGCGCTGTCGCCCTTGATATGGAGCCTTCCCACCTCGCCGGGGGCGCACTCGCGGCCGTCCGTGTCCACGATCCGCGCCTCGTAGCCCGGCACGATCTTCCCGAGACTCCCGGGCTTGACGTCGCCGAGTCGGTTCGAGATGTAGATGTGGAACATTTCCGCCGATCCGATGCCGTCGAGGATCTCCGCGCCAAAAGTCTGTTTCCACCGGCCGTACAGCTCGGGGGGCAGGTATTCCCCGGCGCTGAGGACGACGCGAAGGGAGGAGAGATCCTGGGAGGCCGCGTCGGCGTGATTCACCATCTTGCCGATCGTGGTGGGGACGTTCGTCAGCACCGTGGGACGCCAGGCCCGGATATTTTCGAAGATGGTTTCGGGCGTGGGCGCTTCTTCGAAGAGGGCGGTCGTCGCGCCCACGGCGAACGGGAACATCAGGTTCGTTCCCGTGGCGTAGCCGAAGTAGAGCCGGGGAACGGAGAGCGTGACGTCGCTCTCGCGGTACCGCACGATTTCCTTGGCGTAGTGCTCCGTGTTGTACGGGAAGTCGTGATGGAAGTGGACCACGCCCTTGGACCGGCCCGTCGTACCTCCGCTGAAGAGCCAGCAGGCGATATCGTCGCGCGTCGTGTCGGCCCAGACGAGTTCCTCCGGGGCGCGCGGGACGAGCGTCTCGTAGTGCGGAAGGCCGGTGACCGGCTCCCCCACCACGAGCAGGTTCTTCAGGTGGCGCGCCTGGGGGCGCAGGGCCCGGAAGACGTCCGCCACGCTGTCATGGACGACCGCGACCCGGGACCGGGTGTAGTCGAGGTAGTACGCGTAGTCCTCGGGTGGCAGCCGCGGGTTCCCCATGGTCACGACGGCGCCGATTTTCAGGGCGCCGAAAAAGACGGGCGCGAACTCGGGAATGTCGGGCAGGCAGATGTAGACGCGGTCCTCCATCCCGACCCCGAGATCGCGCAAAACGTTGGCGACCCGGTTGGACTCGCGGACGACATCGAGGTAGGTCAGGGTGCGGCGGCGACTGCGGACGGCGACCTTCTCCCCCATCCCCTCCCGAATGCGATCGTCCAGGAAGTACGACGCCATGTTGAACTTTTCGGGGAAGGGAGTCATGCCGGGGAGATTATAGGCGACTCGCCAGCAAAGCCCAAACGGCGAGTAGGGGGCAATTCCTGTGTCCTTGATCCTTGGCCGGTCCGATGTCCGAGCCCCCCGATTCTCGAGATTCGCGGGCATTGCTGAGGACCTCTGACCCAGGACGGACCTTGAACCCCGGACTCTGAACAGGCTCAGGACCGTGGACGCAGGACTCAGGACTCGGAGTGTGGGTCCGCCGCTAGTCGGGAGCGGCCGCTCCCTTGTCGATCCACTCGCGGAACTTCCGGACGAATTCCTCGTGGCTCAGGGGCGGTTTCGTGCGTCCGGCGCCGGGGTTCCATCCCCACAGCACCAGCTTGTCTTCCGAAACGTGATGCAGAATCTGCTCCAGCGACTTGCCGCCGTTGAGCTTCGGGTCCTTCAGCTGGCGCGCGAGCTCGCCGGCGGATTTCCCCTGGAACACCAGCGGCATCGCCGCCGGAGGAAGGTGCCAGTCGGGATTACCGGGAGGCAGGTTCGCGTCTCGGAGGTTGGCGAATTGGTGGCAGTTGGCGCACTTGAGAGCGTACTTCCCCTTTCCATCGATTCCGCGCTGGACGTTTTGCGCGTGCGTCCGGTGGTCGTCGCCCTGGAGAGGGGCGTCGCCCGCGGGGTGACAATTCAGGCAGCGACCGTGCATGAAGACGGGGTACACGGCCAGGAAGGCTTCTCGCGCGCCCGCGTCATCGCTCGAGCTTCCCCCGGCGCCGGGAGATGAGCAGTTCTGCAGCGCGCACGCCACGACGCCGATCCAGGCCGCGGCCACGACCACCTGAAGTCGCTTCGCGGGCATCGATTATCCCTTCCTCAGGTCTTCCGACCGGATCGGCAGGCGCCGGATGCGCTTGCCCGTGAGCGTGAAGAGCGCGTTGGCGAGCGCGGGCGCCACCGGCGGCACGCCGGGTTCTCCAACGCCACCCATCTTTTCCGAGTCGGGGACGATATGCACCTCGACCTCCGGCATCTCGTTCATGCGGAGCATTGGGTAATCGTGGAAATTCCGTTCCCGCACGCGGCCCTTCTCGAACGTGATTTCACCGTACAGCGCCGCCGTGAGGCCGAAGGCGATCGCGCTTTCCATCTGGGCGCGCACCGTGTCCGGATTTACGACCGGACCGCAATCGATGGCGCAGGTGACCTTGTGGATTTTCGGCCGGCCTTCCTTGGTGAGCGACACCTCGGCGACATGTGAGATGACGCTTCCGAACGATTCGTGGACGGCCACGCCCCTCCCACGTCCCTCCGCCGGCGGCTTGCCCCATCCGGCCTTCTCCGTCGCGAGCTCCAGGACCTTCTTGATTCGGGGATGTTTGCCGAGCAATCCCAGGCGGTAGTCGCGCGGATCCTTCCCGGCCGTGTGCGCCAGCTCGTCGATGATTGTCTCGACGATGAACGCCGTGTGGGAGTGTCCGACCGATCGCCACCACAGGGTCGGCACTCCGGAGGGCGCGTGGTGCCACGCGACGCGGATGTCGGCAATCTCGTACGGATTGTCGCGCGCTCCTTCGACCGCCGTTTCATCCACGCCGTCCTTGACGACGAAGGCCTCAAAGGGCGTCCCCGCCATGAAGGACTGGCAGACGATGTGGTGGTCCCATCCGGCCGGTTTCCCGGCGGCGTCGATTCCCGCCTTGACCGTGTGGTACGCCCGGGGGCGATAGAAGCCGCCCCGCATGTCGTCTTCCCGGGTCCAGATGACCTTCACCGGCGCCTTCACGGCCTTGGAGAGCTGGACCGCCTCGCGCACGAAGTGGCTATCGATCACGGCGCGACGGCCGAAGCCGCCGCCGAGGAGCGTCGTGTGCAGCTTGACCTGATCGGGTTTCAGCCCGGCTTCCTGCGCCGCGGCGGCGCGGTCACCCGTCTGGAATTGCGTGCCGACCCAGACTTCGCAGGAATCCTCACGTACGTCCGCGACGCAGTTGAGAGGTTCCATCGCGGCGTGCGCGAGATATGGAAGGTCGTAGACCGCGTCGATCTTGCTCATGGCCTTCTCGAGCGCGGCGTCGACATCGCCCTCCTTGCGCCCCACGGCTCCCGCTTCGCGGGCGAGCGCCGCATACTGCTCGCCCTGCGTACGGGTGTCGAGCGATCCCAACGGACCGTCATCCCATTCGATTTCGAGGGCGTCGCGCCCCAGCTTCGCCGGCCAGAATCCGTCAGCGACGACCGCCACGCCGCGCGGAATCTGGAGTACGTGGCGTACACCCGGCACGGCCTTGGCGCCGTCGGCGGTAAAACTCTTCAGCTTCCCTCCGAAGACAGGCGACCGCGCGACCACGGCGACTTTCATGCCCGGAACGGAGACGTCGATCCCAAACACGGCCTTGCCGTTCGTCTTGTCGGGCGTGTCGAGTCTCTTCGTGGACTTGCCGATGAGCTTGAAGTTCCTGGCCTCCTTGAGAGCCACTTCCTTCGGCGGCATGAGCTTCGAGGCGCTCTCGACGAGCTTGCCGTACGTCAACCGCCGGCCGGACGCGGAATGGACCACCGACCCGTTCTCCGTGGAGCAGGCCGCGGGTTCCACTTTCCAGGTCTCCGCCGCGGCGGAGACGAGCATCTGCCGGGCGGCGGCGCCGGCTTCCCTCAGGCGCTTCCACTCGCTCCACGTGCTCGTGCTGCCGCCGGTCATCTGGATGCCGAACACGGTGTGGTTGTACGCCGGATCGACGGGAGCCGATTCGGCGCGCACCTTCGTCCAGTCCGCATCCAATTCGTCGGCGACCATCATCGCGACGCTCGTGTACGCGCCCTGCCCCATCTCCGAGTGGGGCACGATGACGGTGACGATCTCGTCCATGCCGATGCGGACGAAGGCGTTGGGCACGAAGGTCGACGCCGATTGCATGGCGGCCGCGTTTCTCACGAAACCCGGGAGCGTCACTCCCAGGACCAGCCCGCCGCCGGCGAGGGCGCCCGCCTTCAAGACATCGCGCCGGCTGAGGTTGATGATGTCGCTCATTTCTTCCCCCCGGCCTTGATCCGGGCCGCGAGGTGAATGGCGCATCGAATTCGCTGGTACGTCCCGCACCGGCAGATGTTGCCCGTCATGGCGTCGTCGACGTCCTTGTCGGTGGGCTTCGGATTCTCGCGCAGGAGCACGGCGGCCGACATGATCTGGCCCGACTGGCAGTAGCCGCATTGCGGCACGTCCTCGGAGATCCAGGCCTGCTGGAGCGGACCCGCGAGGTCCGCGCCCAATCCCTCGATCGTCGTAACCTGCCGTCCCTCGGCGCGCGAGATCGGGGTGACGCACGACCGCACGGCCTCCCCGTCGAGGTGGACGGTGCAGGCCCCGCATTGCGCCATGCCGCATCCGAACTTCGTGCCGGTGAGGCCCAGCGATTCGCGGACCACCCAGAGCAGGGGCGTCTCCGGGTCGACGTCGACGGATCGATCCTTGCCGTTGACCTTGAGCTTGATCATCGTCGCGGACTCCTCGCGGCGATCGCCGCATTCGGCTCGTGAGAGACGGACCGTCAAGGTCACTGTACCCTCCCCCGGAAGCGCGCGGCAACCCGCAAACGCCCGTCCCCGCGAAATATTTCCCATCCCCGGGACTTCGGGGTATCCGGCCGCGAGGATTGACGCTCGGGAGAGGCCTCCCTAAGATTGCGATACCCCATGGGCAAAGCCGCTCCCCCGCCGTCCGATGTCACCTACAGCTCGTACCTGAAAATTCCGGAGCTCCTGGAGCTGCAGAAGGTGTTGTCCCGGCCCGAGAGCCACGACGAGCTGCACTTCATCATCATCCACCAGGTCTTCGAGCTCTGGTTCAAGCTCATGCTCTTCGAGGCGCGCGCGATCGCCGGCCACCTGGACGCGGGCCGGGTGCCGGATGCCGTCCACCTCTTCAAGCGGCTCAACGCGATCCTCGCCGTCTTCCTCCCGCAGATCGAAGTCATCGAGACGATGAAGCCGACGGACTTCCTGAAATTCCGGGACCTGCTCAAACCCGCGAGCGGGTTCCAGTCGCTCCAGTTCCGCGAGCTCGAATTCCTCTCGGGCGCCCGGGATGAGCGGTACCTGAAGATGTTCGAGGGAGAGGCCGAGGCGCAGGGCCGGCTCCGCGAGGCGATGTCCGCCCCCTCGCTCTGGGACCACTTCCGCACCCTCCTGAAATCGCGCGGACTCCCCTCGGACGCGGGAGCGGACGAGCTGAAAGCGATCGTCCGCATCTACCGCGAGGAGACGTACGCCGATGTGCGCGGCCTCTGCGAAGAGATGATCCAGTACGACAAGCTCTTCAGCCTGTGGCGCGAGCACCACGTGCGCATGGCGGAGCGGATGATTGGCATGAAACCCGGCACCGGCCAGAAGGCGGTCGCGTATTCCTTCGGCGACAAGGCGGGCCCGATGGGGACGATGGGCGTCGAGTACCTGCAGCGGACCCTCTCGAAACGGTTCTTCCCGGTCCTCTGGGCCGCCCGATCGGAGCTGTGAATGGCCTCCACGCGCGCCGCGAAACCGTCCGAGGTGCCGCTCCTCAACCTGCGCCGCCATTTCCCCACGCTCTCGAAGAAGACCCACTTCATCAGCCACTCGCTCGGGGCGATGCCGCAGGAGGCCGTCGACGCGCTCGAGGATTTCACGCGCCGCTGGGTCGGCGAGAGCATCGAGGCGTGGCACGAGTGGCTCCCCATGGTGTCGAAGGCGGGCGACGAGATCGGCGCGCTCATCGGGGCCCCGGCAGGCACCGTGACGATGCACCAGAATGTCTCGACGTGGATGGGGATCATCGCGTCCTGCCTCGACTTCCCGGCCGGACGCAATCGCGTCCTGTCGACCGACATGAACTTCCCGAGCGTCCACTACGTCTGGAAGGAGCACGAGCGACTCGGGGCGAGGCTCGACCTGGTCACGTCGGACGACCGGATCACGATCGACACCCAGAAGTTCATCGAGGCCATCGACGAGAAGACGGCCGTGGTCATCATCGAGCTCGTCCTCTTCCGGAGCGGCTACCTCCAGGACGCCAAGGCGATCATCCGGGCCGCCCACGAAAAAGGCGCGCTGACGGTGGTCGACGCCTACCAGGCCGTCGGCACCGTGCCCGTGGATGTGGTCGACCTCGATGCGGACTTCTTCACCGGCGGTTCCGTCAAATGGCTCTGCGGCGGACCCGGAGCCGCGTACTGCTACATCCGCAAGGACCTCCTAGCGAAATTCGAGCCGCGGTTGTGCGGCTGGTTCTCCCACGAGGAACCCTTTGCCTTCGAGCTTGACCGGATCCGCTACCGAGAAGACGCGATGCGGTACATGGGAGGTACCCCGTCGGTCCCCGCCCTCTACTCGAGCGCCCCGGGACGCGGATTCGTTCGAAAGGTCGGCGTCGACCGCATCCGGGCCAAGTCGAAGCGGCAGGTGGCGATGCTGGTGGATCTGGCCAAGGAGCTCGACCTCAAGGTCAACACGCCGCGCGACCCCGAGCGGCGCGGAGGCATGGTGTGCGTCGAGTTCAAGGGGTCGGAGCGCGTGCACGACGCGCTGCTGCGGCGCGGTTTCCTCGTCGACTGGCGCCCGGGGAGCGGCATACGGATCTCCCCCCACTTCTACACGTCGGACGACGAGATCCGGGGAATCATGGACGAGATCCGCAAGCTCCGCTTCCGCACCGGCGCGCCGTGATATCCCCATGAAGGCCATCCGGTACCACGAGCACGGCGGTCCCGAAGTCCTCAAGTACGAGGAGGTCCCCGACCCGGCGGCGGGGCCGGGCCAGGTCCTGCTCGAGGTGAGGGCGGCCTCGATCAACCACCTCGACATCTGGCTCCGGAAGGGCATCCCGACCTTCCCCATCAAGCTCCCCCGGATTCCCGGCGGCGACGCCTCGGGGATCATCCGGACTGTCGGCGCGGGGGTGACGACGGTGAAGCCCGGCCAGCGGGTCCTCCTGAATCCGGCAACGTCGTGCGGCGTGTGCGAGTACTGCGGCCAGGGCGACATGAGCCTCTGCCTCGACTACCGAATCCGGGGCGAACATGACGATGGCGTACAGTGCGAGCTTGTGGCCGTTCCGGCGACAGCCGTCGTACCGATTCCGGAAACGATCACGTTTGAGGTCGCCGCGGCCGCGCCGCTCGTCTTCCTCACGTCGTGGCGGATGATGGTGACGCGCGGACAGGTGAAGCCGGGCGACTGGGTCCTCATTCACGGGGTGGGCGGCGGCATCGGGACGACCTGCCTCGGAATCGCCCGGTTGTACGGCGCGCGGGTGATCGCGACGGCCTCGACCGACGAGAAGTGCGCGAAGGCCTCGGAATTGGGCGCCGAGATCGTCGTGAATTCCACGAGGGAGGATGTGGTCAAGCGGGTCCGCGAGGCCACCGCGAAGCGCGGCGTCGAGATCGTCGTCGACTCCGTCGGGAAGGCGACATGGCAGCAGAGCCTCCTCTGCGCCAAACGCGGCGGCCGGATCGTGACCTGCGGAGCCACGACGGGTCATGACCCCGTGGAAGACCTCCGGCACGTCTTTTTCCGCCAGCTCCAGATCCTCGGCTGCACGATGGGGAACAACGCCGAGTTCGCCGCCGCGATGCGCTCTCTCTTCCAGGGCAAACTGTCGCCCGTGATCGACAGCGTGATGCCCCTCAAGGAGGTGGCCGAGGCGCACCGGCGCATCGAGGCCCGGAAGGCATTCGGGAAGATAGTATTAATGCCGTGAGGTCATGAATCGGCGCCCCGGCGTCGATATAATATATGGGGTTGGATGGGGTGGCTGCGGGGGAGGAGTTGTAGGAGACCCGCATGAACCGGATGGAGCCCAACGCGGTCCTGAAGTACTTCGAACCCATCGACGCGTTCGTGAAACTCCGCATCTTCACCGCGCCCGAGGCGGCGCGCCTCTTCCAGGACGCCCGCATCGCCAACCGCCGCGCCTTCGTCGACCTCGTCGTCAACGCCTGCGTCGTCAACTACACCGAGAACGTCCTCGCCCGGATCCGCACCGACGTCGACGTCGCCGAGCGGCTCGCCCTCGAGGAGCGTCTCTACGCGCTCTGCGTCGAGGCGAATCCCGGGCTCGACCTGCGCGCGGTCTCCATCCCCGTCTCCGACGGGCCGCAGCCGGAACTCCACCTGCTGAACCACGTGGTCCCCTCGGCGCGGAAGTCCTTCGAGAGCCTCCGGACGCTCGGCGACCAGCTCGCCTCGCGGATCGTCGGCCAGCCGCAAGCGGTCGCGTCGGTTTCGCGCGCCCTCAAGAAGGCCCTGTCCGGCCTGCGCGATCCGGAGCGCCCCATCGCCGCTTTCTTCTTCGTGGGCCAGACGGGCGTCGGCAAGACCGAGCTCGCCAAGGCGATCACGCGCATCATGACGGGCGACACCGCGGGCATGGTGCGGGTCGACTGCAGCGAGTATGCCCTCCCCCACGAGTACGCGAAGCTCATCGGCGCGCCCCCCGGCTACATCGGCCACGACCAGGGCGGCCTCCTCGACGAGGTGATTCGCCGCGGGAGAACCGTCGTCCTGTTCGACGAGATCGAGAAGTCCGACTCCAAGGTCCACGACATCGTCCTCCAGGCGATGGACGAGGGTTTCGTGACCGACGCCAAGGGCCGGCGGATTCCCTTCGGCGAGACCGTGATGGTCTTCACATCGAACGTCGGCGCGGCCGAGGTCGAGGCGCTCAAGAACCGCATGGGATTCCACGCCGGCCGGCGCGAACTGTCGCGCGGGGAGCTCTTCGACGAGACGGTCTCGAGCCTCAAATCGCGCTTCCGCCCCGAGTTCCTCAACCGGCTCAGCGAAGTCGTCCTCTTCAACTCGCTCGGGCTCGGGGAGTGCGTCAAGATCGTCGGGCGCCTGCTCGAGGAGGTCCAGCGCCACGCGGCGTCGGTACCGATCTCGCTCGAGTTCTCGGACGCCGTGCCTCCCCTTCTCGCGGAGCGCGGCTTCCGGCCGGAGTACGGCGCGCGTGAACTGCGCCGGACCGTCGAGCGCGACGTCGAGGGCCCGCTCGCCGACCTTCTCGTCGACGGTGTCGTCCGCCAGGGCGATCGCGTGCGCGTCCGCGTCACCCGCGATCAACTCAGCTTCCACCGGAACTGATGGACCGTCTTACCTGCGATGCCTGCGGGGCCCCCCTCCTGGTCGAGAGCGATGTACGGTACGAGGTGAAGATCGAGGTCAAGGCCGCGTACGACCCGCTCGAAATCACCCAGGACGACCTCGCGAAGGACCACAAGGCCGAGATGGCGCGGATCATCGCCCAAATGGAGCACCTCTCCGAGAAGGAGGCGATGGATCAGATCTACCGCGCCTTCCGGTTCGATCTCTGCACTCCCTGCCAGCGGAAATATCTGAAGGCGCCGATCAACCTCGCATGAGGCCCGCCCGCGCCCCGTGTATAGTGCCCCCATGAAGCAACTCGTGCTCATCCGCCACGGCGAGAGCCTCTGGAACCGCGAGAACCGGTTCACCGGATGGATCGACGTCGGGCTCTCCGAGCGGGGCGTGCGCGAGGCGGTCGACGCGGGACGCGCCCTCAAGCGCGAAGGCCTGGTCTTCGACGTCGCCCACACCTCGGTCCTCCAGCGCGCGGTCAAGACCCTCTGGATCGTCCTCGAGGAGATGGGATTGATGTGGATCCCGCAAGCCGCGCACTGGCGGCTCAACGAGCGCCACTATGGCGCGCTGCAGGGACTCAACAAGGCGGAGACGGCGAGCAGCCACGGGGAGGCCCAGGTAAAGGCGTGGCGAAGAAGCTACGACATTCCGCCGCCGCCCCTGGGTCCGGATGACCCGCGCGGCCAGCGGAAGGATCCGCGATACGCGACGCTGAGGCCCGAGGAGATTCCCCTCTGCGAGTCGCTCAAGGACACGATCGCGCGCGTCCTTCCCTACTGGCACGAACGGATCGTGCCCGACCTGAAGGCGGGCCGGCGCGTCGTCGTCGCCGCGCACGGCAACTCGCTGCGCGGTCTGGTCAAGTACCTCGACAACATCCCCGATGACAAGATCGTCGAGTTGGAGATCGCGACGGGAGTGCCGATCGTGTACGAGCTCGATGATGACTTGAAGCCGGTGCGGAACCGCTCACTTCCCCGCTAGGGCCCCGAAGCCGGGATACTTCGCGCGCGAACCCAGGCCCTCCTCGATCCGGAGCAGCTGGTTGTACTTCGCCATCCGTTCGGAGCGACTCGCCGAGCCCGTCTTGATCATGCCCGCGTTCAGCGCGACGGCGAGATCGGCGATCGTCGTGTCCTCCGTCTCGCCGGAGCGATGAGAGATCACCGCGCCGTACCTGGCTTGCTGCGCCATGACCACCGCGTCGACCGTCTCGCTCAGCGTTCCGATCTGGTTGACCTTGATCAGGATCGCGTTGGCCGTCTTTTCGCGGATCGCCCGACGCAGCTTCTCGGTGTTGGTCACGAAAATGTCGTCGCCCACGAGCTGCATCTTTCGGCCGAGTCGCTCGGTCAGGAGGCGCCAGCCCTCCCAGTCGTTCTCCGCGAGGCCATCCTCGATGGACACGAGCGGATAGGCGGCGCCGAGCTTCTCGTAGAGGGTGACCATCTCGTCGGCGGATCGGGGCGTCTCGCCCGATTTCTCGAAGTAGTACATCCCGTCCCGGAATAGTTCGCTGGCGGCGACATCCAGCGCCAGTCCGACCTGCTTTCCAGGCGCGTACCCCGCCTTCTCCATTCCTTTCATCAGGACATCGAGCGCTTCCTCGATCGATTTCAGGTTGGGCGCGAATCCCCCCTCGTCCCCCACCGCCGTCGATTGGCCGCGCCCCTTGAGAACGGCCTTGAGCGCGTGGAAGATCTCCACTCCCGCGCGGAGCGCCTCCCGAAAGCTGTCGAATCCGCCCGGCACGATCATGAATTCCTGGAAGTCGAGGATATTGTCCGCATGGGCGCCGCCATTGATCACGTTCATGAAGGGCACCGGGAGCGTCACGCCCTTGCCGTGGCTCAGGAAGTCGTACAGGGGCTTGCCCGCCGCCGCGGCGGCCGCGTGGGCGACGGCCAGCGAGACGCCGAGGGTCGCGTTCGCCCCCAGCTTGGACTTGTTGGGCGTCCCGTCGAGGTCGATCAGGATCTCGTCGATCATCTTCTGCTGGGCGGGGTCCATGCCCTTCAGCTTCTTCGCGAGCTCGCCCACGTTGGCGATCGCCTTGAGCACGCCGCGCCCCGCGTATCGCTTCGGGTCGCCGTCCCGGAGTTCGAGCGCCTCGTGCTCCCCCGTCGAAGCCCCCGAGGGCACCGCCGCCCGTCCGGTGACGCCTCCCTCGAGCCGGGCTTCGACCTCGAGGGTCGGCCAGCCGCGCGAATCGAGGATTTCCCTTGCGTGAAGATCGGCGATGCGGGCCATGGCGGTGCCGGGAACATAACATCGCCCTCCGGCCGCCGCCAAGTTTTGTTTGCCGCCTTGCGTCATGGATTTATAATCCCCGACTCATGAAGGCACTCCCGCTCCTGTGTCTGGCCGGACTGGCGTTCGCTTCGTGCGGCACGCCGGGGACCCCCGGCAATTCAGCGGTGAACGCGGAAGTCAGGACGCGCGACGACCTGGATCGGTACGCCGGCCAGGACGTCGCCGTCGAGGGCATCTTCGATCACCTCCACGCGCAGCACGGGAAGGTCACCCTGGACAGCGGACTCGTGATTTTCATCCCCCATTTCGACCGATTCCGGCGCGGCGACGACTGGCTCAAGTACGTCGGCCACCGGGTCCGCGTCGAGGGGATCCTCCACACCTACGCCTCGGTCGTGCCGGAAGTTTCGGGACCGATCATCGACGTCCGCCATTTCGAGGCGATTGAGTCCGCCGAGTAACGTCGGGATGTCTTTCCACAAGATCGCCTACCTCGAATGGGCGCGCCGCTACATGGGCACCGTGCGCCACGATCTCGCCCGGAGCAACATCAAGACGCTGAGCCGGGACGAGCTCGCCCTCACCCTCGATCACGTCGACACCGGACTGGTGGATGAGTCGGGGCAACCCGCCCTGCGGAAGGCGATCGCCGCGCGCTACGGCATCTCCCCCGACCGCGTCTTCATCTCGAACGGCGCCACCATGGGGATCTTCCTCGCGTGCGCCGCGTCCCTCGAGCCCGGCGACGAGATCCTCCTCGAGACGCCGAACTACGAGCCGCTCTACCGGATCCCCCAGCATCTCGGCGCCCAGATCAAGACCTTCGAGCGCCGATTCGACCGGGGATGGCAGGTCGACCTCGAGGAATTCGAGCGGCGCGTCAACCGCCACACGAAGGCGATCCTCCTCACGAATCTCCACAACCCGAGCGGCGTCGGCACGAATCCGGACAAGATGCTGACGATGGGCCAGATCGCGCGGGACCACGGCGCCCGCGTCATCGTGAGCGAGGTCTATCTCGACGCGAGCTTCGCCCCCGGGCTCAAACCCGCGGTCACTTTCGGCGACCCCATGATCTCGATCGGCAGCCTGTCCAAGGTGTACGGCCTCGGCGGACTGCGGGTCGGCTGGGTCGCCGCGGGCGAGGAGATGATCCGCCGCATCCACGAGATCCAGGATTTCATCGCCGGCGGCATGTCCGCGCCCAGCCAGTCGCTCGCCCTCCTGGCGCTGTCGAAGGCCGGGGCGCTGGCGGATCGCTGCAAGAAGATCGTCCAGGGAAACCTCAAGATCCTCGCGGACTGGCTGAAGCGCCATCCTGAGATCGGATGGGTTGAGCCCGAGGGCGGTACGGTCGCCCTTCTCCGTCTCCCCGTGCCGCTCGACGCCATGGACCTGTCGAATCACCTGCGCGAACGCCACTCGACGCTCGTCGTCCCCGGTGATTTCTTCATGCTCCGGGGATTCATCCGGATCTCGCTCGGCATCGACGAGGAAGTTCTCAAGTCCGGTCTCAAGAATCTCGGCTCGGCCCTCGATCACTTCACAACCAGGGGATGAACACCCGATGAAACTGCTCGCGGAACGGCTGCGTCCTCGTCAGGCGGTCGGCGACACGCTCGCGCTCTTCGCGTTCGAGGGCGA
>Ga0075433_10001721_pt1 | contig 16317 bp, 12 predicted proteins | sample RhiMethybrSRZTD2_FD_75299 | JGI IMG/M metagenome (GOLD analysis project Ga0075433, IMG submission 75299) | Populus rhizosphere microbial communities from Tennessee, USA - Rhizosphere MetaG P. TD hybrid SRZTD2 | ecosystem: Host-associated > Plants > Roots > Rhizosphere > Soil | place: USA... | reverse complement strand
AATAGAACAATCCTGGGAAACTTCCGGGGATCGACCCAATTTCAGACTGCCAGCGCTCTCCCTGTTACCCCTTCCTCCGAAGTTCCGAAAGGGCTGAGGTTGCAGGAGGGCTGTAGGCGTGACCCCGAGACTTTCGGATATGGACGGTGACTGGTCGAGACATCGGATCTGGCAGTGAGGGTGGTATGAAAGAAGTAGCTTCGGATGGGGTGCGGAAAGAGGAGGGATTCAGTATGTTGAACGAGGAAGGTTCCCGAACACCAGCACCTCGATAAGAACTGTCAGACGACGTTTCAATCCTGTCGTTGACCGATGGCGGCAAAGTCGCCTCGCCAGCGCTTTTCACCTTTTCTCGACCAACCTTCCATGTTTCGCCAGCACTACCTTGAGTTGGTCGTGCGGGATTGCATAGGATCGCTGGTAATTGGCGCCGGTCATTGTATCTGCAGCCAGCATCGCGTTTATGATGGCTTCCTCCGTCGCTTCTACTGTTGCAGTGAACAGAGGGTCCAAGGCTCCTGACGGAAGTCGTATAATCGAAGGCGGAGGTAGCGAAGGATGGCCGGCATTACTGTTTCCCCAATCGGCGTCTGGGTTTGCAGTGGAGAAAGCGATAAAGATATCCCCGGAACCGTTGCCATGATTTGATCCCATCCGACCCATGCCGAGACTGACCCGACGCGCCAACCGTTTGAGTTGATCAGGCGTGAGGGGAGCATTGGTGGCGACCACGACAATAATCGATCCTTGCTCATGATCTTCGCCCAGAGCCGCCCCCAGCCTAGGGTCGTCATGGCAAAGCGGGAGGGGTCGTCCGGTCCCGTCTCGCGCTGGTGGATCAACCTCTCGAGCAACGCAGGGTTCGTAGCCCTCAATCTCCCGTCCAACTGGGATGCCTGCAATACGAAGTTGAGACCGCGTACCATAATTACACTGCGCCAACACGCCGAGCGTATAGGAGCCCGCCTCAGATGAGAGCCGGCGTGAAGCCGTCCCTGTTCCACCCTTAAACCCATGGCAGTTCATCCCAGTTCCACCTCCAACGTTCCCCTCGGCAATTCGTCCCCCGTGGGCTGACTCCAGCGCACTGATCGCATCCTCTGTCTTCACGTGGAGGCCTTTCATGTCATTCAGTCTGCCATCGGATGTCTCGGCGGCCACGGGATACCAAAACGGAGCGTTGGCGCCGTGTTTTACCATCCAACTGACTGCCGCGTCGCGCACCGTGCCAACGCTCAGGGTATTTGTGATCAGAATGGGGGTTTCAAGGACACCTGTTTCTTCCAGCCAATGAGTTCCAGTCATGTCCCCATTGCCGTTTCCGGCGTAGAAAGCTGCGAACACGGGCTCAAGTGTTGTTCGGCCCCGAGGCAGAATGGCCGTGACCCCGGTACGGACCGGGCCTTGGCCCACCACTAATTTTCCTTCGCCTGAGATTAGTGTCGCATAGCCCACTTCGACCCCCTCGACATCAGTAATCGCATTGAAGGGGCCTGGAGTACCGTCCAAAGGGATGCCGAGATCACGAGCTCTAGGTTTTGTTTGAGAAAAGAAGCTCCCCGCCGGGAAAAATCCAAGTAGGAGCAAAACCGTCAGACCTGCTCGTGCGTCAATCAGTTGGGGCATTCGCATAAGAGAATCTCTCTTTCCGCCAACAAGGGTCGGGCCGCTCAAGAGCGAACCTTGGTCTAACGAGAGAGGTCCTCGCCTGCTGACAGGTGATCGACAGGCGAGGTTTGGGAATAGTGGAAGCTTGGGGTTATTTGCCCCTGCTGTTGTAGTTCTCCGGGTTTTTCTTTGCCTTCTTCGCGCAATCGTCGCAGCAGACTATGGTCTCCCTGCCGCCAACTGTTATCTTGATACCGCCATCGTGGATTTCCCAGTCGCACACGGGGCATTTCACGGTCTTCATAGAATCTCCTTTCAAACTGCAATGGACAAGAGACTCGCCCTGACCTTCGCGGGCGATGTCGATGAAGACATCCTAGCCAGGCCGAAAAAATCAGGCTTCCAGAATCTTGCTCATTTCGCGAAGGGTCCGGCGAGTGGCGGCATGTCGCACCTCAGAGGGAGCGCAACCAAACTCACTGCGGAAGGTATCAGTGAAATGGCTGTGGCTGGAGAAGCCGAGGTCCAGAGCCAGGCCGGTGAGATCTCGTGTGCCGTCGGCTAGTCGTTCGAGCGAAGCCCGCAGGCGCAGTCGGGTAAGATAGCGATGCACTGGAACGCCCGTATGCCTCTGAAACAGACGGGCGAAATGAAAGGGCGAAGTATAGACGGCGCGGGCAACGTCGCCCAGTGTGACACGTTCAGAGAGTCGGCTCGCCAAGTACGTCTTGGCAGCCTCAGCGCGGTCTGCATGATCAGCTAGCGTGCCGAGTCGACGACGGTGCGGGCGGCCGTGTTGCTCGAACGCAGTCTCTAAGACGTCGCCAATAAGTTGAAGCACGGTAACATCAGCCCAGAGCGCTTCGAGCGAGTTACGTTCGACGGCTTCGAGTCGCAGCACAATCTGGCGATGCCGCCAGAAAATACCAGAATCACAGGGCCCGGTGACAAAGGGAAATGGCTGTTCGGGGTGGTCATCAATCGAAGGATCGAGCTCGCGGATGATGTCTTTGAGCACGCCCGGCGAGGCGACAAGGACCGTGCCGCGGTCGCCGCAGTCGACCGGATGGCTGACACGATAGGTAGATCCCTTTGAGAAAAACACAACCTGATTCACGTCAGCGGTGATGCTCCGCAAACCGTAATGCTTGCAGAAGGCACCATGACGCATGAGGACGATGTCGTTGCTTCCCGAGTATTCCTCGGCCGCCGGACCACCCTTGCACGAACGGCAGGAGTAATCGCGCACGCTCACGATCGAGCTATGGTAAAGCGAGCGGAATGTGAGCGGGTCTTTTGGACAACACGTCATGTAAACCATCCTACGTGATCAACAAAGCCGAATCAAGTGGCCGGCGCTTGCCATTGCCAGGGAAAAACTTTTCCTCTTGTGGGATCCTTATCCGGCTGAGCCTCCCACAAGTAGTTCTGTCGTCAGTACAAACCGATTCCCAAGAAGTCGGCAAACCACTTGCATCACTCCTGACGTATCCCAAACTTAGTGCAAGGAGAGCTTTCCGTGAGAGAACTCTTTAGAAGATTTATTCGCGAAGAACAAGGCCAGGATTTGGTCGAGTACGCCCTGTTGCTTGTGTTCTTGGCTTTGGCCGCTATTGTCGTCTTACCAACTCTGGGCCAAGCAGTAAACAATGTGTTTAGTGCATCGGCAAGCACTTTGGTAGCTGGTTCGTAGCTCCGGCAACACTACGTTCACAGGGCGGCTCGCACTCGTTACTTCTCCCACTTCGACGTGGCGTCACAACTCAAAGATCTAATTCACGCCCACCGATTGACTAAATCGTCGTCTTTCAAACCTCGTCTCGAGTGGCGATGGTCACTAGATGGTTGCTACGGCCGCGAAAGGGATTGACCGTGGCAGCCAAGACATCGAAAACAGATCTGTGTTTGTCTTATTTGTTGTTCGACGGAAGCTGGGTCGCATTTAACAACAAAACCGCATCTTGCCATGACAAGGGCGTAGTAAACGTCCGCTGTCCCGTGTTCGGAAAGTCACCGGCTACTGTCCGATCTCCCGTTTCAGGATTTACCCAAGACGCTCGGACGACCCGGCCGGCAGTGATCTTGTTCATATTGATGGAAACTGTCACCAGACTGCTGAGATAGACGACAATACCGTCGCCCACAGTAGAACGGGCCGCGGCGTTCAAGGTCTTTTCATCACTGGCACCTTTCGCAAAAACCGACTGGTCGGGCACATACTTCCACCATGGACGGGAGATGAAGATTTTTTTGAGCACGCCCATCTGGCGCGCGCCAGGTGCTTCAAGCGCCTCTCGCCAGGTAGGGTTCTTCCGCCAAATGTCATTGTGACCGTAGCTGTGGAACCCGCCCGCCAGATAGGACCAATAGGCCTGCTTGCGAACAAGCAACGGCGTGATAGGAGCAGTCGGATACTCAGGGCCCTCCTCATAGGCTCCTTCAGCCATGACCACGGGTCGCGGGGGGACACGCAAGTAGTCGGCGGTGACCATGGGATAAATTTTCAGATAGTCTGCCCAGGTCTGAATTATGTTGAGGTCGAGCCAGCTTTCTCGATGGAAGTAGCTGGATGAAGCTCCTCCACTCGGGTGGTAGGTTATGAGATGTGAGCCGCCATCTCCCTCACGTAGTCCGGCGGCAAATTCCTTTGCCACTTCTTCGTGGTCCCAAGGTTTCAGGTCAAAACCGTTCGCCCAAATAATGTTTGGCATCTTTCCGTACCGCAGCCCGAGCCATTTTCCATAATTCCGGGCACTTTCTTTGGTAATAATCTTTTTCTTTTTCACGAATGATCCGCCTGAGCCTCCGCAAGCCAGAATAACCATGGTGAGATCCTTTCGAAGAGCCAACCGAATGAGTTCGTCTACATTCCTAAAATAGGCCTCGTTAGGAGTGTCGGGGTTCATCTTCAGGAAGGGTTCTGCCCCTTCTGAATTAGTGGCTGGTGTCGTGATGCCCGGCCCTCCGTCAAATAGCAACATGATGTGTTCGACACTGAACCCTTGTTTGCGTCTACGTTCAAGGTAGTCCTCAGCCTCCTCTCTACTGTAGCGGTTAACCAGAGACCACGCCGTATCACCAAGCCAGAAGAAGGGCGCCCCATCCTTCAGGAGGTAATGGCCTGTATCGCTGACCCTGAGACCAAGGGTTTCTGTTTTGGTTGAAGAAGCATCACGAGGGTAGCAGATTGGAACAGCGAGACCAAGCAATACTACCAATACCAGCACTGCGATGGGTCGGCATCTTCGGAAATAGTGGTTCGAGAACACGCTGATCTCCTTCGCACTTCAGCTGCTGACGTCTTGGGACTTCCAGGAGCGAGTCTAAGAATTTATCATGGCTGCGTGAGGTTATGGATAATAATACGCTGGATTTGACCGCTGATGTTTTCCTCGACTATGGCACGTTCAGCACCTGTTCTCTTGGGGAGAGCAGCAGGCCTCTCTTAACTCAGATGAGAGACTTGTGTGGAGCTGGTTGATCAATAACGGCTAATGAATGACTTGGAGACCTTTATGACCTCAAGGCCCTGTGAAGCTAGTCGACGTACATTTCTTAAGGGCGCGGTGGCACTTCCGCTGCTCTGGCGCGTCGATGAAAACCTAAAGTCTGGCTCGCAGCTACCGGCTAAGGATCTGGTTCTTCCCGGTTTGGAGCTGCTGAGAGGATCAGTCAATTCGGCCCTCTTCGAACGAAATGGCAGGAAACTTCTGATTGACTCGGGAGAAGTGGACTCTGCCCCTGGCGGAGGTTCAATTGATTGGGTCCTCCTCACTCACCATCATCGCGATCAGTGTTCGTCTGTTCCTCGTCTCGTGGCGACAGGGTCTAAAATAGCGGTTCCAGCCAAGGAAGAACGCTTCTTCGACAAGGCCGATGAGTTCTGGGATTCGGCTGATAACCTTATTGATCATCGCTACGATTTCAGACCCCATCTATTCACACTGAGGAATCCTATTCCCGTTGCACGTGCCGTCAGGAGTGGCGATGTCCACGATTGGGAAGGACTCAAATTTCAGGTCATCGAGACGCCAGGTCACACCGACGGTTCTGTCACCTTCTTAGTAAAGCTCGATGCCAAGCGAGTGGCGTTCACTGGCGATTTGATTTCCGCACCCGGCCAAATCTGGGAAATCTACAGTCTTCAGAAACGCTTCCCCGGAATGCGAGGTGATTACTGGGGCTTCGGAGGAGCGGTCGAGGAAGTCAAAGCCAGTCTTGACCGGGTTCTTCAAGAGAAGCCAGATTTACTCATTCCATCACACGGGACGGTAATAACAGATCCAGTATCCGCCGTGAACCAGCTTAAGCGAAACCTGGACGCTCTAATGCAGAACTACCTGACAACCGCGGCCTGGCGAATCTATTTCGACGGGATTTATCCGAAGAACAAGCCGCCCATGTTTCCAGCGCTGCCCAAGGCGGGTTATCCGAGCTGGGTTCGGGATATTGCCTCGACAACCAAAGCCATTGTTGCGGAAGATAAGTCAGTGTTCATCTCCGATTGCGGTCATCCCAAAGCGATTGAGGAATTATCCAGGCTCCAAGCTGCGGGAGAAATCGGCGCTGTGGAGGGAATCTGGATTACCCACTATCATGATGATCACACCCAATTGGTCAATGAAGCGAAACGGCGTTTTGGAGCGCAGGTCTATGTACAGCGCGGGATGCTGGACATCATCGAAAACCCGCTCGCCTATCAGATGCCTTGCCTCTTTCCGGAATCAATCCGCGTCGAGCATCCGATGGAGCACGGCCAGACGATCACCTGGAAGGGTTTCAAACTCACTGCTTACCATTTCCCCGGTCAGACGCTTTACCACGACGGGCTATTGGTGGAGAAGGAGGGGTACAAAGTGTTTTTTACGGGAGATTCCTTTGCCAACTGGGGTGTCGATGACTATTGCAGCCAGAATCGCTGCTTTCTGGGTCCCGATGCAGGTTACGAAAAGTGCTTCCAGATCCTTCTGCAGACGCAACCCGATATCCTCATGGCTGCCCACTGGGGTCCTCTCCCCGTGTCAACCGAATACTTGACCAAGAGCATAGCCCTATTCCGGGAACGCGCGAAGCTCTATCAGAGTTTATTTCCTCACAATGATGTGAACTTTGGCACCGATCCCTGCTGGATCCGGGCTTACCCATACCGCCAAACTCTCTTCGCGGGAGGTCTGACTGAAGTAGAAGCCCGCGTGATGAATCATTCAGCAAGGCCGTTGAAGGTCCAAGTCACCCTCAAACTTCCCGAGGGATGGAAGAGTGAACTCGGGAACGGAGAGGCTGAGATTCCTGCTCGAACAGAAGGAAGGGTCAGGCTGCGTGCAACGGCGCCGACGGCGCCTGACCGGCGACGCCACGTACTTGGGCTGTCGGCTTCGGTTGACGGATATTCGGTTGGAGAGTTTGCGGAAGCGATTGTGGATCTCCTGGCATGAGAACCTCCTATTGACTTCTCATAAAGTAGTAAACGCTCTCTTCACCTTTCCGGCCTCTCCTGTGGAAGGAAGACAAACAGGAACTTACAGACCCAGTACAAGACGATCCACGCGTTTGCTCACTTCACGCAGATAAGGCTCATCGCCGCCATCGAGTTCCGTCGTAACGTAGCCGCTATAACCCACGTCAGTGAAGGCTGAGCGGACGGCAGGCCAGTCAATGTCACCTTCGCCCAAATTCACCCAGGTGTAAGCGTCTTCTTTGAGCTTGAAGTCCTTCAAGTGAACCTTCACGATTCGCTTAGCCTGAGTGCGGATCCAGTCTTGTGGGTAGCCAAAAAGCACAACGTTCCCCACATCAAAGTAGGTCTTCACCCAAGGGCTCCTGAATTCGTCAACGTAATTGGCGAATTCCAGTGGGCTCAGCAAAAACTTGTTCCAGACCTCCTCGACAGCGATAACAACCCTAAGCTCCTCGGCCAGAGGCAGCAGCCGACGAATCTGCTTCTGTGACCGCTCCCAGGCCTCCTTGTAAGAGACCTGTGAAGTCACAACGGCAGGAACCAGCAGCACCGCGTCCGCACCCCACAGCTTGGCGTTGTGGAGTGACGTCTTCATCCCCTCAATGCCTCTGTCCACGACTCTTGCGTCGGGCGACGAGAGCGGATAGTCCCAGTGGTCTATGTTCATGACTGAATGAATCCGAATCTTAGTTTCGTCCGCAGCCTTCCGGATGGCTTCCGCCTCGTGCTGGTCCTTAACCGTTTGAGCCTCGACCGCTTCAAAACCTGTGTCCCGAGCTAGCTTGAATCTGTCAACGTAACTCATTTTTTCCGGAAGCATACTAATAAGCACAGCTTTCTTGATCGCGACCCTGGCTGGCCCAACCGATGCCCGAGGAAGCTCAACCCAAGGAGAAGCCACTAGGGGAACTGTGGATACCGCATCGATTGTTGTCTTCAGAAAATCTCGGCGTGACAAGGGACTCATCAGAAGTACCTCCTCTAGAGCGAATGACGGTTCACCGGCCCACTACTCATTGTAAATGCCATTGACAGAAGGACATCGCCGGCAACGGCACTGCTGGGGTCCCGTCAGACGCTCGATGTTTTGAGTTCAAATATGTTTCTGAAATTACAGGGCCGTTCCACGGGGCATTTCCGCGTCGGGCAATAACCTTAGATTATTCTCTGCTCGACCGTGCGGGTTATCTTCTCACATTTTCATTGCTTTTCGAACGGCCGGAGACCTCAGGCATGTGCCCGCAGCGGTTCGAAAACTCGCCCTGGCCGGCTGTGTGCTACTCCGTGGGTGAGGTTTCCACTTGGGGAGAAAGCACCCAGCATCCGTTAGTCCCGAAAGTTGCGCAAGGGAAGGCGTTTATGAAGGAACTGACTGAGATCATCGAGTTTTACGAAGACAAATCGAGCGGAAAGCAGCTGTTCCAGATCCACGAGTTGATCCCGCAGTACAAGATTGACCGGGTCGTTTATCGAGAGAAGTCGCGCGAGGGTTGGTTCAAAGAAATCACGTCCCAAGATTACTTCAACAAAGTTCGGCAAGAAGCCACGCAGTTTATCCGGATCTCCTGACATACCTCCCCACAACGCGCGAACACCCTCGCTCCGATTCCGCTCATCAGCAATTCTCTTCTTCTGAATTCTAAGACTCGTTCTCGTCCCTCATTAATGAAGAGAGCGACGCTGTGATTAGGCATTGGAAGGTAGGAAAAACTGTGCGTAGTTGAAACCTCCGAAGATCAAAAGGAGAGCTCGATTGGGAAAACTCCTCCGCCATTATAGCGCTCGGGGCCATTTCGTAGCCGCTGGAGTACTTGCTACCTTCATCCTATCCCTCACCGAATGGAGCCTTTCTGACGCGCTTGAAAAAGGTGCCAACCGCAAACCCATTCCGTCAATCAGCGCTGGTCATAGCAAAACCGACCTCCTGCAAAGTGAGCTCAGAGTGTTAATCAATGACCTGGAAGTCCCCGCAGACAGCATTCCCAGTGATTTCGTTGAAAAGGTGCGACGTTGGGCACGTCTTTACCAGACGAGGGATAGGGATGAAATGGAATTGGTCCTAGGAACCCGTCGCGATGACTTCCAGTCAGTACGGCAGCAGGTGGCAAGCGCCGGTCTCCCCGCTGACCTAGCTTTTGCCACGCTCGTGGAAAGCCATTTCCAATCAGGCGCTATCAGCGCTGACGACAACGCCGGTCTCTGGCAATTTACTCGAGACACAGCCAGACGCAACGGGCTGAAAGTGAATTCCGGGACGGATGAACGTCTAGATCCACGCAAGTCGACGGATGCCGCTTGCCGCTACCTCCTGCGGTTGAGGCAGCAATTGGGACCTGACGGGTCCCTCATGCTGGCGATCGCAGCGTACAACATGGGGCCAGGTAGGCTGACACAACGAACCAGGCAAGTGAAGGATGTCGCAAAGCGGCAGGATTTCTGGTATCTCTATCGAACGCACGTCTTGCCGGCCGTAACGCGTACTCATTTGGCGCGGCTTATGGCTGCCATTCTCATTGGCCGCGATCCCGAACACTTTGGCTTCAAAGCGGCACCGCCCAATAACCTTGAGGCCGTCTCGTCCATAGCCCCTCGCTTTTGACACTCTCTAACACTTGCCAATCGAAATCAGTTTTCAACCTTGGCCTTTACCTTCCGGTGATTCGAAGGCCGACGGCCGCGCATTCCGGAAAATCTTAGACAACTAAAGGTGATCCGGGGCCCTGCCTGCGAGAATCGGCCAATCGGCCTTCAAAAGTTGAATTTCAAAGCAAACTGAAGGATCCTCGGATCATAAGCTGAGGTAATGGTGCCGTAAGCGTCTGAAGTCAGTGTACCGTTCGGGAGCTTGAAATTGACGTTGTTAAACACGTTGAAGAACTCAGCGCGAAACTGGACGGCTACGCGTTCCGTGATTCGGGTTGTCTTCAACACGCCGAGATCCGTATTGAAGGATTTCGGGCCCCGCAGCACGTTCCTTCCGGTATTGCCAAACGTGCCTTCAGCATTCTGTACGAAGAGTGAAGTGTCGAAAAACTCAGAGATCATTTCACCGTGGGGACGGTCGGAGCTCAGTTGAGCCGCGTGAATATCGGTTCCGATGAAGTCCGCTCGGTCACGGCCGACATCGGTATACGAGTTATCCCGTCCACTGCGAACCTGGAAGGGAAATCCTCCGCGCCAAGCCACGTTTGCGGTGATCCCCCAGCCATTCAAGACGGTGCCGGCGATGCCAGTCACACGCAACCGTGGGATCTCATAAACACTTGAGAGCTTGAAGTTGTGGGCGACATCTTCCCTTGCCCTGCCGTGGTCAAAGGTCCTGTCAAACGGGTTGGTCCAACCCGCATCGTCGATCAGCTTCGCCCAGGTGTGGCTGGCCAGTAGTGATAAGCCTTGGCTGAATCGCTTTTCCACCGTCAACTGTCCCGAGTGGTAGTGAGAATTGTGCGCGGAGACGATGGCACCGATAGTGCTGAAGTCCTGGTAGATCCGTCGTTCCTGTGTGTTGTCGTGCGTGGAAGCCCCAGGGATGTAGATCGCGGGGTTGGCTTCCTGGGCGGGGTTGTAGTCGTCGGAGCCGGAGATGCGCGTCCCCTTGTTGCCGACGTAAGCGGCCCGGACGACCCAGCTCGTGCCAATTTGCCGCTCGAGCGTGAGATTCCAGGTTGCAATCTGAGGTATGCGGAAGTCCTTCTGCATGTAATAGAGGCTAACTGGTGTCACAAACGTCGCCTCGGGTCCTGGAACATTCGATCCGTACTGTGCCGGGAACGGGCTGGGAATGCCGATGCTGCCCCAGGGATCATCGAAGGAGACGTTATTGAATGTGTAGGACGGCTGAAAGGGTGGGTCAAAATACATGTAAACCAATGCGCTAAACACTGGGGTGTAGTAGAACCCGGCGCCTCCTCGCAAACTGGTTTTCCCATCCTTGGTGAGGCGATAAGCGAAGCCGATGCGTGGGGCAAAATTCATAAGATTGCTCTCGTACCCTGCAGAAGGGCAACCCGGATCAGGGTTGTCACCTCCATAGACCAATCCTACCGGTGCGTTCGGATAGCGAACTGATTTGGCGCCTGGCACGAAGCAGGTAATACGCTGCTCGACCTCCTTATAGGGCAGAGAGGGATCCCAGCGGAGACCCAGATTCAGGGTTAGCCTCTGATTGACCCGCCAATTGTCCTGCGCAAAAAAGCCCAGTCGTGTGCCACGCATGAGCTTGAATTCCCCGCCTCCTTGGGTGAAATCCGAGGCGCGTCCCAACATGTAGTCGGCTAAATTGTCACCTGATAATTGGTTTCCAAACGTGAAATATCCCGATTGGAGATAATGGCTATCGAGGTGATTTTTCACTCTCACGATTTCTGCTCCAAAGTGGAGTTCATGCGCACGTTTAATCCAGCTGACATCCTCCCGAAGAGTCCAATCACCCCGGTCGAAATCTCCCCTTTCACTGGTTTGCACGGTGAAGTAACCGTCCACGTTGAACCACAGCTGGGGATCGGATGAAGCGGAGATCGTTGAGCCTACGTCGGGAAGACCGAAGGTCGCGTTGGGGAAATGTCCCCCTCTTTGCTGGTTCCATCCAAACCAGGTGTTTATTAGGAGCGTGGGCCTGGCTGTATAAGTATGGTTGATCGCTACGTTTTGGACCCGGACGCCGTGTATGTCGCTGCTGGATGCAATGAGATTCTCCGCCGAGAACGTTCCCGGCTGATCGAAATCGCTGAAAAAGTACCGACCGTTGAGCTGATGCCGTCCAGCGTTGTAGTCGCCTTTGATCATGAACTGGTTCTCGTTCTGATCGCCGCTGCGCCCCGTATAGGTCAATTGACGACCTGGCCCGTTGGGCAGCGGTATTCCGTTGAGGAGGTTCTTCGCAACCGTACTCAAGCTGCTGGTTGGGATTTGATTGCGCAGGAATGGCACGTGCGTCAGGGGATCTTGAATCTGGGTACCATTGGATGCTGGGCAAAGACCGTTGGCGTCGAAGCCTCCAGGACAGAGATCGGAAAAGTCACCGTTCCGTTCACCAGCCGTGGGGACGAAAGCGATTTGCCCTTCCGGCGCCGTTCGAATTCGTGTGCCCTGGAAGGTGCCGAAGTAAAAGAGCTTGTCTTTCTTGATGGGGCCGCCAATACTGCCGCCGAACTGGTTGCGCTTAAGATTGTCGTGCGTTGGAGCGAAGAAGTTCCTGGCGTTCAGGGCACCGTTTCTTAGGAACTCAAAGGCCGTGCCGTGAATCGCGTTGGTCCCTGACTTGGTGGCGATGTTGACGATGCCGCCGGCTGCGTTGCCATACTGGGCACTCAGGTTGTCGGCTTGGAGATTGAATTCCTGGATAGAATCGGGATTCGGGAACGGCAAGTTCAAGTTTAGGTATGTATCGTTGTGCCCGGCTCCATCCAACTGGTAGTTCACCTGACCTAATCCAGTTCCGTTGACATTGGCCAATTGCTCCCCTGGATATACGCCGCCATAGCCCAGGCTACGGATTTGATCTACATCGACAGTGCCCGGCCCAAGATAGAGGAGGGACTGAGCTCTCCTGCCATTGAGCGGTAGATCCACAACACGTCTTTCATCGACCAGCTGACCTACGGTCGATGTCCCCGTGGTGACAAGGTCAACATCTGCAGTTACCACGACCCTTTCACTTTGCTCCCCTAGCTTTAGCGAGACGTTCTGAGTGGCGGATTGGTTCACCGTCAAGACGATTCCCTCTTGAACGTAGGTTGAGAATCCTTCTTTCTCGACTCGCAGCGTATAGCTTCCGACAGGCAACCTGGGGAAGACATACAGCCCCGTCTCTCCACTCGTGGCCGCTGACTCAAAGCCCGTTCCGGAATTGCGAACGGATACCTTTGCGCCAGGTACGGCGGCACCCGAAGGATCAACAACAACACCGTTCAGAGAGGCGGTGGTGAATTGGGCTAAAAGTGGCGTGTTCCAAGTCAATGCGAGCAGGAATGAGGCCACGATTGCGATTGCAGTTCTTTGACGAGTCATCTAGCTGTCCTCCTTTGTGTACTTGGTACCCGATAGGTATGGCCGGGTGTATAGCATCAGCAGCAACGAAGTGTCAAGAATTTGCAGACTTGGCTTGTAGCAACCAAACTAAGTAGAGAGGCACTGAGAGAGCCTGCCATGCACGAGGTTTGAGGGACACTGTCGTCATGCGGATGATGGCGGCTGCATCCCCCCTCACATTTCTTGTGGCGAACTCGACATCGACCAGGCGAGTGCAAGACAAACCTCGCGCATGAGGGCTGAGTGTAGCCTTCGACGGAAAGCGGAGTCGTGCTATCGCCGATCAACGGTCGCACACCCTCATCGAGGCATGTTTCAGGTGCTCAAGAACCACAAATGCCGGCCGTAACTATCTGTTGATGGTTACAGACCGAGATTGAGCGGCCGGGGACTCTTCCATTTCCCCCGAGTGAAATCCGGGAAATCCACCGCAGCACTTTTGGACGCGACCGATTGCTCACTCAGAGGGATGATCACACTCCAGGTGGCTGCGTCGTAAACATCCACGGGAGTTTGGATCTTGTTGCGAACTGCTCTTACGAACTGATGAAGCTCGACGTAATCCTCACCGCCGTGGCTCGAGCTCTTTGCTGCTTCGCCTAATTCGCTCCACAAAAAATGTTCGTACTGTTCATAGTACGAAGCGGTATCCTCCCACTTGTGCAACGGACTGCGACCATCAATATAGATCTTTTCCATACTTCCAAAGAACATCCCCTCGGTGCCTTGCAGCCGCTGAACCATCAGCGGTATTTTTGTATCGCCGGAATCTGAATAGGGCCGCGGTAGCTGGGTGTCGTGGTTGAGCGTAACGGTAACCCCTTTTTCGGTCATGATGAGGCTGGTGTTGACATCGCCGCCGAATTGCCGTTTCACATTCACATTGTCTGGACCAAAGTGCTTTTCCGCGTAACGGTTCAACCCACGCGACCTGCTGCTCATGGAAGTCAAATAGGTGAAGCGGTCGCCGCGATTGATACCGGTCCACCACGCAATGGGGCCGATCGGATGTGTCGGGTAGAGGTTCGCGTTGCGCCGCAGCGCGTGCAGGCCTCGCCATGAAAGCTCGCCGTTCTTCAAAAGCCCCTCGCGGATGTCGTGGTCATAACCCCCTTCGCAATGGATCAGCTCGCCGAGGACTCCCTGCTGCACCAAATTGAGTGCCATCAGGGCGCCGCGGCCGAAACAGTCGTTCTCCAACATCATGCAGGGCATACCAGTCTGCTCGGAGGTATTCACCAGCTCCCAGCATTGTTCGACCGTGATTGCCGCTGGAACCTCGGTGGCAGCGTATTTCCTCGCCTTCATTGCCGCCACGGCTATCGGTGTGTGCAGTTCCCAGGGCGTTGCAGTCATGACGGCGTTCAAATCCTCGCGTTCTGCCAAGCGCCGATAGTCCTCGTCGCCGCGCGAATATGCTTCGGGCCGCTTGCGCCCTCTCTTCTCGACGATGTCCTGCGCGTTTTTCAAATGTTCTTCGTTGGTGTCGCAAATCGCTGGTATTTCAACCCCCGGTATGTCCAGGAGAATCTTGACGAGCCCTGTACCGCGCTTGCCCACTCCCACGAAACCAATGTGCACCGGCTTCTCGGCCCCATTGAGCGATTGAGCCATAGCAGCGGCGCCGGCTAACTTCAAGAACTCACGACGTTGATAATGCCGCGACATGAGACCCTCCTTTGGATAATGTTGTCGAAAAAGCATACGCACTCTCAGATTCGGTGCGCAACCGGATTCGAAGGTGACCAGGGAGAAAGCCCGAAGGAGAGCTCACCGCGATGCCCCAAGCCACTTTAACGTTAGGTGGAGGCCTGACTCAACAAGGCGGTCGTGACTGAGTGGAGGTCTGTTCCGCCGTTGATTCATTTAGCATGTACTTAAGCGAGTGTCCCACCCGTCAATCCCGATTCTGAGCTTGGCTCGGGCCTTGACGCTACGTCACGGCTTGCGATACATTCGGTTCGCGAATCGCGCTGAGATTGGCAAGGAGCAGGTGGGGCGACATCACACGAAAGCCCAGGGATTTCTTCAATACCCTAGGCGCAGAGGTCTCAGAGGTGTTGTCTGAACGCAGAGTGGGAAGCCCCACCGGCTTCCGCACTTCGAGTGGTCTTCGAATCGAGAAGATTTCACGTAAGAAAAGGAGAGGATCCCTTTGGATGGCATTACTCGAAGGGCTTGGCTGGAACGGTCGTCCCGCTTAGTCGGTGCCGTTACCACCGGATTACCCTTGACTCAATCCGCCGCCGGGCAAACGCTCTCGGCTCATCAGCAGAAGCTGAAGTTAGTGGTTGTGGGCGGGCATGTGGACGACCCCCAATCGGGTTGTGGCGGCACGATGGCCCTTTACGCCAACTTGCGACACGAAGTCGTCGCGCTGTCTCTGACGCATGGTGACTCGGAACCAATCGCTACCAAGCTCGGTATGCCGCCAAAGGAGCTTGCGGCCAAGCGCTCCGCTGACGCCATCAAATCCTGCGACATTCTGAGAAGCCGGATGATTTTCCTAGACCAGGTTGACCTTCACACGGAAGTGAATGCCGGCTGGTACGAAAAATTTGCGCAGCTTCTGTTGGCCGAGGAGCCCGATGTGGTCTTTACACACTGGCCGATCGACACCCACCCAGACCATAGGACCGCCTCTCTGCTCACTTATGACGCGTGGCTCCGTAGCGGGCGAAAGTTTGCCCTCTATTTTTACGAGGTGGAGCTGGGCCAGCAGACCCAGGTTTTTCTACCCAACCATTACGTCGACATAACCAAAGTGGAGAATCAGAAGCGCGAGGCATGCTTTGCCAATACGATTACGATTCAAGGCTGGTGGCCCCTGCATGAGTCGATGCAGCGCTTTCGCGGGATGGAATGTGGTTGTAAGGTCGCAGAAGCATTCGTCCACCACGCCGCGAGTCCTCGCATCGATATTTCGGAGAAGTCAGCCTAAGCGCAGTGTCGTTTCAGCTAGCCCGCTGATGTTGGGAGATTGGATTGAGACATGTCTCGCCTGTTTGTTGTCATTTTGATTCTTAGCCTTGGATTATTGAGCACAGTGTCGTTATTTTTGTCGCGGGGTACAGCTGTACCCCAGTCCCAGAAACCAGCGGTAGTCATCGATGGAAAACTCAGCGACGGTTTCTGGCATGGCATTGCTCCTGGAAAGCTTGCTTCGGTTGAACCTGGCGCTTCGCCCGACATGGGTGGTGAAATCCGAGCCGTGATGGCCG
>Ga0075433_10001707_pt1 | contig 16391 bp, 15 predicted proteins | sample RhiMethybrSRZTD2_FD_75299 | JGI IMG/M metagenome (GOLD analysis project Ga0075433, IMG submission 75299) | Populus rhizosphere microbial communities from Tennessee, USA - Rhizosphere MetaG P. TD hybrid SRZTD2 | ecosystem: Host-associated > Plants > Roots > Rhizosphere > Soil | place: USA... | reverse complement strand
GGGACCGGGGGCCGCGGCGGCGCCGCAGCGGCCGGTGGCGTCGCACCTGACGGTGGAGCGAGGGGTGCGGCAGGCGAGCCAGACGTCGGTTCGCCCGGTGGGGGCGGCATCGGGTGGAACTCCACGCGTTCGACGAGCGCCGCGGTCTCCCCGAGCATGGGCGCGACCCGATCGCGCATGCCGGCCGATTGCGGTCCGCCGGTCGCAGCCGCCTCCGCCGGCGCCGTCACGAACATCCGATCCATGCGGCGGCCGACGTCGGCCGTGATCCGCTCCATCCGGCGGCCGATGTCGACGGCGCTCTGGGATGCCTCGCGGCGCGCGGCGTTTTCGAACGTCGCGATCGACGACCGATACGTAATCAGCGTGATCGCACTCAGCGGCAGCACCGAGAGCAGCAGGAACGCGATGATCAGGCGGGTGCGGAGGGACATGGGGCGACCTGAGCAGTCTAACGCGCCGGCGGGAGCCGCGAGTGAGGCGATTCGTACACTTCAGCGAAAAGAACATGGCACCCGGCACATCTTCGGCTTCTGCGGGCTGCGCCGTTGCTGAACCTCCGATCCGGCACGCCTCTGGCTTGCGATCGGGTCATGGACCGACGCGCCGGGACCGTGCCTCTCGTGATGCTGGCTGTGCTGATGCTCCATCCGCCCTCGGCATTCCCGCCCGGCAGTAACCGGACCGACGTGCCGCCGGCGCCGGTTCTCCCCGCCTCGGAGCCGGTGCCGCCATCCGTCCGCGTGGAGCACGAACTGGTGCGACTGCCGAAACCGAGGGTGCCGCAGGTCAGCCGTCCCCGCGCCTGGCGCACGACCCGGCTGGCGTCGGCCGTTCCGGACGAGCCACGGACACCGCTCATCGTTCGTGCCCGGCGGGCGTTCGTCGGCGACGGTCGCTACAAGCCGGAGCCGTTTCCGCGGCTCGACCGGTAACTTGGGATTTGACAAATCTCCGCCGGTCCGGACCCCTGGTGACATTCCTCCATATTTAGTGTAGCCTCTCCATATATGGAGTCTCCGGCGCGGCGAAGCGCCGATGTGCGCATCCGGCCTGAGCCGGACGTGAGGAAGCGGCTCTCGGGTCCGGCGCTGCGGACATTCTTCAACATCGCGGCGGCGTGGCGCCTCTCCGTGGCCGAGCAGCGGGGACTCCTGGGGTGGCCGGCCGCCTCGACCTACCACAAATACAAGGCCGGCGATTTCGGCGCGCTGTCGTTCGACACGCTCACGCGGCTCTCGCTCGTTCTCGGGATCTACAAGAGCCTGCAGGTCCTCTATCCGGACCAGCCTTTTGCCGACGCGTGGATGCGCATGCCCAACACGAACCCGGCATTCGGCGGCGCCGCACCGCTGACGCTCGCGCTCGACGCCGGCATCGACGGCCTCTACCGCATCCGGCGCCTGCTCGACGCTCGCCGCGGCTGATCGCCGTTCGTCTTTCTGTTCACCGCATGGACGTCTCGTCCGAAGTACTCATCCGCTGGAGGAATACCGCGCGGCTGGTGCCGAGCCGGTTTCCGGTCGTCGGTCTGTTCGATCGCGTCGCGGCCGTCGAGGATCTCGACGCCCTGTTCGAGCTCGAGGGATGGACCAACGATCGCATCAGCGCGGAGCTCGGAATCCTGCAGAGCGTGCCGCGCGACGAGTGGGTCGTCGGACGGCCGATGGCCTCGGTGGTCATGGCCGCCTTCTGCCACCCGCGGCCAGGCGGCGGCCGCTTTTCGAGCGGCGAGCGGGGCGCCTGGTATGCGGGACGGTCGATCGACACCGCGCTCGCCGAGTCGATCTATCACCGTTCGCGCGAGCTCGAGGAGGTCGGCGCGTTCGAGGCACGCATGCAGATGCGCGTGTACCTCTCCGACTTCGCGGCACGCTTTCACGATGTCCGGGGAGCCGACGCGCCGGCGGAGCTCTACGACCCGCTCGATTACACCGGCTCGCAGCGGTTCGCCCGTCGGCTGCTCGCGGCCGGATCGCACGGCATCGTCTATCGGAGCGTCCGCCACGCCGGCGGCGAGTGCATCGCGTGCTTCAGACCCGGGCTCGTGAAGAACGTGCGCGTCGGCGGACACTATGAATTCAGCTGGGACGGCACGCCGCAGCCGTCGGTGCGCAAGCTGTAACTCTCAGGCAAGCCCGGCCGTGCTAGCCTTGCAAGAATGCACCCGTGGCACGACTGCTATGTGGACGACACGATCGTCGAATCGGCGTTCCCTGTCGTCATCGAAGTGCCGAAAGGCAGCAAGAACAAGTACGAGCTGGACAAGGAGACCGGTCTGCTGCGGCTCGATCGCGTGCTCTACAGCGCGGTGCACTATCCGGCCGATTACGGCTTCATCCCCCGGACCTTCTGCGACGACGGCGATCCGCTGGACGCGCTGGTGATCAGCCAGGAGCCGGTCCACCCGCTCACGCTCGTCGAGGCGCGCGCGATCGGCGTGATGCGCATGCGCGACGAGAAGGGCATCGACGACAAGATCGTCGCGGTCAGCGTGCGCGACCCGGCGTTCGCCGAGTACACCGACAAGGCCCAGATTCCGGGCCACACCCTCCGGGAGATCCGCCGGTTTTTCGAAGACTACAAGACGCTCGAGCACAAGCAGGTCATCGTCGAGGATCTCCTTGGCGTGGCCGACGCGATCCGGATCATCAGGGAATCGCTGGACTTGTACCGTCAGCTCCGGCGCGGCCAGCTCCGCAAGGTTTGAGCCGCACGTCAAACCCTGAGAGAGGTCCCGCCGTCTAAGCGCCCAACCATGGATACCTTGCGCCACGATCTCGTTCACGCCTTCCGGAGCCTGCGGAAGAGCCCGTCCTACGCCGCGGTCACGATCCTCACGCTCGCGCTCGGCATCGGCGCGAACAGTGCGATCTTCAGCGTGATCAACGGCGTCCTGCTCAAGCCGCTGCCGTATCCCGAGCCGGACCGCCTCCTCTTCATCACGAGCCAGTTCCCGACCCTGGGCTTCGATCAGTTCTGGGTCTCGGCCCCCGAATTCGTCGAGTTTCGCGAGCGGCAGCGGTCGTTCGACGATGTCGGCGCCTATCGGGCGGGGGCCGTCAATCTCGGGACCTCCGATCAGCCGCGGCGGGTGAACTCGGCGATCGTCACGTCGGAGCTGATGCCGGTCCTGGGCGTCCAGCCAATGCGGGGGCGGCAGTTCACGCGCGCCGATACGCTGCCCGGCGCCGAGGATGTCGCCGTGCTGTCCGCCGAGATCTGGCAGTCCGCGTTCGGCCGCGACGAATCCGTGGTCGGGCGCGTCATGCCGATTGACGGTGTGCCGACGCGCGTGGTCGGCATCATGCCTCCCGGTTACGACGTTCACGACGCCAGGGTCCAGGTCTGGCTGCCGCTGACGCTCGATCCCGCCAACCCTGGCAACCGCGGCGGCCACTTCCTGTATCTCGTGGGCCGCTTGAAGCAGGGGATTGGCGTCGCGCAGGCCAGGGCCGACGTGGAATCCATGCTCGCCCAGTGGGGCGTCCTGAATCCGAAGACACACGTGCCCGACCAGAAGAATCACCGTCTCCGCCTCGACGGCCTGCAGGAAGACCTGATCGGCGGCATCCGCCGCGCCTTGTGGGTGCTCCAGGGGGCGGTTGGATTCGTGCTGCTGATCGCCTGCGCCAATCTCGCCAATCTGCTCCTTGCGCGCGCCGACTCGCGCCAGAAGGAATTCGCGATTCGATCGGCGCTCGGCGCGGGCCGCTGGCGGCTGCTGCGTCAGTTCATGACGGAGGGCGTCGTGCTCGCGCTCGCGGGCGGCCTCATCGGCGCCGGGGTCGGCCTCGCCGGCCTGCGCGCGATGCTTCTGGCGAACCCGGAGAGCCTGCCCCGCAGCGCCGGGATCGGCCTCGACCCCGCGGTCCTGATCTTCACGCTGCTGGTATCGCTCTTCACCGGCGTGCTCTTCGGCATGGCGCCGCTGCTCCAGCTGCGCGAGCGCATCGTCAACATCTCGCTGAAGGAATCCGGACAGCGCTCGACCGCTGGCGCCGCGCGAGCGCGGCTGCGCAGCGGCCTCGTCATGATCGAGGTTGCGCTCGCGGTCGTGCTCGTCATCGGCGCCGGTCTGCTGCTGCGCAGCCTGTGGAACCTCACGACCTTCGACGCCGGGTTCCGAAGGAACCAGCTCGTGACGTTCGGCCTGGTCCTGCCGGGTGCGCAATACCGCGAGCCGCAGAGCCGCGTCGACTTCTTCCAGCGTCTGACGGCGAAGCTGTCCGCGATTCCAGGCGTGCAGTCGGCCGCTGCCATGACGGGCCTGCCGCCACAGCGGCTCGTCAATGCGAACGACGTCGACTTCGAGGGCTACACGTCGCCGCCCGAAGGTCCGTTCGAGAACGTCGACTATTTCCAGAACGTGACCCAGCCCTACCTCTCGACAATGGGAATTCCGATCGTGGAGGGGAGGGACTTCGCTCCGAGCGACGTCGCCGGTGGTCCGGTGGTGCTCGTGAACGAGACGCTGGCAAGGACGTTCTTCAAAGGTCAGAGCCCGATCGGCCGACGCGTCCGAACCGGCGGTCCACAGCGTCCGTTCTGCACGATCGTGGGCGTGGTCCGGGACGTCAAGCAGGGCGGCATCGCGAGCAAGACCGGCACGGAGCTGTACTTTCTCGCGGAACAGGGTCCCAAGCAGACCGCCTTCACGCCGGGCAGCATGAACGTCGTGCTGCGCACGTCGCTGCCGGCCGAGTCGCTCGCGGGCCAGATCCGGAGCCTGGTGCAGTCGATGGACCCGACGCTGCCGGTCATCAGGCTGCGGACGATGGACGAGGTCTTCGGCGAATCGGTGTCGCGGCCGCGCTTCCTCGCGCAGCTCCTGGGATTGTTCGCCGCGCTGGCGCTCGCGCTGGCCGCGGTCGGCACCTACGGCATCCTCGCGTACACCGTCAGCCAGCGCCGCAAGGAGATCGGCATCCACATGGCGCTCGGCGCTACGCGGTCGACAGTGCTGCGGATGGTGCTGGGGCAGGGCCTGCGCTTCACCGTTGCCGGCCTCGCCGGCGGTGTGATCGCCGCCTTCGGCCTGACGCGTCTGCTGCAGGCGCAGCTGTTCAACGTCAAGCCGACGGATCCCGCGACGATCGCCTCGGTCGCCGTGTTCATCGCGCTGGTCGCCACGGCTGCGTGCCTCATACCGGCCAACCGGGCGTCACGCGTCGATCCAATGGTTGTTCTGAGGGATGAGTGAGTGTCAACTCCCAACTCCCAATTCCCAACTCCCAAGAAAAACCGCTCGAACAATGGGGTGTAACTCGTACCAACCGGCTGGTTGTTGCGGCTTTCACCTCGGTGTTTCGAGCGGCTCTCCTTGGGAGTTGGGAGTTGGACGTTGGGAGTTGACATGACTACACTCCCAAATGTGCAGCCCGAGCACGACATCGACCGTCTGATTCTGGAGCTGAATGCCACGGCGCCGCTCGAACCGGCGCGCGTGCCGGCGGGGACGACGGCGCGGCTCGATCGGTGGCTGCAGGTGCTGGCGGACAGAGGCGGGAGCGATCTGTTGCTCGTCGCCGGCGCCGCGCCGACGATTCGTGTGAAGGGAGTCGTGACGCCGCTCGCCGACGGGCCTCTCGACGGTCTCGACATCGAGGAAGCCGTCCTCCCCGCACTGGCGCCGCACGCCCGCCGCCAGTATCGCGAGGCCCAGATCGCGGACGCCTCTTACCCGGTGACGGGGCTCGGGCGATTCCGCATCAACCTGCATCGCGAGCGGGGCAGGGCAGCGGCCGCCGTGCGCATGCTGCCCGCCCGCGTGCCGCGGCTCTCGACCCTGGATCTTCCGCCGCAAGTGGAGCTGCTCGCGCAGTTGCCCCGCGGCCTCGTGCTGATCGGCGGTCCCACCGGGTCGGGCAAGACGACCACGCTCGCCGCGCTGGTCGAGGAGATCAATCGACGGTCGGCGCGGCACATCATCACCATCGAAGACCCGATCGAGTACGAGCACGCGCACGGCGGCAGCGTGATCGAGCAGATCGAAGTCGGCGTCGACGTGCACGACTTCCCGACCGCGCTCCGCGCCGCGCTGCGCCAGGCCCCGGACGTCATCGTCGTCGGCGAGATGCGCGACCCGGAGACCATGCGGATTGCGCTCGCCGCCGCGGAAACCGGGCACCTCGTGCTGTCCACGGTTCATACGACCGATGCCGCCTCTACCGTGTCGCGCATCGCCGATTCGTTCCCGGCCGAACGCCAGAACACCATCCGGCAGGAGCTGGCGATGGCGCTCGCGGCGGTGATGACGCAGACCCTGATGCCGCGGATTGGCGGTGGCCTCGTGCCCGCGGCGGAGCTGCTGATGGTCGGGTACGGGGCGCGCCAACACATCCGCAAGAACGCGCTTCAGCATCTGCATCAGGAAACGACGATTACGCGCAAGGCCGGGTCCTTCACGCTCGAGGAGTGCCTGGCCCGGCTGGTCCGCGACGGAGTGGTGGAGTGGCGGGATGCGCACGGCCGCGCGGTGCACGTCGAGGACTTCGAACAGATGGCCCCGCATTCCGGTCCGCGCCCACCGACGTAAACTGAACCGTGTCACGGGCACGGAAGATGCTTTCCGGGACCGCGGTGGGTGTCCCCGCTACGGGACTCTTCAGGGAGGCTTCAGATGAGAATCGTCCGGCGTTCGCTTGCGGTGTTACTGGCGGCACTCCTGGTCGCGCCAGCCGCGCAGGCGCAGACCCATGTCGTGGCAAAGTCCGCGCTCTCGCAGGCGGTGCAGGAACGCGTCAGCCAGGATCAGGCGGATCGCGATGCCATCGCTTCGCTGCTTCGGCGCGCCGAGGTGCGGCAGATCGCCGCGCAGGCCGGCCTCTCTCTCGAGAAGGCCCAGGCGGCCGTGTCGACGCTGCAGGGCGACATGCTGCGCGATCTGGCGGCGCAGGCCCGTCAGGCCAACGACGACCTGGCCGGTGGAGCGTCGACCGTCGTGATCTCGACCACGACCATCATCATCGTTCTGCTGGTCGTCATCCTGATCGTTCTGATCGCCGATTGACGCCGGCGATCGCCGTTCGTGTCATCGCCGCCGCCGTGATGCTGATCGCGGCGGCGGCACCCCTCTCCGCCCAGTCAGCTTCCGCGCCGGCCGCTCTCCTCGACGTTCCCTACGTCGCGCAGAGCGAAGCGCTGTGCGGCGGCGCCGCCGCCGCGATGGTCATGCGCTACTGGGGCGCCACACGCATCCACGCCGAAAGCTTCTCGCCGCTCGTCGACAGGCGCGCGAACGGCATCCGCGGCGAGGATCTGATCGCGGCGCTGACCCGCCGCGGCTGGCAGGCGCGATCGTTCCGCGGCGATGCCAGCCTGGTGCACCGCAGTCTCGAAGACCGCCGCCCACCCATCGCGCTGATCGAAGACCGGCCCGGACGCTTCCACTACGTCGTCATCGTCAGCTGGGTGGACGGAAAGGTCGTGGTTCACGATCCGGCGCGCAGGCCGTTCGACGTCCACGACGAGCGCCGCTTCCTCGAGGTGTGGAGCAGGTCCGGCTACTGGACCATGCTCGCGCTGCCACCGGCTCCGGTGTCGAAGAACGCCGCTGCTCCCGAGAGTCCGCCGTCGCCGACCGCCGGCGCCTGCGGGAGCGCGGTCGACGGGGCGGTGGAGCTGGCGAACAGCGGCCGGGTGGACGAAGCTGGCCGGACGCTCGAGGCCGCGGCCGCACGGTGTCCGAACGAGGCGGCGCCGTGGCGCGAGCTCGCGGGCGTCCGCGTCCTTCAGAAGAACTGGCCGCAAGCCGCAGCCAACGCCCGCGCGGCGCTCGCGATCGAGCCAGCCGACGAACACGCGGCGCGCACCCTGGCGACGAGCCTCTACCTGTCGGGCGATTTCATGGGCGCGCTCGGTGCGTGGAACAGGGTCGGTGAACCGGCTGTCGACCTCGTCTCCGTGCGCGGGCTCGAGCGCACGCGCTATGCCGTGGCGCTGCGCACGTTGCGGCTGCCGGCGGAGATCGGATTGACGCCGGATCGGCTGACCAGGGCCGAGCGCCGGCTCTCGTCCATGCCCTCGGCGATCGGCTCCAGCGTGACCTACACGCCTCGCGACGACGGGCTCGCCGAGATCACCGCCGCGGTGATCGAGCGGCCCGTGATGCCCACGACACGATTGGCGGCGGGAGCCGCCGCCGTGCGCGCCATCACCGATCGCGAGCTGCTGGTCGAGGTTGCGAGTCCGACCGGCGGCGGTGAGCGCTGGTTCGCGTCCTGGCGATGGTGGGAGGCACGGCCGCGGGTCGCCGCCGGCCTCGAGGCGCCGGCGCCGTTCGGTGGAACCTGGCAGGTGTTCGCCGCGGACGATCGTCAATCGTACGGTGAGGCGGCCGGCAGGTTTCAGGAGCGCCGCCGGACCGTTTCCGCCGGTGTGGCCGACTGGATCACCGGGAGCTGGAAGTGGGAGGCCGAGGTCCTGGGCGAGCGCTGGTCCACGGGGTCCGGCGCAGGCGCCACGGGCGGTCTGCGCTATCAGTCGACCGGCGATCGGTTCACAGCCGGTGCCCGCGGCGGCGTCTGGTCGATCGGATCGGACGCGTGGACGGCTGGACTCTTCACCGACTGGCGATCGCATGCGCGGACGGTCGGAACCGTCTGGCTGGCGCGCGCGGGCCTCGAGGCCGCCGGTGAAGGGACGCCTCTTGCCCTGTGGTCCGGCGCCGGCACCGGGCAGGGGAGGAGCGCACTGCTGCGCGCCCATCCGCTGCTCCACGACGGGGTCATCCGGGACGCGGTCTTCGGCCGCGCCGTCGCTTCGGGCGGAGTCGAATGGAGAAGGTGGGGAGCGCCGGTGATGAAGGTCCTGCACGTCGCGCCGGCGGCATTCATCGACGTCGCCCGCGCGTATCGCGCGCCGCCCTTCGCCGACGCGCGCGCGCACGCGGATCTCGGCGCCGGTCTGCGGATCGCCGTCCCGGGTGCGGGCGTGCTGCGCGCCGATGTCGCGAGGGGACTGCGGGACGGTAAGGTGGCGTTGTCGTTCGGGTGGACTCGATAGGTGAGTCGCGTCAAATCCCAAGCTCCAAGCTCCAACGGACTCCCAACTCCCACGCTCCAAACGAGCCGGAAGCGCCTTGGGAGTTGGGTTGGGATTTGGGAATTGGGAGTCCGTTGGGATTTGGAGCTTGGAGCTTGGGATTTAGAGAGCTCCCCCGAGCCGCTGCTGAAACTTGTCCCGGTAGCCGCGGCTCAGCGTGAGGCGCGCGCCGTTCTTGAGGAACACCACGTACTCGCCGTTGAACGACGGCTGCAGCTCGCGGACGCGCTCGATGTTCACGATGTGGCACCGGTGGATCCGGAAGAACGCCTCAGGATCGAGCTGGGCTTCGATCGCGGTCATCGTTTCACGCAGGAGGTGCGTGTCGGTCCCGACGTGCAGCTTCACGTAGTTGCCGGCCGACTCGACCCAGTCGATCTCTTCGGCGCGCACGAAATAGACGCGGCCGCCCGATTTCACGACGAACCGTTCCATGCGGTGCGGGGTCTGCTTCAGGTCCTGCATCAACGCCAGCAGCCGGCGCTCGAGCTCGCCCGGTCCGGAGGTGTGGACGCGCTGCTGCGCGCGGCTCAGCGCCTGCTGGAAGCGTTCGCGATCGAAGGGCTTGAGCAGATAGTCGAGCGCGCGGACGTCGAACGCGCGGAGGGCGTACTGGTCGTAGGCGGTCACGAACACGACCGGCGGCATGTTCGCGGCGCCGACCGCTTCGATGACCTCGAAGCCGGTCGCGCCCGGCATCTGGACGTCGAGGAAGACGAGGTCGGGGGTGAGGGCCTGGATCGCGTCGATCGCCTCGAGGCCGTTCTGGCATTCCGCCACCAGCTCCAGCCAGGGTTCGGATCTGAGCAGCATGCGCAGCCGTTCCCTCGCCAGCGGCTCGTCATCGGCCACGAGGACCCGCGTCCGCGTTTCAGGAGCGGCCATCATGCGAGCACGACCGCCGGTGCCGTGTCCGGGCCTCGCAGCACGGGCCGCGCCGACGGAATCAGGAGCTGCACCGACAACCCTCCTTCACTCTCCGTGAAGTCCAGCCGCTGATTGGCGCCGTACAGGCACTCGAGGCGGGCACGGGTGTTCGACAGCCCGACGCCGTTCGTGAATCGGGCCCGTGCATTCCCGCTCAGGCCGACGCCGTTGTCGTGCACTTCGATCCAGATCTTCTCGTCTCGCTTCTTCGTGGTGATCTGAATCAAGCCCTGCCCGCTGCGAGGGCCGATCCCGTGCTTGATGGCGTTCTCGACCAGCGGCTGGAGGATCATTCGCGGCACGTCCGTGTCGAGAGTTTCGGGATCGATGTCGAAGTGTACCGACAGCCGATCCTGGAAGCGAATCTGCTCGATCTCCAGATACTTCTGCAGGAACTCGAGCTCCTCCTTCAGCGGTACGCCCGCCGCGCCCGAGCGGTCGAAGGTCAGGCGCAGCAGATCGCTCAGCCTGCTGATCATCCGATCGGCGGCCTCGGGGTCGGTGTGCACCAGCGTCGAGATGGCGTGGAGCGTGTTGAACAGGAAGTGCGGGTGCAGCTCCGCCTCGAGCGTCTTCAGCCGCGCCTCCATCAGGCTGGTCTCGAGATTCGCGGCTTTGAGCGCGCGCGCCTGGGACTCGCGATAGTAGCCGAGCGCGTAGCTCAGGCCGACGACCGCCGCGTAGGTCATCAGCGACCAGTCGAGATTCCGCAGGTACTGGTCCTGCGCGTACGACACCCATCTCGCCGCGGTCATCTGGCGCATGTCGGGCCACAGGAGGACCCGCACGGCGAGCATCGCGGCGACGTGGACGATCGAGAACGTGACCGCGGCGGTTGCGTGAAAGGCGAGCGAGCGGAGCCACCGGTCCGCGTCGAGCCGGAAGCGGGCCGCGACCCGGAAGATCGGTCCCGTCAGCGCGGCCGGCACGTACCAGAGAGTGAGGTTGAGCACCAGCAGCGACACCAGGTCGATGCCGTCTACGTGCGCTCTGGGATTGAGGGTCGTCAGGCGGTAGGCCTGCGCGGTGGAGAACAGTCCGAGCAGCGTGGCGACCAGAAAGACCCAACGTGGCGGCGGCGTCCACGTTCTCTGCATCAACTCCACTATCCGCTGAGGTTGGGCCGCCGTCAAGGCATGAACTGCCTTCGGATCGTCCCTGCGGCGCGCCGCCGGACCCGCGCCGCGCGCGGTTCGTCATCTGCAGCCGCGGCTCGCCCCAGAGCTGGCGCGGCCCGTCCCGGAGGCGTTAATTCTCGGCCGCCAGCACAATTAGCGTCGCATCGTCACTGAACCGGCGCCCCGTGAACGAGGCGACCTCTTCGACCAGGCGGGCCTGGAGCGCGGGAGCGCTGCAGGCGCGATGCTCGACGGCCAGCGACAGCAGCCGCTCCTCGCCGAATTCCTCGTCGGCGTCGTTGCGCGCTTCGGTGATGCCGTCGGTGTAGAGGACCAGTCGATCTCCCGGGCCGAAGGGCACGTTCCCGGACTCGTAGCGGCCCGCTGGCAACACGCCGAGCACCGGGCCGCCATTGGTCAGCCTGACGCACGATCCGTCGGCCCTGACGACCGCGGGTGGAAAGTGGCCCGCATTGGCGTAGGTCAGCGCTCCGAGCTCCGAATCGGCGACGCAATAGAAGAAGCTGATGAACCGCCCCTCGGCGATGTGGCCGCACAGCACGGCGTTCACCTGGTCGCAGAGTTCGGCGGGCGGCGCCGCTTCCGTGGCAAAGGCGCGCACCGCCGCCTGCAGATTCGACATCAGCAGCGCCGCGGGAATGCCCTTGCCGACAACGTCGGCGATCGAGAGAGCGAGGCGGTGCGGCGAAAAGCGGATCGCATCGTAGCAGTCGCCGCCGACGCCCGACGCGGGCTGCCAGGACGCGGCGAGCTCGAACCCGTCCACCTGGGGCAGGACCGCGGGCAGCAGCGTGCGCTGGATGCGGCGCGCCTCCTCGATTTCGCGCTGTTCGCGCCGCGCCTGCTGGCGCCGCTCGCGGCCGGACTCGATCTCGTTTCGCAGCAGCGTCACCAGCGCCGCGTTGTCCCACGGCTTCTGGACGAAATCGCGAACGCCGCGGCGCATCGCCTCGACCGCGAGGTCGATCGATCCCCAGCCCGTCATCACGATCACCGGCAGCGTCGCGTCATGGGCCCGCAGCTGGCCCAGCAGGTCGATCCCTTCACGGCCGGACGTCGTGTCGCCCGTGTAGTTCAGGTCCATCAGCACGAGATCGAACGGGTTGCTGCGCACCGCCGCCAGAGCAGCGTCGGGGGATTCGACGGCAGAGACGGCGATACCTTCGGGCTTGAGGAGGAGACGGAGCGCGTCAATGAGATCCGGCTGATCGTCGGCAATCAGAATTTTCGTTTCGACGCATTCCTGGAGCATGCCTGAACGGGGAACCAACAGCTGTGCCACGCGCGGAGTGCGATTTGCAGCGTGAATTGGTGAAGTTGCCGTCAGAGGTGTTCAGCATCGGACACCAGCGTCCCCTGAGCGGACGCGTCCGGTTGTTCGACCTAGGATTGTGGGTTGAAGTCCTGGTGCTGGTTTGCTAAGGTCTGCGTCTTTATGGCCGAGGATCGAAGACGTCCCATCGTGGCGGGATCCGATCAGAGGCAGTGCCCCTGGTGCGGTGGTCGCCTGGAGCTTCAGAAAGCCTTTCCGCTGCGGCGGTTGATCCCCGGAGACGCCCGCGCGCGTGCGGAGGAACACATTCCCGAGGCGATCCGCACGACGCGGGCCTGGGTCTGCGCGACGCCTCATTGCAGGTTCCGTGAATCGGCCTGACGCTACTGGTCCTTGAGCTTGAGCGAGCGCAGCGGGGCATCACTGCCGCGGCGCCGCAACTGGATCGTGCCGCCGAAGGACTCGACCTCGAATTCGGCGCTGCCCGACCCCAGGGTGTAGGTCGCCCGCTGTCCGCGCCGCACGTCGCCTCCCCCCTGCAGCTGCAGATCGGTTCGAACGCTGCCGTTGTAGGTACGGACGATGAAGGCCGCGCTCGCCGATTCGGGCACACCCACCGAAATGCTGCCGTTGTGCGTCGAGAATCGATACCTGCCATTCGCGGCCGGCACGCCGTCGAACTTGATGTTGCCGTTGACGGACCCGACGTCCACGCTGGATGACTCGATGTTGTTGAGCGTGATGTGCCCGTTCACGGTCTCCGCGGCGAGCTCGCCGTTCGCGCCGTTCACCGTCACACCCTGATTGACCGAGCTCGCGTTGACCTTGCCGCGCACGCCCTCGAGAATCACTTCTCCTTCGACGGACCTGGCGGTGACGAACGACGCGCCTCCCTTGATCGAGATGTCGCCGCGCACGGTTTCGGCCGACACATCGGCCTGCGTCCCCTCGACCGCGATGTAGATGTAGGTCCCTTCGATTTTGACGGGCATCCACGCCGGCACCGTGACGTCATAGTCGACCGAGCCGGGCGACCCGGACGACGAGATCGTCAATCCCGCGCTACCAGGCCGGATGGTGACTTTCGCTCGCGGCATGTGATGGGCCTGCACGCGCACCGAGTCACGGTCCCAGGCGTGGATGACCACTTCACCGGCGAAATTGCTGATCGACAGGCGCGTGCCGCGGGTCACCGCCACGGTCTCATCGGTGTCGGGCGGGCGCGCGCGGCGCGAGGCCTGGTTCGCCTGACCGGCTGGCCTGGCCTGGCTCGCCTCGATCGCGGGCGGTGCGCTACTCAACGCCGCCACGAGGGCGGCGGTCATCACCAGCATGAAGTCTGATCCTCAGCTGCGGCTGTCCACGAGCGCCGTCGCACGCCGCAGCAGTTCGAGCTTCCGGCGACGGGTCTCCGCGAGATACGAGTTCAGATACACGCTCGATGGATCGGCCATCAGCGCTTCGCGGCACTGCGTGATGGCCCGATCGATCGCCTGGAGATTCGATTCCAGGACGCGAATGGTTTCCGGATCGAGGCGGCCGCGGCCTGCCTCGAGCGTCTGCTGCAGATCGGCGACCGCCTCGTCGAACGCGGCATCCCCGAAATTCGCGGGCCGCACCGAGGAGACGCCGAGGACGGGCGGGAAGTCGGTCGTCGGCCCTCCCATGCGCGCCAGCCACACCATCCCGCCCGACGCGACGATGAGCGCGAGGCTCGCGGCGACGAGCTGCGGCAGCGTGAAGGCAAACCGGCGCGTCGTCAAGATCGAGGTCCGCCGGGTGGGCGAGGTCAGGCGCGAGGCAATACCCGGCCACAGATTCGCCGCTGGTGGACGGTCGACCAGCGTCCCCGCCCGTGACACGACACCGCTCAAGCCGGCGAGATCGGTCCGGCACTCGGCGCAGCCAGCGAGGTGCGCCTCGAGCCCGGCGCGATCGGCCGGGTCGAGCTCGTCGTCCAGGTACTCCGACAGCCGATCGTTCCACTCCTGATGCGTTGCCATGGTCATCCTGCGTGCGCTCATCGCAAATGTCGCCGCAGCATCATGCGGGCGCGATGCAGCTGCGCCTTCGAGGTGCCCGCGGAGATGCCGAGCAGCTCGGCGATCTCATGATGCTTGTAGCCGTCGACGTCGTGCAGCACGAAGATCTCGCGGGCGCCATCGGGCAGCTTCTCGAGCGCCGCTTCGAAATCGAGCGAGACGTCGCGCGGGCGCGGCGGCGACGACAGCGTATCGAAGATCGTCTCGCCGTCGATCAGCCGCTGCCGGCGGGCGGCGTCGGTCCGGAAGCGTTCGATGATCACGTTGACCGCCAGACGGTGCAGCCACGTGCCGAAGGCGGAGTCGCCGCGAAACGTGCCCAGCTTCTGCCAGACGCGGACGAAGATGTCCTGCGTGATCTCGTCGGTGTCGCGGCCGCCGGTCATGCGGCGGACGAGGCTGTGCACGCGCGGGAGGTGGAGCTGGTAGAGCTCCTCGAACGCACGGACGTCTCCCTGCGCGGCCTGCCGGACGCAGTCCGCCGGCGCCGAAGCCCGTGGCGCGGGGCCGGATTCGTGGCTCTCGGACCGCAGCAGTAGAAAGGCTCCCGTCAGATTCCCGGCGAGATCACCCGGTGCGGCCATTGCGCCCGCCGATTCTCACTGTCCTCCCTTTGAGCTCCCCGGGGCCCGATGGCCCGGACGCCCGTGAAATCTGGTGTTTGGACGGGCCGGCGGCGGTCGAAGGTTGGAATCAGTGCAGCACGTCGTAGGGGTCGATGGGAGTGCCCTCCCACCAGCGTTTGGCGGTGGTCAGCCGGAAAATCGCGAAATGGAGGTGGGGGGTGTCCTTGGGCGCGTTGCCCGAGACCCCCACGTATCCGAGGATCTGTCCTTTCCGCACCTGCTGGCCCTCGGTCAGCCCGTCAGCATACCGCTCGAGGTGCGCGTAGTAATAACAGTATTGTTCGGTCGGGTCGAACTGGTAGACGGTGATGCCACCGGCCTTGCTGAAGAACAGCCGGGCAATCCGGCCGGCCTCGATCGCCTTCACCGGGGTGTTCCGGGGCGCCAGGATGTCCAGGGCCTCGTGCTTCCGCCCACCCCGGGCGTCGTCGAACGACCGCACGAGGTCGCCGCGGGCCACGCCTTCCACCGGCACGAGGAGGTCCCGGCCTTCCAGCGCCTCGGCGGGCGGAGGGCCGATGACCGGCTCGGGTGTGGGCGCCGGCTTCGCAACTTCCGAGATCCCGCTCGTGGCCACGGCGTCCTCTCGCTTGCCTGGCTCGATCACGCCGACGCCCGCGTCGTCCAGCCCACCGACCCAGCGTTCGACAGCCGAGGGCGTGCGAGACGGACGGCCGTCGGCGCTCGCCCTCGTCCCGATGACGTTGCCAAACTGCCAGACGAGCGCGGCGACCGCGAACGCGCCGGCGAGGAAGCCGCATCCGGCGCCTGCGGCGAACGTCCGGAGAGTCCTGCGGGTCGGGGAAGGGGAGGCAGCCGTCGCCACGTCGTCACTCCGAGAAGACGACCCGCGTGCCGGGCTTGACCAGGCCCGCGAGTTTGAGCGCATCCCAGTTGGTCAGACGGACGCAGCCGTGCGATTGGGTGCGGCCGATCGCGGTGGGCTCCGCCGTCCCGTGAATGCCGTAGTGCTCTTTGCTGAGCGCGATCCAGACCAGGCCCACCGGATTGTTGGGGCCCGGCGGCAGTTTGGCTTTGGCGTGCGTCGGGTCGGCATCCCAGAACAGCTCGGGGTTGTAGTTGAACGACGGGTTCAACTGGATTCCATTGACCTTCCACTCGCCGATCGGCAGGGGATCGTGCTCGCTGCCCGTCGTGACGGGCGCGTAGAAGATCGTCCGGCCGGAAGGATCCTGCACCGTCAAAGCCGACTGGGTCTTGCTGACTGTGACCACCACGTCCGGCCTTGCCATGATGGGGTTGGGTGGCTTCGGCGCCGCCGGTCCGCGGCGTCCGCTCGTCCCCGCCGGCTGCGGCTCCTTCGGTGCGGCGGTCAGGG
>Ga0075433_10001704_pt1 | contig 16404 bp, 13 predicted proteins | sample RhiMethybrSRZTD2_FD_75299 | JGI IMG/M metagenome (GOLD analysis project Ga0075433, IMG submission 75299) | Populus rhizosphere microbial communities from Tennessee, USA - Rhizosphere MetaG P. TD hybrid SRZTD2 | ecosystem: Host-associated > Plants > Roots > Rhizosphere > Soil | place: USA... | reverse complement strand
GCAATGGTCCCGGTGCTGTCTCCGAAGGTCTCGCGTTCCACGCCGGCTTTGCGTAGTACGGTCAAGTGAACATTCGCTAATGGTGTTGGTTGCGGCAATTCAATGTGTCTTCCGCCGTTCAGTTTTCCGGCGCCCCCACCGACGAGAATAGTCGGCAGCGGGTGACCATTGTGCTTGTCGCTGTTCGACATGTTCGAGCCGTACATGAGGATCGAGTTGTCGAGCAGCGTTCCTTCACCCTCGCGAATCTCGGCCAGCTTGCCGAGGAACTCCGCAAACCGGTCCATGTGCCACGTCTGGATCTTTACGAGTTTCTCGATTCGCCCGATATCGTTCGCATGGTGCGACACCGGGTGGAAGGAATCGGAAACGCCGACGTGGTTATACGTTCGGTTCGTCCCTTCCGAAACCATCATGTACGAAACCACACGAGTCAGATCGGCCTGATACGCCAGCGCAATCAATTCGAAGAAAAGTTTCACCTGTTCCTCGAACGAATCCAGCGCCCCAATGGGTGCGGCAGGCAGCTTGATAGCAGACAAGTCTCGCTGCGATGCGCGTTCGATTCGCCGTTCGATTTCGCGAACATTGTTCAGATAGCTATCCAGCACGACACGGTCACCGGGATCCAGATCGCGTTGCAACGCTCGCGTACGATCGTTGATGCGATCCAGCAAGCTGATGTTCTGCCGCGAAATAGCATCCCGTTCTTCGTTCGTATCTCCCTCGCCGAATAGCTGGATGAAAACCTTGCGCGGATTGAACTCCATCGGCAGCGGTGAAGTGGCGTCGCGGAAAGAAAGCGTCGAACTGTAATAGCATCGGGCGGTGCCACAAGCTGCCACTTGAATAGTTGTTTCAGATGCCAGTTCCAGCGACGGCAGAGTCGTACCTTGACCGATTTGGCCGGCAACAACCTGGTCCAGAGTCGTGGCCATCTTCGCGCCCGGGGCTTTGTCATCCGGCTTCACGCCGGACAGCCAGGTTGCCGGAGCGCGGCTGTGAACCCCGCCAACCATGGCCTTGTTCTCGAGGTTTCCGATCGAAATCACCAACTTTTTGTAAGGCTCCAGCGATTTCATGATCGGACTGAGTTTGAAATCCTCGCCAGCGCCGCTTGGAGTCCATTTGTCCATTTGTGCGCCATGGGAGGTGTTGCCCATGATCGCACCGTGAGGAATATAGAAGAATCCGGCGCGCAGCTTACGGGCTGCAGCGGTTTGAGATAAGGCCGTGGCGGCAGGAATCATGGCATCCAGCAGCGGTAGGGCCAGACCAACGCCGGCACCTTTAAGAAGCGTTCGGCGTGAGAGGTGTTTTTTCGTTAAGAACATCATTTTTTTTGTGCCCCTTGTGCTTCTTGTGGTTCCTTCTTGCTTTCCTCATAACTAAGCCGGCGCGACTGCATACGGAAAGCATCACTTGTCACGACCCCGGAAACAATCGCAGACAGCCGGTAATCATTTTTCGCCGCCCGTTCAACAATCGCCCGCACCTGCGGCATATCGAAATACTCCAGCTCACGGCCTACCGCGTACATCATCAGCTTCGCAGTCAGCGCTTGCGGGAACTGCGCCGAGTTCTTGAACAATTCCTGCCGCAGCTGTGCGGGGCCGTTCACCGGCCTGCCGTTTGGCAATACCGTATTGGCGTTAATTGGCGCCTCTGCTGCCGCATCGACATCGCGCCATCGGCCGATCGCATCGTAGTTCTCGAGCGCTAACCCAATCGGGTCGATGACACCATGACACTGGTTGCAACTTGCTTTGGATCGATGCTGTTCGAGCCTTGCGCGCAGCGTCTTCGGTTTTTCACCCTTCGGAGTGGACAAGTCCGTGTCGACATCAGGTGGTGGCGGTGTGGGTGGGGTCCCCATGAGTTTGTCCAACACCCAAGCCCCACGCAAAACCGGAGAAGTGCGGTCGCCATAGGAAGTGCGCAACAGAACGGCACCCTTGCCAAGAAGGCCCCAGCGCTGAGGATCCTCCAGTTCCACGCGCCGGAACTGCGGCCCGAGGACTGTACTGATACCGTAATGGCGCGCAAGCCTTTCGTTCAGAAACGTATGGCTGGCAGTGAGCAATTCGTTAACGTTTCGGTCTTGAAGCAGCACACTCGAAATAAACGATTCAATCTCTGTTTTGAAATCCCGCCGTAACTGGTCATTGAACGATGGGAACAATAGGGGATCAGGCTGCACGGCGTTCAAGTTGTCCACGTTCAGCCACTTCAGCGCGAAATTACGTACCAGGCTCGATGCGCGGGGATCGGCGAGCATCCGCTTCGCCTGCGTTTCGAGAACGTCCGGCCGTTTCAGCTCGCCGGCAGCGGCAATCTTAAGCAAGGCATCATCAGGTCCCTGACTCCAGAGGAAGAACGAAAGACGCGACGCCAGCTCGAGATCGCTCAATGGGAACTCACTGGCATCGCGGGCGGTATCCTTAGCAGTTCTGGTTGACGTCGTTCCTGGCGTTCGAATCGAGCGATAAAGAAAATCGGGACTCACCAGTATCGCTGCGATCGCTTGCTCGATGCCCCCATCAAAACCACCCGCGCCCTTTTGGCCAGCTTCAAAGTAAGGCATCAAGGAGTCGACGTCCGCTTTGGTCACAGGCCTGCGGAACGCGCGTCGCGCCAGGGTCTCGACGATATTTCGAGCGCAGGGACGTTGATCGACAACAGCGCCAGTCCTTGCCGCCGGCGGCTGACAAATGAAAATCCGGTCCCGGCTCGGAGTCTCGGACACTCCGGGCGAACTGAACGGACCTACCACTGTGACACCGTCGATCATCCGAGGAGCGCGCAGGCCAGTCCCAAAGTTACCGTCTGTCCGGGTACTCACGAATTCATCGGTTTCAGCCTCGGCCCGCTCGATAAACGTAACCACGACGTCGTGCAGACCCGCGCGGACCGCCACTGGAATATTGGAAAATCGCTGCATGATTTGGGCGCGTCCGGGGGCCCCGCCGTGATCGACGATGCTCAAATCGTCCGACCCTCCCAGTGCCTTGCGGAACACTTCGCGTCCGTCAACCAGCAAAACCAACGTGTGACGAGTCTCCATGGTGCGGGTATAGAGGCCGACGTCAAGATCCAGAATAGTGAATCGATACTCGCCATCCGCGGGGAAATTGTGTCTGAACTTCATTCCGCCGCGCGTACCTAGCGGAAGGCCGTCGATATGAGCCGCCTGGTTACCCGGAGGAAGTGGATAGCGGGTGCTCGCCTGTTTGGGCACCGGTTCACCAACCGCAAGTTTCGCAGCTAACCGAGCGGCGGCTACGTACTGGTCAAGGAATGCCGGAGAAACGCTGAGAGCAGCGGCAATATTGTCGAACCCGGCGACTTCGATCTCGGTGGGCAGTAAATTCTCTGCGTCGATCTCGACTCCGAGCAAGTCTTTGACAGCAATTCCGTACTCGGTTCGAGTCATGCGCTGGATGGCCACATGGCCCGCTACGGGTCGGCCAGGTACACTTTCGAGCGCTGCTTCCAACGAACTGATGAACGCATCGACTTCGGCCTGCTCGGGTTGGCGGCTGCCGGGCGGAGGCATCAAACGCCCACGCATCTTTCGAATCGCCCTCTCCCAGATTTCAGCGTTGGCGCCTAAGTCGTCTAAAGACATTCCCGCGAAAACGACGCCACCGGCCTTAACCGTGGAACTGTGGCAACCGACGCAATAACTATCCAGCATCGTACGAATCGCAGCCGTGGATTTTGCTCGATTGGCAGGTTGGTTGGTCTGCGGTTGCGCGACAGGCTTTACCGTCGCGACCGCCAAAACAAAGAGAGTAAGGACAAGACGCTTCATTACGCTAAGCTATTCATTCTAAGAATCGGACTGCGTCAATGCTAGAACTCCTGGCGGCTGGAAGTCTAGATGTTTGTGCTCTTCGTCCGAAGTCGGCGATTACCGAGCCGGAGGCGTGTCCAAATCCCTCAGCATCTTTTCCGAAAAGGCAATGTTCTCGGCGGTGTCGGTCATGACGATCGAATTATCGAGTGTCGAAATCTGTCGAACACTGAGGATGGTTCGAAGGGCAGTGAGGATGTCGTTAAGATTGCGCTGGATGCCCGCGCGTGGCATTACAGTGATTGTCTTGGTGACTTTGGGCAACAAATCGCCGCGCACGGTTTGATTATCAGGCGCAACTAGGATCGTGTCGCCGTCCATCATTTGCCAAATGCTTCTGGTTTGAAGCGAAAGAAAATCAAGGGCATCGACAATGTCGACGTTCTCTATCTTGAATGTTACAGGTCCATCGTCCTGAAAACGCCTGTCAAAAACGATGTGAAGCCCGGCCGTGGCGGCAAGCGCCTCATAAGTCCCGCGTGCGGTGTCATTCGCATCAAACGAGAAAGGCCCGCGAATTCTGGATTGCAGCGGCGACGGCGTTGCGCCGAGGGCCTGCGCAGCCCGTCGGTTCAGAACGAAGCCCAGCTCACTCCCCGAGGGAAATCCGGCGGCGGCAACAACACCGCCGGATTTGCGCAAGTCGGAAATGATTCTCTCGGCAAGAGCAAGCTTGTTCCCGTTGTCGCGCATCACGATCGCGCTAGAGTCGGGAACGGATGCCAGAGACCTGGCGTTCAAAAGAGTACGAAGAGCTGTGATGATCTCCGCTAGTTCCATTTGCGATATGTTCGGCAGGTAAAAGGTCTTCACTGATGTGTTTTGGAGATCGCGACGCTTCGCTTGATTGTCGGGCGCCACGAGGATCGTCTTGTTGTCTACAGCCTCCCAGAAGGCTTTCGTCTCCAACGCCAGAACATCCATTGCGTCAAGCACGTCGAGATTATCGACTCTGAACGAGTGCCCGTCGATACTGCGGAAATCCGGATCGAAAATGATGTTGAGCCCCGCTGCGCGAGCGAGCCTTTCGAAGATCGCGCGCGAGCTTTCTTTCACATCGACGGATATGGGCCCTGATCCGGTCAAGTTGAGCATGGAACGCACGGGCGTGGAATCGCGCGCGACGCCGTTTTCGAGTGTCAGGATGTGGCCGCTGGTCGTGATCGTCTCGCCCATGGTTGCTGCAGACTGTCCTGCGACTAGGGGCATCGACAATCCAATGATCTTTTCCGCCGCGGCGATTCGGGTCGGATTGTCGCGCATCAGCAGAGCATTCGCCGCCTGACTGATAAAGAGATACCTCGCCTGCAAGTTCGTACGGAGAGTTGTAACAACTTCAGTGAGACGCTGTGGCGGCGCACCATTGGGCAAATAAAATGTCTTTAGAACCATCCGTTCATAATCGCGCCGTTTTGTCTGGTTGTCCGGCGACACGATGACGGTATTGCTGTTCAGAACCTCCACGAAACTGCCCGTCCGTGCGGACAAAATATCAAATGCCTGGAGCACATCGACGTCCTGCATCCGGAATGAGGCGCCGACACTGTCGCGGAAATCCGGATCGACCACCATGTTCAGCCCGGCGATTTCTGCGAGCTTTTGATATGCCGCCCTTTCCCCCTGATCAACTTCGATCGAAACAGGACCGTTCGTTTTGAGCTGCAGTTGAGAGCGGGGAAAATCCGTGATTGCTTCCTTTAATCGGATGGGTTGCGGGCCTTGCGCCAGAGCAGACCCATGAACGAGCAACACGAAAAACATCAGGGCCTTTTTCATGAACTGATCTCCTAGCTAAAAGACAACGCCAGCGCGTCGCGTAGTTCAGGAAAAATTTCGCAACTGTAAATGTCCGGCACGTCCATACAAGATCATGGGAACTTGGAGCTTCAATCTGCCGTAATGTAGTCTGACCAGAAGATGCACGAGCTTAGACTTGCAATTCGTTCGCTCATGCGATCGCCAGGCTTTAGTACCGTCGCGGTCATAACGCTGGGGCTTGCCATCGGAGCGTGTGCTGCCATATTCGCCGTCGTGGACGCCGTGCTGCTGAGACCGTTACCGTACAGGAATCTCGATCGCCTCGTTTACATCACGGCTTCCGCGCCCGGATCGCAAATGCCAAACGAGTTCGGTGTCTCGAACGAGTTCATCGCGCAATACAAGAAGTCGCCCATGATCGAGAGCGCAACGGCGTTCGATTCTGTCACGTCGACGCTGCGGACAGATGATCGCGTCGAACGCGTCCTGATGTGCTTCCACACGCGATCGCTCTTCGACACCGTCGGTGCCCGGCCGATCCTCGGCAGACTTCCGGCTTCGAGAGAAGACGAAGGCAGTACTGCGGTCATCAGTTACAAACTCTGGACGACGTGGTTCGGGAGCGATCCGAAAATCATCGGCCGATCCTACGAAATGAGGGGCGACCGCCGGCAGATCATCGGCGTGATGGGCCCTGAATTCCGATTTCCGACCGATGGAACGCTTCTTTGGATAACCGGCCCTCTGGATCCCGAGGTTCGAGAACCAGGACTTTTCGGCAGTCCAGTCGTGGCGCGAGTTGCATCCGGCGTCACAACGGGAGCGCTGGCACGTGAACTCACAACACTGGCCTCGCGTCTACCCGAGCAATTCCCCGAGTACGAACAGTACGCGGCTCTCGTCGGAAAACATCGCGCCGTCGTGCGGACGCTGGAGGAGGCGATCTTTCGCGACGCGCGTATGCTTTGGGTGCTGTTTGCGGCGGTCGGAATCGTTTTGCTGATCGCGTGCGCGAACGTCGCTAATCTGTTCATGGTCCGAACAGAAGGAAGGCATCGCGAGCTTGCCGTGCGACGAGCCGTGGGCGCTGCGCGCCGGCAGTTGATCCGGTTGCAGATGGCGGAAGCACTTGTTGTCGCGGGACTCGCGGGTGTGCTTGCGATGGGACTAGCCGCAGCGGGCCTTGGTCTTTTTCTCAAAGCAGCGCCGGAGGGTATTCCACGGATTGAAGATGTTGCTGTCAACGTGAGGCTGCTCCTGTATACGCTCGCTGTAGCCATCCTGTCGGCGATGGGATGCGGCTTGATTCCGGCCATTCGTGCATCGTCGCCAGACCTCGCAAATCTTCGCGAAGGGGGCCGCGGATCGACGCGCCGGCGACACTGGGGACGCCATGGGCTCGTGATCGCTCAGACCGCACTCGCCTTGGTGTTGTTGATTGGATCCGGACTTCTGATTCGCAGCTTCGCCAGACTGAGTCATGTCAATCCGGGCTACGACACTCGCGACATCTTCACTTTCCAAATCGCACCGGAATCGGCCTCGCTGAGCGACGGGCCTTCATACGCCCGATTCATCATGGATTTCATGGATCGCCTCCGCGCATTACCCGGCGTGCAGATGGTCGGAGCGGTTGAGAACGTCCCGCTCAATGAGTCCACCGGGATTGTCGCAGTTCGCAACGAACAGATGGGTGAGGATCCCAGGGCCGCCGCACCGAAGATCAACCGGACGTGGGCTGGAGGCGACTACTTCAAGACGATGGGAATCAAAGTGCTCGAGGGCGAGGTATTTGCCAGTCGCGATCTTGCGGCAACAATAGGAAAAGTCGTTCTCAGCCGTTCTGCCGCAAGGCTTCTTTACCCGGGCGAGAGCGCCGTCGGCCGCAAAGTGCGGCAGGAAGGGCAAAACCTCCCCTGGATGATGGTCATCGGCGTTGTCGAAGACGTGATGCAAGATAACTTTCGCGAAACGCCACGACCGCTTCTGTACTACCCGTTGGTAGGACCCACACCGCAAAGCTGGGCACTTTCGTCTCCTGCATACGTCATTAAGACGCCGCGAGCCGAGGTGATCGCGCCTGAAGTGCACGCCATCGTCCGTGAGATTGCCCCGAACGCGCCAATGTATCGCGTGTACACCATGGCCGGCCTCGCCCGCGATTCCATTGTTGATCTGTCTTTTACGATGCTCTTGCTCGGCATTGTGTCCGCGCTTGCGTTGATTCTCGGCGCCGTTGGCCTTTATGGCGTGATGTCATACGTGGTTGCCGAACGCACACGCGAGATCGGAGTCCGAATGGCGCTGGGGGCAGAGCGGGCACAGGTGCGCCAGATGGTTGTTATGCAGGCGGCGCGGGTCTTGGCAGTGGGTGTCCTCATCGGAATCGCCGCTGCGCTCGTATCTACCCGCGCTCTCGCTAGCTTGTTGTTCGGTGTGGCCCCCCTCGACCCACTGACGTTCGTCGGCATGTCTGGGTGGATGATTGCCATCGGTTTGCTTGCAAGCTACATGCCGGCGCGTCGTGCTTCGAATGTGAATCCGGTCGAGTCGCTGCGAGCGGATTAGAAAACGAATACCGTTGCCCTACGGCTTGATTTCCTCCATTCGCTTCAAAGCGGCGTCGACACTGGCGATGTTGAAGCTGGCGTCGAGAATGACGTGATCCACGCCCATGTTTTCCAGCTCCCTGAACTGCTCTTTGGTCGGATAATAGAACGAACGACAGTAGACGGAAAAGTCTTCCGGCCGCTTCCCCTTGGTGCGCGCCGCCGAGCGCAAACCTTCTATCATCCCGGGGAGCTGCTCGTGTGGAACTCCGGCCGGATTCCATCCGTTCCCTTCCCCGATCACGCGCTCGAAGGTCTTACCGACGTATCCCCCGAAGATGATCGGTGGGTGCGGTCTTTGCACGGGTTTCGGTCCGATATAGGATTTCGGAATTTGAAAAAAATCACCATGAAACTCCACCGGGTCGGCCGACCAGATTGCCTTCAAAACCCGGACGAATTCGCTCGCACGTTTGCCGCGCGTTTCGAAGTTAACACCAGCGGCCTCGATCTCATCTTTCGACCAGCCGACGCCGAATCCGCAAATCAAGCGTCCGTTGGATAGCTGATCCAGTGTCGCAAGCCGGCGCGCAAGCGACAACGGCTGATGGTTGCTAAGAACGATGACACTCGTTCCGAGGCTGATACGCGACGTCACCGCCGCTGCAAACGTCAGCGATTCGATCGGATCAAACACGATCTTGTACTCTTCAGGCAACTCGCCATCTTTCGTGGCGGGATAAGGTATCACCGGCTTGACGGGCTTTAGTGTTCTCTCCAAAACCCAGAGCGAATCGTAGCCGATCTTCTCCGCATGCTGAGCCACGGCGCGGATTGCATCAGCCGAGGCAAGCTTTCCGATTTGTGGCAGGGATATTCCGTATTTCATACGAGTCATCATAGAGCATCCGGAGTGTTCAGATGCAGTCGCGGGCTAAACAGGGTATGAATTTGCCGACGACGGTAATGCGAGGGTGTCATTCCCCTCCTTTGCAAGGAGGGGAATCGGCTCACCACGCTAATTTTCATTCGAAGGTTCTTCAACCCTCTTTGTCCAACCCTTCGCTATCGAGCATGTCCTTCGCAGCTGCAGCATCCTCGGCTCTGACGAGGAGCTCGACGCCCCGGGTGAATGCCAGCCCGGGAGACTGACCACCTTCGTTGTCGCTTCTCACCATAGAGTCGATGCCAACGGAATCGAGGGCGCTCTTTGCAAGATCTGCTTCAGTAACGGTGGAAAAGGTCCGCAGCACGACCAATTCCGGTTGGTCGCTTTTTGAGTACATACCGGCTCCTCCTCGAATGGTCCTTGCACGCTAGCTGCCTCTGTATGTCGAGTACCCAAATGGGCTCAACAGAAGAGGTATATGGTAGTGTTGCTCCGAGTTCTGAATTTCAAAAACGACGGACACGTAAGGATAAAAACCCCTCGTCTGGTTGTCTTCGAAGTACGACTGGGTTTCGAATGTCAGCCGGTAAAGACCCGGATCAATCTTTTTTCCTTTTGGAAGTAAATCCGTAATTCTTCCATCGCTGTTCGTAGATCCTCGGGCCAATTCGCTCCAACTTTCACTCGTTTTGAATTCGAGTATGACGGCCATCCCGCGCGCGGGCCGGCCTTCAGACGTATCGAGAACGTGCGTGGTTATGGCGCTCATGGGTGTAATTTCTCAATCCTGAACAAGGTGATTTTCTTGTGCTCCGCGCTACAAATCGAAAACTCGACGTCACGCGAGTTGCTGAGCCGGCGGTTGAGGATGGACAGCATTTCGTCGGCCGTCTTTCCCGGGGCAAAAACAATAAAGATGTGTCCGAATCGCTGCTCGTACCTGGCGTTACTCTCAGTCAAACTCTTCAACGTTTCTTCAGAGGCTCCATAGACCGAGGCTTGCTCGGCTGAGGCCCACGCAGCAGTGGAGGCGAACTTCCTGCGCAAACTTTCGACGTCACCTATCTTCGGATGGCTCCGGAAGGCATCCAGCCAGTCTTCTTCGGAAAGCCTTTCCCAGGCTCGGTCGGACTTTTCTTTGAGATCCTCCGCATCGGAAAACGGACGCTGCCGAGTCATCTGTTCACACCACGCAAGCGAGCCGGAACACTTCTGCAGCGCCTCGCGAAGTTGACCTTCGTCGAGCGAGTTTAGAGCGTCTACTGCCCACTCAAGTGTCAAGAGGACCTCACTGCACTAAAGCGCCCCAGACGCGCAGCCGGCTGATTCCGCCATCCGGAAAAATGTTCAGCCGCAGGTGACTCCAGGGCCCACGGCCGACGATTTCATCGCTAAAGTAATGGCGGTGGTGCGCTTTCAATTTCGTTTGAGAGAGAACTTCGCTCCATTCGAATTCCGTATGATTCAAGCCGTCTATTCGCTTCTCCGAAGCCAGGCATCCCTCAACCGAGCACGAATCCGGAAAGTTGCCTTTGTAATGGTTTGTGTCGATTTCGATCTTATTCACAATGCCGGAATGTCCTAACTGAACAATCGCCCAGTCATGGCCGCGCTCTCGACGTCTCTTCGTTTCCCAACCATCTCCCATATCAGCCGCCCGGCCGGGGATGATCATGTTGTCCTTGTTTCCGAAAAACATGTCGCTGGCGGCAACCACGAGTCCACCGTTTTCTATCGCCGCCAAATCCGCCTCGCCGCTCTGTAGATCCCAACGTTTGCGAACAACCCCGTAAATTTTGAGTCGGGCAACTCCACCGTCTGGATAAATGTTCAATCGAACATGAGTCCAGCGCTCACCGCTATTCACCGCAAAAATATTCTGACAGCCCTGCTTCAATGGTACTTTCGGCAGAATCTCGGTCCATTCTCGGTTCTGCACGTCGTCTGGGGAAAGTTTGTCATCGCAGCACACGGCATCCAGGGAAGCATATGGAGGGTGATTGCCGAGAAAATGATTGGTGTCAATGTCTACTCCGTGGATTTCACCAGGCGCTCCTAATTGCACGATGCAATAATCATGCCCCGGCACTCGCTTGCGTCGAGTTTCCCAGCCGTCCATCCATTTGCCGCGATCGGTGTATTTGTCGGGGACGTAGATTCCCCTTCCTGGCTTCAGCAGATTTTCCTTTTCGGCGAAGAACTCGTCAGTCGCGTATACCGCCACGCCACCAATTCTGGCGGCGGCTAAATCCACCAGGCCAGTGAATGTCGCCGCATCTGTATTCAACGATCTTTCCATTGATCTCCCACAGCCTTGGAGTAGATCAGCAATCAGCATTGACCAATCGCTAATGTCGGGGCGGAAAAAGCCGGCCAGCAGTCTGGCGGTCAGGCTTAAATTCTCTGCCCTACAGGTGCCGTCGCAAATGTCCCCTCATCGAAAACCTTATTTCCTCGAACGTAAGTTTGCTTCACCACACCGAGCAATTCACGACCATCGTAAGGCGTAACTTTGTGACGGTGATGAATCATTGATTGTTCGATCGTCTGTTTCTGTTCAGGATTCCAGACAACTATGTCGGCGTCGTGGCCCGGAGCAAGCCGTCCTTTCCGATTTTCCAGGTTTGCAAACGCGGCCGTCTTCTGCGACATCCACTCGGAGAGAACTTGTATCGATCCTCCTCTCCTCCTGGCTTCGGTCCACACCGCAGATAAACCAAACTGCAACGAAGAAATTCCGCCCCAGGCTCTCTTCAGGTCTCCTTCAGATAGAAACTTGAGTTCAGGTATGCAGGGGGAGTGGTCGGAGACGACAAAATCAATCGTTCCATCCTGCACAGCAGACCAGAGCTTTTCGCGATTCTCCCGCTCTCTTATCGGCGGCGCGCATTTGAACCGCGCATCGCCATCAGCGATTTCCTCCGCGGCAAACGTGAGGTAATGCGGACAGGTTTCCGTGGTAACTGGAAGACCGGAGCGTTTCGCTTCAGCAATTAAAGGAAGAGCGTCGGATGATGAAAGGTGGACGATATGAATCGCAGTTCCATAATCACGAGCAAGAGCGACCATCAGTTTTATGGCTTCGTTTTCCCAGCGGCGCGGTCGGGAGTTCAAAAAGTGTTTGTAGGAACGAGCGGCATTGTCCCACTCGGAAGACTCTCCACATTCCAACTCCGCATGCACCAGGAGCGGCACATGCCAACGAGCCAGAATCGGCATAGCAAGCCTCAGGTCCGCTTCAGTCACATTGGGAAAGTCGTCGATGCCGGAGTGAATCAGGAAACACTTGAAGCCCCGTACTCCGGCGGCGATCATGCTTTCGAGCGAACCGGCATTGCCTGGAACGATCCCACCCCAGAACGCTGTATCGACCCAAAGTTTTTTCTCCGCGGCTTCGAGTTTAATCTCCAGAGCGGGAAGTGTCGTAGTAACAGGATTCGAATTGAGAGGCATATCGATTATCGTTGTAATCCCGCCGGCTGCGGCCGCCCGAGTGGCTGTTTCAAACCCCTCCCATTCAGTACGTCCCGGCTCATTGACATGTACGTGACAATCCACAAGTCCCGGCATAACCACGTCATCACGAACATCATCGATTGGAGTACCGGCGGGCGCCCTGTTCGTTACATCTGCAATCTTTCCGTTTTCGATTAATACAACGGCTGGCCTGATTCCTTCGGCCGTGAGCACCCGGCGACTCATTATGGCGAACTGCGCTTTACTCACGGACACTGCGAGAGACCTTTATAATTCGAAACGTTCGATCGACCATTGAGGAGCGTCAATCATGCCCCCTGAGAACAAGAGTACGCAACCCGGGACTATGACAACCAATTCCTACGGGAAGTCCAGAGTACGGTTGACGAAGATCCTCAGGCAAGGCGACAACCACAACATCAAAGAACTCACCGTTAGCATTCAGCTTCAAGGCGAGTTCGACCGGGCTTTTCTCAGCGGCGACAACAGCCAGATCGTTGCCACGGATTCGATGAAAAACACCGTTTATGTGCTGGCGGCCAGGAGCGAGTTCGACAGCATCGAAGCTTTCGCACGAATCCTCACGGACCACTTCATCCAAACGTACAAACATGTGAGCGGAGTCACCGTTGATATAGAAGAGGACCTTTGGCAACGTGTGGTTCTGGACGGAAAAGCCCATCCACACGCCTTCCTCGGAGCCGGAGGAGAAAAGCGTTGGTGTCAGGTCAAGAGAGACAAAAACGATCTAACCGTCAGCTCAGGAATCCGAGATCTGCGAGTAGTGAAGACGACGGCATCCGAATTCTGGGGTTTTATTCGCGACGAATACACGACACTGCCCGAGGTTCGAGATCGCATTTTCGGCACTGCGATCGCCGCCACCTGGGTCGTCGATAAAGCCGACAACGACTTCAACCTCTGTTACCAGGCGATTCGTTCCGCAGTCATTGAGATCTTCGCCACACACCACAGCCTTTCCGTTCAACAAACTCTCTACGAAGCCGGCCAGACTGCACTCGATCGTTGCGCCGCGGTGCAGTCCATCAATTTAACAATGCCTAATCAACACCGCATTCCAGTCAATCTGGAACCTTTCAAACTCGAAAACAAGAATCAGATCTTCATTACTACGGACGAGCCCTACGGGCTGATCTCTGCGACCATCAGCCGGAAGACCACATCGGATTGACGAACTCTCCGGGTCCGGTAGTTTTGTGGAGTTGTATGAGGTCAATTGCCGGCTTCAGCATACGCCGATCGCGCAGCCGCCGCGGCGTTTCCGGTCCATTCGGGATATTTGGATTTGAATTCCGCGGCAGCAGTTTCAGCCACCTGGTCGACGGTTTTGCCGTCGTGCTTCAATTCGGCGACTCTCGCTTGCAACGCTTTGAGATATGAGCGATTCAGTTCGATCAATGAGCCATTGCCCATTTCGCCGTGGCTCGGAACGATGATCGTTGGGTGAAGTGGTTCGACTTTATCAAGGCTGTTGAGCCATGCTCGAACGCTCGAACTCTGACTGTTGAAACCGAGAAAGCGGCGGTTCATGATGACGTCTCCGGCAAACAGCACGTTGTCCCCTTCGATGAAAATCAAAGTGTCGCCGTTCGTATGTGTTCCGCCAAACCACATCAGGCGAGTACGGACGTCCCCTAAATCGATTGTCTTTTCAGAGTCGAAGAAGTCGTCGGCGCGACGGAACTCTGAATCCTTCATGAGTTCGGCCATGGCAGGCGACCGCGTGGCGAAGTTCGGTTGCACACCAAACTGATCGATGTCTTGCTGCTGTGCGCGAGCCCGAATGACCTTCGCAGTCGGAGGAAACGCGGACTCGCCCAGAATGTGTTCGGAATGAAAATGCGTGCCGACGATGTAGATCTGCGATGTCTTGGTGAGTTTCTCAACCTCGTGAAGTACCGTCTGACCATTTCGGGGCCCAAGGCCCGTATCAATGACGAGAGTTGCATTTCTTCCCACAACAATGCCGACATTAGGCACGCCGCCCACATTTCCGTCGGGAATGACGTAGACATGCTCCGAAACCTTGACCGTAGAGTTTTCCTTAATCAACGGAGTAGCCGGTTGCTGAAGAAGAACTATTGCGACCGTCAGAAATAGACTTAGATTCAGGATTTGCATCTCGGAATCTTACGACAAATGGCGCTGTAGGCGCGGTCCGAGGGTGTAAACAAATTGTCGAAGTGTGTGAATCAGGCGAATAATCCCCTCCTCACTGAGGAGGAGTGGACGCGACTTCAAGAAATGGTGCGAAGCCACCTTATTTGGAGCGGACGGGGTGGTCGCTCACAAGAGACTTTACGGGAATACATTCCGAAAACTTGCGTTGTGAGCGACCACCCCGTCTGCGCCTAATTCACACTCTTCGTTAAATTTGTTCACAGCTAACGCTTACCCGGCTGTTCCTCCTGTATTGCTCCCACGAAGTTTCCTTCAGTGTCGTTGAAGTAGATGCAGGTGCCGACCGTAGGAATATGAGATTTCGGCATCACGATCTTTCCGCCGGCGGCCTCGATTGCCCGTATGGTTTTATCGATATCGTCGACTCCAATCGTGCATTCGAAGCCGATCATTCCTTTGCCGGTCACTGGTTCGCGGCGTTTATGCATCAAACCCAATAAGCCGGGGGCGTGATCGGTGCCTGTGTGAATCAGGTAGAAGTCTGGCGGGCCCCAGGGTTCAAATCGCCAGCCGAATGCTTGTTCGTAGAAGCGGCGTGCTCGTGCAACGTCGTCAACGGTGACTCCGAAACTTTGAATGTTGTTTGGCATGCCGGCAATATAAAGGAAGACAGCCGTCCCGTCTTGCGCTAGATTGACAATAAATGTCGCAGATCCGCCATCGCGTTGCGCTGACGGCCGAGCAGGAACCTTTCCTCACCGTACGATGTACGGCCGCCAACTACACGAGCGGATTCGAGATCGACACTCACACCCACGATTGGCATCAGCTTCTTTTCGCTATTTCAGGAGCGATGACCGTTTACGGCGGACGTTGGTCATGGATGATACCTCCCGGAAAAGCCGTATTTATTCCGGCACGATGTAGCCATTCGATCTGCATGTGGGGGAACGTCGCGATGCGTTCGCTGTACTTTTCATCGGCGCTCCAGGCACCTGTTCTCGCTCAAGAAGAATGCCGGGTGCTTTCGGTTACGCCACTAATGAAAGAATTGATATTGCGAGTAGTTGAGCTGGGGGCGCTGGATTCTCGGTCTCCTAGCCATAATCGATTGGCGGGTATACTTCTCGACGAAATGGACGCCGCGCCAGTCGCGCCGCTCATGCTTCCTCTGCCGAAGGACAGTCGCGCATCGGCGGTAGCTCGGCACGTCCTGACGAGTCCTGCCGGAACGGAAACGATCGATGAATTATGTCGGCAATATGGCGTGGGCACACGCACGCTGGAACGGCGATTCCGCGACGAAACCGGCATCAGCTTTGGCCTCTGGCGGCAAAAGACGCGAATGCTGGAATCCATTCGCCTGCTGGCTGAGGGAAAGTCCGTTACCGAAGCAGCCTTGGATGCGGGCTACAACAGTGTCAGCGCGTTTATTGCCACGTTCAAACGGACGTTCGGATCCACACCCGGAAAAATTTGAAATTATTTTCACTCGTAGTGCAGCACTCTGCCGGGATCGACGGCAGCCGCGCGGCGTGCGGGAACCCAGCATGCGAACAGGGCCGTGGCCAGAAGCACGATCGCTGCAACTCCGAACGTGATCGGATCACGAGGGGGAACGCCGGAAAGCAATCCGGAAATCAGATGGGCGGAGCCAAACGCAGCAACGAATCCGATTATCAACCCGATCAGAGCCGGCCGCATGCCTTGTCCTGCAACCAGGCGAAGAACGT
>Ga0075433_10001702_pt1 | contig 16414 bp, 18 predicted proteins | sample RhiMethybrSRZTD2_FD_75299 | JGI IMG/M metagenome (GOLD analysis project Ga0075433, IMG submission 75299) | Populus rhizosphere microbial communities from Tennessee, USA - Rhizosphere MetaG P. TD hybrid SRZTD2 | ecosystem: Host-associated > Plants > Roots > Rhizosphere > Soil | place: USA... | reverse complement strand
TCCGGAGCGCCTTCACGAGCTCGTCGCGTCCCGTCTCGATCGCGTCCTCGCGTCGCTCCCGCGAGAACCATTGGCGGATCTTGGTGCGAGCTCTCGGCGTCTGCACGAACTGCAGCCAATCGCGGCTCGGGCCCGCGCCTTCGACCTTGCTCGTGAAGATCTCGACCGTGTCACCCGATGCGAGGGCGGAGTCGAGCGGGACCAGACGCCCGTTCACCTTGGCGCCGATGCAACGGTGACCCACCTCGGTGTGGATGGTGTACGCGAAGTCGACGGGCGTCGCGCCCGCGGCGAGCGTGATGACCTTGCCCTTGGGCGTGAAGACGAACACCTCGTCCTGCTCGAGGTCGATCTTCAGCGACTCCATGAACTCGCCGGGGTCGGACGTCTCCTGCTGCCAGTCGACCATCCGCTCGAGCCACACCATGTCCTGCGCGGGCGAGTCCTTCTCCTTGTAGCCCCAGTGGGCGGCGACGCCGTATTCGGCGCGACGGTGCATCTCCTCCGTCCGGATCTGCACCTCGACGAGCTTCCCCTGCGGCCCGACGACGGTGGTGTGCAAAGACTGGTACAGGTTGAACTTCGGCATCGCGATGTAGTCCTTGAACCGGCCCTGCACCGGTTTCCACATGGCGTGAATGGACCCGAGGGCGGCGTAACAGTCCTTGACGGAATCCACCACGACGCGCACACCGAGGAGATCCTGGACGTCGTCGAACTCCTTGCCCTGCACGACCATCTTCTCGTAGATGGACCAGTAGTTCTTCGGGCGGCCGCGCACGTCGGCATCGATGTGCAACCCGGCGAGGCGGTTGCGCAGCTCCGCCAGCACCTGCTCCAGGTACTCCTCGCGCTCGGGAGCGCGGAGCGTGACCATCTGCTCGATCTCGGCGTAGCGCTTCGGGTGCAGGACGTCGAAGGCGAGGTCCTCGAGCTGCCACTTCACGTCGGCGATGCCGAGGCGGTGCGCCAAGGGTGCGTAGATGTCGAGCGTCTCCTGGGCGATCCGCTGCTGCTTCGCCTCGGGCAGGGACGAGATCGTGCGCATGTTGTGGAGCCGGTCGGCCAGCTTGATGAGCAGGACGCGGATGTCCTTGGCCATCGCCACGAGCATCTTGCGGAGCGTGGCGGCCTGCTGGGCCTCCTTGGAGTCGAACTGGAGCCGGTCGAGCTTGGTGACGCCGTCCACGATGGCGGCGACGTCCGGCCCGAACTGCTCCTGGAGGTCCTCGTCGGTGACGGTGGTGTCCTCGACGGCGTCGTGCAGGAGCGCGGCCGCGATCGTGACGTCGTCGAGACCGAGATCGGCGAGGATCATCGCCACCCCGAGCGGATGCGCGATGTACGGCTCCCCGGATCGGCGCACCTGGTCGGCGTGGGCGACCCGGGCGACCTCGAAGGCCTGCTCGATCCGGGCGGTGTCGCCCTTCCGGTGCCGATCGCGGTACGCGGTGATGAGCGGCGCGACCTCGACGTCGACGTGGTGCCGGCGCCAGGGCAGGACCGAGCGCCGGTCGGGTCGGACCTCAACCCGGGGCTCGGTATTACTCATGAATCAAGGCTACTTGCCGGCCCTGCGCGCGGAGCGCGCCGCGGGGGCGGCGGCTCTGCCATCCGCCGCCGCAAAGCCGGAGCTTGCGACGGCGACAGAGAGGAAATTATCGCCGCTTCCGGCGTCGTTGCTGGCGGGGACGCGGCGGACGCGCCGCGCCCGGTGGGCCGCTTGACGGGCCCGACGAGCTGGGACGCGTCGGCGGCGGAGTCGCGGCCGGGACACCCGCCGTCAGGGGCTCGGGCTCCGGCTCCGCCTCTGCATCGGGCTCGGGCGTCGCCGCCGCGACCGTGACCTCGTCCCGCGCCAGCTGCACCGCCGATCGTTCCCGCAGCGACTGGTAACGCGGCTCGCGCTCCTTCCACCAGGCCAGGATCGGCGTCGCGACGAAGATCGACGAGTACGCGCCGGTGAGCAGGCCCACGAAGAGAGCGAGAGCGAAGTCGCGCAGCGCCAGCGCCCCGAACAGGCCCGACCCGACGAACAGCAACGACGCCACGGGGAGCACGGCGACGAACGATGTGCTGAGCGATCGCATCAGCACCTGGTTCATCGACCGGTTCACCATGGTCGAGTACGAGTCGCCGCGCACCGTCCCGATCGTTGCCACGTTCTCCTTCACCTTGTCGAACACAACGACGGTGTCGTAGAGGGAGAACCCCAGGATCGTCAGGAAGGCGACGACTGTCGCCGGGGTGACCTCGAACCCGGTGAGTGCGTACACCCCGACGGTGACAATGATGTCGTGGATGACGGCGACGATCGCCGCCGCCGCCATCTTCCATTCGAACCGGACAGAGAGATAGACGGCGATGAGGATGAAGAAGACGATCAGGGCCTTGACGGCGTTGTTGCGCACCTGATCGCCGAACGTGGGCCCGACGGTGCTCACGCTCACGTCGGTCCGTGGGACCCCGCCGTACTTCGCCAGGGCGTCGGTGACGGCGTCCTCTGCGTTCGGCTTGACGTCCTTCGACTGCACCCGTACCGAGGTGCCGGAGTCACCCTTGAGCACGAGCACCTTGGCATCGCCCAGACCGAGCGGCGTGACCACGTTGCGGACGTCGGCAACTGAGGCCGACTTGCCCCTGACCGGCGTCTGCCAGGACGTCCCGCCCTCGAAATCGATTCCGAGGTTGAGGCCGCGCGTGAAGATCGCGACGAGCGCGATGACGATGACCGTGCCCGAGAGGATCGCCCACCGCCACGAGCGCCCGGTGAAGTCGAAGTTGGTCCGCTCGTGGTAGAAGTCCGCCGGCGTGTGCCGGCGGCCGTCGAGGCGCGGGCTCACGCCGTCGCCTCCTTCGCGTCGAGTCCGGAGGCGATACCGACCATCGGGACGCGGACCAGCGCCCGGCGTCGGGCGAGGATCACGACGAGCGGGTGCATGAAGAAGTAGGAGACGAGCAGGTCGAGGATCGTCGACAAGCCGAGGAAGAACGCGAAGCCTTTCACCGAGCCCGACGCGAGGACGTAGAGCGCGCCCGCGCCGATCAGCGAGACGAGATCGGCGGCGAGGATCGTGCGGAACGCGCGGGTGAAGCCGCGATCGACCGACGAGCGGACCGTCTTCCCGCTCCGCACCTCGTCTTTCAGTCGCTCGAAGTACACGACATAGGAATCGACGGTGATCCCCACCGAGACGATCAGTCCGGTCACACCCGCGAGCGTCAGGGTCAGGTTGAACCCCGAGTTGCTGAGGTACGCGACGAGCGCGTACGTCGCGCCGGCGCTCAGGCCCAGGCCGAGGATCACGACAATGCCGAGCAGCCGGTAGTAGAGCAGCATGTAGGCCGCCACGAGCGCGAGCCCGACGAGACCCGCCGCGATGCCCGACCTCAGCTGGTCGCTCCCGAGGGTGGGCGAGACGCTCTCGACCGTCTGCTGCTTCTCGTCGAACTTCACGGGCAGCGCGCCGTACTTGAGGACGTTCGCCAGGTCGCTCGCGTCACCCTGCGTGAAACTCCCCGTGATCTGCACGGGCCCGGAGCCGAAGTTCGCGGTCTGGAACCGCGGCGCCGACTGCACGATGCCGTCGAGGACGATCGCGACGCTGTTCTGCGGCGGCTGCTTCGAGAACGACGCTCCGGCGAGCTGGTTGAACTTGTCCTGCCCCGAGCTCTTGAGGTCCAGCGAGACGGCGTACCCCTGGCCCTGCTGGAACTCGGACTTCGCGCCCGAGGTGTCCTTCCCGGTGAGCGCGGCGGGCCCGAGGAGGTACCGGATCTGCTGCTTCTCCTGCGCCCGACCCGGGAGGACGACGCACGAGCCGGCTTTGTCGTCGGCGGCGGACGTGTTCGGAACGGAGGTCAGCGCCCCGATCGCCGTCGAGTCACACGACGCGATCGCCGCCTTCGTCGCGTCGTCCGCCGGTGGGGTCGCCTTCGGCGCGGGCGGGAGCTCGGCCAGCACCGGCCGGAAGTTCAACTCTGCGGTCCGCCCGACCAGGCGCTTCGCTTTGTCGCGGTCCTTCACGCCCGGAAGGTCGATGACGATGTTGTTGCCCTCACGCGTGACCTCGGCGTCGGACACTCCGAGACCGTTCACGCGGCGGTCGATGATGTTCTTGGCGGTGTCGAGTGAGCTGCTGCTGAACTTCCCCGCCGGGAACAGCCGGACCGAGATGCCGCCCTGGAGGTCGAGGCCGAGGACGGGCTTGTTCCCGACCATCAGGGTCGCGCCCAGCGCGATCACCACGACCGCGACGCTCCCGATGAGATAGGCCCAGTACTTGCGCACGGTCAGGTCTCGCTCCGCGGGCTCGGGTTCCCGTCGTCGCCGCGGTCGTCGCCGGTGTCCTCCTCGCCCGGCCCGAGGGCCTCGTCCCCCTCCCGGTCCGGTCCGACGCGTTGCGCGATCGCGCCCCGAGCGACGCGCAGCACGATGCCGGAGGACACCTCGAGGTCGACCGTGCCGTCGTCGAGGCCACGGATCGTCCCGAAGATCCCGCCGGACGTCACGACCTCCTCGCCCACCTGCAGGCTGGCCACCAGCGCCCGGTGCGCGGCCATCTGCCTCCGCTGGGGTCGCACGATCAGCAGGAGGAACGCGGCGACGAGAATGCCGAGGTAAAGGAGGGCTACGGGCATCGAGTGTGGGTTGCGGGCTGGAGCCGGAACCGAAAATCGATGCTAGCGGAACCCTCTTGCGCTCAGAGGGTCGGCTCAGGGCTCGAAGAGGCTCGGGCCACCGGCGGTGGCCGCGGGCACGTCCAGCCCGAGGTGCACGAACGCGGCGGCGGTCGCGACGCGCCCCCGCGGCGTCCGCTGGAGCATGCCCTCCTTGAGCAGGAAGGGCTCGTAGACGTCCTCGACGGTCTCGGCCTCCTCCGTGACCGCGACCGCCAGCGTGTTGAGCCCGACGGGCTGTCCCGCGAACGTCTCGCACAGCGCGGTGAGGATCGACCGGTCGACCTTGTCGAGGCCGCGCTCGTCGACCTCGAACAGCGTCAAGGCGGCGCGGGCGGTCTGCGCGCTCACCGTCCCGTCGCCACGCACCTCCGCGTAGTCGCGCACGCGCTTGAGCAGACGGTTGGCGACGCGGGGCGTGCCGCGCGCTCGTCCGGCGATCTCGCGTGCGCCTTCCGACTCGAGCGGCACGCCGAGGATACCGGCGGCGCGCTCGAGGATCGTGACGAGGTCCGCGGCCTCGTAGTAGTCGAGGCGGGACACGAGACCGAAGCGGTCGCGCAGCGGGCCGGTGATGAGCCCGGTCCGGGTCGTCGCGCCGGCGAGCGTGAAGCGCGGCAAGTCGAGCCGGATCGAGCGTGCCGACGGTCCCTTGCCGATGACGATGTCGAGCTGGAAGTCCTCCATCGCCGGATAGAGGACCTCTTCGACGGCGCGCGGGAGACGGTGGACCTCGTCGATGAACAGCACGTCGCCGTCGTCGAGATTGGTGAGGATGGCGGCGAGATCGCCGGCGCGTTCGAGCGCGGGCCCGCTGGTGACGCGGAGTGCGACGCCGAGCTCGGCGGCGACGATGCCGGCCAGCGACGTCTTCCCGGTTCCCGGCGGTCCCGCGAAGAGCAGATGGTCGACGGCCTGCCCGCGCTGTCGCGCCGCGCCGAGCAGGATCTCGAGATGCTCCTTCAACCGTTCCTGGCCAACGAACTCTTCAAGGTTGCGCGGGCGCAGGGTGGTTTCCTCGGCCCGCTCGATCGGGTCGGCCGCCGGGCTGAGCAGTTCCTCCCTAGACACGTGTGACCGCCAAGAGCTTCAACGCGTCGCGTAGGAGATCCTCGACCGGCCCCTCGTCGGGCAGCTGGGCGAGGACCTCGCGCACCTCGTCCGACTGGTAGCCGAGCCCCGACAAAGCCGCCCGGACTTCGGCGCGGCCCGACGGATGGGCCGACATGGCGTCGGCGTCCTCGAACGCCGGCACCTCGAGGCGCGCCTTGAGCTCGATCAGCAACCGTTGGGCCGTGCGCTTCCCGACTCCCGGCACCATGGTGAGCGCGTCGAGGTCGTCGTCGACGAGCGCGCGGCGGAGCACGCCGGGCGAGTGCACCGACAGGATCGCCAGGGCGAGCTTGGGTCCCACCCCGTTCGCCCCGATGAGCACTTCGAACGTGTCGCGTTCGTCGCGGGTCGGGAACCCGAACAGCACCATGCTGTCGTCGCGCACGTGGAGATGCGTGAACAGCATGGCGGCGGCGCCGGGCTCGAGCGTGGCGATCGCGCTCAGCGGGACGAGCGCGCGGTAACCGACGCCGCCCACCTCGACGAGCACCTCGCCGGTGGTGGAGCGCTCGAGCACCTCGCCGCGCACCGACCCGATCATTCCCGGGACTCTTTCGCCAGCGCGGCACTGACGGCGCGTGTGAGCCCGTCCGGCGCCGGGCCTTCGGCGGCGACCGCGGTGCGCAGTCCGGTCGAGCCGAGGTGGCACACCGCGAGGCCGAGCGCGTCGGCGGCGTCGGCGGGACGCGGTGGCTGCGCGAGCGAGAGCAGCCGCGCCACCATCGCCTGCACCTGAGCCTTGTCGGCGGTGCCGTCGCCGGTGACGGCCAGCTTCACCTCGTTCGGGCTGTAGTGGAACACGGGCACGCCCGTGCGCCCCGCGGCCGCGAGCGCGAGCCCGCTGGCCTGCCCGACGGACATCGCGGTGCGCGTATTGACCTGGAAGAGGACGCGCTCGACGGCGAGCGCGCACGGTGCGAGCTCCCGCACGAGCCCGTCGAGCTCCCGCTGGAGGACGGCCAGCCGCTCGGGCAACGGTGCCGCGGGCTCGGTGTGGATCACCCCGAAGGCCTGCGCGACCAGGGCTCCGCCCGAGCCGCGAGCGACCGCGCCGTAGCCGCAGCGCGAGACGCCGGGATCGATGCCGAGCACGGGGCCGGCGGCGTCGAACATGGGTTCGACGCTACCGGGACGCACCCCACGGGTGGTGGACCCCGGTCGGTCGTCGGGGTCAGCGCAGCAGCAGGATCAGCACGACCACGATGACGACGACGACCGCGGCGGCCACGGGGACCACACGCTTGAGCACAGGCGCTCCCGCGGTGCGCAAGAGGTCCACGGGCTCGACTTCGGGGGCTTCGATCGTCCGCGCCGTGCCGCTCTCGCCGACCACATTCGAGGCAGGGCGGTCACCGGCCGACGACAGCACGTCGCGCTCGAGGCAGGCGACGAACTGGTCGAGGAGCTTGGCGGACACGTCCGCGATCACACCCCGTCCGAACTGGGCAACCTTGCCGGTGATCGTGACGTCGCTGTCGATGCTGACACGGGTGCCGTCGCCATCGGGTTGCAGGACGGCCGTCGCCGTCGCCGACGCGTTTCCTTGACCACGCGTGTCGCGGCCCTCAGCTCGAATCACCGCGCGATGGTTGGTGTCGTCGGACTCGGTGATGCGCGCGACGCCCTTGTACTGGGCCGTGATCGGGCCGACCTTCACCTTCACGATCCCGCGGTACTCGTCGCCTTCCACCTCCTGGAGCTGCGCGCCCGGCATGCACGGCGCGATGCGCTCGACGTCGAGCAGCACACGCCACGCCTCATCGACAGGCACGTCGACGCGGAACTCGTTCTCCAGCTTCATCTCGCCTCCAGCAGCCGTTCGGCCTCGCGCAGGTCATCGAGCGTATCGACGTCGGCGGCGCTGCCCGTGTCCGTGCAGTCGACCTCGACGACACCCTCGTCCATCAGCACGCGCGCTCCCTCGTCGCCGTCGAGTTCCCGCGCCTTCGCCCACATCGTCCGCCCCAGGAGGACAGGGTTGCGCCGTTGCCCGTGGTAGGTCGCGACCGCCACGTGCGCGCCGTCCCGGTACGCGCCGGCGAGGCGGCGGTACGCGTCCGCGCCGACGAGCGGTTGGTCGGCGAGGCCGACTGCGACCGCGCCCACTTGCGCCCATGGATCCAGCGCCGCCAGGCCCGCGCGCAGCGATCTCGCGATGCCGCGCCGCCACCGGGGCGAGCGCACGACGACGACACCTTCCGCGGCGGCTCGACCGACGGCGCCGCCGCGGTGGCCGACGACAAGCACGATCGGCCGCAGGGCACTGGCACTCGCGGCGTCCAACGCCCACGACACCAGCGGCCGGCCGCGCAACTCGACGAGGGGCTTGGGAACGTCGCCGCCGAGACGCGACCCACGGCCGGCGGCGAGGATCGCGATCGCGACGTCCGGCTGGGTCAAGCGGATGCGGCCTCGAGCGCGCGCCGCACGAGCACGCGTACCAGGTGCTCGCGGTACTCGGGCGTGGCGTTGATGTCGCCGGACGGCTCAGTGCCCTCGGCCGCCCGCTCCGCCGCCTCCGTTGCCGATGCTCCCCCGGCGATCGCTTCCTCCACCGCAACGGCGCGAAGCGGTGTGGTGGCCATGTTCACGAGTGCGACGCGCGTGTCGCCGTCGCGGACCGCCATGGCGCCGACGATCGCCCAGTCCTGGGCGCGGCGCTGGAACTTCTGGTACGAGAATCCCGCGCCGGGCAACTTCGGCACTCGGATCTCGGTGAGCAGCTCGTCCGGCTCGAGGGCGGTCTCGAGAAAGCCGCGGAAGAAGTCGGCGGCGGGCACGGTGCGGTCGCCGTCGGGGCCCTGGACGACGAATGTCGCGTCGAGCGCGAGGAGCAGGGCAGGAAGGTCCGAGGCCGGGTCCCCGTGGGAGACGGACCCGCCGATCGTTCCGCGGTGTCGCACCTGGTTGTCGCCGACCTCGGACGCCACGGTGCGCAACGGCTCGCACTGCGCCGCGAGCACGTCGCTGATCTCGAGGTCGCGGTGGCGGGTGAGCGCCCCCACTGCGAGGTGGTCACCGGCGTCGCGGATGTAGGAGAGCTCGTGCACCCGCCCGACGTCGACAAGGACCGACGGGGTGGCGAGCCGGAGCTTCATCAACGGGAGCAGCGACATCCCGCCGGCAAGGAGCTTGGCGTCGTCCCCGTGCTCGGCCAGCGCGGCGATCGCCTCGTCGGCCGAGCCGGCCCGCAGGTAGTCGAACGGAGCCGGAATCATCGGCTGGTCCCCGCCGCCGCCAGCACGGCTTGGACGATGTTGTGGTATCCGGTGCAACGGCAAAGGTTGCCCTCGAGCCCCAGCCGGACGTCGCGTTCGGTCGGGCTGGGGATCTCGTCGAGCAACGACACGGTGGCCATGACCATCCCGGCCGTGCAGAACCCGCACTGGAGCGCGTGCTGGTCGTGGAACGCGGCTTGCACCGGGTGCAACTCGTCACCCTGCGCCAGGCCTTCGATCGTCGTGATCTCCGACCCGTCCGCCTGCGCCGCGAGCATCGTGCACGACTTCACCGATTCCCCGTCGACGAGCACCGTGCACGCGCCGCACGACGACGTGTCGCATCCGATCTTCGTGCCGGTAAGGCCGACGACCTCGCGCAGGTACTGGACCAGCAGCAGGCGCGGCTCGACGTCGTGCTCGTGCGCTTGCCCGTTGACGGTTGTGGCGATCCGCACCGATCCCCCCATGGCCCCCGCTTCCGAGTGGCCGGACCTTATCCCGCGCCCCTGGCGCTCCGGCGCTAGCCGCTGCGGTCCGGGCCGGCCCGCCGGAGCTCGACGCGGACGAGCACCCGGCGCTCGCGTTCCATCGCGGCGCGGTACTCGTCCCAGTCGGGATGCTCGCCGGCGAGCGAGCGGTAGTACTCGACGAGCAGGTCCATCGCCTCGGGGAGGGAGACGACTTCGGCGGTCCCGTCGACCTGGATCCAGTCCCCGAAGAAGCGGTCGTTCAGCACGCACAGCGAGACCCGAGGATCGCGGCGAATGTTCTTCACCTTGAGCGCCGTCTCGCGCGTGCTGACCGCGACCCGTCCAGCGGCGTCGACACCGCAGACGATGGGTGAGAGTTGCGGGTCTCCGTTCGCGCGCCGCGTGCTGAGCACGGCGCGGTGGTTGTTCCTGACGAAGTCGCGAGCTGCGTCGAGGTCCATGGCCTACGCGACGACCGCTTGGAGCACGTCGTCGGGGATGTCGAAGTTCGCGTAGACCGCTTGGACGTCGTCGTGCTCTTCCAACGCGTCGATCAGTCGCAGGACGCCTCGGGCCGTGGCCTCGTCTGTGAGTGGCACGGTTTGATTCGGCAGCATCGTGAGCTCGGCGCTCGTGAACGGGATCCCGGCACTCTCGAGCGCGCTTCTCACCGACTGCAGATCGGTCGGCGACGTGGTGATCCGCCACGTGTCGCCTTCGTCGACGATGTCCTCGGCGCCGGCGTCGAGCGCTGCCAGCATGAGGTCGTCCTCAGTCGCAGCGCGCCGCTCGACGTAGATCACGCCCTTGCGCTCGAACTGCCACGCCACCGCACCCGGCTCAGCCAATGAACCGCCGTTGCGGGTGAAGACGTTCTTCACCTCTTGCCCTGTGCGGTTGCGGTTGTCGGTGAGACACTCGATGTAGACGGCCACGCCGCCGGACGCGTACCCCTCGTAACTCGCGGGCTCGTACCGGACGCCCTCGAGCTCGCCCGTGCCGCGCTTGATGGCGCGGTCGATCGTGTCCGCCGGGACGGAGCTGTCGCGCGCTTTCTGTACCGCCGCCCGCAGCGTCGGGTTCCCCTCGAGATCAGCTCCGCCGCCGCGCGCGGCGACCTCGATCTGCTTGATCAGCTTCGCGAAGAGCTTGCCGCGCGCCTTGTCGGCCGCGCCCTTCTTGTGCTTGATGGAGTGCCACTTGGAATGTCCGCTCACGTCTTCTCCTTTGGCGCCGTCGCAAGCTCCGGCTCTGCGGCGCCGGTCGGCAAAGTCGCCGTCGCCGCGGTTCCCTCGGTGAGAAATCGTTGGTGGAGGCGCAAGTCGCCCGACAGCTCAGGATGGAACGTCGCCGCCCAGATCGCGCCCTGGCGGACGAGCACGGGGTGTTCGTCATGGGTGGCGAGCACTTCGACCGCATCACCGACGCGCTCGACGACCGGCGCCCGGATGAACACGCCGGGGAAGTCGCCCTCGATCCCGTTCACGGCGAGCCCCGCCTCGAACGACTCGCGCTGGCGGCCGTACGCGTTGCGCACCACGGCGCAGTCGATCATGCCCAGCGCCGGGGGCGAGGCGACGTCGACGGCATCGCGCACGTCGTCGGCGAGCAGGATCAGTCCGGCGCAGGTCCCGAATGCCGGCAGCCCGTCTGTCAGCGCGGCCTGGAGCGGCTCGCGCAGGCCCGAGGTGTCGAGGAGCTTGCCGATCGTCGTCGACTCGCCGCCGGGCATGAACAACGCGTCGAGGCCGCCCAGGTGCTCGGGGACCCTGACCTCGACCGCCTCGACGCCGAGCGCGTCGAGCACCTCACGATGCTCGCGGAACGCCCCCTGGAGCGCGAGAACGCCGGCCTTCATGACCTGGAGGGACCGGATCGTGCGCCACGCTCTACCAGCCCCGCTCGGACAGCTTCACGTCGAGCTGGTCGATCTCCTCGCCGCGCATGGCCTCGCCCAGGCCCCGTGACACCTTGGCGACGATGGCTGGATCGGCGTAGTGCGTGGTCGCTTCGACGATCGCCTTCGCGCGCGTCGTCGGGTCGTCGCTCTTGAAGATGCCGCTCCCGACGAACACCGCCTGCGCGCCGAGTTGCATGACGAGCGCGGCGTCCGCGGGGGTGGCGATGCCGCCCGCGCAGAAGAGAGGGACGGGCAACTCGCCGCGGGCGGCCACCTCGTGGAGGAGCTCGACCGGCGCCCGATGCTCCTTCGCCGCCGCGAACAACTCGGGCTCGTCGGCGACGCCGAGCCGGCGGATGTCGCCGAGGATCGACCGGAGGTGGCGGACGGCCTCGACGATGTTGCCGGTGCCGGCCTCGCCCTTCGAGCGGATCATGCACGCGCCTTCGGAGATCCGGCGTAGCGCCTCGCCGAGGTTGGTGGCGCCGCACACGAACGGGACGGTGAACGCCCACTTGTCGACGTGGTGCGCCTCGTCGGCCGGGGTGAGCACCTCGCTCTCGTCGATGTAGTCGACGCCGAGCGATTCGAGGACCTGCGCCTCGGCGAAGTGGCCGATGCGGCACTTCGCCATGACCGGGATGGTCACGGCCTGCTGGATCGCCTCGATGGTCGCCGGGTCGCTCATGCGGGCGACACCGCCGTCGCGGCGGATGTCGGCCGGGACCCTCTCGAGCGCCATGACCGAGACCGCGCCGGCGTTCTCGGCGATCGCCGCCTGCTCGGCGTTGACGACGTCCATGATGACACCGCCGCGCAGCATCTCGGCCAGGCCGCGCTTCACCCGCGCCGTGCCTGTGCTGCGCTCCTCGACCATGGACCCAGTTTACCGGTGGCTGCTGCGCCGCCCGGCGGGGTTGCCCGCTAGCTCGACGGTGGCGGTGGCGCCGGCGCGGTCACGTCGACCGGCGCGCCGATCGGCAGCAGCTCGACCCACGTCCGACCCGGGAGCAGCTTGATCGGCTTCCCGGCCGCGTCGACGTACTGGGCGGGCTGCTCCTTCGCCGGCCGCGTCCAGTGGCCCCTCACGATCTTCCCGTCCGTGAAGACCCACGCGTCGCCCTGACCGACGGTCTGGCCCTCGGCGGTCGGGTTGCCGGCGCCGCCCTCGTAGTTCGTGAACTGCACGATCACGTTCGTCGGGGCGACCTGCTCGCCGGAGGCGGCCGTGAACGGCGCCGCGCCGTAGCTCCGCTTCCACGTGCGCGACGGGGCGTCGTACGTGTAGGTCGGGTCGTACGGAGCGATGAACCCGACGTGCAGAGTCGCCGCCGGATCACCGGTCGACGCCTCGTTCTTCCCGAGGTACTGGAAGAGCGCTTTCGGGGGCACGGGCTGGCCCCCCTTGCCGATCAGATCGGCGGGACGCCCGAACAGGTTGTGCGGCGCGGGGCGGGTGCGCTCGCGGAACATGGCGTTCCCTGCGCCCGACTCGTCGATCGCGTTCACCGGCGCCTGCTTGATGAGGTCGACGTTCTGCGGCGCACCACCCGAGTAGGCGAACACCCCGCCGAGCGGCCACACCACGTTCGGGTCGGTCGCCCGCACGGAGCGGATCGGCCCGACCTGGTCGGGCAGGGTCGAGTTGAAGACCGTGAGGAGCCGGGTCACGTTGCCCTCGACCTGCTCCTCGTAGACGACGTCGGCGACATCGACGCCCGCCTGCGGCCGCACTCCCCGTTCGTCGGCGTTGTCGATCTTCACCTCGAGCGCAGGCCGGCTGAGGCTGTCGCCCGCGGGCGCCACCCCGGTGAGCGGGGCGACCGCTTCCGGCGGGGCCGCCTTCTTCGTCGTCTTCTTCTTGGCACTGCTCCCGCCGCCCCCGCACGCCGCGAGCACGAGCGCCAGCGCGGCGGTCACCGCGAGGAGTTGAACGACGAGCGCTGCACGTCGGCGCACTACATCTCCTTCAGGATCCTGATCCGCTCGTCGAGCGGCGGGTGCGTGTCGAACGCGCGGTTCAGCCACGAGCCCTTCTTCGAGCCCTCGCGGTCGCCGTTACCGTCCTCCGCGCCGCGCTCGAGCGGAGACTCGATCCACATCTGGGCGGTCGCCCGGGTGGCGTGGTGGACGACGGCCTTGTCGTTCTTGAGCTTCTCGAGGGCCGCGATCAGCCCGGGAGGGTATCGAGTGAGCTGAACGCCGCTCGCATCGGCCAGCAGCTCCCGGCGCCGGCTCACCGCGAACTGCATGAGGAGCGCGATGAACGGCGCCAGAACGAGCAGGGCGAAGGCGAGGATCACGAGGATGATTCCGAGGCCGCCGCTGTCCGCCGAGTCGCGACGGTCCCCCCGCCCCCCGAACCACATAAAGCGCAACCCCAGGTCGGAGAGCAGCGCGATCGCCCCCACCGCAGTCACCGCCACGGTCGTCACGAGGATGTCGTAGTTCTTCACGTGTGACAGCTCGTGCGCGATCACGCCTTCGAGCTCCACCCGGTTCATCGTCTCGAGCAACCCGGTGGTGACGGCGAGGGCGGCATGCTTGGGATTGCGCCCGGTGGCGAACGCGTTCGGCGCGGGATCGTCGACCACGTACAGCCGTGGCTTCGGGAGCCCGGCCGCGATGCAGAGCCCTTCGACGAGGTTGTGGTACCGCTGGTACTCGGGCCCCTCGGCCGGCTTGGCGCGGCTCGCGGCCAGCGCCACCCGGTCCGAGTAGAAGTACGAGCCCCACGCCATCGCGATCGCGAACACGATCGCGACGACCACACCGACCGCACCGAACCCCAAGAGGTAGTTGAACGCAAGCGCGGCAGCGGCGATGAGCGCGACGAAGAAGAACAGCAACAGGAACGTGCGTCGCTTGTTCTTCGCGATCTGTTCGTACACCGGCAGAGCTCCCCGTGTCCGAGCCGTCGCTATCGAAGCCGGTGACGCGCGGGCAGTCAGCGACCGCCCGGAGCGCGACTCAGAACTCGACCCGGACCGGCCCCGTTGCTTCGGGCTCGCCCTCGAAGTATTCGCGCTTCTCGAAGTTGAACATCCCGGCGATGACGTTGCGCGGGAACGTCTGGAGCTTGTTGTTATACGAGAGCACCGAGTCGTTGTAGAACTGCCGGGCGTACGCGACGCGGTCCTCGGTGGAGGTCAGCTCCTCCTGGAGCGACAAGAAGTTCTGGTTGGCCTTGAGGTCGGGATAGGCCTCGGCCACGGCGAACAGGCTCTTCAGGGCGCCGCTCAGGACGTTCTCGGCCTCGGCTTGCTGCGCGGGGCCCTGGGCGTTGATGGCGTTGGCCCGCGCCTGCGTGACGCTCTCGAAGACCCCCCGCTCGTGCGCGGCGTAGCCCTTGACCGTGTTCACCAGGTTCGGGATCAGGTCGTAGCGACGCTTGAGCTGAACGTCGATCTGCGACCAGGCGTTGTCGATCCGGTTCCGCAGCCGGACCAGGCCGTTGTAGCTGAGGATGAAGACGAGGATGAGGAGGACGACGAGCACGCCCACGACGATGCCGACGATCACGTGACTGCTCCTGCCTAGTGGAGGACGAGACGCACTCTACCGTCCGTATTCGTCGGCGCCTCCTCACCGCCGCGCCGCCTCGTCTCCGGGCGAGGATCAGGCGCCGGTGACCTGCCCCAGCCGGTCCCGCAGCCGATGCATCCCACGGTCGACCGCGGCCAGGAGCGCGCCGTGCAGCTCGGCGCCCGCCGCGGCCAGGACGGCCAGCCCGTGCGCCCGCGACGAGCCGACGACGGGATGGCCGTCGAGCGAGCGCCCGTCGGCGTGGGTGACGAGCCCGCCGGCCTCCTGGACGATGAGCGTGGCGGCGGCGACGTCGTACGGGAAGTTCGTGCAGACCGACCCCTCCCCGACGGCCAGGAAGGCGGGTTCGGTCTCCGGGCATTCGTCGACGATCCGGCGACCGACGTCGACGTAGGCATCGAGCTGGCCCGTCACGATGCGCGTCATGTTGAACGCGGCCGAGCCGAGGTCGAAGTAGCCCCCGCCCATGCTGGAGCCGTCGACGAGCTCCTCGAGCACCACGCTGGTCGGCAGCAACGGGCGTCCTCGCAATCCTGCGGTCCAGAACAAGGCGGTGAGGTCGGTGTTGGCGGAGCGCCGTAGCTCGACCGGCTCGCCCGATGCGCCCTCCGCCCTGGGACCGCCGCCGCGCGAGGCCCAGAAGCGCTGGCCGCTCTTGAGCTCGTGGACGACGCCGAACGACACGTCGCCGAGGCGGGCGTCCTCGCTCGGCGGCACGACGGCGACGGACACGCAGGCCGACTCCAGGCCGGCGGCAGCCGGCCGGGTCCCGTCGATCGGATCGACGACGAGCAACGCGCGCGGACGACCGTAGGTCACCAGACCACGGTCTTCCGAGTAGAAGCCGATGTCGCCCTCGGCGGCCAGCACGTCCTCGAGGACGCGTTCCGCAACCTCGTCGATTGCGAGCGTGGCGTCGCCGCCGGGGGCGCGTGCAACGCGTTCGCGAGCGTGCGCCGTGCCCAACCGTGGAATAACCGCGTCACGGATGCGAGCCGCGACCTCGAGAGCCAGCCGATCCGGCTCGGTCACCGGGTGACGGCGCTGCGTTCGATGGCGGCCTCGTAGAGCCCGACGAAACGCTCCGCAACATGGCGCATCGAGAACTCCGCCGCCCGCTGCTCTCCCGACGCGATCAGCTCGGCGCGGCGGCTCGCATCGTCGAGCACGCGGCGCAAGGCGCCGCCGAGCGCGACGGCATCACAGGGCTCGACGAGCACGGCGTCGCGATCTGCGCGCGCGACGTTTCGGAACCCGTTGATGTCCGACGCGACGACAGCCGCGCTCGCCGCCATCGCCTCGAGCAGCACGATGCCGAACGACTCGCCTCCCATCGCCGGCGCACAGAACACGGTCGCGGCGCGCAGCCGGCGGGCTTTCTCGTCATCGGAGATGCACCCGATCCATTCGACGCCCGGGATGTCGCGACCCCGCAGGGCGTTCGTCTCCGGCCCCTCGCCCGCCACCCACAACTGCGCGTCGCG